>MTKY01051254.1_pt1 | contig 24990 bp, 17 predicted proteins | sample 1042731 | NCBI WGS metagenome assembly MTKY01 (sample SAMN06212206, study PRJNA360538) | anaerobic digester metagenome | biome: Wastewater treatment plant; material: sludge; isolation source: anaerobic digester fed with sludge from wastewater treatment plant | place: Denmark: WWTP Soeholt ... | reverse complement strand
AGCACGCCATCGAGCACGCGGTCGTCATGGCGCCGCATCACCAGATCGACGTGCAGCACCTGCCACCCGCCCCGCCGACGCCGACGCCGCCGGCGTCGGGTCCCGTGCCTGCGGCTTCCGTCGACTGCGCCGTGCTGAAATGCGTGGCGTTGACCTTCGACGATGGGCCGGGCCCGCTCACCGGGCGCCTGCTGGACAGCCTGGTCTCTGCGGGCGCCCCGGCCACGTTCTTCGTCCTAGGTCAGAACGTCCGGATCCACCCGGACGTCGTTGCCCGAATGGTCCGCAGCGGCATGGTCGTGGCCAACCACACCTGGGATCACCGCGATCTCAAGCGCCTCACTCTGGAGGAGTCCCGCTCGGAGGTCGACCGCACGGCGGCGGAGATCACGCGAGTCACCGGCACGAGCACCATCCTCATGCGTCCGCCGTATGGTTCCTACGCGCCGCAGACGACCACTCTCGGGCAGTCGATCATCCTCTGGGACGTCGACACCGAGGACTGGAAGAACCGCAGCGCCGCGGTGACGACGAGCCGGGCGCTCGCGACGGTCCGCAGCGGCTCGATCATCCTCATGCACGACATCCACGCGAGCACCGTCGAGGCAGTGCCGGGGATCGTGGCAGCACTCAAGGCCCGGGGCTTCACGCTGGTGACGATCCCCCAGTTGCTCGGGTCGACGACACCCGGGAAGGTCTACACCCGCCGGACGGCCGGATAGGCCCAGCCCGCCCCGCGAACCTTCATCCACAGCACGACGACGAGCGGCCACAGGGCGGTCACGGCATACAAGAGCACCTCACGCGCCCCGTCGGTGTCCGCGCGCAGGATGATCCCCCAGAGGGTGAGCTCGATGAGCACGAAGGCGACGACCGAGATGACGACACCCACTCGGCGCCGCAGTGGCCAGGGAACCCGCGGTCCGAGATGGGTGCTCATCGCCGGCCACAGCGCGAGCAGCGCGAACACGAACGCCGATCCGAGGGTGTGCCGCAGGGTGTATTTGCCGACGACGTTGTTGGGGATGAACGCGACCCACCACATGAACACGCCGGCCGCGCCGAGCAGCCAGCGGCCCGCGGTGTCGGCCGGGCGCAGGCCCAACGCCGTGATGATGTAGCAGACCCCGACCAGCGCCAGCGTGATGGCGATGTGCCAGCGGGTGCCCGCATTGAGAGCCCCGAGGTCGGACAGCGGCTGGCTCACCGGCTGGAAACCGGGAGTGAGGGACACGGCATACAGATAACCCGTGGCGAGCACCACGGGAGCGGCGATCGCGCTGAGAACCCCCCACGCAGGGACCGGGGGCAGCGGCACCTCGGCGGGCGACGACGACGGGGCGGGTATGCCGGGTTGCTGGCTGGGCGCGGTGCTCACGTTCCTACCGTAGACGGCGCGCCTCGGTGCGTACGATCGGCCCATGCCTGACACCGACGTCATCGTCATCGGGGCCGGCCTGGCCGGGTTGGTTGCTGCCACTGAGGCCGTGGCGGCCGGCAAGCGGGTCGTGGTGCTCGATCAGGAGTCGCGGGAAAACCTCGGGGGCCAGGCCTTCTGGTCGCTCGGCGGCCTGTTCCTCGTCGACACGCCCGAGCAGCGGCGATGGGGATCAAGGACTCGCACGCACTGGCCTGGTCGGACTGGAAGGACTCCGCTGGTTGGGACCGGCTGGGAGGCAGCGGCGGGGGCGCGGGGGGAGCTGGCGGGCTGGCCAGCGGGGTCGGCGAGGACCACTGGGGCAAGCAGTGGGCGCGGGCCTATGTCGACTTCGCAGCCGGAGAGATGCGCGGCTGGCTCACCGACCTGGACGTCAAGATCTTCCCGGTCGTGGGGTGGGCCGAACGTGGCGGCGGGGCGGCGGGCGGGCACGGCAACTCGGTGCCGCGGTTCCATGTGACGTGGGGGACTGGGCCGGGGATCTGTGAACCCTTCGTGCGGTTGGCGAAGGAGGCCGAGGTCGCTGGTCGGTTGCGGTATGCCTTCCGGCATCGGGTCGATGACCTCGTGCTGACAGCGGGGGTCGTCAGCGGGGTCCGTGGGACGCGCCTCGCGCCGACCCACCTGCCACGAGGCGTCGCGACGTCGCGGGAGCCGGTGGGGGAGTTCGAGCTGTCCGCGGGCGCGGTCATTGTGGCCAGCGGCGGGATCGGCGGCAACCTCGATCTGGTGCGGTCGGCCTGGCCGGAACGGCTGGGCCCTGCACCTCGGGACGCCGTGGCCGGGGTGCCTGCACACGTCGACGGGCGGATGTGGGGGATCACCGCTCGGGCCGGCGGCCGGATCGTCAACCGAGACCGGATGTGGCACTACGTCGAAGGGATCCGCAACTGGGACCCGGTGTGGCCGCAGCACGGCATACGGATCCTGCCTGGTCCGTCGTCGATCTGGCTGGACGGGGCGGGGAACCGGTTGCCGGCGCCACTCTTTCCGGGGTTCGACACGTTGGGGACGTTGGAGCACCTGCGCCGGACCGGGTTCGAGCACTCGTGGTTCATCCTCAACCAGCGGATCATCGAGAAGGAGTTCGTCCTGTCGGGCTCCGAGCAGAACCTCGACCTGACCAACAAGTCGGTCCGCGACGTCATCGGGCGGGCCCGGGCCATGGTGCCCCCGTCGGTCCAGGCGTTCCTGGACCGAGGCGAGGACTTCGTGGTGGCGCCGACGCTGCGCGAGCTCGTGGCGGGGATGAACGAGCTCACACCCGAGGCGCCGTTGGACGCCGAGCGGATCGAGCGGATGCTGCGGACGCGCGACCTGCAGGTCGAGAACGAGTTCGGAAAAGACTTGCAGATCATGGCGATTCGAGCTGCACGGGCGTTCCGGGGCGATCGGCTGATCCGGACGGTCGCGCCGCATGCTCTTCTCGACCCGGCGGCGGGGCCGCTCATCGCGGTGCGGCTGTCGATCCTCACGCGCAAGACGCTCGGTGGCCTGCAGACCGACTTGTCGGGGCGGGTCCTGCGGGCGGATGGCACGGCTCTCCCGGCTTTGTATGCCGCGGGCGAGGTCGCCGGGTTTGGTGGCGGTGGGGTGCATGGGTACCGGGCGTTGGAGGGGACGTTCTTGGGAGGGTGCCTGTATTCCGGCCGAGTTGCCGGACGATCCGCTGCTGCGGCTCTCGGGTGATGAGCGGCGCGCTGGGGTGATAGCAGCGCGGCCCGGGCGATGAGCGGCGATGAGCGGCCCCTGGGGCTTTGCCGAATTCCTCACACCCGCCGGTGAAATCGGGCTGAGTCGGCCCCGGGTCGCCCGAATTCCTCACACCCGCCGACAACATCCAGACGGTCCGGACCGGGTGGCCTGAATTCCTCACACCCGCCGGTGAAATCGGGCTGAGTCGGCCCCGGGTGACCCGAATTCCTCACACCCGCCGGTGAATTCGGCTTGGGACTCGTCATTCGTCCCGAATTCCTCACACCCGCCGGTGACATCGGGCTCAACCGACCCCGGGTGACCCGAATTCCTCACACCCGCCGGTGATTTCGGCCTGGGTTCGTCGTTGGTCCCGAATTCCTCACACACGCCGACAACATCGGACGAACGTCGGATGCGCGAGCAGGAATTCATCGGCGAGTGTGAGGATTTCCGGAAGCTGGGGCGGGATGGGCGGGTTCGTTTGGATTCGACGGGATCGGCGGGATCGGCGGGTTCGGCAGGTTCGTCTTGGGGTCGACGTGGTCGACGTGGTCGGCGCGATCGGCGGGTTCGGCGGGTTCGGCTCTCGGACGGCCGGGACGGCGTGGTGGCGCGATTGGCTCTCGGACGGCGGCGAGGTGTTGGGCGACGGGCGCTCGGGTAGCTGCGGAAGGCTAGGCGGTCGGGCGGTCAGGCACCGAGGGGACGAGGCCGTGTCAGGCCGGGCGAGTCCGAACGGCGACGTCTTTGACCTCAGGGGCGTCCGCGCGCACCTCGGCCGCAACGGCCTCAGCCAGATCGTGTGCAGCGTCCGTCAACAGGGAGCCGTCGACGCAGACCTCGACCTCCGCTCGGGCCCGGTGACCCAGCCAGCGGACCCGGACCTCGCCCACGGACACGATGCCCACCGGTTCGACCGCAGCGGCCCGGATCCGGTCAACGAGGTCGGGGTCGACCGCGTCCATCAGTCGTCCGACGATAGCCCGGCCGGTGCGGACGAAGAGGGCGCCGATGAGGACTGCGATCACCAGCCCGACGATCGGGTCCGCCCACGACCAGCCGACCAGGCTGGCCAAGCCACATGCCACGACTGCGAGCGAAGTGAGTCCATCTGAGCGTGCGTGCTCCCCGTCCGCGACAAGGGCCAAGGACCCGATCCGACGGCCGGCCGCGATCCGATACCGAGCGACCGACTCATTGCCGACCACGCCGACCATCCCCGCGATGACGACAATCCACGGGTGCTCGACCGGCGCGGGGTGCAGCAGCCGATCGATCGAGACGAACACGGCATACACCCCGGAAGCGCCGATGGCAGCAACGACGAGCAGACCCGCGAGGTCTTCCACGCGGCCCAGCCCGTAGGTGAAGCGGGTTGTCGCGGGACGACGCGCCAGACGGAAGGCGAGCCAGATCGGCAGGGCAGTGAGGCAATCACCCAGGTTGTGCACGGTGTCCGACAACAAGGCGACTGACCCGGTGAGGCCGACCAGGGCGAGTTGGAACAAGGCCGTGGCGAGGAGCCCCAACAGGCCGATCACGGAGGCGCGGATGCCTGCCGCCGTCGTCATGGCCAAGTCGTCGACCATCGCTGAGTCGTGGTGCCCATGCCCGTGGCCGTGGCCGTGGCCGTGGCCGTGCCCGCGGCCGTGGCCGTGGCCGGAGCCACCCCCGTGTTCGAGGCCAGGATCCTTCTGGGCAGGCTGCCCGGGGAGGCGGGAATGACTGCCGTCAGCGGTCATGGCGAAGTCCTCGGCTCGTGGTGGGCGGGGCGGTCGCTGAGCAGGTGCTCGACATGTCGAGTCGTGTCGAGGACGAGTTGGCGGATGTGTTCGTCGTCAATCCGATACAAGACCGTGGTCCCCTGTTTGCGGGTGGCCACGAGGTGCGCGAGCCGCATCTTCGCCAGGTGCTGGGACACCCCAGGAACCGGCCGGCGAACCGCTTCTGCGAGGTCGCTGACGGATAGTTCCGCGTCGATGAGCAACGTCGCGATCCGCAGGCGCGTCGGGTCGGCCAGGATGCGCAGCACCTCGACGGCGAGGGTGACGACATCGTCGACCTGTTCCGCGGAGGACGCTATGCTTGCATTCATACGCAAATACTAAGGCAAACTCTTACGGAGCGTGAACCGGCGTGGGCATCCTGGCGACGATCTTCCAACGCCGTGGCTGGGTCGGCGACTCGGTCCACTGACCTCCTCGCGGGCGAGGCGGACTGGTGAGGACGTCCAGCAGACCAGGGCCCCCGGACCCGGAGCCATCGGCGATCCGCACGGTGCGTGACCGAGCCCTTACCAGACCAGTCAAGTGGACGTTGTGGCGAATGAAGTGGCCTCCGGCTGGACAGAACGTCCATGTCCGCAGGGGGTCGACGGTCCCGATACTCCGGGTATCCCACGCTCGTGTGGGACCCGACTCCCCGGAGGACCGATGGCCACGACAGGCTTGCATCAGGGACTGAAACAGCGACACCTGACGATGATCGCGATCGGTGGTGTCATCGGAGCCGGCCTGTTCGTCGGGTCCGGCGTGGTCATCAACGAAGCCGGTCCGGGCGCCTTCATAACGTACGCCCTGTCCGGGGTGCTCATCATCATGGTGATGCAGATGCTCGGCGAGATGGCGGTCGCCAAGCCGAGCACCGGCTCCTTCGCGGAATACGCCCGAGATGCTCTGGGTCCGTGGGCCGGCTTCTCCGTGGCATGGCTCTACTGGTACTTCTGGGTCATCGTCGTCGGATTCGAGGCCGTCGCCGGTGCAAAGATCATCACCTATTGGATCGACGCGCCGCTGTGGGTGCTGTCGCTCATCCTCATGGTCCTCATGACGGCGACCAACCTCTACTCGGTCAAGTCGTTCGGTGAGTTCGAATACTGGTTCGCGGGCATCAAGGTCGCCACGATTCTCATCTTCCTCAGCATCGGGACGCTCTTTGTCCTCGGGGCCTGGCCGGGCGCGCACTTGGACTTCAGCAACCTCACCGAGCACGGAGGATTCTTCCCGAACGGGCCGACCATCCTGCTGTCGAGCATCGTTGTCGTCATCTTCTCCATGGTTGGCGCGGAGATCGCGACGATCGCGGGCGCCGAGTCGGACGACCCGGAGCGCGCCGTCACCAAGGCCACCCGGTCGGTCGTCTGGCGTATCTCGCTCTTCTTCATCGGGTCCGTCTTCCTGCTGGCCGTGATCTTGCCGTGGAACTCGACCGAGTTGGGCAAGTCGCCTTACGTCAGTGCCTTCGAAGTCATCGGGATCCCGTATGCCGCGTCGATCATGAATGCGGTCGTCCTCACCTCCGTGTTGTCCTGCCTCAACTCCGGCCTGTATACGGCGTCTCGGATGCTCTTCGTCCTGGCCGGCCGCCGCGAGGCCCCACCGCACGTTCTCCGAGTCAACCATCGGGGCGTCCCCACCTACGCGCTCCTCATGTCGACGGTCGTGGGCTTCCTCTGTGTCATCGCGGCATACATCTCGCCCAAGGGGGTCTTCTCCTTCCTGCTCAACTCCTCCGGCGCGGTCATCCTGTTCGCCTACATTCTCATTGCCGGGTCCCAGTTCGTCCTGCGCCGCAGAGCCGACGCGGCTGGGGTGACGTTGAAGTTCCGGATGTGGCTCTTCCCGTGGCTGACCATTGCATCGATCCTTGCCATGGTCGCGGTCTTGGTTTCGATGGCGGTCCGGGAGGACACCCGGTCGCAGATCACGCTCGGGTTGGCGTCCTGGGCCTTCCTGCTCATCGTTTTCCGTCTCATCAAGGGCTATCGCGAACGGGTCGTCGACGCAGAGAAGGAGAGTCGGGAGCCCACCCCGGTTGCGGCCCATCGCCTCCTCGTGTTGGCCAACGACGAGCTCGAACCGGCCGATCTGCTCGCCCAAGTCCGTCTGCTCGGTTCCGACCGCTACGTCGAGGCCTATGTCGTTGTGCCCAAGAACCCGATCGACACAGGGACGGCGGAGTTCGCCCGAGCTGCCTCGATCCGAGCTGCCACCATCGAGGTGGCGCAGGCGCGGCTCGATGAAATGGTCCGAACCTTGCGGCACGCCGGCGTCCCGACCGAGGGCCGACTGGGGGATTTCTCCCCGGCCATCGCCCTTGAGGAGGGCGTCGGATCGTTCCGGCCTGACTCGATCCTTGTCGTGCGCAACTCCGAGGATGCCCAGATGCTCGTCCCCAACGACGTCGTCGCGCAAGCCCGGGAGAGTTTGTGCATCCCGGTCTACAGCGTCATCGGTCGTCCTGGGTTGCCGACCGGTGCCCATCCACATCTGGCCGACCCGGTCGAGACTCGCCCTGGCGGGGGCGCCTGATCGATGAATCAGCTTCATGACGCGGAGATGGTCCAACCGGCGCCCTGGCAGGTCACCTGGGACAATTGGGCCGAACCGCCTGGGCTGCGGTGGAGTTTCCTGCACTTGGACGAGGTCCTGGCCACGACATCCATCCCTGCGTCCCGGTGGCCGGTGAGTTTGGGTGTGAAGCAGATGCCCATTCTGGATGTCGTCACGCCGCGCTACGACGTGACGGCGCGCATCGTCGACCACACCAGCGTCGACCAGTTGCTGGCCGATAGCTTCACGGACGGATTTCTCGTCATGCATCACGGCCAGATCGTCAGCGAGTGGTATGCCGCCTCGATGCTTCCGTCTACGCGACACCTACTCATGTCGGTAACCAAGACCGTCGTGGGGATCGTCGCCTGTGCCCTGGTCGAGGACGGCGTCCTGTCCCTACACGACCGGGTCGAGGCCATCATCCCGGCCCTCGCCGACTCTGGGTTCGCCGGAGCGACCGTGCGAGATGTCCTGGATATGCGCACGGGCGTGCGGTTCAACGAGACCTACCACGATCCTGACGCCGACGTGTATCTCATGGAACACGCATGCGGCTGGCGGTCGCCCAGGGAAGACGTCCCAAACTCGTTGCGCGAATTCCTGGCCCAGTTGCCACGGGATGAGCCGCACGGCGGGCGATTCCGGTATCGCTCGAGCGAAACGAACGTCCTGTCGTGGATCTGCGAGGTGGCGTCCGGTAAGGATCTGGCCACTCTCATCCACGAATGGATCTGGGATCCCATCGGTGCCGAGTTCTCGGCCCACATCACCGTCGACTCGACCGGGGTGGCCATCGGCGACGGCGGCCTCAGTGCGACGTTGCGTGACGTGGCTCGGTTGGCCGACATGCTGGCCCGCAACGGGATTGCTCGCTCCGGCGTTCAAGTCGCACCGTTGTGGTTTGTCGTTGACACCCTGCTCGCCGCCGAGGACTCGCGGGAAGCCTTTGCGGCCACCCACAGTCCGACCGGTATGCCGGGTGGTCACTACCGCAACCAAATCTGGGTCCCGTTCCCGGACCGAAGCGTGTTCCTGGCCCTCGGGATCCATGGACAGATGGTCTACATCAACCAGCAAACCGGCGTCGTCGGGGTGAAGCTCTCGACTTGGCCGACCGCCCAAAACGGCGCGTTGTTCTACGACACCCTCGGGGCGTTCGAGTCGATTTCGTCCGCCCTCGACCGCTACACCCACCAGCATCCCGTCACACACCATCAGGAGATCCGGTGAAGCCGTCGCACGGACTGCGTAACATCTCTGAGATCCGGACGTTCTTCCGGACCAACGAGGACCCCATCTACTTTTTCGGTCCGACTGCGTTCAACCTGCTCGGGTTGGATCGTTGGGTCCGCAGTTTCAGCTACGTGTCCTACTACGACCCGTGGGACGGGATGCATCCTCGGGTGATGTCACCGGTGCGCAAGGGCGCCGAGCATTTCACCAGCGCCGAGGAGGTCACCAACTGGCTGCTGCGCAACGACGAGATTAGGGCGCGGATCGCGGCCCGCCCTGGTGTTCCTCGGGTGATGGCAGTCTTCTTCGACGAGGAAACCGAGGCCATCTGCCGCGACCTCGGCTATCGGCTCACCTTGCCTCCGTATGCGCTGCGGTCCAGGTTGGACTCCAAACTCGAAACGACGCGGCTGGGGAACGAGGCCGGGGCGCCGAGTGTCCCCAACGTCCTGGGGACTCCGAGCGACTACGCCGACTTGCTCTCGATGGCTCATCAGGCTGGGCTTGGCACCGATCTGGTCATTCAGCTGCCCTATGGCGACTCGGGCAAGACGACGTTCTTCGTTGCCAGCGAGTCGGACTGGAACAAGCATGCGCTCAACCTGGCTCACCGGGAGAGCAAGATCATGAAGCGGATCCGCAACACGGCGTTGGCGGTCGAGGCGGTCATCACCCGGCACGGCACGATTGTGGGACCGTTCATGGTCGACCTCACCGGCTACACCGAGCTCACCCCTTACAAGGGCGGGTGGTGTGGCAACGACATGTTCCCGGACGCAATGACGACCAAACAGCGGACCGCCGCCACGACGCTGGTCCGTCGGCTCGGCGACCGGTTGGCCCAGGAGGGCTACCAGGGCTTCTTCGAGGTCGATGTCCTCATCGACTTGGAGACGGACGAGGTCTACCTGGGCGAGCTCAACCCCCGGATCTCCGGTGCCTCCCCGATCACCAACGTGACCGCCGGTGCCTACGCTGATCTGCCCCTATTCCTCTTCCACCTGCTGGAGTACATGGACGTCGATTACGAACTCGATGTCGACGAGATCAACGAGCGGTGGAACGAATTGGCCGCCATCGACATGTGGAGTCAACTCATCATGAAACAGCCCGAGGACCAGGTCGGGTTGATCGCCTCGGCTCCGCGCACCGGGACGTGGGGTGTCTTGCCCGGCGGTCGGCTTGAATATCGTCGGTTGTCCTCGGACTGGCACGGCCTGCAGGATGAGAATGAGTTGTTCTTCATGCGCGTCTACGGGTCCGGTGACTACCTCTTCAAGGGGGCCGACCTAGGCATTGTCGTGACGAAGGCCCGGATGCAGACTGACGATCCCAAGGGACTCACCGAACGGTGCCAGACGATCATCTCGGGTCTGCGTTCGCAGTACGTCACTTCCCCGATCGCGGTGGCACCGCCGGTGCCGCCGACGATTCTCGGAGCATCCGCTCTGTGACCCGGTGACCTGGGGCTCCGATGTGCGACGCGTGCCGGGGCGGATGAGATTCCCCCCAAATCGTGGAGGGTTCCTTATGCCGCCTCCGGTTGGAGGGCGGTGGTGGTCTCGAAGGTGACTGGGGCCATCATCGCAGCCGAACTGTGACGACGGTGGGTGTTGTAGAACTCGAAGCACCACTCGGCCACGACCTGTTGGGCATGGTCGGGGTCGGTGAACTCGTGCCGGGACAAGACCTCCCACTCCAGGGTGGAGAAGAACGCCTCCGCGGCGGCGTTGTCGAAACACGACCCGACCCGGCCCATCGATTGGCGGATCCTGCTGTTGCGGCACAGTGTCGTGAACGAGTCCGCGGTGTAGGTCGAGCCGCGATCGGTGTGGAAGATGACCCCGCGGATGGCGTCGAGGCCGCCGCGGACCGCGATTGCCATCCGGATCGCGGCACACGCCAGGTCGGCGTCGGGGTGCCGGGACGTCGCCGCCCCGAGGAGCCGACGGGAGTACAGGTCGATGACCGTGGCCAGGTACAACTTCCCGGCCGCGGTGGGGATCTCGGTGATATCCCCGACCCACTTGGTGTTGATGACGGTGGCGGTGAAGTCGCGTCGCAGCAGGTCCGGGAAAGGCGCCTTGGTCTTGTCCTGCCGGGTCAACCCGTTGCGGCGCTTGACTTTTCGCGCGACCAGACCTTGCCGGCGCATCGAGTCAGCGACCGTCTTCTCGCTCACCTTCCAGCCCTTCTCGCGAAGGTCGACGAACAACCTGGGAGACCCGTGCAGGCCACGGCGAGCAACGAACTCCTTCGCGACCGCGGCGTCGACCTTGGCCCGCCGCCGGGCCGACTTAGTCGGCTGCCGGCTAGACCATTTGTAGAACCACGACACGCTCACCCCCAGGAGCAGACACGTGACCGCGACGGGCACCCGGTACAAGGTCCTCTGGTCGGCGACGAAGCGTGCCACGCTCACCTCGTCGCCTCCTTCACCCACAGGACCACGGATCGCTTGAGGACATCACGCTCCATCCGCAACTCGGCGACCTCAGCCCGCAGCCGCTTCAACTCGGCGATATCGCCGGTCGACAGCCCGACCGTGCCCTCCCTGGCCTGCCGGTCCAGGTTCACCCAGTTACCCAGCGTCCCCTCATTCACGCCCAGGTCCCGGGCGACCTGGGCGATCGGTTTGCTGGACTCCCGCACGATCCGGACCGCTCCCTCGCGGAACTCCCGATCGAACTTTCGTCTCTTCTCTGGCATGGCTCTCCTTATAGCCGATGCCTCCACGATCCGGGGGGAACCTCAGGATGAGGCTGGGATTCAGCCGGCCCATCCGCCCAGGCCACCCTTGTGGACATCGGCGCTCAAGGTGGCTGACTGGTCCGTCTCGCCGGGCTCTGACTCGTCGACCCCGAACCACGGAGACGTGTCGGAGCCGCTCATCGACAGCAGTTCCCGAGCCTTGAGTGCCATCCAGATCTCGGCTCGGGCTGGGGCGGCGCTGAGATCTCGACCGAGCAGCGCGGAAATCCGGTCGATCCGATTGCGCAGCGTGTGGCGGTGAACACCGAGGGCCGCTGCGGTGCTCTCCCAATGCCCATTGCGGAGCAGGAATTCGGCTGTGGTGCGGAGTAGTTCGGCGCCGCCGAGGGTCTCCAGGGGATGCAGCACCGCCGACGCGATCGCCTCAAGAGTGTCGCGTGGTTGGGTTCCCAACAGCACCTCGAAAACGTCCAGCTCGGCGAATCCCACCTTTCGACCCGGCTCGGTCATCCCGACCCGAGCGGCAACCCGGGCTTGTCGGAGGCTCTCGATGGCCCGGGTGAGATCGACTGGTTTGCCGACGCCGGCGCTCACTCGTCGACCCTGGGTCCGATGGAAATGTTCCTGCAACTCCGCAGTGCGTTCATCGATCACGTCGGCAGGCAGGAGGATGGCGATGCCATCGGCGAGGGCGGTCGTGAGGAACGGCACTTGGTGTTCCTCAAGGATGTCCACGACGATGCTTTCAGCCACTCCTGGTGCGCCGGACGTGGCGATGACACTCACCGACACGGGGGCCGTCCGGTTGAAGCCGAAGAACTTGACGAGTCCAAGATCGGCGTCGGCGCCTTGGCGTAGCAACGACCGGAAGACGGCCCGTCGCAACCGAGTCTCCGTCCGGCGCAACTGGACGGGCCGGTCGAGGACGATCGACAACAAGGTGATGGCGTGACTGATGATGAGCCGTTGGCTGCTCGTCAGGGCTTCGGCTGTCCCCAAGGCGAGGTAGCCCCGAGTCGACGTCGGTGCGTCCAGGGCGTGGACGACAAGGTGACCGGCATCGTCGACGTGGGTGAAACCGACCTGTCGCCCCCCGCCGGGGTGGCGCGCGGCATACGCCTGGAGGCGGTTCGCGACCCGAGTCGAGAGCAGGACACGGTCCGTCCCGGCGGACACGAGCGTCCGGCCCTTCGCGTCCAAGAGGAGGACGCTACCGTTGAGAACCTTGGCGAGGGTTTCGACCACACCGGATTTGCCGGTGAGCAGGGCGGCGCTGGCCAGCCGTTCCTGGTCCTTGGAGGTCTGCTGGAACGTGCGAATCTGGGCGGCAGTCACGGCCGAGATGACAGCTCGCGAGATGGCCAGGAACGGGGTGGCCGCCGGCACGGCCAGCACTGGGAGCCCCAGGCTCTCACCTGCGGTGAGGAGTCCGGGGGGGACAACGGGATGGATCATGCCGGTGTCGACGGCCAGTGCAGCGACACCAGCCCGGGCGAGCCGTTCGACGTAGGCGAACTGTCCAGCCGGATGCGGATCGAGATTGAGGGCCAAGGTCATGAGGAGTTCGCCACCCTCAAGCCACGGCGTGGGGTCGGCGAGCTCACTTGTATGCGCCCAACTGATCATTCGGTCGGCCCCCGCTGCTCCCGCAACGACGGTCAGACCGAGAGTCCGGTCGGCGCACAGCCGGGACACTGTGATCGCCACACGACCTCCCGCAGGGTTGGTTTGTCGCCGGTTCACGAAGCGAAGCCGACCGAGTCGACTGACCGGTCGGGGCCCATGCAATCACGCTAGACCCGTCGCCCGCAGCGCAAGCCATAGTCGCGAGGCCAGGTCGGGGTCCTCCAGGGAGGCGCCCAGCAGCGCCTCCGCTCGCGCGATTCGCGCGCGCAGCGTGTTCCTGTGCACGTCGAGGTCGCGTGAAGCCGCCTCCCAGTGGCCGCGGTGGCGCAGGTATGCCGCAACCGCGCCGACGATGTCGCCGCGTGAGTGGCGGGCCAGGGGCTCCACGAGCGCTCGGGCCCAGCCCGGGGGGTCGGTCATCGCGTCCAGCGGGCCACCTGGCGCGCCGCGTCCTGACCCCTGGGCCAACCGATCGGCGAGGTGTAGCCGGACCGTCGGGACGTCAGCAAGGTCCCCGATCGGTCCAACCGCAACGCAAGGAGGGGGGCCCGACTCGGGCCACAGCGCCACCATCTCAGCGACGAGCGACGAAGCGTCCGGGACGGGTAACCCCCCCGGGAGCAGCACCCAGGATGCCTCGGGATCACCAGCCCCCAGCCACCTCCCGGCATATTCGGGACGGTGTCGCTGCAACGCCTCGACGAGGGCGGCGAGTACCTCGGGGCCGCCTCGTCCATCTCCGCCGAGCGCGACCACCACCCGGACCTTGGCCGGAGGGAACTCGACGCCCAGAGCCCCGGCGAGCAGCCGTCCAGCGCGTTGGTGGCGAGCGTCGATCAGATGCGCAACCGCGGATCGGCGCACCGCATCGACTGACTCGGTCTGGCGCCGCCGCACTGCCTCGGAGCCCAGAAGGGCGAGGGCAACCAGGACGGCCCGGCGTGCCGTAGGGCGGCGCGGCGGACTCGACACGATAGCGAGGTATCCGACCACGTCGCTGTCGGCCAGGACGGGGTGGACCACGACGTCGAGATCATCGAGGGGGAAGGTGGCAGCGGACCGGGCCCCCGCAGTCCGGAGTCGCTCGATCTCCGGCGCGAGGCGTGGCGCATCGGCCACCCGCTCGGGGGGCCAGGACTGCAGAGGGCTACCGCGCACATCCAACAGCACGGCCCATCCGTGGACAGCCTCGGCGAGGGCTCGGACGACCGCCGGAACGGGGTCGGTGGACGTCGCCGCGGCGACGATGCGCCGGTCGGCGTCGAGGGCGGCATACAGGAGCCGTTCGTGTTCCTCTCCGACGGCCTCCCAGAATCCGCGGGTGACGGCGAGGAAGGGCACGGCGTCGGGGACGACGAGCAACGGCAGCCCCGCCGCCGCGCAGGCCCGTTCCAGCGCGGTGGGCGGGTGCTGGTGGACCGGACCCAGACCCAGCGCCATCCCGGACAGCCCGGCGGCGACCAGGCGGTCGACGTAGCGGCGACAGGCGTCGGGTCGGCGGGGCAGCGTCAAGCCGGTGGTCAGCAGCAACTCGCCGCCGTCGAGGTAGGGCGTCGGATCGATGAGCTCGCTGATGTGGACCGCCGTCAGCGGCAGGTCCGGCGCTGGCCGGGGGACCAACGGGACCAGGGCGTCAGGGACGCGCCCACACAACTCACGCAGGGTGGGTGTGGCCGTCGAATGCTGCTCTTGGATGGTCATTTCGTCTCAAAGTCTTGCATGTCGGGATAGAACATCTGAAGTGTGCTGCCGGGCCGTCACCTAGCGTTCTCCTTATCGGTCCTTGGTCTACAGACCTCCTGGGCCATGTCGGTCCCGACCCCACTATCCGATTTTCTGTAGGGGAGAACCACATGTCGCTCCACGTCGATCCCGCCGTCTCCGCTGACTCTGCCGTCTCTGCCGTCTCTGCCGTCACTGCCGCGACCAACGCGCTCGCGACGGCGGCAGCCCCCGTCGAGCAGGTACGCAAGCTCGTCACCGCCATCCCCGGCGCCGCCTCGCAGCTCCGTCACGCTCAGCGCAAGTTGGTCCTGTCGGACGGGCTTGGCACGGTCCTGCCCGTCTTCGTCGAACGGGGTGGCGGCGGAATCCTCGTAGACGTCGATGGCAACCACCTCATCGACCTCGCCTCTGGGATCGCCGTGACGACGGTCGGTGCCAGCGCTCCCGCGGTTGTCCGGCGCGTCCAAGAGCAAGTCGCCCGCCTGACCCACACGTGCTTCCTCGTCACCGAGTACGACGGGTATGTCCAGGTCTGCGACACGCTCAACCAGCTCGCTCCTGGGGCGCACCCGAAGAAGTCCGCCCTGTTTTCCACCGGTTCCGAAGCGGTCGAAAACGCGGTGAAGATTGCGCGGGCCGCCACCGGACGTCCCGCCGTCGTCACCTTCGGTCACGCCTACCATGGCCGGACCCTGCTGACCATGACCATGACAGCGAAGAACGCCCCCTACAAAGATGGGTTCGGGCCGTTTGCGCCAGAGGTGTATCGCGCCCCGTTGGCCTACCCGTACCGCTGGGACAGTGGCCCCGAACGCTGCGCCGCCGAAGCCTTGGCGGCCCTTGAGGACTTGGTTGTCAAGCAGATCGGGGCCCGGCACTGCGCGGCCATCGTCATCGAGCCGATCCAGGGCGAAGGCGGGATCATCATTCCCCCTGCTGGTTACCTGCACGGTGTCGCTGAGCTCGCTAAAGCTCACGGGATCGTCCTCATCGCTGACGAGGTGCAGACCGGGATCGGGCGCACCGGCGCGATGTTTGCCTCCGAACACGAGGGGCTGGTCCCGGATCTCGTGACGACGGCCAAAGGTCTGGCCGGTGGGTTGCCGCTCGGCGCAGTGACGGGTCGCGCTGATCTCATGGATGCAATTCCTGCGGGCGGCCTGGGCGGCACCTTCGCCGGGAACCCGGTCGCCTGTGCTGCTGCGTTGGGTGTGTTCGAGACGATCGAGACCGAGGGTCTGTTGGCCCGTGCTCGCACCATCGAGGCCATCGCCCGGCACATCCTCGACCCGGTCGCTGCCGTCAATCCGATCATCGGCGAAATCCGCAGTCGCGGAGCGATGGTGGCGCTGGAGTTGGTGGCGCCGGGGACGAAGACTCCGGCACCAGACCTGGCAGCGGCGGTGGCGGCATACTGTCACCGGGCTGGCGTCCTGGTGCTCCAGTCCGGCACCTACGGGAACGTCCTCCGGCTGCTACCACCGTTGGTGATGAGCGACGAGTTGCTCGCCGAAGGGCTCGGAGTGCTCGTGGAGGCGTTGGGATGAGTGTCAGTTCGCTGAACGATTTCGCGCTGGACCCCCGCACGGGAGACGTCATCGGTGCGGTCCCGGTGTCGAGCATGGAACACGTCGCCGACACGGTTGCGATGGCGAGGACCGCGCAAACCGTCGTCGGTTCGGTGAGCCCGGCGGCACGCGCCAGGTGGCTGGAGGGGCTCGCCGACGTGGTCGGGCGCGCGGCCGATGAGTTGGTCCCGATCGCCGATCGCGAGACGGGCCTCGGCGTGGCGCGGCTCACCGGGGAGGTCGCCCGCTGCGCGAACCAACTGCGGTTCTATGCGTCGGTATGCCGCGAAGGTTCCTGGCTGGGTGCCACCATCGACCACGCAACGGCTGACACCCCCGACCTGCGCAAGGTCGCTGTCCCCGTGGGTCCCGTCGCGGTCTTCGGGGCGAGCAACTTCCCGTTCGGCTTCGGCACGCTGGGGAACGACACCGGATCGGCGCTGGCGGCGGGCTGCCCCGTCATCGTCAAAGGTCATCCGGCCCACCCGTTCACCCACGCCGCCCTCGTCGACTTGGCGGTGTCGACCTTGGCCGAGTTTGGCGCCCCCACCGGCACGTTCGGAGCCGTGACCGGATTTGACAGTGGCCGAGCGCTGGTCATCGATGACGCCGTCTGCGCGGTGGCTTTCACCGGATCCCAAACGGCCGGGATGAGCTTGTGGAGCTTGGCCCAGACCCGACCGAGGGCGATTCCGGTCTTCGCGGAGATGGGCACGATTAACCCCGTTGTGGTCACGCCGGCGGCCCTCGCCGAGCCGGATGCTCTGGTCGCCCTGGCCCGTGGCTGCGTCCAGTCGTTCACGTTGGGAATGGGGCAGTTCTGCACGAAACCTGGGCTGCTGCTCGTCCCCGCCGGGTCCGGCGTGGCGGCGGCAGTTGCTGCCGAACTGGCGGTGGCGGCCCCCCGCGGTCCCCTGCTCACGGCCGGGATCGCCCGGTCCTATGTCGAGGGGATCCGGACCCTGCAGATCGCCGGGGCCACCATCGCCGGGTCGGTCGACGAGCCCGGAGCTGGCTGGGGGGTGTGCGCGACTGTGCTCACCGCACCGACGGCTTTGCTTATGTCGGGATCCCCGCTGTTGGCCGAGTGCTTCGGCCCGGTCATCATCGTCGCCGAATATCACAGCTCTGACGAACTCGACGCCGTGCTGACTCGCCTCCAGGGCGCCCTCGTGGGTTCAGTGATGACCGCGGGAGCCGAGGATCCCGACACAGCGGGCGTCGTGGCGTCACTGACTCGGCGGGTCGGCAGGGTCGCTGTCGACGCCTGGCCGACCGGGGTGGCAACCTCGTGGGCCCAACACCACGGGGGGCCGTGGCCGTCGACCACGGTTCCGGCAGCCACCTCGGTGGGCGCCGCGGCCGTGTCCCGATTCACCCGCCCGGTGGCCTTCCAAAACGCTCCCCAGGCGTCACTGCCACCGGCTCTCGCGGACGACAACCCGTGGAGACTTCCGCGCCGCGTCGATGGCCGCATGGTCCCCGCGCCTGGTCGTTCGGGCAAGCAGAGGACACCATGACCGCTCCCTTGGCAGGCATCCTGGTCGCCGACTTCAGCCGCGTGCTGGCCGGACCCTTCGCGACGATGTATTTGGCCGACTTGGGGGCCACTGTCGTCAAGGTCGAGCGACCCGGAGTCGGTGACGACACGCGCAGTTGGGGTCCGCCCTGGACCGGGAGGTCCAGCTCCTATTTCGAGTCGGTGAACCGTTCCAAGCTCAGCGTCACGCTGGACCTCGCCCACGCGGAAGACCTTGATCTCGCTCACGAACTCGCGCGCCGAGCCGACGTCGTCGTCGAGAACTTCCGGACCGGCACGATGGAACGTCACGGTTTGGGCTACCAGCAGGTGGCTCAACGCAACCCGGGCGTGGTCTACGTGTCCATCACTGGGTTCGGCAGCGATGCCGGTGCGTCCCTTCCGGGCTACGACTTCGTCGTCCAGGCTGTCGGTGGGTTGATGAGCATCACGGGTCGCGCGGACGGGCCACCCCAGAAGGTCGGCGTTGCCCTCGTCGACGTTCTGACCGGCAAGGACGCCGTCATCGGCATCTTGGCTGCGTTGGCTGCCCGCCAGCGATACGGTCATGGACAACGTGTCGAGGTGGATCTGCTGTCCAGCTTGCTCGGGTCGTTGGCGAATCAGAGCGCTGGGTATCTCACCACTGGTCGGTCGCCCGGGCGGATGGGCAACCAGCATCCCTCGATTGCCCCGTACGAACTGCTCCAGTGCGCTGACGGCTATCTGGCCGTCGCGTGCGGCAACGACACCCAATTCCGCCGGTTGGTGTTGGCCTTGGACCTGCCCGCTCTGGCCACTCGCCCCGAATACGCCACCAACGCCGAACGAGTCGCCCACCGCGAGAGCCTCGCCGATGAGCTCGAGTCCAGATTGATGGAGTTGCCCGCTGCTGCCTGGGAAGGTGTGCTCGGCGCCGCGGGAATCGCGGTCGGACAGGTCGCCGACATCGCGGGCGCGCTGCGCCGGGCGACCTCCCTCGGCTTGGCGCCGACCTACGACGTCGGGCCTGGACATGCCGCCCAGGTGCGCAACCCGATCCGTCTATCCGAACACAGCCCCGACCGGAGTATGCCGCCCCCCGACTTGGGGGAGCACGACGCTCTTGTGCGTGACTGGCTCGCCGGCCACGCCGACCTACCTATGCCCCACAGCACTTCTAGGAGCAACCCATGAGCACCGAGACCCTGCCGACCCGCATGGCCGTCGAATTGGCGGGCATCGATGACCTGCTTTCAGTCGAGGAGAAGCTGGTCCGCTCGTCGGTGCGTGCCCTGTGTGAGGAGCGTGTCGACCCGTTCGTCGCGGACTGGTTCGAGCGGGGAGAGATCGACGACATCCGCGGGCTAACCAGGGCGTTAGGGGAACTTGGCCTGCTGGGGATGCACTTGGCGGGCTATGGCTGCGCGGGCATGTCAGCTGTGTCATACGGGTTGGCGTGCCTTGAGTTGGAGGCGTCCGACTCCGGCATCCGATCGTTGGTCTCCGTCCAGGGCTCATTGGCGATGTTCGCTATCTGGCGTTGGGGCACCGAGGAGCAGAAGCAGGAATGGCTACCTCGGATGGCCGCTGGCGAGGCGATCGGGTGCTTCGGGCTGACCGAACCCGACGCCGGGTCCGACCCGGGCAGCATGCAGACCCATGCCCGGCGGGACGGGACCGACTGGGTTGTCACGGGACGCAAGATGTGGATCACCAACGGGACAGTCGCCGACGTCGCCGTCGTCTGGGCCCAGACCGACGAGGGCATCAGAGGGTTCGTCGTGCCGACGGACGCGCCGGGCTTCTCCGCTCCACTCATCAAGCACAAGCTCTCGTTGCGCGCCTCGGTGACCAGTGAACTCGTCCTGGACGAGGTACGGCTGCCCGACTCGGCGGTGTTCCCCGAGGTCCGCGGCCTCAAGGGCCCGCTCTCCTGTCTCAACGAGGCCCGTTACGGGATCGTGTGGGGGGCCATGGGGGCGGCTCGGTCGGCCTTGGAGTCGGCCCTTCGCTACAGCCTCCAGCGTGAACAGTTCGGCCGTCCGATCGGGTCGTTCCAGCTCAGCCAGGCCAAGCTGGCCGAGATGTCACTGGACTACACCAAAGGCGTGCTGCTAGCCCTGCATCTGGGCCGACGCAAGGACGCCCACACGTTGCGTCCCGAGCAGGTGAGTTTGGGCAAGCTCAACAACCCGCGGGTCGCATTGGAGATCTGCCGCACCGCTCGGACCATCCTCGGAGGGAACGGGATCTCCCTGGAGTTTCCGGTGATCCGACACATGAACAACCTTGAGTCGGTGCTCACCTATGAGGGCACTGTCGAGATGCACACGCTGGTTGTCGGGCAGGCGCTGACGGGCATCCCAGCCTTCCGATAATCCGGACTCGGACGAGGCAGGTCCCCGCAGCGACCGATCAGGCGTCGTCATTGCCACGTCGTTCACCACGCGGCACTCACCGACGCGGCGCCCGGCGAGCACGCGGTCGACCTCGGCTGCGGCACCGGGGCGCTCACCCGCGCGCTCGCGACTCGTGTTGGCCCCCGTGGGCTGGTGACCGGTATCGATCCATCCGAGGATATGGTCGCGTTCGCTTCGCGCACCGCGACGCCGACGATCCTGGTATGCCGTGCACCCCGCCGAAGCGCTCCCCTTCCGAGACGAGAGCGTTCACGTGGTGGCCACGGCTCTGGCCATGCATCACATCGATGCCGACCAACGTCCGGTGGCCGTTGCTGAGGCCCATCGCGTGCTGGTGCCGGGTGGGCGGTTGCTCGTGGTCGACCTCCACCCGCCGCGCAACCGAATTGCTCGGCACCTGATCGACGCGCTCACCGGGCCCGAGATGGCGAATAGCGACTTGGTCGCGCTGCGTGGGCTGGTTGAGGGGGCTGGGTTCGAGGTCGTGGACGTAGGCGTGCGTTCGGTGGGGTTCGGCTATGTGCTGGGCCGCAAGCCCTGACCTGGTCGGGGCGGCGGTCTTTGGGCCGTTGGGGAAAGATCGTCGGTGGGTGTGATGAATTCGGGGCCATCAGCGGCTTGGGCCCTCGAAATCTTCGGCGGGTGTGATGAATTCGGGCCGGTCGGCGGCTCGGGTCCTCGAAATCGTCGGTGGGTGTGATGAATTCGGGCCGGTCGGCGGCTCGGGTCCTCGAAATCGTCGGTGGGTGTGATGAATTCGGGGCCATCGGCGGCTTGGGGCCTCGAAATCATCGGTGGGTGTGATGAATTCGGGGCCATCAGCGGCTCGGGTCCTCGAAATCATCGGTGGGTGTGATGAATTCGGGCGCGGCCCGGGGCCAGCCGGGGCCGACTGGGGCTGGCCGGGGGCCAGGGGCGAATGACCTGGGCGGGAGTGCTACAGGTATTGACCGGTCGGGCCGGGGTGGCCTTGCTCGCCGCGCTGGCCAGCGGCGCCGGGAGGGAAACCACCCGGCATACCGGGGCCGACCTGACCTGCCTCGGGGTGACCCGGCGGCAGCGCGCGGCGCATTCCCGCCAGCTGCTGCTGCGCGGCCATCTGCTGCGCGACCAGTGCGGTCTGGATCCCGTGGAACAGCCCCTCGAGCCAGCCGACCAGTTGCGCCTGGGCGATCCGCAGCTCGGCGTCGCTGGGCGCGCCCGCCCCGAACGGCAACGCGATCCGATCGAGCTCCTCGACGAGCTCGGGCGCCAGCCCGTCCTTGAGTTCGTCGATCGAGCGGCGGTGGATCTCGGCCAGGCGAAGCCGCCCCGCCTCGTCCAGCGGCGCGTTACGGACCTCGTCGAGCAGGTTCTTGATCATCGAACCGATCCGCATGACTTTCGCGGGCTGCTCGACAAGGTCGGCCGGGTTGCCCTCCTCGCGGCCCTGGCGAGCGTCCCCTTCCGCCCCGCCGCCCCCACCGCCGTTTCCCGTCATCGGCGAGGCCACACCCATCCCGTCGGGCGTGATGACGACGATTCGGCCCTCCTCGGGCTCGGCAGCAGGGTCGCGGGGCTGGTCGCTCATGGTCTCCATCTTGCCCCACTCCGCCGCTCACCAGAACGCGAGATGGCGCCGAGAACGGGGGTGGGCGGCATACCCCCTGGTATGCCGCCCACCCCGGGCCCGAGGCCCGCGCCCCCTCTGAGGATGAGACGTCACGGCGACGCCAAAGGTTGCACCGACCCCCGAGTTAGGTGAGTCGACGGGTCACGGTCGGGGCCTTGCGGATAGCGAGCCAGGCCAGCAGCGCCGCCAGAGCCGGGACGAGCAGGATCGGAACCGCCAGTTGGAGCCAGGGGATGACGACGGTGGGGTCGACGGTCGCCGGGGTCTGCCCTTCGGCGAGGTATCCCGCCTCGTTCGAGGCAATGCCTGTCGTCGCGCGCGCGAGCGCGATGCCCGGCACGAAGCCGACCAGCGTGCCGAGCAGCGCCCCCACCACGCCCAACGAACCCGCCTGCGCCGCAGCGAGATTGCGCCGCGTCATCCGGGTGGCGCCGACCGCGGCGAACGTCCCCATCATCGACTGGGTCTCCGCGGTCGACAAGGCCGTGGACACGAGGGTCGCGACGAGGATGATCAGCCCGATAAAGGACAGCACGATGAGTGCCAGCAACTTGTCGTAGGGCTGGAAGCCACGCTCGACGTAGAACCAGCCGAGGTTGTTCTCGGCGAATCCTTCCGAAAGCGCCGCTTCGGCGTCAGCGCTCAGCTCGCCGCGCGGGTCCACGATGGTCGCCTGCACGATCATCGTCGTCAGGCCCAGGTTCTTGGCGGTCTCGGTCGTCATGACCGCGCCGATCATCTCGCCACCGCCGTAGCCCATGAACTGGCCTGCGGTCGCCACGCTGGCGGCGTTGAGCTTCGCCGCTGGCACCGGGGTGGCCGCCAACGCCAGCGTCGTCACGTCTTCGGGGGTCCCGGGGCCGTTCGGCCCCCAGACCATCGTTCCTCGCGCGAAGGTGACCTTGCCGTCGATGATGTCGACCTGGCCATACCAGGGGGTCGAGGATCCCCACCCGCCGCCGGGATACTCGATCCACTTGACGGGCGGTGCCTTGTCGCCGTTGACGACGATGCCACCAGCTCGCAAGGTCGCTTGCGCTGTGGCGTCCAGACCGAAACTGCTCACCAAGGAAGCCAGATCCGCGACGAGGATGCCGCCCCGGTCGCCCGACATCCCCATGCCCTTGAGGGAGTTGCAGCTGAGGTCGGGCGGGCTGATGGAACTCATTCCGTTGTCCAGGGTGAGAGCCTGCAGCGGCGTGCAGCCAACCCGGAGCGCGACGAAGAACGGCATCCGAGAGGGCGCACCCTCCGAGGGCTTCTCTAGGCCGGTGCTGCGAGGGATCACGTCCACGAAGGTGAGCAACTGGACCTGCAGGGCCGGGTCAACGCTGCGCACCACCTCGGTGACGGACTGTGACCACCGTGGATCGATCTGCCCGGTCATGTTCGTCTGCGGGATGAGCTTGGCCTGCCCCATCGGCAACTGGGGTCGGTAGGTCTTGGCCCGGAACGCGGAGTCGCTCGCGGCCACGACGAGGATCGTCGACAACAGCGCCGTCCCGCCAAGGATCGCGGCCACCGTTGAGGTCACCCTCCCGCGCTGGCGCGCCGCGTCGCGCATCGCCATCCGGATCGCCACCGGCGCCGGACGGGTGGCTCGCCCGGCGAGCACGAGCACCATTGGCACGAGCAACAGGGCACCGATGACCAGCAGGACCGCGCCGATCATCGCCACGAACGGCACGAACTGGTCGATCAGCCGGGGCTCCTCCCACGACGGCCGCCACGCGACCGCCCAGAACACTGCGACCGCTCCCAGGGCAGCCAGCACGATGCCCGCGATCGGCGTCCGCACCAGGGCTGGCGGTGAGACGTTCTGGCCGCGCATCACCCCGACGATGTCCAGCCGCCCCAGCCCCCGCGACGGGATCAACGCGGCGATGACCGCGGACGCGATCGCACAGCCGACGATGATCGTCACCGGCACCACCGGCACGTCGAACGGCCCGAAGAAGGTGTCCGGTCGATAGGTCCGCGACCACCAGATGACGACCCAGGCGCTGAGCACACCGACGATGGCACCGGCGACGGACGCCAGCGCCCCGAGCACCAGCGCCTGCGCGAGCACCGAGCGGCGCAGCTGCGGGGTCGTCGCACCGTTGCTCGCCGCCAACGCCAGCGTCCGGCGTTGCCGAGCCGCGCTCACCGCGAACGCCGGCCCGACGAGCAACGTCGTCTCCAGCAGCAACCCCACGGCGATGATCGCAGACGTGACCGCCTGTCCCAGCGCCGACTGGTCCTCGTAGATCTGGGCCTCGGGCGGCAGGTTGAGCTGCTCCCTGGTCGGCGGGTTGAGCACGACCTGTCGGCTGGTCACCTGCAGGCCGTAGCCAGCCCACCTCGTGACCTCATCCCACGTCACAGGAGCCGCCCGGTCGATGAGGTATGCCGTGCTGTTCGGGCCGACCCCACCCTCACCCCGCAGGTCGGGCAGGGTGACCAGATCAGCCGGGCGGGCGGCATACGAAAGGATCCACCCGTCGCCCACGCCGACGATCGTGTAGGTCGTGACCTTGCCGTCCATGCCCGTGACCTCGACGGTGCCGCTGGATGGCAACCCGCGATAGATCCCTGCGGGCGACACGACGGCTTCGGTCGCCGACGTCGGCCACCGCCCGGACTGCAGATGGGTGATGCCCTCGGTCCGAGCCGCGAACCTGGCCGCATCGACGCCGCGCATCGTGAGGTCGATTTGTTTGCGGCCGATCTTCGCGAAGCCGGGGCTCTCCGTCATCGGGATGATGGTGCCGCCAAGCAGGGATTCCAGGGCCAGGACGTGCGAGGCGCCGTCGGTGCCCCATCCGGGGATCGGCGTGGCCGGCACGTCCTTGTTGACGTCCATGTAGCCCACGCCGCCGCCGCGCCAGTTCGACACCATCGGCGGGATCTTGACTCCGCCGGAATACGTGGCCACCGCCTGGGTTTGCCCTAACCCGTAGGGGATTTGCTCCGTGGTGGACAGGTCGGCGCTGGAGTAGATGATGTTGCCGCCGATGAGCAGCAGGACCGGAACGGCCACCATGATGACGATGAGCAGGCTGCGGCCGAGGTGGCGGCGCACGTCGCGCCGGGCCAGCCGCAGTGGAAGACCGACATCGTCGTCGACGCGCTGCGCCGCAC
>MTKY01051272.1_pt1 | contig 25053 bp, 19 predicted proteins | sample 1042731 | NCBI WGS metagenome assembly MTKY01 (sample SAMN06212206, study PRJNA360538) | anaerobic digester metagenome | biome: Wastewater treatment plant; material: sludge; isolation source: anaerobic digester fed with sludge from wastewater treatment plant | place: Denmark: WWTP Soeholt ... | reverse complement strand
GCCTGCCTCGGCGATCTGCGCTGTAGCGTCCGCCGATATCGGCACCGCATCGCGGGCGACCACGCCCACGAGCTCGTCCACTTCGCCGGGGAACAGGACATTGCCCTTCACCACCGCAACGAACGAACTGCACAAAGGGGGAAGATAGCGCTTTTTAAGGGCACGGGAGCCGAAGGCCTGCAGCGGGTAAGCGCAGAGCATGACGTGATCCACCAGGCTGAGGACGAGGCCCAGGTCCAGGCCCTCACCCGCCAGCAGGGAAACGCCCCGGGTGAAATCGCCCGTCCCCGTCCCCCCTCCGCCGTATTCCCCGTCGACGGCCTGGCCGGTGAGCCCGAGTTCCGCCATCTCCCTCCACAGGGAACGGTCGAAGCCGCCGCCGCTCCTCTCCTCGCGGGTCGGGAACACCCTGTCGCGCGCGAAAGCGGTAAGCTCCTCCGCGTTCATGTCATCTCATCTCTCGCGTTTTCACTTCCTGCGGCACCGGGACGGTAAGCCCACGGCCTCTCTCCTATAATAGCCGTCGCGCCGAAGTCGCCGCAAACCGGCCGTGATGGTATCTTTGTGGCCACGATTTCGATTCGATATCATGGGCAATGCGGAGATCGGGCGCAATACCGATACTGCTTCAGCCTTTATATCAGCGGATCGTCAGGCGCGGATGGCGTCGTTGAGGCACTCTGTGTACTCGATGAGTTCCCGCATGGAGCCGAACTCGTCGCTGGCGAAGCAGAACTCCTCCGACCAGTGGTTGAGGCGCATGCTCTCCCTCTCCTCCTCCGGGAATGTGCGCAGGAAGGTCTGGTAGAGCTCGGTGCCGCGGAAGACCACCAGGGGGAAGAAGGTGGCCTCCCTGATGCCCTCGGCGCGCAGGATCTCCACCGTGCGCTCCAGGGATGCGCGGCTCTCCCCCGGCAGGCCGGCGATGAAGGTTAGAATGGGGTTGAGCCCGCAAGAGCGCGCCGCCCGCACCGCCCCCAGGATCTCCTCGCTGGTGGTCCTCTTCTTCACCACCTCGCGCAGGATGCGGTCGTCGAGGGACTCCGCCCCCAGGGCCACGCTGCCGAATCCGCTGTCGCGCAGGCCTTCCAGCACCTCCGGCGTGAGGGAATCGGCGCGGGTCTGGATGTGGTACGTGTAGGGGACCTCTTTGACCGTGGCCAGCAGCGCGCGCAGACGGGGGCGGTTGAGGGCGAAGGTGGCATCCCCGAAAAAGAAGGAGCGCTCGCCCTCTGTGAAGTTCTCCCAGCAGTAGTCGAGCACCTCGCGCACGTAGGCGGGGGAATGGAAGCGTACCTTTCTCTTCCACACCGCGGGATCGAGGCAGAAGGTGCATTCCTCGGGGCAGCCGCGCGAGGTGAGGAAGCCCGCGCCGGGTATGTAGTCGTCGAGGGGATTGAGGGCCTTGAGCAGCCGGTGGCGCCTGCCTATCCTGAACTCGTCCGCCACGGTGTAGATGTGGGGGAAGAGGTCCAGCTCGCGCTCGCGCTCGCGCTCGGGGTTGCCTACGACCCTGCCCGCGCCGTCGCGCCAGGTGAGACCGGGGATCGACGAGAAATCGCTCTCTCCCCGGCCCAGGGCCTGCAGCAGTTCCAGGGCCGTCCACTCGCCCTCGCCGCGCACCACGAAGTCGGCCGCCCCGTCCTCCATGATCTCCCGCGGGTGCATGGTGGAATAGACGCCCCCCGCCACCAGCAGCACCCCGGGCGCCATCTCCTTTATGCGCCGCAGCAGTTCCCGGGCGTGCAGGGCGACGTAATAGATTGAGATGGGAAATAATACCACGTCAGGTCGGGCGCGAGCGAGGGACGCCTCCAGGTTCTCGCGCATGAGGCGCAGCGCCTCTTCCCCGCCGATGGGAGCGCTGGAGATTGCTTCGTCCGGGAGCCCCTCCTCGGTCTCCCGGAACCACTCCTCGCCGTCGAAGACGTCGGCCATGAGGTTGAGGACCTCCAGGTCCACCCCCCGCGACTTGAGGAAGGCGGCGATGTACATGGCGCCGTATTCCGGCACCACAAGCGCCTTGTTGCGTATGGCCCAGTAACGCACCTGCCACAGGGGGAAGGGCTTGGTCTCCATGAGGCCGAAACCCCAGGCGTCGGAGATGATCGCCGCCTTGGGCAGCTTAACCGTCATGTCGCACCGACCTCGGCCCCCCTTTTTCTCCTCGTATACGAACGCAATCGTCACCCCAGTATACTCTCCACGCAGAGGATGGCCGAGCGCGAGGCGCCTTCGATGGCCAGGCCCCGTCCCAGGTAGGTATCGCCCGCGAAGAACAGTCCGTTCACCCCGGGGGCCCGCACGTCCGGCTTGAAGTCACCGGTGAGGCCGGGCTTGCGGGCCAGGCCGTCGCAGCCGGTGGTGAAGTAGGGCAGCGCGAATTCCACCTCGTCATCGCTGAAGGAATACAGCTCTTTGACGTCCTCCCAGTGCTGCTCCATGAGGCGCTCCAGGTTGAACTTGTCCTCCAGCTCCCAGGGCTCGGCCACGTTGTCGGTGACCAGGAGGTAACGGCCTTCGGGCGCGACCCCGGGATCGAAGGCGGTGGGGGTGAAGGCCTGCAGGGGCAGCCCGGTGCGGGGCGACTTCAGCAGGGACATGAACACCTGCCGCTCGTAGAGGGGGCGCCGCGTGGCGATGATGTATCCCAGCAGCCCCGTCCGCTCTCCCCGGATGTCCTCGATGCGCTTCAGCCACCACCCCGGCAGGGGTGAGTAGCGCCGGTCGAAGTCCAATACCTTGTCCAGGTGCCAGATGGGCAGGGCCAGGACCACCAGCGGGGCGGTGACCAGGTCGGTGGAGACGAAGCGCCATTCCTTAGCGATGGGGCTGGCGCCCTTGCGCGCCACCTTGACCCCCACCACCCTGTTGCCCTCGCAGGCCACCTGCTCCACCCGGGCGCCCAGCCTCAGCTCTCCTCCCAGTTCCTGGAAGGCCTCCACCAGGGGACCGATGACCCCCCACATGCCGCCGCGGGGATAGGCGGCGATGAGCACCGCTCTCCCTTTTACCAGGGCCTCCCTGGCGATATAGAGGCATTCGCCCGCGGACTGCTCTCCCGCGTCCGGTATGGTGGTCATGATCATGCTCATGTTCTCCCACACCTCGCGCAGGTTGCCGGCCATGCCGCCCGCGTCCAGCCATTCCCCGAAGGAGCGGTTGTCCCAGGCCTTGAAGTCCGGCTCGTCCATCACCGCGATCTTCTTCATCACCTCGATGAAGCTCGCCTTCTCCTCGTCGGTGAGCCGGATGAAGGTCTGCATGTCGTGCCAGGCGCCGTCCTCGTAGAGGTCGAGGGTCACGGAGAAGCCGGCCCACTCGAACTCCTTGCCCACGCGGGCGCCGAGTTCGTGGCAGTAGCCCTTCTTCCCCATCTCAATCATGTGCAGGCCGATGTCCGTGCGGTAGCCGCCCGGCATGTCGTATGACTGCATGCGCCCTCCCGCCCTGGGGTACATCTCCAGCAGCAGGGTCTTTTTCCCCGCCTGCTGCAGCTGCGAAGCCACCCCCAGGCCGGCGATGCCCGCTCCCACCACAATCGCGTCGTAGTCGCTCATCCCGCCTCCCTGAATCTCGCACCCCTCCCAGGAATATCTTCCACCGCCCCCTCCCGCATGCGGCGGCACGCGCTCGGGCGCCCTACCCGCCGGCCATGCGGGAGAGGATGAAGACCTCGTCTCCGTCCCGCAGTTCCTCTTCGTCGTCGGCGAACGGGGTACCCTTCCTCCCCACCTTGATCAGGGGATGGAAGCGCTCCTCGCGCGCGTCCCACATGTTCTCTGGCAGGCGCGCCGAGAACTCCCTTCCAATGCGCAGGAGGAGGTCGCTGACCTTCGAGCCCTCGGGCAGCTCGTAGTCCCTCTCCTTTTCCCCGGCATAGTGCCTGAAGATGCCGGTGAAACGCGCCTTTACCCGCATGTCTCCTTCTAGAACTTGCCCATGAGCAGGCGGCTGATGATCATCTTCTGTATCTCGCTGGTCCCGGCCCCGATGGTGCCCAGCTTGGCGTCCCTGAGCGTGCGCTCCACCGGGTACTCACGGATGTAGCCGTAACCGCCGAAGATCTGCACCGCCTCGTTGGCTACCTTGACCGCGTTCTCGGTGACGCTGAGCTTGCACACGCAGGCCTCCAGCATCGCCGGGATGCCCTGATCCTTCATCCACGCCACGCGGTAGACGAGCAGGCGCGAGGCGTCGAGCAGGCATTTCATCTCCGCTATCTTGAAGGCCACCGCCTGGAACTTGCCTATGGGGCGCCCGAACTGCTTCCTCTCCTTGGCGTACTCGATGCAGCGGTCGATGTTGCACTCCATGCCCCCGACGGCGGGCGCCACCATGATGGCGCGCTCCCACTCCAGGGTGGCTTTGCCCACGCCGTAGAAACCCTCGCCCTCGGCCCCGAGCATGGCGGAGGCCGGCACGCGGCAGTCGTTGAAGGCCAGCTCCGCCGTGGGCGAGGTGCGGTTGCCCATCTTGTCCAGCTCGCGGCTGACCTCGAAGCCGGGGGTCTCACGGTCCACGATGAAGGTGCTGATACCCGCGGCGCCCTTCTCCTTGTCAGTGACCGCCACCACGATGCACAGGTCGCAGATGGGACCGTTGGTGATGAACATCTTGGAGCCGTTGATGACGTAGTCGTCGCCGTCCCTCACCGCCGTGGTCTTCACCGAGGCGGCGTCCGAGCCCGCGTCCGGCTCGGTGAGACCGAAACAACTGATCTTCTCCCCCGTGCTGATAGCAGGAAGGTACTTTTTCTTCTGCTCCTCGTTCCCCATCACCCAGATTGGCACCGCGCCGATGATGGTGTGCGCGCCCCAGGAGAGCGAAACGCCCGCGTCTCCCCCGCCGGCGCAGAACGCGTCCATGGCGATGGCAGTATCGAGGGCGCCGGCGCCCGAGCCGCCGTATTCCTCGGGAAAGGGCAGCCCGAGCAGCCCCATGTCTCCCATCTTCTTCCATCCGTCCCAGAAGAACTCGCTGTTGCGGTCGTACTCCTCGGTGAAGGGCGCGATCTCCTTCTCCGCGAAGTCCTTTACCTCCTTGAAGAAGGCCTTCTGTTCCTGAGAGAGCTCGAAGTCCATTTCTTACCTCCTCTTACCTCATCCGATCCTCTTGTGAGAACCCTCTCCCTTCCATCCTATCCTACTACGCCTCCTGCATCCGGGGACGAAACCCGTTCCCGGCGGCCTCTCCGCTCCTCCGCCATGCCCGTTTCAGCGGCCAAGCAGGGAACGAGCCATGACGATGCGCTGGATCTGGTTGGTGCCGTCCCAGATCTGGTTTATCTTGGCGTCGCGCATGTACTTCTCCACCGGGTAGTCCCGCATGTAGCCGTATCCCCCGAAGACCTGCACCACGTCGGTGGTCACGCGCATGGCCATGTCCGAGCAGAAGGTCTTGGCATACGCCGCCTCGGTGGAGAAGGGCAACCCCTGCGTCTCCATCCAGGCCGCCTTCATGTACATGAGCCTGGCCGCTTCTATCTCCATGGCCATGTCCGCCAGCATGAACTGCACGGCCTGGTTCTCGGCGATGGGCCTGCCGAACTGCACCCTCTCCCTGGCGTACTCCACCGCCGCCTCCATGGCCGCCCTGGCGATGCCCACCGAGTTGCAGGCCACGCTGACCCTCGCCTTGTCCAGGGTGATCATGGCGATCTTGAAACCCTTGCCCTCCTCGCCGAGGAGGTCTCCCGCCGGCACGCGGCAGTCGGAGAGGATGACCTCCGATGTCTGGGAGGCCCGCACCCCCATCTTGCGCTCCTTCTTGCCCCCGCTGATACCCGGGTTTTCCTTCGGGACCAGGAAGCAGGAGAGGCCGCGCACCCCGGCTGATGTGTCGGTGGAGGCGAACACGGTGGTGAGGTCGGCGATGCCGCCGTTGGAGATGAAGCACTTGGTCCCGTTGAGGACATATTCATCCCCATCGCGCACCGCCGTGGTCTTCACCCCCGCCGCGTCCGAGCCCGCCCCCGGCTCGGTGAGGGCCATGGCCGCCAGAGAAGGCCGCGAGGTCAGCGCGCCGAAGTACTTCGCCTTCTGCTCCTCCGTGCCCGCCACCAGCAGCGGGGTCGTCCCCAGGTTGTTGGCGCCCAGGATGGTGGCGAAACCGCAGCACCCCCAGGCGATCTCCTCCCCGACGATGCAGGCGGTGAGGAAGTCCATGCCCTGGCCACCGTATTCCTCGGGGACGTACAGGTAGGTCATGCCCGCCTTGAAGGCGGTCTCGACGAAACGCTCCGGGTACTTCTCCTCCTCATCGTACTCCGGGGCAACGGGCCGTATCTCTTTTTCCGCGAACTCACGGGCCACTTTCTGGATGGCCTTCTGTTCTTCGCTCAACTCGAAAGATATCACTGGCTCATACCTCCCTGCCGCCTCATCGGGATCACCGCAACGGATGACGCCGCCGACCTCGCGATGCGCACGATCATCTGCCCCTGAAGTCGGCCTTGCGCTTCTCCTTGAAAGCCGCCATGCCCTCCTTCTGGTCCTCGGTGGAAAAGAGCAGGGAGAAACACTTGCGCTCGAGGGACAGGCCGGAATAGAGGTCGGTGTTGAGCCCGTCGTTCACGCATGCCTTGGCGCATGCGAGGGCGACCGCCCCGTTGCGTATGCACTTGCGGGCGAGTTTTTTCGCCTCGTCCATGAGGTCTTCAACCGGAACTACCTTGTTCACCAGGCCCATCTCGCTGCAGGCCCGGGCATCATAGAAGCCGCCGGTGAAGATGAACTCCTTGGCGCGGTTCGGGCCCACCAGCCGGGGCAACCGCTGCGTTCCTCCCGCCCCGGGGATGATGCCCAGGGTGATCTCGGGCATGCCGAAGACGGCCGTCTCCGAGGCCACGATCATGTCGCAGACCAGGGCGAGCTCGGTGCCGCCTCCAAGGGCGTACCCGTTTACCGCGGCGATGACCGGCTTGGGGATGCGTTCGATCTTCTCGAAGCCGGAGAGGTCCGCGCCGTAGGCGGTGAGCATGTCCGGGGCGTATTTTCCCGACATCTCCTTGATGTCGCCCCCGGCGGCGAAATCCCCTTCTCCGCCGTTGACGATGACCGCCCTCACCTTATCGTCCCTGGCCAGCATATCTGCGGCATCGCCCAGCTCCGCGATGAGCTCGAGGTTCAGGGCATTCTTGGCTTCGGGGCGGTTGAGGCGAAGGACGGCGATCCCCTCCTCGTCCGTCTCCACGACCAGGTACTTGAACTCCATACAGCCTCCTCGTCTATGATGTCCCCTCCCAGGGAAGCTTCTCCATGTGCCATGCCGTTTGAGGCGGTTCCTCGCCGCGAGCGGCGGGCACCGATCCCCTCCGGCCTTCATTCGAAAATATCGTCCTCCGCGTCGTCCGGCTCCGGGACCTCTTCTTCCGCCTGCGCCTTCTCCTCCCGGTCTTGCGCCTGCTCCCCCGGCTCCTGCCCGGTTGCCGCCTCCCGCGCCTCCGCCGGGAACGCTTTCTCCCCGCCCTCTGGCTGGGGCGGCTCCGCCTCGCGTTCCGCAAAACGCTTCAACGCCGCCGCCGGTTCTCCGCTCGAGAAGCAGGTGGTGAAGCACTCGGCCTCGAATTCCAGGCCCCGGCCCAGCTCTACGTCCAGCGCGTGGCTGAGGCAGCGTTTAGCCTGATAAAGGGCCACCCTTCCGCCCATGGCCAGCTTGCCGACGAGCGCCTCCACCGCGCCGGTGAGCTCATCCGCCTCCACGACCTCGTTCGCCAGCCCCCACTTCGCCGCCTGCTCCGCGTCCACTATCCTGCCGGTGAAGATCATGTCGCGCGCCCGCCGCAGGCCGATCAGCCGCGCCAGCCTCTGGGTGCCTCCGCCGCAGGGTATCATCCCCAGCCTTGCTTCGGGAAAGGCGAAGCGCGCCGCGCGCGAGGCCAGCACCAGGTCGCAGGCCAGGCAGATCTCCAGGCCCGCTCCCATGGCGACCCCGTTCACCGCCGCCACCGTCGGCAGGGGAAGCTCGGCTATGCGGCAGGTCAGCATCTGGATCTCGCGGGAGCGGCGGCGGGCGTTCATAGGATTGGCGCTCTCGAGGCCGGCCATATCCATGCCCGCGCAGAAGGCCTCGCCCCTCCCCGTGAAAACCAGCGCCCGCACCTCCGGGTCTGCCTCGGCTCTTGCCAGTTGTTTCCATATGTCGCGCACGGATTGCGCGGAGAGCGCGTTCATGCGCCCGGGGCGGGACAGGTATATCCAGCCCGCCATGTTACTTTTCTCGAAGAAGACCGTCTCGCTGTCTTCGACCATACGTTGCCTGCCTTTAACACCGCGCGGGGCCTACAGCTTCCAGTAGCTCTCCTGTTTGCCGCCGGGATAATCGTAGTAGCCCTTTCCCGTCTTCCTGCCCAGCAGCCCCGCGGCAACCATGCGCTTCATCAACGGTGCCGGATTGTACTTGGGGTCTCCGGTGTCGTTGTAGATGGCGATGCAGGCATTGGAGAGGACGTCGATGCCGGTCATGTCCGCCAGCTCCAGGGGACCCATGGGAAAGTTGAACCCGAGGCGCATGGCCTTATCGATGTCCTCGGGGGATGCCACTCCCGCCTCCAGCATCTTGGCCGCCTCGACCCCCATGGCGAGATAGAGCCGGTTGCAGATGAAACCGGCGTGGTCCTTGAGCACCCTGACCGTCTCCTTTCCCACCGACTTCGCCCAGGTCTCCGCGGCGGTCATGGTCTCGTCCGAGGTCTGCAGCCCGCGGATGATCTCGCACAGGCGCATGAGGGGAACCGGGCTGAAGAAGTGGGTGCCCACCACCTTGTCCGGGCGCTTGGTGGCTGCGGCTATGGACGAGATGGGTATGGCCGAGGTGTTGGAGGCCAGGATGGTGTGGGGCGGACATACCTCGTCGAGCTTGCCGAACACTTCTTTCTTGACGTCCAGGTTCTCGAAGACCGCCTCCACCACCAGGTCCGCGTCCGAAGCGTCCGCCAGGTCGGTGGTGGTGGAGAGGTTGGCCAGGGCGGCGTCGTGCTGCTCCTGCGACATCTTTTCCTTGGAGAGGAACTTGCCCAGGGACCCCTTGATCGCCTCCAGTCCCTTGGCCGTGAACTCCTCCTTGACGTCATGCATCTTGACCTTATAGCCGGCGACGGCGGACACCTGGGCGATGCCGCCGCCCATCAATCCTGACCCGACCACGAAAACGTTCTTGATCTCCATGATGACCTCCTGATAGTCCGACAACCTGTCGTATTTGGCTGAAAAGCCTGATATCCTGGGTTTTCCCGTTAAGCACATGCCGACTGCGCCAACGGCGCTAAAAGTATATCACGAAAGAGCACGCCGTTTGTACAAGCCCTGTCGCGGCCGCTCCCGCTGGCCCCGGGGAGGGCGAGACCCTCCGCCAAGGCATGATATTTGTGATAGCCTGAGGATATGGTGTTTCCCCAAGCCCATCGCGACGATGATCTCCCGTTCATCGGGGATGCTCTGGACGTGGTGAAAACGGCGCGTTACCAGTTCGGGACCCTCGCGCATACGGGAGAAGACATGGAGCATTCCGCGGCCGGGTTGCGCGACTGGCTGGAGGGCCTGCAGCGCTTCCTCTCCGACAGCCGCAAGGTCGCTCGCACGGCGGCCGCGATCATCGCGACGGCCGCCCTCCTGAACTACCTACGCGGCTGGCTCAGCGTCAGCCGCACCCGGCTCCGCACAACTAGACGAACGGGGGGACGTGGGAGAACGTGCCGGTATCGAACAGTCCCCGGTCGGTCATCTTCAGCTCCGGGATCACCGGCAAGGCCATGAAGGACAGGGCCATGAAGGGGTCGCCGAGCGGGCAGCCCAGCCGCCGCGCCGCCTCCTGGAGCTGCTGCACGCGGTCCCTCACCTCCTGCAGGGGTAGGGAGGACATCAGGCCCGCCACGTCCAACGGCAACTCCGCCAGCACCCCTCCCCCGCTCACCACCACCTGACCCCCGCCCATCTCCTCCACCGCCCGGGCGGCGGCGATGACGTCCCGGTCCGAAGCTCCCACCACCACCAGGTTATGCGAGTCGTGCGCCACTGTGGAGGCGATCGCCCCCTCGCGCAGCCCGAATCCACGGATAAATCCCACGCCGACGTTGCCGGTGCCGCTATGCCTCTCGAACACGCAGATCTTGAGCAGGTCGCGGGAGGGGTCGCAGACCGCCAGGCCACTTTTCACCGTGGCCTTCTCGACCAGCTTCCTGGTGACGATCTGTTCCGGCACGACCCCGATGACCAGCATTTCTTTCCCTTCCGCCCGCATCTCTATCCCCGCGATCTTCTCCCACGCTATCCTCATCGCCGCGGGCGCAGGCCCTCCCGGGCGCAAATCCATCTCCAGCCTTCCGCCCGACGCCACCAACTCTCCGCCCGCGTACACCTGGAGCACCCTGAAGTCCTCGAGGTCCTCGAGCACCGCCAGGTCCGCCCGCCACCCGGGCACTATACCGCCCCTCCGGCGCAGGCCGAAGCGGCGCGCCGTGTTCAGGGTGACCATGCGCACGGCGGTTATGGGGTCCAGCCCGAGCCGGACCGCCTTGCGCAGGATGGAGTCCATGTGACCCTCGTCCAACAGGTCCTTGGGCTGGCGGTCGTCGTCGACGAAGATGCAGCGCCCCGCGCTCGCGGGGGCGACGATGGGAAGGAGCGCCTCCATGTTCCTGGCCGTTGAGCCCTCCCTGATATATATGAACATGCCCTTGGCCAGTTTTTCCGCCGCCTCGTCGGCAGTCACGCACTCGTGGTCCGACTCCACGCCGGCAGCGATATAGGCGTCCAGCCCCCTCCCCGTGAGGCCCGGCGCATGGCCGTCGACGGGGAGCCCCTCGCAGGCGGCGATCTTGGCCATTACGGAGGGGTCGCCGTTTATCACCCCGGGGAAGTTCATGACCTCCCCCAGCCCTATAACGCTCTCCTCGCGCAGCAGCGGGATGAGGTCCTCCGCCTCCAGTACCGCTCCGGCGGTCTCCACCGGCGTGGCCGGGACGCACGAGGGGAGCATCACGAACACCTCCAGGGGAAGCCCCTCACCCAGGCTCATCATGTACCGGATGCCCTCTATGCCCAGGACGTTGGCGATCTCGTGGTAGTCGGTCACCACCGCGGTCGTGCCGGACGGGACCACTGCGCGCGCGTATTCCGGCAAGCTGACCATGGAGGATTCTATATGCACGTGGCCGTCGATGAAACCCGGGCAGAGGTAGGCGCCCGCCAGGTCAACCTTGCGTTTCGCCGGGCGCTCGCCGAATCCGGCGATCCTGCCGCCGCTTATCGCGACCGAGCCCTCCTCCACGACCCCCTCGAACACGTCCACGATCCTGGCCCCGGTGAGAAGCAGCTCGGCCTCGTCCTCGCCCCGCGCCACAGCCAGGAAATCCTCGAACGCCATTATTCGCTCCCTTCGTCCGCGCAGCCGCAGGCAGACGTGCTAGATAATCGAGTCCTCCGCGAGTTCACCGGGCTGCCTGAGCCCCTCGGCAGGATACGTCTTCATCTCCAGGATGACCTTCAAGGCCTCGTCGCGCATGGCGTATTCGAAGGCCTGCATCCCCATCTCCAGGGGAAACCTGCGGTCGATGAGTTCCTGCACGTGAACCAGCCCCCGCATCAAGGCGCGTATGGCCGGCTCGAAAGGCCCGCAGCGCGACCCGACGACCCTGATCTCGTCCACCACCAGGGAGGAGATATCCACGCTCAACGGCTCCACGAACGTGCTTTTCTGCACGATGGTCCCGCCCGGTTCGACCAGGGAGCGCGCGAGATTGAATCCGTCCGGGCTGCCGCTCGACTCTATGACCACGTCGAAACGCTCCCTGATATCGAGGTCCTTCTCCATGACCGTCTTTATCCCCAGGCGGTCGAGGATCTTGAGCTTGTGGGCATGGCGTCCGACCGCCAGCACGGCGCAGCCGTTCAACCGTATTACCTGCGCCGCCATCAGGCCCAGCTTGCCGGCGCCGAGCACAGCCACCCTATGGCTGGGACTTATGTGCACCTGCTCGGTGATGCGGAAACACGCCGCCAGGGGCTCCACGAATACGGCGGAGTACAAGGGCATGGTGTCGGGGACCACGTGCAGATTGGAGACGGGAAGGGTCATATACTCCGCAAACGCCCCGTCGCGTCCGCTTATACCGAGGGTATTGCGCTCGCGACAGTGGTTTTCCTTTCCACCCAGGCAAAGGTAACAGATCCCGCACGGGCAGTTGATCTCCCCCACCACCCTCTTGCCTACCAGGTCGGGGTCGTCCGCCGCGGTCACGACCCCCACGAACTCGTGGCCGGGTATCCCCTTGAAGTCCATGTAGCCCCTGGCGATCTCCTTGTCGGTATTGCAGATACCCGCGGCCATGACCTTGATCAATGCCTCGCCAGGCCCCGGTTCGGGCACCGGCAGGTCCCTGCGCAACTCGAGCCCTCCGTCGTAGTACAAACCGAGCATCGCCGACTTCTCCTCTCTCTGGCCTCATTTCCTCCCGGTGGACCGCCCGCAGTAGCGTGCCCGCGCCTTGCCTGCGCCGCGGTCATCGCCCGGCGATCCGCCTTTCTCCATAAACCTATCGATGCCTTTCGGGCCTGCCTTGAACCTAATTTCATAATACCCTGCCATGGACATGTTGGAACATGGCGGTTCCCTCCATCCTCCGGGGGAGGACCGGGCAGCCCGTGGACGGAGAAGCTCTTCCTGCCCGCAGTGGATTTGAATATACTGGCCATAACGGCTTATGCGTCCAGATGAGTGAAAGGGTGTTACGGCATGATCATCGACAGCCACGTGCATCTCGTGGGGGAAGGCTGGCACGACCGCAGTTTCTTCCTCGGGCAGGCGAACATGGTCACGGCAATGATGGGGAAGCAGACGGGCGAACGCGCCGACGCGGGCGCCTTGATAGACAGCCTGCTGCCCGCCCTTGCGGACACCACCGGCGAGAAGCTGGTGGCGAGTATGGATGCCGCGGGCGTGGACAGGAGCTGCATATTCCCCCAGGACACCGGCCTGGCCGCCGGTGAGCCGGCCGTCTCCATCGACGAGCAGAACCGCCTTATCGCGGAGGCGGCGCAGCGCTTCCCGGACCGGCTCATACCCTTCTTCACCATCGACCCCCGGCGCCCCGGCGGCCTGGAGTTGTTCATGCGCGCCGTGGAGGAATGGGGCATGAGGGGGCTGAAGCTCCATCCCACCTCCGGCTACTACCCCTACGATCCCGTGGCCTATCCTTTCTACGAGAAGTGCCGGGAATACGATATACCGATCCTGTTTCATACCGGCAGCCAGCCCGCCCCCATGAAGTTCCGTTTCACCCAGCCTATCTATGTTGACGACGTGGCGGCCGACTTCCCGGACGTGCCGATCATCATGGCCCACGTGGCCCACGAGCTGTGGCAGGAGGCCCTCCTCGTGGCCAGCGTGAAGACCAACATCTATTTCGATTTCTCCGGGTGGCAGATAGCCTTCAACAGCCATCCCCAGGACTTCTACCGCATGCTGCGCACGGTCATAGACCACGTGGGACCCTGGCGCGTTCTCTTCGGCACGGACGGTCCTTATCTCAACGTGCTGTGCCCGCTGGAGACCTGGGCCAAGGCCATCACCGAGCCCGACCTCGGCTCGTGCCCCGAGGTCTCCTTTACGCCCGAGGAGACGGAGATAATCATGGGCCAGGCCTTCGCCCGCCTGATGGGATTATAGGAGGGTCGCGATGGAACGCAACGACTATCGTCTGATCCTTCGTGACTGATCAGGCGTTTTTGGCCTCGACCGGCTTCAACTCCCCCGCCTCTGCCGCGGCCCTCTCCTCCACGCGCTGGCGGCGCCGCGCGATAAGGGTGATGATGGAGGGCAGCACCAGCAGGCTGGCCAGCAGGGATACCGCCAGCGAGAGGGCGGTTATCAGCCCGAAGCGGCGGATAGGCTGCATCTTCGAGAAGGCTATGACCAGGAAGGCCCCGGACGTGCATATCGAGCTGGCGACGAGGGGTTTGCCCACCCTGGTGACGCAGATGTTCAAGGCCTCCGCCACGCTCACCTCGCCCGGCTTATGTTCCTCCAGGAAACGGTGGGTGATATGGATACCGTAATCGATGCCCATGCCGATGATGAGGGAGACGATGAGCACGGTGAGCATGTCCAGAGTCCAGCCCATGAGCGAGATGAAGCCCAGCTCCACCGTTATCCCGGCCACCAGCACGCTCAGGGTGGCCAGGCCATAAGTGAGGGAGCGGAAGACGAGGATGAGGAACAGCCCCGAGAGGCACAGGGCCAGTATTGACGTCTTGATCTGGGTGGGAACCAGGTTGCCCAGCATGTCCGCGGTGAGCGGCGTGATCCCCGCTATCCTGTATTCGATGTCCAGTCCGCCGAAGGCGGTGTCGGCCGCCTCGCTCAGGATGCGGTCCTTTTCCATCATCTCCGAGTTGCTGCTGGCACCCTCGCTGAACACGGTGACCAGGGCGGCCTGGTGGTCCTCGGAGATGAGCTTTCCTTCCTGGGAGCCCATGATCGGCCTGCTGGACGCCAGGTCCTCTTCGGCCTCCGCCCTGGTCGCGGGAAGCGTGGACGCGAAATCACCCCCCGGTGCGGCCTTTCCGAACTGCACGCGGTAATCGCTGATGAGCTCGCCGATGCTCGAGGTGGTGTTCTCGCCGAAGTAGGGCGCCTGCGCTATCTCCTCCTGGAAAGCGTACATGGCTTCCATGACCTCGGGCTCGAGCACGTCTCCGGTGAGCAATACCAGGTCCTGCTGTATGCCCCCGAAGATCTCCTCCTGCTTGTACTGGGCCTGCAGGGAAGGTATGTCCTGGGGTGCGAGCTTCCTCAGGTCGGGGGTGGTGGTGAGCCGGAAGGCGCCCATGACGCAGATGAGCAAGACGAAGCCGTAGACCACTACCACCGCCACCGGGCTCCCCTGGGAGATGTCCGCGATCCTGCCCAGGAAGCGGTCGATGCGCGATCGGGCGTCCACGGAGAATATCTTAACCCCGCGTGGCGTCCTGCTGGTGCCCTTGCGCATCCTCCTTTCCTCGCGCCGGATCATCATGGCGGGCAGGAAGGTGACGCTGAAGATAAAGCAGATCCCGATGCCCGCGGCCGCCATGTAGCCGAATTCCTGCAGCACGTCGAAGTCGGAGAAACCGAAGGATGCAAAGCCGAAGAAGGTTGTTATGCAGGCGAGGAATATGGCCACCCCCACGGTGAGCACGGCCTTGTGCGCCGCCTGGCGGGGCTCCCTGCTCATCCCGAACTCCTCGTAGAACCGCCCCATCATGTACACCAGGTTGCCGAGGGTGATCCCGAGGACAAGGGGGCCGATGATCACCGAGACAAGGGTGAAGGGCAGGCGAAACCAGCCCATGAGGCCGTAGATCCAGGCGGCGGTGAGGACGATGACCGCCAGCGGCAGCAGCACGTCGGTGAACCTCTGGAAGGTGAGGAAGAGCAGGAGCATGAGCATGGCCAGGGCGATGAACGCCATGATCACGGTGCTGGATACCACATAGTCCTCCAGGTCCTTGTCGATGGAGGGGTCTCCGGTGATGTAGACCGTCGCCGGGGCCTCTCCGCCCTCGAAGTAGGAGCGGAAGAACTCCTCGACCCGTGTGGCGTATGCTTTGCGCTGCGACGAGTCAAGGGCGGGATCGACCTTGATGAGGATCTTGGCGTAGCGGCCATCCTCGGAGAACAGGCCCGCGCCCTTTTTCTCCACCGTCCACTTGTAGCCGACGGGGTTCGCGAGAAAGAAATCAACACCTTCCTCGATTATCTGCTCGAAGGGCTTGACCACACCGGGGTTGAACGGGTCCTCCTGCATCATGCCCTCGCCCAGTTTGAACAGGGTAGGCACGTCGGCGAGGATGAGCTGCGCTTCCTCCTCGTTTATGCCGTAGTCCTCCATGGCCCTCTGCCTCGCCTGGTCAAGCATGTTGGGACCGAAGGCGCTCAGATAATGCTGCATATAGACGTAGTCATCCTCGCCCAGGGCTTCAACCATCTCCCCCTCGAGCAGCATGAACTTCTTGATCATGGGGTAGGTGAGGAGGGCGTCGCTCTCCACCATGAGGTACTCGTTGGTGGTACCGCCGAAAAGCCGGTCCACCTCCTCCAGGGTGCGCGCGGTCTCGTATTTGGTGGGGATGAGGTCCTTCTGGCCAGCCTTGACCTCGAGGAAGGTCATTCCCACCGCCACCGGTATGGTCAGCAGCACGCATACGAGCACGACGGCCCGGGCATGGTCACGGCACAGTCGGGCGAAGAAAGACACCGATACATCCCTCCCGAGGACTTGTTGTTCCCACCAGGCTCCGAATTTTATAAAACTTTCGTCCTTCGTAGGTTACTATCCTTCGCGGCAGCGGGCAAATGGCGCGGCCGTCGCAAACGCGCTGCGGGAGAAACCGTCCGCGGTCATCTGGTAGAATAAGATCGGTGATACGCGATCCTGCGGGCATGGGGGTGCGAAGTGACCAGGCTCACGAGCATCATGGATGACTCCATACGCATATACCCTGAGTACGAACTGCTTTTCTTCGAGGAGAGGACGTACACGAACCTCGATGCCTTCAGGAGGGGATGCCGCCTCGGTAACGCGCTGCTCGCGCTGGGATTGCAGCCCGGGGACATCCTCCTGGCCCACATGGAGAACTGCCCTGACGCGATGCATCTCCTCGCCGCCTGCGCCAAAACGGGCATCATATTCTGCCCCACCATGTTTCTGCTCAGCGCGGAGGAGCTTTCCTGGATCGCGGGGCACTCGCGGGCCGCATATCTCGTCACCACCCCGAACCTGCTCTCCAAGGTGCGGCTGGCCTGCCCGGAAATGTTCGAGAGGGGCCGCGTCATCATGGCGGGCGGGAGTCCCGAACCGGGGACCATCGATCTGGAGGAGATCTGCGCCGAGCAGAGCGACGAGCTCGCGACCAGCCCGGACTTGAGCGACGACGACGTGGCCGCCCTGCTGTACACGGCCGGGACCACCGGTCGCCCCAAGGGCGTCCTGCTCACCCACGGCAACCTGGGGAGCAACGTGCGCGCTCTCGCGTACACCACGCGCATAACCAGGGACGAGGTGGCGCTGTCTTCCCTGCCCCTGTCCCATTCCTACGGCCTGACCACCGCCCTGCTCCCGGCGGTCTGCGGCTTGAGCTCCATCCTCATGCGCTGGTTCAGCCCGGCGGAGGTCTTCGCATACACCGAGCGCTTTCACGTGCGCTCCATCGCCGGCGTGCCGGCCATGTTCATACAGCTCCTCAATCACCCGCGCGCTCCCCAGTACAACGTGAGGAGCTGGAAGAGGCTGCAGAGCGGGGCGGCTCCCCTGCCGGATGAGGTGCTGAAGGCCTTCCGCGACAAGTTCGGGGTCAACCTCTACGAGGGATACGGTCTCACCGAAGCCGCGCCGGTGGTGAGCTGCCAGAGCCCTCACCTCCCCTTCAAGCCGGGCTCGGTCGGGCCTCCACTCGACGGTATAGAGGTCAGGATAAGGGATGAGTTCGAGCGCGAGCTCCCCCCCGGAAGCTCTGGTGAGATAACGGTGCGCGGCCTCTCGGTGATGAAGGGTTATCTGGATGACCCGGAGCAGACCGAGAGGGCTCTGCGGGCGGGCTGGCTGCATACCGGGGACATCGGCTACCTCGACGAGGACGGCTACCTCTTCATCGTCGAGCGTAAGAAGGACCTGATAATATCCGGAGGTTTCAACCTCTATCCCTCGGAGGTCGAGGAGGTCCTCGCGAGGCATCCCGCCGTGGCGGAGTCGGCCGTCGTCGGCGAGCCCGACCCCATCCGGGGCGAGGTCGTGCACGCCTTCGTGGTGCTCAACGAGGGCATGGAGGTGACGGAAAGGGAGTTGATGGATTTCGCCCGCGGTTCACTTGTCTATTACAAGTGCCCTCACCACGTGACCTTCCTCGACGAGCTGCCCCATACCTTTCTCGGCAAGCCCTCGCGCCGCGACCTGCGTGACCGGCTCACGCGGCGCTAGAGGAGCGACATGCCCTTCTCCTCGTCTACGCGGCGCTTCAACTCCTTGACGGCGCCCTCGCCCGGACGGTGACGGCCCGATTCCATCTCCCTGACCAGGGTGAGGATGGCGCCGTGCACGGGCACCGCGATCCCCCTGGCACGCGCATGCGTGACGATGTGCCCGCTCATATGGTCTATCTCCGTTTTCCTGCCGGCCTCGACGTCGATCAGCATGGGGGGCTTCACCCGGCTCCACACGGCATCCTCCCAGGGCGTGGGCTGGGCCTGGTCTCCGCTTCCCGACGGGGCGGCCGCGCGCTTGCATTCCAGGGCCGCCTCCCCGCATAGTGCGTCGAGTCCCCGCAGTTCCCGCGCCTCCGCCGGCGCCATCCCCGCCACGGCGCACAGCCCGCTCACCGCCGCCGCCGCCTCGAGCCGGCGCCATATCTCTCCCTCGAGATCCCCGCTCACGGCGGCCTTGCCCGGGAGGGCGCTCTGCAGGGCATGCTCCAACTCCGCCAGCGCCTCTTCCCTTCCGGGAACGCATGCCGCCAGCGACAGGGAACGGAATTCCTCCACCTCGATCTCCCCGTGGCCGACCTCGCGCGCGGAGACGCGGGCCAGGGCGGCGAAAGCGCGCTCCTCGCCGACCAGCCCGGTGAGGGCGGATACGGCGGCCCCCTCCTGCAGGGATATGTAGCTGGTGTCGCGGTGGACGAAGGGGCTGAGGGGCCGCAGGGCGTTGCCGGACTCCACGGCACTCACCGCCACGACCACGGCGTCGAAAGGCCTCCCCGCCTCCCCCTTGCGGCCGACCTCCGGCATCGCGCCGCCGCCGATGTCCCCGCGGACGGTAATCCCGCTCCTCCCTATGGCGGCGGCCTTCTCCTCGTCGGCGTCGTAGACGACCACATCCTCGCCGGCGTCGCACAACAGCATGGCAACCAGGGCCCCCATGGCCCCGGCTCCGATGACCGCTACCCTCATTGCGCTTCTCCTTTCGCATCGCCGCGAACTGCATCAGTATATTCTTCCCGCTGGGAGCGAAACCACGCGCGGGCGCGGGCGCAGCCCGGCGGTGGGATGGAGAGATCGGCCTCCGCGCAGCGGATACGGGCGCTGAATGCAGCCTTTCCCGCAGGTATCAAGCGGTCCTGGTACCCGGCCCCGTGGCCGCCGCCCGGCGTCGCCTAGGTGCCGTTATCGACGGGCGCGGGCTCGCTACCGCCGTTCCCCAGGCCGGGATCCTCGGGGCCGACTGGCTCTCCCTCTTCGGGAGGCGGAGGCGGCACCGGCCGCGAGGTCCAGATGAACACGGGTGTGCCCACGTTAACGTTGTCGAACAGCTCGAGAACAGCCCAGTTGGCCATGCGGATGCACCCGTGCGAGTACAACCCCGGCGTGAGGTTAGCCGTGCCGTGGATGAGCACCGTCCCGCCAGCGGCGCTGGTCACAAGCGCGCGCACTCCCAGTGGATTGCCGGGCCCGGGCTCGATGCGCGGCGGCATGTCCTTGGACCATTCCACGTTGGGATTGATCCAGACCGGGTTCTCGTCCTTGCGGGTGATATAGAACTTGCCCAGCGGCGTGGGGTACTTGGGCTCTCCGGTGGCCACGTAGTAGGTGTTGACCAGGGTGTCCTGGTTGTACCACTTCAGCGTGTTGCCCATGATATCCACCACGAGCACGGTCTTGACGTCATCGCTGGACAGGCTCGGCGGCGTCACCGCCACCACCGGCTCCAGGCTTCGGTCGTCCGAGCACAGGGACGCCTGCAGGGCCTGCAGCGTGGCCTCGACGTCCATCCACAGCCCATCCTGCGAGGGATGGAAGTCGAGCTCCCCGGTCTGAAAATCGAACGAGAGCGATGCGTTCCTGACCTCCTGGTTTATCTCGGCCGCTATGGCGTCGAGGCGCTGCATGACGGCCTCGTTGTTCATGAAGCATTCCAGGCCTATCTCGATGTTCCTGGGGAGGTCGAAGGCGCGCCGGAAGGCGCGCTCGAAGACCGAATTCCCCCAGCCCTCGTCGTAAGCCTGTTCCACCAGTGCCTCGACGTCGACCTGCAGGCCCAGCTCCGCGGGGTTGAGGGACCACTGCACGCCCCGGAAAGTGAGGATGAACGGCATCATCAGGGGCTTGACGGCCTGCTCGGTGATAGCTTCAGCGGCCTCCTCCCTGGTCATACCCGTTATGTCGACCCCCAGCACCGTGGTGTTGGGGAACATCTCGCCGCGGTGGCGGGAATCCGCGTAAACGATCACCGAGGACGCAAGGATGAAGAACGCCACTACGAAACCCATGACGATCAGCGCCCAGCGCACCAGGCCGCTGCGGGGCAGGAGCATGGACTTGAATTTGCCCCAGTTGTTCAGTCTCTTCCTGGTCATCCTATCCTTCCGCCTCCCGGTTTGTCCTCCGCCCTCCGGAAATGAGACGAAGCGGCGCTCATCACCGTTCCCCCCATCTCTCCACGAACTGGCGGAAATATCCCATGAACGAGAACTCCGACAGCACCCGCTGCCTTTCCTCGTGCAGCGAACGCAGGGTACGTATATCCCGCTCGCCGCCCCTGCCACTCTCCGCCTCTATGAGGGAAAGGATCTCCGCGTGGCGCCTCCGCAGCTCTTCGATCCTCAGCTCGTAGCCGGGTATCTTCATGGCCAGCAGTTCCTCTCCGCGGAAGCGGGCCTCGGACCTGCAGCGCGTGCACGTGTACGAATCCTTGCCGCCCTCCTGCACCATTATCCCGTTGCACATGGGGCAGTGGAGCTCTTCTCCCGCTCGCGGCGCCAAAACTTCTCTCCTCTCCATGAATTATGCCCCGTGCGCACGGCGCGGGCAATGATCCTCCGCAGCGCCCGCGCACTGGCCCTGCCGCCGCCCGGTCGTCGTATATGCGGTAATAAAGGGGGGGCTCCGGAGCCCCCCCTTCAAGCCACGCGCTCGAGTCGCCGCGCTCTATTCCTCCAGCTGCACGGGAGCCTGGCCGCCCCCCGCCAGCAGCCCTATGATGAGGATGAGGGCGCCCACGATCAGCAGCGCCCAGGGGATGTATACCTTGACCAGGTTTATCCTCCCGGCGCCGTCCTTGGCTTCCTCGACAGCCGCCTTGACCGAATCCTCGGTCTGTACGATGCTGTACTCGAACACCTTGGTGGGCTCCATCTCCCCCATCTGGTCCTGCAGCCCTGCCAGCTGGGTCAGCTCCGGCCCCAGCACGTCGGAATACTTGGAGAGGATGGTGAAGACCTCCAACAGTCCGGAGGTGTCCAGCTCCATGTAAAGGGCCTCGACGTCCTTATACGAGTTCACCGGGGACCCGGTCTTCGGCTCCACGGAAACCCCGAGCCCGGCGGCCCAGTAATATTTCACCGGGATGCTCTTCTGCAGGGCCGCGTTCAAGGCCTGCAGGTCCTCGGGTGACCTCGCCCCGATCACCTGGGAGGCGGTGGCGATGAGCGCGTCGGCGTCCACCCCCATGGCCGCCAGTTGGGGCTTGAGCTGATCGAAGCTCACTTCCTCCGGCACGCCCAGCATTTTGACGTAAGCCGGGGAGACCGCTTTTCTCTCGTCGATGGTGCCGCCACCGCTGAAATTATATACCGTGATGCCCTCCAGTTCTTTCTCCCCCACGAACTCCGCATCTTTGGCCTCGATGATCTCGGGCTTCCAGACCGGGTAGGTATCGTCGCTGGAGGTATCGAAGGGGAACAGGGGGTAATAGCTGCCCTGGCGGTTCACCTTGTTGCCCTCTTCGAAGTCGAACGCCCTGTCGTCATCTACGTTCTCCGAGCTCTTGCGGTCGAGGACGTAAACAGACGTGGTGCCGCCGGGCGGATTCTGCATGCCGGCCACCTCGACCACCACCTTTTCCTCTATGACCGCCCGGGAGGAATCGTACTCGTCCTTCAGGGACTTGACGGTGCGGTCCACCTTCATGGGCATGGTTATTTCCTCCCCGGCCGGCAGCGGTTCCTGCGTCCCCGGGTCAAGGTAGTAGGTGATCTCGCCGTCGTAGGCGCTTTCGGAGTCGATATCGTCAGGCAGTTTCACGAGGGCGTTCACCGCTATGGCCCACCACAAAATGGCGCCCAGTATGAGGACTATGCCCAGCGCTATGAGGATCTTGCTGGTCAACCCCTTCATCGTAACCTCCTTTATCTGTATCTGAAATACCGTCTCCCATGTGTATTCTATCCCTAACTTACGTTCTCCTGCGAGCTTTGCGGCAACCCCCCGCCGCTCCCGCCCGCCCTCGCTCGATCAGCCCAGCACCACCACCCTGCCCTCGATCGGTTCCGCGACCTCAAGGAGCCCCACCGACCTGTAAGGCGCGTACATCTTGTCCGTGGGGCTGCCTGGATTGAAAAAATATATGCCGTCCTCGTCGCCGCGGTAAGGCTGGTGGATATGCCCGAAGACGATCGCGTCGACCTCGTCGAACTCCCTGCGCAGGCGGGCGATGATCCCGTGCGGGGGGCCCGAGCCGTGTATGAGGCCGATGCGCCGTCCCGCCACCTCCACCACCCTTTTCACCGGCAGGATGCTGGTGACGTCGCTGAGGTCCATATTGCCCGCCACGGCGACCACCGGGGCGATGCCCTCGAGCTCCTCCAGCACCGCCATCTCCAGGATGTCTCCGGCGTGGAGGATGAGCTCCGTCCCCTGCAGCGCACGCAGCACCTCCGCGGGAACGTGTTTGCGGTAGAGATGGGTATCGGAGACGACCCCCACCAGGACGGCCCCGCTCAACGGTCCTCTCCGGGAGCATAGCCGGTGGAGACGTGCCCTCCCGTCCATTTGCCGCGATAGCTGAAATAGATGGGCCTCTCCACGACGATGTCGCCGCTGGCATGTATCGAGAAGGCCATGCCCTCCTGGTAGGGCGTCATGGCATTGGCATAGAAGGTGGTACGGCTGCGCGGGTTGAGGTAGACGTCCTCCCACAGCACTTCCCCGCTCTCCAGGTGAAAGCGCATCTCCGCCTCCACCGGCTGGTCCCCGGGATTCTGCAGGCACAGCCAGTCCTCGAATCCGGGGCCTGTGTAGCCCTCGGCGAAGTACCAGTGCCGCGAGGGCCTGCTCACCCCCTCGCCCACGTCGCCCCCCACGCACCAGTCGTGGTAATCGTGATAGACGGGCCGTTCCGCCACGAAGGGCTTCTCCCCGACAGCCACGATGGAGACCTGCAGGTTCCTGCCCGCGCGCAGGTTGACGTCCACCGTCCGCCGGGACAGAGGGGGTACAAGCTCCTGGTCCGTTGTGTTCGCGCCCTCCAGCGTCTGGTATGTTATGGTAATGAGGTTGGGCTCGGGGTTGGGGTTGAACAAGCACAGCCATTCCTCGAAACCCGGGCCGGTGTAGCCCTCGGCGAAAAACCACCTGTCGGAGGGATGGTTAGCCCCGGCCGAGACATGACCTCCCTCCCAGCGGTCGTGGTAGAGAAAATAGATGGGGCGCTCCGCCACGATGGGCTGGTCGGAGGTCACCCGCAGCGATATCTCCTCGTCCGGCCCTACCACCTCGTTGACGAAAATCGTATCCCGCCGCGACGGCTGCACTGTCCTCTCCTCCTGCTCCAGCAGCCCCCCCTGCGACAGGTACTCTATCTTCACGTTGGCGGGCTGGTCCCCGGGGTTGAGCAGGCACAGCCATTCCTCGAATCCCTCGCCGGTGAAGCCCTCGGCGAAGAGCCAGTTGGTCAAGGGCTGGTTGACGCCGCCGGAGACGTGGCCGCCGGCCCATCTCTCGCCGTAGAGGAAATACATCGGGCGCTCGACCACGATAGGGAGCGGCGATTCCACGCTCACGCTGACGTCCTTGTCTTTCCCCGCTTCGTTGGCGACCTCGATGGAGAGACGGCTCTCCTCGGCGACATGGTACGTGCGTTTCCGCACCTCGCTCCCCGGGAAGGAATAGGTCACGGTAAACTCCACCGGCTCCACGTTGGGGTTGAGGACGGTGAGCCACTCCTCGAAGCCCTCGCGGGTCGTCCCCTCGGCGAAATACCACTGCCTGGCCGCGTTGGCCACGATGAGGTCCCGCGAAACGGAGGCGCTGCTGCCGCTCTCGTAGTACGCCACCGCCTCCAGGGTATAGGTGCCGTCCTCGAAGCCGGTGGTGTCCAGTTCGAAGGAGAAGGGCCCCGCGTATGCGCTCTCGACCATGTTACCGTTCATGGTCAGGTCCACGCGGCTGACGTCGGCCTCGCCCAGCATCTGCAGCTCCACGTCAACCGGCCCCCAGGACACGCGGTTGCTCTGGGGCAGGACGAAGCTGACGCTGGAGGGCATGTGGATGCCGCGCATGATGGCCATGGCCTCGCGCTCTAAGTAAGCCGGATCCCGCAGCCTCTGCTCCTCCTCGGGATTTGAGATAAACGACGCCTCCGTGAGTATTGCCGGCATATAAGTGTTTCTTAAAACACCAAAATCATACCTTGGATCTGGGTTCGTCCTCTGCACACCTCTGTTTGGGAGGCCGAATTCACCAACCAGCTCCGCCTGCACGGCGTTGGCGAGTTCGAGCGATTCCTGGCTTGCATAATAATGCACCCATGTTTCGGTCCCATTTACTCCAGGTTGATTCAACATGGCGTTGTGGTGGATGCTGATGAAGCGGTCTGCCCCCCAGGCGTTGGCCATCTGCCACCTCTGGGTGATGCTCACGGTGGAGTCGTCGCTGCGGGTCATCAGCACCTCGGCGCCCTGTGATTCAAGGAGGCCCTTTAGGGAGTATGCCACCAGCAGGTTTACGTCCTTCTCCAGCAAGCCGGTGGGGCCGACCGCCCCCGGCTCCGTGCCACCGTGGCCGGCGTCCACGCAGAACTTCCAGCCCGAGAGCCCGCCGCCCACTGCTTTGTCCTTCGATGCCGCAACAAGGACCAGTGCCGATGTGCACATGCACAACAGGACCAGGGCTGCAATGCCCCGCGCCGCCGCGCTCACGCGTCCCGGTACAGCTGCGCGAACGCACGCAGGATCCGCTCTCATCCCGGCCTTTCCCTCCTTCTTCCTCATGGCTTCATTCTATTTCGACAGCCTATCATCAAACCCTTGAGAACCGAATGCTATTTGCGGGGTCAGGTCTTGTTTTTTGCATACCGCGGTATGTTGC
>MTKY01046809.1_pt1 | contig 25120 bp, 21 predicted proteins | sample 1042731 | NCBI WGS metagenome assembly MTKY01 (sample SAMN06212206, study PRJNA360538) | anaerobic digester metagenome | biome: Wastewater treatment plant; material: sludge; isolation source: anaerobic digester fed with sludge from wastewater treatment plant | place: Denmark: WWTP Soeholt ... | reverse complement strand
ACGGACCTGGCTTGCGTCGTCCCGGTTGCGGACGGTCACCGTGCCGTCTTCTTTCGTCTGTCCGTCAATGGTGAAGCAGAACGGCGTGCCCGCCTCGTCCATCCGGGCGTAACGCTTGCCGATCGACTGCTTCGCGTCGTACTGGCACGGATAGTGCTGCTGCAACGCGCGGACGATCGGCTCGGCGATTTCCGGCAATCCGTCCTTGGCCACCAGCGGGAACACCGCCGCCTTGATCGGCGCCAGCCGCGGGTGAAACTTCATGAACTCCGGGCTCGCCCGGTTCTCGTCCACCGTGTACGCCTCCGTGATGAACGCCAGCACGCTGCGATCGATGCCGCCCGACGGCTCGATCACATACGGCACGAACCGCTCCTTCCGCTGGTCGTCAAACCACGTCAGGTCCTTGCCGCTGTGCTCCATGTGGGCCTTCAGGTCGAAATCCGTCCGGTTGGCGATGCCCTCCAGTTCGCTGAGGCCGAAGGGAAAATCGTACTCCACGTCCGCGCAGCTCGCCGCGTAATGCGCAAGCTCCTGCGGGTCGTGCTCGCGCAATCGAAGCCTCTCGCTGCGCAACCCCAGCCGGACGTACCAGCGGTGGCGTGTGTCACGCCAGAACTCGTACCACATCGGCGCCTCGGACGGGTGGCAGAAAAACTCGATCTCATACTGCTCGAACTCGCGCGATCGGAACGTGTAATTTCGCGGATTGATCTCGTTTCGAAAGCTCTTGCCCTGCTGGCAGATGCCCAGCGGCAGCTTCACCCGCGTGGAATCCGTCACGTTCCGGAAGTTGACGAAAATCCCCTGCGCCGTTTCCGGCCGCAGATACACTTTCGCCGCGTCGTCACGAACCGCGCCCGCGTGGCTTTCGAACATCAGGTTGAACTCACGGGGCTCGGTGAGGTCGCCGCCGCAATGCGGGCACGGCGTCATCAGCCCGGCCACGGCGTGTTGCCCGGTCGCGACATACTGCAGCAGGCGGACGATTTCGATGGGCTCGTCCGGATCCTGCTGAACTTGCTCCGCCAGCCACGACAACGTGGCCTCCGGATTCCGCACGAGCGCCAGTCCGGGGGCGAGTCTCGGACCGCGCTTGCGGTCTTTCGCCCAGGCGAGCATCGCCGTTGGGTTGACCCCGATTCGATCCGCGTCCGGTCCCGCCGCGCCGGTTTCCGCAAGCGATTTGACCCACTCCGCCTCCTTCAATTGCTCCCACACCTGGTCCGCGCGCAGGTGCCTTTTGCACTGCCGGCACGTCTGCATCGGATCGCTGAAGCCGCCGACATGGCCCGAGGCTTCCCACACTTTCGGGTTCATGATGATGGCGCAATCCACGCCCACCATGTCGTACTCCCGACCATCCGGGCCGGGCGGTGGGTTTCGCACCATGTCGTTCCACCAGGCATCCTTCACGTTGCGCTTCAACTCCGTCCCCAGCGGGCCATAGTCCCAGAACCCGCCGATTCCCCCGTAAATCTCGCTCGACTGGAAGATGAAGCCGCGGCGCTTGCACAACGCCACAATCCTGTCCATTACGTCCGCTTTGGAGGCCATGCCGTTTCGCTTTCTCCGGCCAACTGCCTGGTGTGACAACGACGCTCAACCGGGCGCGCGCCCGGACCCATAACCCGTCAACGGCGCGCGAATCGGACGCTTTTACCAGAACCGCGGCGGCCCAACAAATCGACGTGTCGAGCCGCCGCAGCGCATGGACAACCTTCGTGCTTCCGGCCACTTAACCGCCCCGCCTCCGGATTCCGCGAGCTGCGGCGCTGCCGGCAGCATGCTCAGCCTCTCCACCCTCACAGCCCGCACAGCCGGAACCATGTCGTGAAAGCCGCATAACCTGCGTATTGACAAGGAGTTGCAAGGTCCGATACGCACGAGGCCCGCGAGGAGGCACGGGTCGCCTCTTTGCTGGTATGCCCGCCGGAAGAAGTGGTCAGGCCGCCGCGGTGACGACGCGGCTGGCGGCTTTCCGGAGGAGGAGGCAAGAGGCATGTACACGACCCACTTGGTGTATTGGTTTTTCCGGCGTAAGGCTCGCATGATGTTCCTGACCGCCTGCTGCTACGCCGCGCTGTGTTGAACTGTGGGAGGAATCGTTCCTTTCTTTCTCTTGGCGGGTTGGGAGAGAAGCCAGGGGTAGGGAAGCGCCGGGCCGTCTCGGAAACCACCGGGACGGCCCATTCTCTCGCGCGAACCACGTATGTCCGCCCGACGGACTGTCGCCTATACTGGACGCACGACGAACCAGTCCGGGCGGTCGCCCGGGTCTGCCCGGTGCCGAGCCGACTGCAGGCTGCCGTTTCGTGAGAACCGGCCGACGGACCCGGCCGGAAACGACCTGACGTGAGTTCTGCCGACCCTCATTCCAGCCGCCGCCGCTTCTTCCGCGAAGGGCTGGCCCGCATGGTCGGACCACTGGCCGACTATCTTGGACAACGTTTCCATCTGCCCGCCCCGCGCATTCACCTCCGACCGCCTGGTGCTGTTCTGGAAGACGTTTTTGTGGACACCTGCCGCCGCTGCGGCACGTGCGTCGGCGTCTGCCCGACCAATGCCATCCTGGCGCTGCACGACCCGGCCGATCCTGCCCACGGCACGCCGATCATCGATCCGGACCTGGCCGCCTGCACTCTCTGCGAAACGCTCGCCTGCTCGGCCAACTGCCCCAGCGGCGCCTTGCTCCCCGTTTTCGACCGATACTCCGTGCGGATGGGAACGGCTGTCGTCTACCCGAGCGTCTGCCTCCGCGCCCGGGGAGAGATCTGCACGCTTTGTGTGGACGCCTGCCCTATCGGCGTGACGGCCATCCAGATGCCCGATTCCGGCCCCCCGCGCGTATTAACGAACGGTTGCACCGGCTGCGGCCAATGCCAATTCCACTGCCCCACAACGCCCAAGGCCATCACCATCAAACCCCGCTGAGCTACACGGAGTCAGGAACGCTCAAACGCCCTCTTTCCATCGTGGCTTCATTCCCCGCGTGTGCCGCGCCTTCGCCGACAGCGGATTCCGCGGTACGATAGGTACGTAAGTGGTGCGGTCCCGACAGGGGGCTGGACCCGCGCCGACCACGGGAGTCGGTGATCCCGCACGAACCGTTTTCGTCTTGGCTTTTGGCCGTTTACCCATGTCGTGCGCGCTGCTGATTTTTCTATGTATCGCCGAGCCGGGTTTTTCTCCGGAAAGGAGTACCGCCCCGCCGGCGACGACGGCGCCCGCCCGGCCGGCGAACGAAGAGCTGTGCGACCAGGCTCGTCACCTGCTGCGGGCCGGGCAATTCGCCGAGGCTGCCGCTCTGCTGGAAGAGGTTGTCACCCGAGACCCGACAAGCCTTGCCGCCCGTACGCTGCTGGCCGATGCCTACCAGAGAGGCGCTCAGCCGGCGCAGGCCGCCGAGCAGTACCGGCGAATTGGTGACGTGCAGGCAGAAGCTGGCCGGCACGCGCTGGCGGCGGAGGCGTTTCAGAAATCCCTTACGCTCCAGGATAATCCAACCGTCCGGTGCTCGCTGGCAGCGGCGTATTGCCGGCTCGGCCAGGTTCTGGGACCGCTGACCGCCCGTTGGATGCCGAACGCCGAGCCCGGACGCCGAATGGACGGCCAATACGTGCTCGAGCCCGATCCGCAGCGAGCCGGCTGGTTCGTTACCTGTCCCAGCGAGTCGGCCGTCTACCAGGTGCAGGCGGCGCTGGACGCGGGCCTGGACACGCTCGAGGTTCACCTGCTGCACGCACGTGTGTGGTTGCTCGCCGGCAAGCCCGCGCGGGCGATCGCCATTCTGGAAAAACGCGCGGAGCGGCTTCCCGAGCGGGAAAGCGGAGCGTTCTGGCATCTCTACGGCCAAGCCGCGCTGGCAGTCGACGATCTGGAAACCAGCACACGGTGCCTCAAAGAGGCGGTGATGCGGGATCCCAATCGATTCCAGCCTACCCTCGTCGAGTCCTACCAGGCCTTGGCCGATCGGTACAGCCGCCGCGGCAACCTGCTTGCGTACATCAAGTGCTTGGAAGACGCCGTCCACCTGGCTCCTCGTGACGCCGACCTGCACTGTCGACTGGGCAACGCGTACGGGGAGGCCGGCCGGAGCACGGATGCCGCCCGGCAATGGCAGATCACGCTGGAACTCAATCCCGACCATCCGCAGCGGGCCCGATTGCTGGAGCAACTCCGGCGGGCAGCCTCATCCGGTCGCGGCCTGGAGGACTCGCGCCCGGCGGAAACGGACCATTAGCTCCTCTTCTGCGGATGGGGAGATTGGCCGGGGCCGGCGACAGCGCCGGCCGCGTTTCGGGAGCCAGATCTCGCACCACCGCCGTTTACAGGGAAGACTGTCCGCCGCGACCACGCCAACGCGGCTGCTATAGCGATAACCGCAGGAAGTCAGAGAGAGTCGGGATGGCTGTCGATGGACGCCCGTGCCGCCATCGCAGCGCCCGATGGCGTTTCCGGGGTGCCGCACGGGGTATGAGTTTACACTCCGTTCGATCCGGCCTATACTTACGTTCAAATGGTCCGTTTCTTCGACTGCTTCGAGGTTTCATGCACCCATTCGTGAACAAGCCTGCCGCGTTCGCGGCTCTCGGGATTCTGCCACAGTTCAACAAGGCCCTGGACAAAATGGGCTTCGAAGAGCCTACCGACATTCAGCGGGAGATGATCCCCCTGCTGTTGCAAGGCCGCGACGTCGTCGGCCAGGCGCGGACGGGGACGGGGAAGACCGCCGCGTTCGGCCTTCCCACGCTCCAACGGCTGGACCCGGCGGGTCGCCTTCAGGCGATCGCCCTGGTGCCCACCCGGGAATTGGCCGTTCAGGTGGCCGGCGAAATCCTTCGACTGGCCGAGTTCTCCGGGTTGAACTGCATACCCGTCTACGGCGGGCAGCGCATCCGGCATCAGATGCACGCGCTGGGCAGAAAACCACACTTCGTGGTCGGCACGCCGGGCCGGGTGCAGGACTTCATGCGCCGCGGCAACCTGTCCCTGGACGGGATCCGGGTCGCCATCCTCGACGAGGTGGACCGGATGCTGGACATCGGGTTTCGGGACGACATCCGGGCGATCCTGGGAAGGATCCGGCACCCCCACCAGACCGTCTTCGTGTCGGCCACGCTGGACGACGAAATCAAGCGGCTGGTCAAGACTTTCACCACCGATCCCGTGGAGGTGAACGTCTCCTGCGATCACCTCACCGTGGAGCACACGGACCAGTTCTTCTGCAGCGTGGAGGCGGCGGACAAGTTCCGCCTGCTGATGCTGCTGCTGAAGCAGGAGGAGCCGCGGCTGGTCATTATTTTCTGCAACACCAAGGCCATGGCCCGCAAGCTGGCCAAGAAGCTGTTCCAGGCCGGCGTTGAGGCCAAGGAGATTCACGGCGACCTGGTGCAGGAGCGGCGCGACAGGGTGATGTCCCGCTTCCGCAAGCACCACCTCAAGGTGCTGGTGGCCACGGACCTGGCTGCCCGCGGCATCGACGTAAGCGCCATCAGCCACATCATCAATTACGACACCCCGCAGGATATCGAGTCGTACGTTCACCGGGTGGGCCGGACGGGCCGGATGGGCGCGCGGGGCCGTGCGTTCACGTTCGTTACGCACGAAGAAGGCAACCAACTGACGGAGATCGAGAAGCTGATCAACCGTGAGGTCCACCAGTACAAGGTGGAGGGCTTCGTGCCGTCGGTGCAGCCGCGTCCGCGCCAGACAGAGCCGCCGCCGGAGGATGTGCCGCTGATCTCGTCGCGCTTCCTGGAGCCGGCCGCCTCCACCGGCATTTCCGCTCCGCCCCGTACCCTCGGCGGCCGATTCAAGCCGGCCAGACGCCGACGGTAGGGAAGGGCGATGCCGGAATGGGGATTCCCCGCGGCCCGCGCGGTCGGGTCTTTATGGCGATACAAACACCCATTTGGCCGCGTCCGCGTACACACGCTGGTTCCAGCCGCTGTGCGGCTTGCCGCTGACCGTCGCTTCAGAAACGTTCACCGACCCGGTGGCGGCGTTCTGGCCGGCCGCGAACCGGTACTGTCCCAGCGTGACCCAGGTGTTGGCGTTAGCTCCTTCCACGCCGTTGGGGATCTGGTCCACCAGCAGGATGGTCTGCCCCTGGGCGTGTCGGATGGTGTACTGCGCGTCGTAGCAGTTGGCGCCGACATCCCACGTGACGAACACCTCGTAGACACCGGGTGTGACGACCATCGGCACGAAGGTCGCATTGTCCGTGCCGGTGTTCGGCAGATCATACGTGATGAAGCGGCTGCCCGTGCCGGTCAGATCGGGAACCTTGCTTTTGATCGTGCTGTTGGCCCACGCGCCGTCCTCCACGTAGGCCGGCGGCAAGGTCAGCGCCCCCGTCGCGTCGCGCGACTCCACCACCAGGTCCGCCACCGGCGTCACCGGGGCTCCCGCCCGGCGGAGCCGGAACCAGCGGAAGTCCGCCAGATCGACATCGCCGTCATCGTCGTAGTCGAAGACGGCCAGGCAATCGCAGCCCGCCGTGGGAGGGGGAGTCGCCGGGCCGGCCATGCACGCGGCGAACGCCGCGTAATCGTCGAGCTCCACGTCTCCGTCGCCGTCGGCGTCGCCCGCCCAGAAGAACTGCTCGTCGGCGCCCACGTCCACGAAACCGGCCTGGATGCGCGGCTGGCCGTCGATGTCGGTCTGGCCGGCCGCGGCGACGAACGCGGGATTGCCCGTGTTGATGCACGGCGACCACCGCGACAGATGGAAGTCTCCCGCCGCCGGATTCACGAACGACGGATCCAGTCTGAAATTCCCATCGCCGACATAGCCGCCTTCCACCGCGCAGAACGTGACATCGGCCCCGGCGCTGATTTGCGTGCCGCTGTTGCCCCACACGATGGAGTTGGAAACGTCCGCCGTCACGCCCGGGATGTGCAGACCGCCCGTCGTGCCGGCGGAGTTGTTCGCCACCGTACACTGACCGAGCGTCAATGTCCCGCCGCCGGCATATGCGCCGCCGCCGGCTCCGCTGGCCGTGTTGTTCACAATCCAGCAGTCATGCAGCTCCGTATTGCTGCCGACGGAGTACACCGCGCCGCCGTCGGCGCCGTGGTTGCCGTCCAGGACGCAAGATCCGAGCACCACGCGGCCACCGCCCAGATTCACCAGGGCCCGACCGAGGTTCTCCCCGATGCGGTTCGCCGCAGAGCCGCCGGGCCGGCGGACCGTCAGCGTGCTGCTGTCGGCATTGTACGCCTTGATGCCTTCCTGACCGCAATGCGTCACGATCAGGCCGCCGTCAATGAGCCAGTCCGTGAACGCCGACTCGATGGCCAGCCCCCGCGAGGCGCTGTGCGTGATGGTCAGGTTGGCGGCGGTCACCGTCTGTCGGCCCCCGGGATCGCCCGGCGACGTGGACGACCGTTGGAGCACCGCGGCGCCGTAATTCGACTGCATGGCGCCGAACATCGTGGCCGCCGCCCGCTGATTCACGTCTGCCGGGGTGGCGATGTTGCCGGGCAGGCTGCCGGTGACCGCCACGTTCTCCAGCGTCAGCGTCCAGGCGCAGGCGTGGCCGGCCGGATTCTGCTCGTCGATCACCAGGCCGTAAGCGCCGGTGTTGTATCCCGCCGCCACGAACGCCGGCGCCAGGACCAGATCGCGCAGCGTGTAGTGGTGCTGAATGGGAATGTCCAGGTACACGCCGCAGCTCCACGCAAAATCCGCCGGCACACCGGGCGAAATCACCACGGTCACCGGCACGCCGTTGCCGTCCGCGTCGCCGTTGATGGTGACATCGTCCCAAGCGTCCACCACGATGGGGCCGGTTTCGAAGAGCGTATCGCACGTGACGTGGATGATGTCCGGCTCCTCCGATTCGTGGGTTTTGAGCCAGGCGAGGGCCTGGCGGATGGTGGCAAACCGTCCCGGCTGACCGCCCACCCCGTCCACTTCCACCCGGTTGTCCAGCACGAACTTCACGGCGTCACCGCGGAAAACGTGAGTCCCGTCCGTCGGCCAGGCCTGCGAGTCGTCCCAGACCACGGTCCCCGCCGTGCCGGCGGTGAAGTAGAAGGCCTGATCGCCCACCGGCATCCACTGATTCAATCCGGCGGGGTCCGCCTGGTCCCACAGGAACCGCGTGGAGCCATAGGCGTGGTTTACCGTTACGCCGACATCGTGGACGTTCGGGCTGCTTTCGTTGCAGGTAACGTACACACGGTACCAACCGGCCTCGGGCAGGTTCGGGCGATACGTGCACGTTTGCGTCCGGTCCGTCGTGACCCAGCGATAACGGCAGTTGCCCTCCTTGCAACCCAGCGCATGGCTGTCGTATTGCGAGCTGCCGGTCATGCCGGAATCCACGTACGCCGGCGCCCCGTCATCTGTTTCGACGATGTGCTGCGTGACGCCCACGGTTTCCAGCAGCGGCACACGGCGCAGCCCTTTGGTGACCTCCGCCGTACTCAGGGCGGTGCGCCAGCGATGCACGATGCCATAGGCCGCACCTCGCGCTTCGTACACCTCGTGTTCGCCCCAGCCGTCGCCCGACAGATACAGGTAGATATGTCCGTTGGCGTCGTTGTTGTACCGATAGCAGATTGCGTCGCCGTACAGCAGGTCCGCCCGGTCCACCTCGATCCATCGTGAGCTCGGCCGGATATAGTTGTACGTGCTTGGACCGTGCAGATCTACGCGATAGGGTGTCCAGCGTTCGATGGACCAGCACTTGCTCACAAAGCCCGAGCAGTCCGCACCGCCGAACTCCCGGTTGTCCGGATCCCAGTTCCCTCCGCCCCAGACGTAGGGCGAACCGATGGCCGTCGCGCCGTAATTCAGTATGTCCTGCCGGGTCTTGGTGGGCATCTGTCCCAGGGCCGTGGTGGCGGTCAGCGTGGCCGTAAGAACCGGCAGAATGGAACGGTGCAGTCTCATGGCCGGCTCCTTTCCGCCTGAGGCTCTGCCAGGGTCCAGCGTATGAACCGTACCTCCTTTTCCGTCGTCTGCATCTGGATCAGTTCACCGGACGCCGTCACGCAGAGCTTGCGGTAATGATCCGTAACATACGCGTCCGGCAGCGCCTGCACGCCGTCCGGTTGTCCGTCCGGCCCCAGCCTGGCCACCAGCAGATCCGCCTTCGCGGGCCCGTCCGCCGCGCGGTTCACCCGGCGCACCGCGACATAGGTCCGGTCCGCGCCGTCCATCTCCAGCGCCGTAACCGCCTCGATCCGGCCCGGGAAGCGGAGCGTATGCCGTTTCTGGTCGAGGCTCTCCGCGCCGATGCGAAGCTCGATGCTGCCGTCCGCGAGCTTTCGTGCATGGGCGAACCGGCTTCCCGTGATCGGGCGGCCCGGCAGACTCCGCACGACGGGCGCCGCCTGGCCGGTCTGTGCTTCACTCGCATCCAGTTCAAACACGCGGTCGTGCCGTTCCTCGATCCAGACGCGGTCGCCGTCCGCCGCGATGGCCGAGGGCAGCGAAATGGTGTCCGGCACCCTGGCCGTCAGACGCAGGCTGCCATCCGCGCGAAAAATGCGGAACTCACGCCGCACAAACGCATCGAGAACGGTAACAGCCCCGTCGTCCGCCACGTGCAGGAAATCGGCCGTGTGCGTGTCGATGGCAATGACACGAACGGAGCCGCCGGCCGGGTCGAACACCTGGACCCGTGCGTTCACCGGATCCAGCACGTACAGCATTTCATGGACCCAGGCGAAATCCATCGGCCCCGGCCGGGAAGCCTCGTCCCTCTTGCCGAACTGCCCCGGCTCGGTTCCCCAGCTTCCCCGGAGAATCAGGTCACCCTCCGCGGCTGCGGTTTCGTCCGCCGGTTCCGGCACAACCACCACCGCCCCGCGCGCGTCCACGCCGGCGCCCGGCATCCACAGGCAGATCATCCCGATCGCCGGCCATTTCCACCAAGTCCCTTGTCGCATGATTCCGCTCTCGCTTTCGAGGGGCGATAACCGATCGGCCGGTTCGTGGGCCCACCGGTTTCCCCTTACATCTGCCATCTTACCGGATTGCCTCCCTGAATCCTAAATTTACTGTTGAGCGTGGGCGGCACGGGCCGGACGATCACCCGAATGTGCCAATAAAGAAGGCGACCGTCACTTGATGGTCGCCTCTGGGCTCGTTGCGTTGGATGGGGTATGGTTCTGCGCTGCTCGGCGATGCAGTCGCCGGTGTCAGTGCGGGAACCGGAAGGTCTTTCCCTTCCAGGTCTGCGAGGTGGCCACAATCCAGTTGTTGCCCTTGCCCGGGCACACGGCCTTGATGGGCGTCTTGCCGAACTTCTTGGTCAGCGTGTACTTCGCGCTGGCCGGGCTGTTGAAAGTCTTGCTGGTCTTGGACCAGCGCTTCAGTTGCGAGCTCGAGACGGTCTGGATCACCGCCCCCTTCTCCACCCACTTGCCCAGGGTGTTCAGGTTAGACGGGGTCGGACCTCCGCTCTTGCTGCCCTGCGTCTGGCGGTAGAGCGTCTGGTACGAGGTGATCTTGTTCTTGAAGTTGTTGCTGACGGTCCGGTACGTGGGCTTGTTCGACGTGCTTTTCGTGTAGTAGCCCTTTCCCGAACCGCTTCGGCGGCGCGAGCTCGAGCTTCGACTTCGATAACCTTTCATAGGCATAGGCTTTCTCCCTTGTCTGTGCAACGCAACGCGCCAATGTTCAGGTCGATGGTCTGTCATCGACGCGAGACCAGAGCGACTTTAGATTCTTGTCCCGAAGCCGGACCTGCGTATCGGACCTTCTCGCTCGGCCGCCGGCGCCCGACGGAATGGACGTGACGATTAAGACGCTCCCGAGCCACGCCGATCTATTGCCCAGGGAGCGCCCTTCAGCGGAATCTCCGTCGCGGCCGGGTGTCGGGGTCTCGGCCACGCGAGCGACCGGACATTCCCCGGACGGTGGCGCGGGTCGGGAGATCGCCACGTTGGTTGCTCAGATGATTCAACGCATCCTCACGGCGGACAATCTGCCCTCGCTGCCGACTGTGGCTCTGCGCGTCCTGGATCTGGCGGATCGGGCGGACGCTTCGACGGCCGATATCGCCGACGCCATCGAAAAAGACCCGGCCCTGGCGGCCCGCGTCCTCAAAGTGGTCAACTCGTCGCTCTTCGGATTGCCCAACCCGGTGGGGTCCGTTCAGCACGCCACCGTCGTACTGGGGCTGCGAACGGTTCGCGTCCTGGCCCTGAGCTTCTCGCTCGTGGACACCATGACGAACTCTAATGCGGCGACCTTCGACTTCCCGTTGTACTGGCGGCGTTCGCTGACCACGGCCGTCCTGGCCCGGCTCGTCGCCGAGACGGTGGACATCAGCCGTCGCGATGAAGCGCTGGTCAGCGGGTTGCTCTGTGACATCGGTCTGATGGCTGCCGCCCGCATGGTTCCGGAAATGTACGAGACCATTTGGGAGGCCCGGCACGCGCGCCGTGTGCCCGTGCAGGTCGTCGAACAGGAGAAGTTCGGCATCACGCATGCCGGAATCAGCCGCGAGCTGCTGAAGAAGTGGAACCTGCCCGCGGAAATCTGTCAGGCGGTGGCCGGACACCACGGCGATGGCCTGGACGCCATCCCGGCGGAGGATCGGATGCTGGCCGCGACGACATTCACCGCCGCCACGCTCGCCGACGTGTTCTGCGGCGACACGCCCTCCACGGAGCTGGATCCGGCCATTCAACGATGCGCCGCGATTTGTGGAATGCCCGAGTCTCGGATCCACGGCGTCCTGGAGCGACTGGACGATCAGCTCAAGGAAATCGCCGATCTGTTCTCGGTGTCCATCGGAGCCTCGACAAGCTATCAGGAACTGCGGGACCGTGCCGTGGCCAAGCTGGCCGCGCTCTCCTTGAGCGCCGAACGCGAGAATGCGCAGGCGCGCTCGCGCCTGGAGGAGGTCACCACCTGGGCGGAGGACCTGGAGCGGAGGGCAACGACAGATCCGCTCACCCGCGTCGCCAGCCGGGCCGTCCTGCACAGCCACCTGAAAGCTACGATCGAATCGGCGGAGCGCGAGCGAGGCAGCGTCGGGTTCATCATGCTCGACCTGGATCACTTCAAGGAACTCAACGACACCTTCGGTCACCCGGCCGGCGACGAGGCCTTGCGACAGGTGGGCAGCGTGCTCAATCAGGTCGTCCAGGCTCCTCGCATGGCCGCCCGCTTCGGAGGAGAGGAGTTTGTCGTTATCGTTTCCAACGTCACGCCCCGCGAAATGCGCGAGCTGGCGGAGAAAGTCCGCACCGGCGTCATGGACCTGAGAATCCCCTCGAACAACCAGCAGAGAACGCTGACCATCAGCGCCGGCGTGGTTCACACGCACTTCCGACATGAGCTGATCGATATCGACGAACTGGTATCCCGTGCGGACGAATGCCTCTACCACGCCAAACGGGCCGGGCGGAACCGCGTCGAGATCACCTACTGACTCTCCCGGTTCCCGCGGTTGTCACCGCCTTCTGACCGGTAGCGGCTCGACACGGCCACATACGGCCGGCCGAGCCAGCGCTTGAAAACGATCACTTCACCCAGATCGTTGCCTTCGATCCGGTGTCCGATCCACTGGAGCAGATAGCTCACCGCGATCAGCACCAAGGGGCGATACCACAGATCCCAGCGGCTCTGGACAAGCTGCCAGCCCGCCAGGCCGCCCGCCAGCGGCAGCAGCGGGATCCCAACTGCGTGAAGAACGCGAGAGACGGGGTGCTGATGCCGCTCCAACCATCGATCCAGCCATCCGGACATGGGTCGCATCGTATCCGGGGTGTTCGGGACCGCCAGCGTGGGGGCCCGCCGCGGGCCTGTCAAATTGGCACGGACGCCCCGGTGCCCGACGCCCTTCTGCCAAGCTGGCAGAGGCTCACGCCATGCTCCTCCCTGTCGGCCGGTATGTTATCGTTCGCAATTGCAATACATTATAGGAATCCCGCGTTCATGGAAATGGCTGGCACCAAGGCTGCACGGAGGGCAACCAGGGACCGGTCCGGGCATAGGGGACCGTCCGGTCAGAACGCGGATTACCACAAGGAGATGATCAACTATGGCCGTCAAGCAGTTGGCCTATCAGGAAGATGCTCGCCGCGCGTTGCTGGCGGGGGTGACCAAGCTGGCCGACGCCGTCAAGGCGACCCTGGGGCCCCGTGGCCGAAACGCCGTCCTGGACAAGGGTTGGGGCTCCCCGACCGTTACCAAAGACGGGGTAACCGTGGCCGAGGAAATCGACCTTCGGGACAAGTACGAGAACCTCGGCGCCCAGCTCGTCAAAGAGGCGGCCAGCAAAACCAGCAAGAAAGCCGGCGACGGCACCACGACCGCGACCCTGCTGGCCGAGGCGCTGTATTCCTACGGCCTGCGGGTGGTCACGGCGGGTGCGGACGCCAATTCGGTCAACCGCGGCATTCGGAAAGCGGTGAACGCGGTCATCGAGGAGCTTAAGAAGATTTCGCGCCCCACGAAGGTGGAGCGGCGCGCGGACATCGTGAACGTCGCCTCCATCTCGGCGAACAACGACTCGTCGATCGGCAACATCCTGGCCGACTGTTTCGAGAAGGTCGGCAAGGACGGCGTCATCACGGTGGAGGAGGGAAAAGGCGCCGAGACGGCGATCAAGCTGGTCGAAGGCATGCAGTTTGATCGCGGCTACCTGTCTCCCCATTTCATCACGCAGCCGGACGAGATGGAGTGCGTCCTGGAGAAGCCGTATATCCTCATCCACGAAGACAAGATCAGCAACGCCCAGAAGCTCGTGCCGCTGCTGGAGGCCGTCGCCAAGTCCAAACGTCCGCTGGTGATCATCGCCGAGGATGTGGAGGGCGAAGCGCTGGCCACGCTGGTGGTCAACCATATGCGAGGCACGCTGAAGGCTTGCGCGGTGAAGGCCCCCGGCTACGGCGACCGGCGCAAGGCCATGCTCGAGGACATCGCCATTCTGACCGGCGGACAGGCCCTGATGAAAGATCTGGGGGTGAACCTGGAGAACATCTCGGTCAACCAGTTGGGCCAGGCCAAGCGCGTCCGGGTCCGCCAGGACGAGACGACCATTCTGGAGGGCGCCGGCAAGTCGGACGCCATCCAGGGTCGTATCAAGCAGATCCGGGCCGAGATCGACGCCACGACCAGTGACTACGATCGCGAAAAGCTGCAGGAGCGGCTGGCCAAGCTCTCGGGCGGCATCGCCCAGATCAACGTGGGGGCGGCCAGCGAGGCCGAGTTGAAGGAGAAGAAGGCCCGGATCGAGGACGCCCTGCATGCCACACGGGCGGCCATCGAGGAGGGCATCGTAGTCGGCGGCGGAGTCGCTCTGGTGCGGTGCATGAAGGCGCTGGACAAGGTCACCGGCCGGGACGACGAAAACCTGGGCATCGACGTGGTCCGTCGGGCCCTGTCCGCTCCGCTGAAGCAGATCGCCACCAACGCCGGCGTGGAACCCGGCATGGTCTTTCACAAGGTGTCCCAGAACAAGTCGGCGTCGTTCGGGTACAACGCGGAAACCCTCGAATACGGCGACCTGCTGGAGGCCGGAGTGATCGACCCGACCAAGGTCGTCCGCACCGCTCTGGAGAATGCCAGCAGCGTCGCCCGTACCCTGCTGAGCACAGACTGCCTCATCACCGAGAAACCCAAGAGCGACGACGACAAGGGCGACGGCGCCGGCGAGCCCGACATGGACGACATGGACTACGACTGATGCCGCGGACCGGTCCGCCACACGAGGGGCGGCCGTGACGAACGCGGACGGTAATCCCGAACCCGACAAGACGAAACACAACCCTGGCACGAAACGAGCAACGGAGGATATCCCACAATGGCTACGGCAACCGCAAAGAAGCTGAAACTCAGGCCCCTGGACGATCGCGTCGTGGTGCAACCGGTCGAGGCCGACGAGCGAACCGCGGGCGGCATTCTGCTGCCCGACACCGCGCGTGAGAAGCCGCAACGCGGCACCGTCATCGCCGCCGGTCCCGGCAAGCTGCTGGACAGCGGCAAGCGCGGCACGATGGACGTCAAGGAAGGGGACGAGATCGTGTACGGCAAGTACTCGGGCACGGAGGTGGAAGTCAGCGGCGAGAAGTACGTGATTCTCCGCGAGAGTGACATCCTCGCCGTGGTGGGCAGGTAAGACAAACGCAGCCAGGCGGTCCGCCTCGCGGATCGAGACGACAGGAGCAAGTCAATGGCCAAGCAACTGATGTTCAGCCACGAAGCCAGGCAGCAGATTCTGGACGGGCTGAGCAAGCTCGCCGGGGCGGTGAAGGTGACCCTGGGCCCGGTGGGGCGAAACGTGATTCTGCAGAAGTCCTTCGGCGCACCCCGCATCACCAAAGACGGGGCAAGCGTCGCCAAGGAGATTGAGCTGCCCAACCCGTTTGAAAACATGGGCGCCAAGATGGTCAACGAAGTGGCCCGGCGAACCAGCGACAAGGTCGGCGACGGCACCACCACGGCCACTCTGCTGGCCGAGTCCATATATCGCGAAGGTCTGCGCAATGTGACCGCCGGAGCCAACCCGATGGCCCTGAAGCGCGGCATTGACGCCGCCGTCGCCGCCGCGGTCAAAAGCATCGAGGCCCAGTCCCGCAAGGTGAAGACGGGCACCACCGACCTCGAAAACGTGGCCACCATCGCCGCCAACGGCGATCGCGAGGTGGGAAAACTGCTCGCCGCCGCTCTCGCCGAGGTGGGCAAGGACGGCGTGGTCGAGATCGAGGAAGGCAAGAGCATGGGGCTCGAAAAGGAAGTGGTCGAGGGGATGCAGTTCGACAAGGGCTTCATCTCGCCCTACTTCATGACCGATCCGGGCTCCCTGGAGTGCGTGCTGGAGAAACCCCTGATCCTGCTGTACGAGAAGAAGATCTCCAGCCTGCGCGACTTCATCCCGCTGCTCGAGGCCGTCGCCAGCTCCGGCCAGGCGTTGCTGGTCATCGCGGAGGATGTGGACGGTGAGGCTCTGGCCGCCATGGTGGTCAACAAGCTGCGGGGCACGCTCAGGTGCGCTGCGGTGAAGGCCCCCGGCTTCGGCGACCGTCGCAAGGCGATGCTGGGCGACCTTCAGGTGCTCACCGGTGCGAAGCTGATCAGCGAGGATCTGGGCATCAAGCTCGAGAACGTGCAGATCGGCGATTTGGGGCGGGCCGAGAAGGTCGTCCTCACCAAGGACACCACCACCGTGATCCAGGGCGCCGGTAAGAAAGCGGAGACCAAGGCCCGGATCGACCAGATCCGAAGCCAGATCGAAACCACCACCAGCGACTATGATCGGGAGAAGCTCCAGGAGCGCCTGGCCAAGCTCACCGGTGGCGTGGCCGTCATTCGGGTCGGCGGTGCGACCGAAATCGAGGTGAAGGAACGCAAGGACCTGGTGGACGACGCCCTGCACGCCACCAAGGCGGCGGCCGAAGAGGGCATCGTGCCCGGCGGCGGCGTGGTCTTCCTGCGGGCGATCGAGGCGGTGAACAAAGCCCGGCAGAACGCCCGGGGCGACGAGAAGGTGGGCGTGGACATCGTGGCCCATGCTCTGCGCGGCCCCACCCGGCAGATTGTCGCCAATCGCGGCGGCGAAGGCGAGGTCGTCGTCGAGCAGATTCTCGAGAAAACCGGCGCCTACGGCTATGACGCCCGCGAAGACCGGTTCGGCGACATGTTCCAGGCCGGCGTCGTGGACGCGGCCAAAGTGGCCCGGACCGCCCTGCAAAGTGCGGCCAGCGTGGCCGGTCTGATGCTCACCACGGAAATCCTGGTGACAGACCTCAAGGATGAGAAAAAGGAGATTGCCAACGCGATCCGATAACAACGGTTGGCAGCCCAGCTAAGCCGCGTGTTCAGGGCGGGCTGAAAAGTCCGCCCTTCGCGCGCTTCAGACCCGATGGCGGGCGGCACAAGGCAATGGGGATGGCAAAGGCCCAACGAGACTACTATGAAGTGCTTGGCGTCGGGCGCGATGCGTCTCCCGCCGACATCAAGAAGGCCTACCGCCGCCTGCTCATCAAATACCATCCGGACAAGAACCCGGACGACCCCGACGCCGAGGGGAGGTTCAAAGAGGCGGCTGAGGCTTTCGAGGTCCTCAGTGATCCGCAGAAACGGCAGCGGTACGACCAGTTCGGCCACGCCGGATTGTCCGGAGCGGGTGTTCACGACTTCAGCGGAATGGGGTTCGAGGACATCCTCTCCATGTTCGGGTTCAGCGACCTGTTCGGCGGGTTCGGCGGCCGCCGGGGCCGGGGTCGGGGCGCCGACCTGCAGACCGAGATGGAGCTGACGCTGGAAGAAGTCGCCACCGGCACGGAACGCACCCTGGAGTTCACCCGGCAGGACTACTGTGACGAATGCGGCGGCACCGGCGCCGCCCCCGGATCTCAACGCCAGAACTGCCGGACCTGCGGCGGCTATGGGCAGGTGGAACAGGCCGGTGGGTTCGGCCTGCTTATGGGACGGGTCATCACTCCCTGTCCCACCTGCCGCGGACAGGGCCGGATCTATTCCAAGCCCTGCTCGAACTGCCGCGGCAACGGGCTGGCCCCCAGGAAACGAATCCTCAACGTGAAGGTGCCGGCGGGGATTCAGGACGGCCAGGCCATTCGCGTCCAGGGAGAGGGCGAGCCGGGCGAGAACGGAGCGTCCCGCGGTGATCTGCACTGCTACGTTCACGTCCGGCCGCACGAGTTCTTCACGCGACGAGGGAACGATCTGGTGTTGTCCATGCCCATCAGCTTCACACAGGCCGCCCTCGGCGCGAAGCTGGAGGTCCCCACCCTGCGGGGAATGGCCGTTCTGACGGTCCCCCGTGGAACGCAGCCTGGGCAGGTCTTTCGATTGGCCGAGCGCGGCCTGCCTGATCTGCGCACCGGCCGCACGGGCGACCAGTACGTGGAGGTGCGGGTCGAAATCCCGACCCGGCTGGACGGCCGGCAGGAGCAACTGCTGCGTTCCTTCGCGGAAACGGAAGACAAGGGCGTGCTGCCGGAGAGCAAAGGATTTCTGGAGCGGCTGGTGGAGTATCTGGGCGGACTGGAGAAGAAAAACGGTTAACGGGCTTTGCGGACCGCCTCACGGAGCGCCATGACCAGGAAGAAGGAACACAAGATTCACGTCGCCACCGACGAAGAAGTCCGGCGCTTCGGCGGCGCGCCGCCATCGCCAAAGCCGCCCGCCGGATCCGCGGCGCCGTCCGCTTCGGCGACCGGCCGGGAAGCCGGCCGCGCAGACGAGCAAGCGGTCGAGCCGGCGGATACGGTTACCACGCAGTCGGACCCGGCCATCGCGCCGTCTGATGAGCAACAGGCGCTGCGGCGGGAGCTGGAGGAAACCCGGGACAAGCTGCTGCGGGCACGGGCGGAAGCGCAGAACCTGTTGCGCCGCACGGCCATGGAAAAGTCCGAGGCCATCCGGTTCGCCAACGAGGCCTTCGTCAAGGCGCTGCTGCCGGTGGTGGACGACTTTGAACGGACGCTCAGCGCCGCCGCGCAGACGACGGACTCGCCGGCGATTGTCGAAGGTGTGCGCCTCGTGTATGAGAAATTGCTGAAGATTTTGAAGGACCATCATGTGGAGCCCGTCGAGGCGGCGGGCAAGCCGTTCGACCCGGTCTTCCACAATGCGATGATGCAGCGGCCGACGACGGAACACGCGCCCGGCACGGTGCTTGAGGAGATGCTTCGGGGCTACTGCCTGCGGGATCGCGTGGTGCGCCCCGCGCAGGTCATCATTGCCGCGGCGCCTCCGACGGATGAGGATCCCGAAACCGCGTAACCGCCCCGGCGGACAAGCCGGAACCCGCGCGACGGGATGCGGGTCGCAGGAGCGATGAATTCAGACGAATGACGTCCGCCTCCACCGGCGACGACAAGGAGCCCGATTCGATGCCGACATATGAATACCAGTGTACGAAGTGCGGGGCCGTGTTCGAACTGTTCCAGCAGATCACGGAAAAGCCCAAGCGCACGGTGAAGGCGGAGTTGAAGAACTGCACATGCCACGCCCCGGTCCGGCGGTTGATCGGCTCGGGCGCCGGAGTGATCTTCCGCGGAACCGGATTCTACGAAACGGACTATCGCAGCGAAAACTACCGCAAGGCCGCCCGGGCGGAGAAGGAATCTCAGGTTTCGACGAAGTCCGACGACAAAAAGCCCTCGAGCACGAGCACGTCCGCAAAACCCAAGCCCGCGGGCAAAGGCAAGAAGGGAACCCAGGCCGCCTGACCGCGGAGCATGTCGGGGCGTCCGGCATCGGTCGGATCCGTTGCGTATGCCGACGTTCAACTGCCCAACCTGCGGAGCAACCCTGACCGTGCCGCGTCGGGAGGACGCGCCCTATCGCCCGTTCTGCTCCTATCGGTGCAAAATGGTTGACCTGCACAAATGGTTTGACGAGCAATACCGCATCAGCGAGCCGCTGGATACGCCCGTCGAGACGCCCGAGCAGTCCTCCCCGCCGGCCCCCGATCCGGATGACGAGTAGGACGGGTGCGGTAAGGACCCGGGTTATCCCGGGGCCCCTGCCGCGCCCTCCCAACGTACCTGCCAATCGCCACTTGCGAACGACGCAACCGCCCCATACTGAGCGGTCTTCCTTCGGATGTGAGGGTGACGTTCTTGATGCGGTAACCTTTCGCCGGCCCGGCCCGTGCGCCGATCCACACGGTGCCGATCGGCCGGTCAATCGTTCTGGCGTTTGCGTTTGCGGGGTTTCTTTTTGTCGCGATCCTTTTCGGGCTTCTCCGGTTTGTCCAGCGGGAACAGGGCGTCCAGCCTCTTGTGGACGGTACCGTCGAGTTGCACCTGCAAGGCCCCCAGGTTCTCGCGCAACTGGCGCAGGCTGGTGGCGCCGAGGATCACGCTGGAGACGGTCGGGTTTGCCGCCGCCCAGGCGATGGCGAGTTGGGCCCGCGTGCAGCCCAGATCTTCGGCCACCTGGAGGAACCGCTTCACCCGATCCCGCTTCTGGTCGCTGTACACCCAGTTCCGCACCCACTTCAACCGGCCGAGCCGCGAATCCGCCGGAATCCCGTCGTCATACTTGCCGGTCAGCAGCCCCGAGGCCAGCGGGCTCCAGATCACCGAACCCAGGCCGTGCTTCTTCAGCGCCGGCGCGGTGTCCTGCTCGAACTTCGTGCGGGCGACCAGGCTGTACTGCGGTTGCTCCACCTGGGGTCGGTAGAGGTTGTGCTTGTCGCAGAACGCGAAGACTTCCTGGATCTGCTCGCCCGTCCACTCGCTGGTGCCCCAATAGAGGATCTTTCCCTGGTGGACCAGGTCGTCCATCGCCCGGGCGGTTTCTTCGATAGGCGTGTGTTCATCAAACCGGTGGCAGAAGTACAGGTCCAGATAGTCCGTGCCGATCCGATCCAGGCTTTTCTCGACGGACTCGAAGATATGCTTGCGAGACAGCCCGCGATCGTTCACGTCGTCGCTCATCGGAAAGAAAACTTTGCTCGAGATGACCAGCCGGTGGCGCGGCAGCTCGGACAGGATGGCGCCCATGAGCCGTTCGGCGTTGCCCCGGCCGTATGCGTCGGCAATGTCAAAAAAATTGATCCCCGCATCAAACGCCGCGGCGAGAATGCGGTGGGCGGTCCGTCCGTCCGTCAGGCTCTCGCCGAACGTGGTCCAGCCGCCGAGGCTCAGCACGCTGACCCTCGTGCCGCATCGACCCAGCGGGCGGTACTCCATTTCCGGTGTTTGCATGGCAGTCTCCAGCGAGTTATGAATTCCCCCGGGAGCCCTCGCCCCGGCCGTGTCCAAGTGACCGCAAGCGCCCGCCGCTGTCAAGCCGGCGCGCCTGACCGGGAGCGGCGGAGCACGCATCCAAGGGAGGCCGAACCATCGACGGAACGATGGCCCGCATTCTGGACGCCAACGCCAACCGGGCCCGCGAGGCCGCCCGCGTGCTGGAAGACTACGCGCGGTTTGCCCTGGATGACGCCCAACTCAGCGGCCGGGCGAAACAGATCCGGCACGGCGTCGTCGCGGCTTTGACACAGGCCGGACTGGCGAACGTGGTGCGCAACCGGGACATCGTCGAGGACGTGGGCCGCGACATCCAGACCGATCGCGAGTACCGACGGGATGGCCCGGCCGACGTTGTCGCGGCCGCATCCGCCCGGCTCAGCGAGGCGCTGCGCGTGCTGGAAGAGTACGGCAAAACGGTCGACGCAGGCCTCGGCCGGGCGTTCGAGCAGCTTCGATACCAGGGGTACGAGCTGGAACGGCGATTGCGGATCGGCGTGGAGGCCGCTCGCCGCTTCGGTCATGTCCGGCTTTACGTGCTGCTGACCGAGTCGTTGTGCGCGGGCGACTGGTTCGACACCGCCCGAGCCGTCATCGACGGCGGGGCCGACTGTCTGCAGCTTCGCGATAAAGCGTTGCCCGACGGCGAGCTCCTGAAGCGGGCCCGGCGCCTGGCCGCACTCTGTCGCGAGCGCGGCGCGCTGTTTATCATGAACGATCGGCCAGACCTGGCCGTTGCCGCGCAGGCGGACGGCCTGCACGTCGGGCAGGAGGATCTTCCCGTGGCCGCCGCGCGGCGCGTTCTGGGCCCGGGGCCGATCATCGGTGTCAGCACCCACACGCCCCAGCAGGTGCGGGCGGCCGTGGCCGAGGCGCCGGACTACATCGCCGTCGGTCCGATGTTCGCCAGCGACACCAAGCCGCAGCCGCACGTGCCGGGTCCGGCCCTGCTGGAGGCGGCGCGGGCTCAGACGTCGTTGCCGCTGGTGGCGATCGGAGGCATCAGGCTGGAGAACTCACTGGAGGTTGTTCAAGCCGGCGCGCGCTGCATCTGCGTGTGCGGCGCGGTGATTTCCCAATCGGATCCGTGTTCCGCGGCCCGCCGGCTCAAGGACGCCGTCTGCGTCGCTGAATCGGCGGTCAAGCCTCAGGAAGACTCCCATGCCGCTGGATGAGGCCACTCTGGACCACCTGCTCGGACACGAATGGCGCGAGCGTATTCCGCCGATCTGCCCGGAATGCGGCTACAACCTCACCGGCCTGCCGAACAACCGGTGCCCGGAATGTGGATACGTCTACAGCCGCCGGGATGTGGTTCGCAACGCCCGACAGATGATCTATCGACTGCACGCGCTGCAAGATGTCAACGACATTCTGAAGACGGGGCTGTATCTGGGCGGTTTCGCCGCGTTGTTTTTCCTTATCGCCCGGTTAATCAATCGAGACGGTACGATGATTCCCGCTCGGATCCTGTCCGTTTTTCTGGGTCTGCCTACGATCGGATTGGGTCTGCAGGTTTTTCGGGTGCGGCGGCTGCCCGCCTGGGCCCGAGCGTTCGTGACTGCCGAGCCCCACTACGGTCGTGGCGTGGCGACCGCCGTCCTTGGCCTGCTGTTGATTCTTGCCGCGCTGTTTGTGCCGTAGGCGCGGACGGGGCCGGAGATCACAGCTCCACGAGGCCGGCCAGTATGGCGCGGCGGACCAGATCCACCCGGTTGTGGACGTCCATCTTCTTCATCAGGTTGGCCGTGTGTTTCTGAATTGTTTTGGCGCTGCGGCACAGGCGCATTGCCACCTGCCGGGTGCCGTGGCCGGCGGCCAGCAACGCCAGGATTTCCCGCTCGCGGGCCGTCAGCGTATGCAGCGAGTGCGCCGCCGCCTGGGATTGCCCCCGGCGACATCGGCACGCCCGCACCCGTGCCGCGCCTTGGCGCACCGCGTTTCGGAACGTCTCTTCGGCAAACGGCTTGGGGATCACGTCCGCCGCCCCTGCCTGCATAGCCCGCACGGCCCCACGCACGTCCGTGTGCGCCGCCACCACCACCGCAAGCTCCAGCGCCAGCTCGCAGGTGAGGCGGTTCAGCCAGGCCAGCTCGGTATCCGTAATCCGGTCCACGTCGAGAATGACGCACCCGCCGGATTCCGGATTATGCCGAGCGACAAACTCCTCGACGTGGTTGTAGGTGACCGAGGTGAAGCCATCCATGGACAGCACCGCGCGAAGTCGGTCGCGCCGCAGGGAGGGCTCAGCGATCAGATGTACGGCGGTTGGCGTTCGATGAGCAGAGACGGTCTCGGACATGGCATCCTCAGCATTCGCGGTGATCATCATGGCCACTCCCTCCGTACGGGAGCAAGGTGCTCCGATTGAGCGTCGGAGAACACGGGCAGACGCGTTGCCGAGCCGAGCATCTCGCCGTGGCTCGGGATCGCCGCGGGCAGGTTCATGACCAGAATCCACAACATTCCCAGGGTTCATTACTTATAACGGCCACTTAGTGCCGAATCCTTGACATGCTGTCCTGCGATTGAGCCACCGTAAGCGTGTCGGGGCTTATCGGTCATATCTCCCATCGGCATGAGTAACCTTCGTTTTGTTCGAAAGTTGCGGCATGTTTTCCGAGTACGATCGGAGCGGCCTGTCAACCGGACCCAAGCCGCGCGGCGTGCTCTGTCGGTCGCGGCAGGGGTCCGGTAGACTGTCGCGCGACCTGCTGTGTGGCATCCCGCAGCAGGTTCGAGTCAACGTGCCGAATGAGTCCCACAACCCGCTCGGAAGCGCTCGGACCCGGCGGCTCTGCCGGTGGCTGGCCGTTGTCGCGATTCTGGCGGTTCACGTCACCGGCCGCGCGGGAGCATTCTGTTCGCCCATCCGGGCCGACAGCTACGCGTACAGCGGCCTGGCGTGGCAGATCGCCCGGGGAGAGGTGCTTTATCGTGACCTGCAAGTGGACAAGCCTCCGGGCCTGCTCTGGTTGCTGGCTTCTGTTTATCTTGTGGCCCCGGCCTCTCGCTGGCCACTGATCCCGTGGGAATCCGTCTGGATGCTGGCGGGATACTGGGCGTTTTACCGGGCCGCTCGGGAGTTGTACGCCCGCCCGATTGCCCTGACCCTCACCGTTGTGGTCGTCGTGGCCATCAACGTGTTTCTCCTGACAGACTACACAACCGAGTGCTTCAGCCTGGCCGAGAGCTACCTTCTGCTGCCGGCCGCGGGTGCGGTGGCCCTGTACTGGCGTGGAATCCGCTTGGACCGTTGGGGCTGTCTCACCTGGGCGGGCGTTTTGCTCGGCGTGTGTCTGGCCCTGAAGCAGACTGCTCTGCCGCTCCTTGTGGCGGTTGCCCTTCATGTCAGCGTATGGGACTTGATCGTGTATCGGGCGCCCGGTCGCTGGGCGATTCACGCCGGCGGGCTGTTGCTTGGATTTGGTATTGTGGTGGCCGCGGTTGCGGCGGTGCTGGCCTTCCAGGGCGTGCTGCCCGAGGGATGGTACTCCATGACCACCCAGGCCTCCGGTCTGTTGCGACGAGAGACCGGCTGGCCGGGTCGCTGGTTGGACATCGTGCCGCTCTGGGCGCCCCTGGGCTGGTGCGTACTCGGATTGATCCTCTGGGCGCACGGCCATCTCACCGCGCGGGGGAACACTCAGGCCGCGGCCTGCCCACCGAGCGGCCGCGATCTGACCTTTCTGTTGCTGTGGCTGGCGGCCGAATGTCTGATGCTGATTCTGCTGCCCCGTCGCTCCTTCCACTACTACGCCATTTCGTGCCTGCCGCTCATTCTGATCTCCGGCGCGTTCGGGGCGGCGTTGCTGCACGATCGCGCCCGAATGCCGGCCCCGATCGGGAGAATCGTCTTCGCAACAGCCCTGCTTGGATCGGCCATGGTCCTTCGGCCGGCCATCGATCGGCTCGTGCCCATAAGTATCAGCCTTGTCCGATCGTACGACGCGGCGGCGGACCAGGCCGCCTTCGAAAAGGCACGGCAAAGTAAGGATATACGCGTGCCGTGAGCCGCCCTATGGACAAGCCGGTATCCGTATCTACGAGCGTCGTTCCGAAGTCGCAATGTCGATCGGCACTCGGAATCGTGTTTCTGCCGGCCCTGGTCTGGACGGTCGGCGGTCTGATCGCCCTCATGCGCACGTCCGACCCGACGCTCGTCCGACAGGTGCTCTATCCGCTGGTCGGTACGGAGCTTGTCGTGGCAGGCACGCTGCTGTTGGTGGTCCATGCGTGGGTCTTTGGAACCCAGCCGAATCCGGGACCGGCCGCCGGTCTCGTGGTAGTTGCTGTGGTGTGCGCCGGTCTGGCGGTCGAGCATCTGACGGCGGCCGCCGACCTTTTCGCCGTTTCTCTCGCGGCATTGACGGTGGGCCTGCTCATTCGTCGTCCGCGGGCCTTCGCATCAGCGGGAATGATCC
>MTKY01051351.1_pt1 | contig 25152 bp, 22 predicted proteins | sample 1042731 | NCBI WGS metagenome assembly MTKY01 (sample SAMN06212206, study PRJNA360538) | anaerobic digester metagenome | biome: Wastewater treatment plant; material: sludge; isolation source: anaerobic digester fed with sludge from wastewater treatment plant | place: Denmark: WWTP Soeholt ... | reverse complement strand
GGTGGTGAGCTGTTCGTCGACGTGGAGGCGGTCGGCACCCTCACCGTGCACTCGCCTCATGCCCGCAGAGTGCTGCGCAGCATTGCCGCCTCGCTGGCGGTCTCGCCGTTCATCGACGCGGCTCGGGTGTTCACCGTCGGTCTCGACGGCATCGATCTCGGCTCGGCCAACATCGAGCGGGCCGAGTCGTTGGATGCCGCGCTCGATGCCGCGGTGCTGGCCCTGGGCAGCACGGGTCACCTGGCCGGCGGAGCAACCACCTTCAACCTGCGGGTGGCGGGCGCCGGGGGTGAGGCGTGGGAGCCCGCGATCGTGGTCGCGGCAGCACCCCACCGGGTGGCAGCCGACGGGGTGCACGCCGACGATGCCGCCGCAGTGCTGCATCAGGATCTGCGGGCGGCCGCTGCCGGTGGCCGCGGCATGGCGGTGGTCACCGACATGGCCGTGGCGAGCGCGCCGGACGACGGATCGTGGCGACTCGTGTTCGCGGACGGTCACCACGTGCTCGAGCCACTCGGTCTGCGGGTGCAACCGGTGGGGCTCAGCGAGCAGGATGTTGCTGCCGTTGCGGCGCTGCTCGCGACCAGCGACGACTCGTTGATCATCGATTCGCCGGTGTCCGCTCCAACCGTCGTTGTGGCCGCGGCGGCTCCGGCGGCGCAGGCGGCTGAGGCCGGCGAGCCGGAATGGGCGTTGCTGGTGCGGCTGTTCGGGCAGGTGCAGGTGGTCTCGAGTGGCGACGTGATCGTGGAGTGCGAGCGCTCGAAGGCCACGGAGCTGATCGTGTGGCTCGGTCTGCACCGCGAGCGCCCGACCCGTGGTGCGGCACGCACGGCGTTGTGGGATCTCGACGTGCGTGATGCCACCTTTGCGAACGTGGTCAGCGATGCGCGGCGGGCGCTGGCGCGTGCCATCTTGCCGGCGGCGGGCGAGGAGTGGATCGCACGCACGCTCACCGAGGAGCTGCCGTTGCACCGGCAGGTCGTCACCGATGCGGAGCTGCTGGCTGCGCGCCTCGAACGATCTCGCGGGTTGCGCTCGTTGGATGCGATCGAGGTGCTGCGTCCGGGTGTGGATCTGTTGGCCGGCATGCCGTTGGCCGGCACCGGCTACCTGTGGCCCGATGCGGAAGGCATCACGTCGTCGCTGGTGCTGCTGGCCACCACCGCCGCCACCGAGTTGGCGAACCACTACCTGTTGCTCGGCGATGTCGACGGCGTGTTCTGGGCCACCGGCCAGGGCCTGAAGGTGCTCAGCGGCCACGAAGAACTGATCTCGTTGCGCATGCGCGCTCACGCCCGGCGTGGCGATCTGGCCGGCGTGCGTGGCGAGTGGGAGAGCTACGAACGAGCACTGGCCGCCGATTCGTGGGCTGCCGCCGAACCAGCGGCGAAGTTGGTGGCACTGCGTCGCGAACTGCTCGCCTCCAACCGCGCCCTTGCAGTCGAGGGTGCATAGGCGATGGCGACTCTCATCGCGACGAGCACGTGGAGCCGGGTAAGGGAATCGAACCCTTGACCTACGCATTACAAGTCTGATCTGGGTCGTCCGCCTCGTGATAAATAGTGCCCTCTAGTAGGGGTTATGTGACGGGTCAGTCCGCCGGGTATCGGCTCGTGACGCCGTTTCTCGCCGAATTTCTTGGCCAACATCTTGGCTGAGATTGACGTCAGCTGACGGCGCCTCGTAGGTGACCGACGTGTGTTGACTGCCGACATCGAGTACGCGATCACCCGCGAACGAGTTGGCGGCGACGCGAGGGTCGCCATCTCCAACGCATCGGTGACGAGATCGGCGGTCATCAATCGCACGATGACCACCATCACCCCGACGCCTCCTACACCACGTGACGGGACTCACCCTTGAGGTTCCAGCAAGAAGACGTGTGCTACGAGGTATGTGAACACAGCGTAGGTCGGTCATCGAGTGGACCGTGGCGCGAAGCCTCACGCCGACCGCCGGCCGTTCACTGCGTGGCCGCTGTCCGAATCTCAGGAATTCCATTTGCCAGTGGTATGTCTCCGAGCTAGCCGCGTCGCCAGTCGGAAGGGCTCCTCCTGGTCAGCACTCGTTCACCCACGGCATCACTTCGACGCCTCGACGACCGCTATCAGCTCCTTCACTGCGACCTCGCACGCTCCGGCTTGTGGGCTGCCCAGGGACGTGTCAGCTGGGTTGAAACTAAGGTCTCGCTTCGCGCAGACCACTGTGTAGCGACCGGTGTAACCCACCACCGAGTACTGGGTTAGCACGTACCGGCCGACGCCGACCGAACTCACAGCGCCGCCGACAGTCGCAACGATCTCATCGAAGTTGTCGCTTGCCTGCTGATCCGTGAGGTAGTCACCGACCTTGACGAAAATGCTGATCGACTCGGCGAGCGGAACGATGCATTCGCCAACCGAAGGGAAGATGCCGTTGGACATCTGCTCCTCGATCATTGCAGCGTCTGGACCAGGAAGTGAGCCTGGATCCCCGCCCCCAACACTCCGGGCAAGGGCATTGCTGTCGAATACGTCGCAGAGACGCACATCATTATGAGGCTCGACGAGATCGACCCCTACGCTCCCGCTGCCAGAGTCCACTTCCGATGTGACCACTAAAGTGGGAATCGTCGGGGTTTCAGTACTCGACGCAACAGGCGGTGAGTCAGGCAGCTGCGAAGTAGACGCAGCGTTTGGTCCAGTCGTTGCTGGTGCCAACGCGTCCCGAGTCGACGTGGAAGTCGAGCACGCGCCTGTAGTCAGGACGGCCGAGGCGACCAGTAGTTGAGTAAGAGAGAGAGGCGACCGAGACACAAATCGACACCCTAGTGATGTGTCGCTCAAGTAGTGATGGCAGCCGCCATGGCGGTATGAGTCCCTTGGCGTGGTGGGTTTTGGTGGGTCCACCGTGAGGTGAGCCATCGGCGTGATTCTTGGTGTGTTCCTCCAAGAACCCACGAAGGAGAACACACCGATGGCTCTGGATGAGTCTCCCCTGCCCGAACTTCTCGACGCGCTCCGCGCCGGCGATGGAGTGAACCTGATCCGCGACGCGGTGCGTCTCGTGATGCAAGAGCTGATCGAGCTCGAAGCAACCGAGACGATCGGCGCCGGCCGATACGAACGCACCGATGCCCGCACGAACGAACGCAACGGCCACCGCACGCGCCTGTTGTCAACACAGGCCGGTGACATCGAGTTGAAGATCCCGATCCCCGGGACGCTGTCCTGGCTGTCAGCCCAAGCGTTCGATGACGCGCCACTCCGCATTGGTTAGCTTCATCGGGTTCCCCGCCCACGGCTGCCGGATTATCCGCGCCTGTTCGAACCCTCCAGCGGCGAGCAGATCACCCTTGAGTATCGGTCGATCGACGCGGTTCTCGGTCCATTGGATTGGGCAAAAGTTCAGTTCTTTGCCGCGATCGGCCGGCTCAATCCATTCGTCATCTGCACGCCCGATGTACGGGCTGTCCATGACGTAGCCCGTCGCGTACACACCCGCTCGCTTCCCGCTGACCCAGAGGGCGGCATTGTCGCCGCCCGAGATTTCGTCGAGGTGCCTCGTGACGGACCAGTCGACGTCCATCTCACCGTCCAGCAGGTGGTCGAGGACGGGATACCGCTTGGGGTTGCCCTGAAACAGCCAGTTCGACATCTCAGCTCACTTCCGAACTGTCATCCTCGAACCCGCGTAGGGCGTCGAAGAGGTCTTGTAGCACCAGTCTCGCTGCCCGCTTAGCAGCTGTCAGCTTGTTGTCGATCGTGCCCGGGCTCTCGTCCTTGCCGCGTTCCGCGGCGATCGCCTTCGTGCTCAATCCCTCGACGTACTTGGCGTGTAGTAGTGATCGCGCCTCACCACCGAGTAGCCCCCACCGACTTTCGAGGTCGACCTTGAGGGCCACGAACGAACCGAGGCTGCCGGCGCCACGGTGCATCTCAGCAATTACAAAGGCAACGCGGTTGTCGTCGTCCTCGTCGTGCATCGGGGGTGGCTCGCTTCCCGCCTTGCCCATCGGAAGATCGCGATGGAGCTTCCCTCCGAGCCTTCTCGCATAGTTCGTAGCCACCACGCCAACCCAATTGAGTCGCTCTTGGGAGCCGGTCGAGACCTGCTCCCAATGCTTCTGCAGCTGGACGACGGCATGACCCGCTGCCTCACCAACTACCTGATCGTCATTGGAAACACGTCCGGCAGCCTTGCGGGCCGCAACCTCGAACTGCTTCAGCTGTGCGGTCGTCAAGTCCATCGCTGCCCCGAACGGAAGCCTAAACGACTTGCCTCACCGTTCCCGGCAAGCGTCGCGGGCATCGACCCGCGCCTTCGGACGCTGAGCGCCACCGCCTCGGAACGGCGTGGGCTTGGCAATGAGAAACCTTCGAGACGCTGACTCCTACTTGGTGACAGCGCACATCACGAAGGAGTAGACGTGGTCAATCTCAGTTTCATCACAGACAATCTGGCTACGGGTGGTGACCTCCCCGAAAGCACCGCCGCCGCACGCCGCGACCTGAAGAAGTGGCAGGAACTCGGCATCACACACGTGGTCGACAACCGGCTGGAGTGGAGCGACGCCGAGTTCGTTGCCCAATGGGCTCCCGAAATCCGGTACCTGCACAACGGCGTGGATGACCACGGCGAGGCGATGCCAGACGAGTGGTTCAACGACGGCGTCGAGTTCATCGTGAAGGCGCTGAACGCCTCCAACGCGAAGGTGCTCGCGCATTGCCACATGGGCATCAACCGCGGACCGTCGCTCGCCTACGCCGCACTGCTGGCGATCGCGTGGGACCCGATCGAGGCCATCTCAGCGATCCGATCCGCCCGCCCGATCGCGGGATTGGGATATGCCGAAGACGCGCTCGACTGGCACCACAGATGCCAGCACACCCCCCAAGCGCAGCGGCGCCGCGCCGAGCGCCGGCTCGCCGCTTGGCGGCGCGACAACTGGATCGACGTCGTCCGAATCATCCGCAGCATCCGAACCGCACAAGCCAGCTGAACCAACAAGGAGCACCGCAATGCGCACAGTGACAGTCACGACCGACGACTTCCTCGCCCGCGTACGAACCAATCGGGACAGCCACCGAGAAGTCTTCGAACAGGCCCTCGAAGGATACTGGAGTCGCCTGAAGGCCGAACTCGAACGCCGAGTCCGCGATCTCGGGCGAGGCAGGACCGTCGATCAGTACATCGGGCTACCCGAACCCGAAGACCACACCGACGACTACAACCGCATCCTCACCATGGCCGAAATGTCCGTCGACGACACCTTGGAACTCACTGAAGACGAGTTCGCGATGTACGTCATGGACCAATGGCGATGGAAGCAATCGTTCACGGACACCACCGATCGGTACACGCGGTGATGTGAGCGGAAGCTCACCCGTGGACCTCCAGACGCCGTCGCCGGGGCGGCCCGCGACGCCGGGCCCGCGAGCCGCCACATCCGGGCCCGACGCCAACCGACCTTGCCGGACGCGGCCCATCAGCGGTCGCGCGCCGGTGGTTGCTGAGTTCAGTCGGTCACGCGTGAACCCAGAGTGATCACTTGTCTGCAGCGGTGTGATCGGTCGAGTGGGTGGAGCCCAGCGTGGCGCAGGCGGTCGGCCACTTCGGGAGGAGTCAGCCCCACTCGTTCGAGGATCTCCGTGGCGACAAGCGCCGTGGCCACGGTGATGCGCTGGCCGGCGAGTGTGCGCTCGGTGAGCAGATCGACGTTCTGGCTGGTGTTGTCGGCGTCGTCCGCGAGTGCGAGTTGCGGGGTGATCGACACGGGCTGCGGGTCGATTGCGACGATTCGAGCCAGCACGGGTTGGCCACGGATGAGCGCGGCGAGCGAACGATTTGCCCGGTGATGATGACGAGTTGGCCTCTGTGTTCGGCGAAGGTGGGGTAACGGTTCGCGGACGAGTGCATGTCAGCCGATGTGTGCCCGGTGAGTTCCCATTCGCCGGTGAGGTAGTAGCCCGTGTGCGTGCGAAGGACACACGGTTGACTCGCTTACAGGGTGCGCGGGTCCACCTCGTGCAGCCGGGGAGGCGCTGTCAGGAGATGGTGGACCGTGGTGACTGCCATTCGTGGTTCTCCCTTGCGCGGCAGAGGGCCACGGCACGATGGGCTTGGCTGCGCCCTTGAAGCACTGGTCGAGAGCCCCGCACCCCCACCAGGCTGCTCGGTAGTCGCTCGTGCCGCTGCTCACCGTGATGGGCCGAACCATCCCATTGGGGGTCGTCCGGTGCAGAAAACGTCGGGGTCCTCCGGCAAACCCCACTGGCGTCGAAAGGCGGCCGACATGTGGGCGCTCTGCTGGAAGCCATCGAGATCGAGCGCTTCGTCGGGGTTCACCACGAAGTGCTCGGGCAAGGGCTGTGGGCCGCGATCGAGCCTCGCGATCGGTTCGGCTCGCCATCCGATGCAGAACCCGCCCTGTGCCATCTGCGGCGTCTCGATGACGAGACCCCAGCGAAGGAACACTTCGTTGGCCAGGTCGCCGATGGCCTCGTACGGAACCCCGAACGCCTGCGTCACCCGTGTCTCCCACACGATGCGCTGCGTCGAGCCGGCCCGAACGAGGTAGACGGTGCTGCCGAGCTCGATGTCGTGAAGGTGCCACGGCCCGTCGCGCCACGTGAGCATCCACGATGATTGGTCGAAGTCGGTGGTCGACTCCGGCATGAACGTTCCTGGGTCATAGAGCAACGCCATCGAGTGGTGTCCTTTCGAGTGGGGTGCAGTTGGCGCACATCGTCCTGGTCATGTCAGCAGCGCTCCACGAACGCGCACAGGGTGGAGATCAACTCCATCTCCTCGGTGGTCTTGGCGCGGCTGTCGAGGAGCGTTTCGGTGCACACGACGTACGCGAGTGCCCGGGCGCGGCTGATGGCCACGTTGAACCGGTTCTTGGAGAAGAGGAAGTCGATGCCTCTGGGAATGTCGGCCGCGGTGGATGCCGTCATGCTGAAGAACACGACGGGTGCCTCTTGCCCTTGGAATTTGTCGACGGTGCCGACCCGGACTCCGGCAGTGACGGTCGATGCGTCGAGCACTCCGCGGAGCAGGCCGACTTGGTCGTTGTAGGGCGCGACCACCATGAAGTCGTCGACTCCCAACAGGTGCTCGGCGCCATGCACGTCGATCCACTGCAGGCCGATCAATCGGCTGATCTCGTCGCGGATGAGTTCGGCCTCGGCCATCGACTCGGTGGAGCACCCGTCGTGCTGGGACTGCAGCCACCGCAGCCCGGTTCCCGCACCGGTGTTCTGGACGGAGCAACTGGTGTGGGAGGTGAGCCGGCCGTCGTAGATGTGGTCGGAGATGAACCCGCAGACGTCGGGGTGCATGCGGTGCGTCTGCGACAAGAACACCCCCCGGTCGGCAGGCATCGTGGCGTGCTCGCCCAGCACGTGCTCGAGGACGCTCGCACCGGACCCATTCGGATGCGTGCCTTTCGACACCTGGGCCAGCTGCAGCGGGTCGCCCAAGAGCACGACGCCGTGCGCCGCGTCGGCAGTGGCGAGCGCGTCGGCCAGTGCAAGCTGACCGGCCTCGTCGACGATCAGCACGTCGACAGGTGTGGCGCGCATCTCGGCTCGTGAGAACAGCCAGGTGGTGCCTCCGACCACATTGAACTCGGGTCGTCGACACGGGTCGTTGGAGGTGGTGTAGGTGACAGAGGGGTGCGGCCGCGGGTGCGAACCGTCGACCTTGCGCACCGCATGCAACAGGGAAAGGTCGCCGGCCTTCGTGAACACGGCGACCACTTCCTCGAGCAGGTTGTCGATGGCATGGTGGCTCATCGCAGTGATGCCGACTCGCTTGCCGGCTTTGACGAGGCAGTGGATGAGATGTGCTCCGGTGTAGGTCTTGCCGGTGCCTGGCGGGCCTTGGATGGCCACGTAGGTGCCATCGAGACGGAGCACCCATTGCTGCATCTCCTCGAGGTCGTCGGTGAAGCCGCCGTTGGGGAGTTGATGCCCGCCCGCGAACGTCGGTGGCATGCGGCGAAGAATCGCCATCGCGGCTTCGTTCGGCGCGGCCGACCCATCCCCTTCGAGAACCGTTGCAGCCAGTTCCGAGACTGCTGCGGGTTTCGGACGTGGCGCTACCCAGTCGTTGAGTACGACGGCGGTCGGATGGATGCCGAGCTCCTGGCACCGCTCGTTCCAGGTGAGCTGGACCAGGCCTGCGTCGGGGTCGATGGCTGCGATGCTGCTGAAGCCGAAGAGCTCATCGCCGGCGGAGAAGATGACGCTTGCCCCGTCAGTCAGCTTGCGCCCGACTGCCTGAGCCGGCATCTTGAGCTCGATCGCTGGCGTGATCGGGTTGCCGCGCACGCCGACTCGTTGCACGACGTCGACGAACTGCAGCCCGGCCAGCATGCCGACGTCGTTGAGCTGTGCTTCGAGGTCGTAGGCGGTCTTGGAGATCATGCCCCCGAACACGGCGCGGCTCTCCCGTAGCCAGTAGCCGAGCAGATCGCCCAGCAGGTGCTCAGCTGAGTCGGCGGGGAACAGATGTAGTGCTTCGACCTGAGCGTCGATGTCGGGGTACGCGGACTCCGCTTGCTCGATGACTGTTGCTCGCCAGGGCAGGTCGTCAGGGCGTTGGGTGAGCAGCCAGTCGCGCAGCGCAAGCGTCGCGCGCACGTCGTCCTCGTTGTAGCGGGCGATGCGGGTGAGCCGACTGGCCTCACCGTCGTGGCAGTAGGCGTCGTACTCGACGACTGCGCCGGCACCTTGGTCGATGTCATGGTTGCGTTCGTACGCGGCGAGCAGCTCGATGTGCTTCAACCCGTACGACTCGACTCCGACCTGCATCGCATTGGTGACCACGGTGAGCAGGTCGACGAATAGTCCGGTCTCCACCAGCTCGGCGAGCTTCGCTTCACCGACACCGTGTTCGATGGCCAGGCGCTCGAGGGACGATCGCTCCGTGTGGTTGTAGTGGTAGACGTGCATGCCCGGGTACTGCTGGCGGCGTTCGGCGAAGTAATCGATCAGTTGCTTGGTGGCGTGCGCTTCATCCTGAACGCTGTGTGCCCATCTCTCGTCGTACACCCATGCGCCACTGACGTCCTTGGTGATCAGGCCGAAGAGGAAGAACAGGCCCCTGTCCGCCTGCCAGAAGGGGTGGCCCTCGTAGTCGAGGAAGACATCGCCGTCATCGGGTTGGGGAAGCGCCAGGAACCCGACCGGCGGACCGTCGGTCTGCGCGGCCAACAGCAGATGTGGCGGCTTGATGCCTCCGCTGTCCCGTGCCTGCACCTGCAGCCGTGCTTGCGTCACCAGGCGCCCCCGCCGTTGCTCGCGGAGCCCGTCGACCGGCTGGTCGCACGCTGCGAGGGCGGCCATGGTGGGGTGCCCGTGAGCAACGAGGGTCTGGCGGTCGGCCTTCAAGATGTTGGCGACGAACAGCAGTGAGTCGTCGTTGCGCCATTGAGCCTCACACACTGCGGAGAACTCGCAGAACTGGCAGTGGGTGCATCGTTCCGGCTCCGTCGCCACGTCGGCGGGATCAGCCGCCATCACTGCAGCGAGCTGCCGACGCAACCGTCGCCAGTAGGCCTGGACATTGGCAAGGCGGACACTCTCGATGCGACCCGAGCCGAGCCAGATGCGGAGGTCGACCGGGGCAATCCCGGTGAGCGCTTCGATTGCTTCGGCGTAGAAGCACAGCTGCAACACGTGTCCGGGCTTCGCTGCCGCGCGGGCGAGCTTGGCGTCGACCGGCTCGTATCGAACGGTGCCCGTTTCGTTGTCGACGATGCGCTCGATGAAGTCGGCGACGCCGCGCACACCGTCGTGAACGAACGGCATCTGGTAGATCACGTCGAAGTCGCCGGCCACCGGGTTGCCGACTCGGGCTACCCAGTCGGCGAACGACTCACCGCGCTCCTTCGGAGGGACCTCGAAGACTTGCTTACCCTGCGCTCGGTAATGGGCGAGACAGGCCTGCTCGTGCTCCTGCCCCTTCTCCATCAGCATCTGTGCCATCGACCCGAAGGGGGTGGCGATGGAGATCTCGTTGGCCTCGAGGCGGTGCCGCAGGGTGAGGTAGTGGCCGCAATCGAGAAACGCAGTGATCTTCGAGGGGGTGAGGAGGTGGTCTGTCATGGTGTGTGATCGCGATCTCGTGGGGACGCTGTATCGACAAGTCGAGTATGAGCCAGCAGTGTGACAACGATCCGTCGACAGGATGAGTTACTCAGCGGCGACGAGGTGCAGGTCGGTCAGCGTGGTCTCGCCGCTCCATCGGTAGGCCGCCAACGGTCCACCCTTGCCGGCGCTGTAGTCGACACACACTGTGATGGGGCTGGTGAGTTGCAGCAACCCCGTTTGCCAGTAGTGGCCGTAGACCACCGGCGGCCCCACATAGGGCGGGACTGGTAGCGGAGTCGGTAGGTCGATGTCGGGGAACCCTCGGTGCGGTTGCTCGTCCAGGCCGAGGGCATCAGAGGGCAGGTGAGCGCGGTGCCAATACGTCGTGGGTCCATTTCTCCACCACCGGTAGCGGGCGTGTACTCGCGGGTGCTGCTTCTTGTCGAGATACCCAAACTCGCTCGGTAGCGGCACTTCAGGACCCTTGAGCAAGATCTCCACTGCGTCGAACTCCGCAGTTCCCTTGTACGCCGCCGCCTCGAGGCCGTCCTCGCTCATCGAGTTGTTGTTGGCAAGGTGAGGGGACAGGACAGACATTGACCACTGGTCCCAGCAAGCGTGAATGACGCGGAGACCTCCGAGGTCGAACCAGAGGGGCAGTCGGGTGAACCATGCAACGACTTCGTCGTGGAGCGGGGAGCCATCGACGACCTCGTCGAGAAAGGCCTTGTGTTGTTCGCGGTTCTTCTTGCTTCGTTCGCGCCACCCGCGATGCCAAGCGATGGCGTTGAACTCATGGTTGCCCATCGCCACGAGCGCTGAACCGGCGGCTTCCATCTTGCGCACGATGTCGACGGTGGCCACCTGCTGCGGCCCATTGTCGATCAGGTCCCCGACGAAGACAGCCTGGCGCCGAGGATGAGCCCACGCACCGGCGTTTCTCGTGTACCCCATCTGGTCGAGTAGAGCCGCGAGCTTGTCAGCGTGGCCGTGAACATCGCCGATCACGTCGAATCCATCGATCAAGTTCGGCGCCTCTGAACTGGTCAACGTCACGCGAACTCGTACCCGAGTGCGACGAGCCGATCTTTGACATCGTCCAGTTGCTCGGTGGGTACGAGTCCGGCTGGCCACTCGCTCGTCCCGTCGACGCGGAGCCTGAACTGGTCGAGCACGTCGTCGGGCAGGTCGTCAAGCATGCGTTTCTGAAGGGCGATCAACCACTCGATGTCGGCGCCGTACTCTCCGTGCTGGTACGTGAAGGTTTCGTCGTCCGTGGGGGCCTCGGAGTCTTGTGCAGGGCCTTGTGCGAGAGAGCAAGCACGCCGCCACCGCTCTTCGAGAGTTGCGGTACCTTCGTCTACTGCATTGGCTGACTCCACTGCTGCGACGTAGTCCGCTAGGTCTCCCCGAGCGTCGTCATCGATGATCTCGCAGGCCATGTCGAACGGATGACCGGCCCTACGGAAGTCACCCCACGTCGGGGTTTGTTCGATGTCGACGTACGGCTCGTACTGGAGGCGGAGCCTTTCAGCTGTTTCGGTCGACACAATTGCGAAGCCCTGCAGTTCCAGCGGCCACACTTCGAGCTTCGCCATCGCCATTCCTCTCGCTCACCGGGTATCGCTGGACGGTGACATCTCAGGAGTCACTCGTACCGTAGTGGTCGGCAGGGACCCCTTGGGCCAAAGTAGTAGCGGTGCTTTTCGGCGCTGGATGTGGAGTCAATCATCGTGAGTCTGCTTATGATCCGTGGAAACCTGGAGGCGCGAACATGAGCTCGGGAGACATCGATGTCAGCCTCGCCAGGAACGACGGCAAGGTGCTGTACGTTCGCTGGAGTCCGTTCGACAACATCGCTCACATTGTCAGCGCGGCCACGATTGCCGAGGCCGACGCAGCGGACGAGCAACCCGTCCTGGTCGATTTCGGAGATCTACGGAGGTCGGGTGATTTGGACACCCTGGGCGAGCGCCTGGAACAACACGGCTACGGCACGCTTGCGGACTATGTGGCGGCGATCGAGCGTTCAGAAGGAGTTCAGTCTTCCGGCGCCGATCTGGGTGCCCGTCTCGCAGCACTCAACGAGGTCGATTTCGAAGGCCTGGACGGGACGGAACCTGGTCTCGACGGTGAGGATTGCTACCTGCCGGCCGACGACGTGGGGTTTCTCAATGAGTGGGAGGCGGAGGAGGCGCCGGCGGAGGAGTTCCGCGGTTACGTCGTGATCGCTCGCGCCATGTCGAGCGACATCCCGAGTGATCTGTTCGAGGAGTTTTGCGCTTCCTTGCACGGTGGGTCGCCCGGGTTCGATGGGCACGTCAATGACCATGTGGATGCCGTGGGGTTGCCTGCCCTGATTGCCGCGCTCGAAGCGCGGGGCTACACCGTGGTGACGGAATGAACCGATTGCCGCCTGGCACGACAGCGAGGTTTGCCGAATGACCGTTGCACACGAGCGACGCGTGATCGATTTCCTGGTGAAGCAATCTGGCCAGGAGGCTTCGATTGCAGCGATTCATGAGGCACTGTCGTCGTCGGACGCGTCGAACCCGCTGACTTCCGTACAGATCGATGCCGCGATCGAGAAGGTGACGACGCCGCCACGTGCGTCGAAGTCTTCCGGTGCGAATCGTCCGCCGCGCGCTACCAAGGCCAATGGCAAGAAACTCATCTATTGGGGCGCTGAGAACTATTCCAGCGTGGCCTTGTACGAGGCCATTCAGAACACCTTCACCAAGAAGTGGGGGCCGGATGTGCTCGGCCTCAAGACTGGCGAAGCCGATGGTGTGCTCTGCCCCGGCCAGCCCCGCAAGGGAGCCGGCGACTGGGCAAACCCCGATCTCGTGGTGTTCGCCCATCCTCGCCGGAAGACCGCGCCACACGCTGCGCGAGAGATTCACTGTTTCGAGATCGAACAACAGAACGGGTTCGGCATCCAGTCCGTCTACCAGTCGTACGAGCAGGCTCGAGGCGCTGAGTACGCATGGCTCTTCGCGCACGCTGACGGCATCCCCGCACGCATTCGAGTGGCAGCGACGGACCTTGGCGTTGGGGTGGTCACGTTTTCCAATCCGAACGCAGCATCGCTGTACGACCGCCCAAACCGCAAGGAGTTGTCGCACCGAGCGATCCTTGCTCGGCGCAGGAAGACCAGTCCGCGCGATCGAGTGGCGTTTCTCGAGCGCGTCGCACTGCAAGATCCAGGCTGATCAGCGGCGCGAGCGCCGGATGTTGGTCCGGTCGGCGAATGAGGGTCATTGAAGGGGGTGCTGGTCCGAACCGGTCATCGCTTAGCGGCCGACGCAGAACACCTCGGCTTCCCGTTGCAGGATCTCGCCGGCCAGATCGCCGACCGACACGCTGCCCGGTCACGCGCGAATTTGCAGGCTCGGCAGGAGCCTGCAGGTGCTGGTCCCTCACGGCCGCCTGCCGTACTTGCAGACACGGCCGGCAGGGTCACAAGAGGGAGGGCCCTCGGAGTGCCGGGCCAGCGCTGGACTGGCCGTCTGGCGTGTCATCGCGCCGCATGCACCGACGCCGATGGCGAAGCCCTGTAATCCACTGGCTCACGCGTGCGCAACGGCGGTGACTCCCGGGTGCCCGCCTCTGAACGCTGGCAGGTGACAGTTTCGGTGCGTCAATACCCGCAACCCGTCCGGGTCGGGTGGCAACATGCACCTGTGCAAGTTCGGAGGTTCGGTTGTTGATCGACGAAGCGGCGCTCAATGGCGCCTCACCGCGTGCGCTACTCCAGGCGTACGAGGCGATCCTGGGCGAGCTCAGACGCCAAGGTGTGTCCAGAACCTCGGACGCACCGGTTGGCCAGTACGCGGAATGGCTCGATGCGAGAGTGCTCGGCGCGACGCTGGCGGCCAACGCGACGAAATCCTACGACCTCGAGCTGGCTCGTCGGCTCATACCTCGGGCCAACTGGCCGGCCACCCCTGTGGCCGAGCCCGACCGGTGACTCAACCAGCGACGTTTTCGGCCAGGCTGGCCCAGGCGACGACGTAAGAAGCTGGGGTGCTCGACCCATTCGCCGCGGAGGTGGAAGGTGAAGTGGCGGCCGCCGACTACGCGAGCAACGTGCTGGCAACACGACACACCTCACGCGGTGGCCGAAGCGGGCGAGGGCCCACATGTGAGGCGTCACCCAAACTCGACGAAGCCGTGCTGGCGCAGGCGAAGCTATGGTCGGGCAGGGATGTCAGGAGAAACGATGCCGAAAGGCCCGACGGGCGGGACTACCGCGCCGCAACGTCAAGAGCTGTTCGCGCCGTTCGGACAAGTACTGCGAACGCTGGCTGGTACCGGCGCGGACAGTGTGCGTTACGAGGTTGACTCGGCCCGCCGTGTTCAGATTTCTCGTCTCGCGATGACAGTGTTCGGGATGTGGGACGTCATCGTGGGTGCGGAAGGGTACGACCTGTCTCGCAGTGCACCCTCGGAGCCGTCGGTGTCGTTGTACGACGACGGAATGCTCTCGTACCAACTGACGAACACGATCTGGTCGTGGAACCGCCTCGAGCAACGCCGCCACCACGATCACGATGACCTTGACGTGGAGATCGCGCGTTCGTTGGTTCGTTTCCTCGATGTGGCGATCGGGATCAAGTACTACTCGGATGCCCGCAAGCGCTGTGAGGAGGCAATTGCGAATCTGTTGGCCGTGTTTCCTGACCTCTACGACGTGATGTGCGACGAGGCTTCAGGCAGGGCATTCGGGGACGGACTGATCGGCAGCCTTGAGGAAACGCGGAGATGGAGCGACGGCGTCGCCGGGCGCTGTTGAGATCCGCTGTCGGCAGCCGCTGTTCGGCCATATGGACTTCGCACTACTCGCCTTCGGACCTCAGCTCGTTCGAGATTCGGATCAGCCGGGTCAAACGTTCGTCAATGCCTTCGTCTTCCCATGAGGAGCTGCCGTCCATTGGTCCTGCGATCTCGTCGACCTCTGTAACGAACTCGGTCGCGCGTAGAGGCGGGAAGGCGCTGTACGTGCCGTGGCCGACACCGACGAGATCGTTGGCTGAGCCGTGTCGCCGCCGGAGCGGGTCGACTCGAGCGGCGGGGCAGCGAGCGGCCTCTTCCACGCTCCGTCGGCCGTGAACAATTTGACGACGGGTAGCTCACGATCCCACCAGACACGCAACTGGCCGTTGGTCTGGTCGGCATCGACGAAAGCGACACGACCGCCTACCCCATCAGCCAATCGGCGGCGCCGAGTGCTTTGATCCGACAGATCGTGCCGGGCGCGTTGACGACCTTGCGGATCCCGTCGTCGAGCGCTGAGCGGTCAACGGTGCGCAACCAGCGCACCTTGCGGGTGTGACGCATCCTGGGTTCGTTCTCGGTAAAGCGGTACTCATAGTCGCCGGTGATCAGGCCGATCGCAGCCCTACGGCCGAGTAGCGGAACGACGACGACATCGCCGGGCTTCATCCGGTTGCGGAAGTCGTCCCAGTAGCGGACGAACATGCCGATCGCTTGCTCGCCTCGATTGTCGGTGCCTGCCCGCAGGCGGCGGCGCAGCTCATCATCGCTCGGCCAGCTCGTCATGTCGCCGATCTCATCGGCGCTCATCGCGATCACCCCTTCGCTCAGAAAGCGTTCCTCGAGGGCGGGTTCGTCCCAAGCTCGCAGCCTCCACACGGTGGTCGCGTCGGTCGCACTGGCAGTTCGGGTGAGTGAGGTGATGGTCATGTTGTTGGGGCCTTTCATGGTGATGGGGTAGCGCCGGCCGTCGATCACCGCAACGATTTCGAGGGACGCGGCAACGTTCGCTGCCGACCCGATTCCTTCGATGTAGCGACGAACTGTGGACAGCTGCGGGTCCGGGGCGTTCTCTGCTTTGAGGACACCTGGTTGGGATGCGCCCATGGCGTCAGCCAGTTCTTGTTGGCTTAACCCGTGCTCGTTGCGGAGCTCCTTGAGCGTCATGACAGGTTGCTGTTCGTTGCGTTCCACACAGAGCACAATACATGACGAGTTAGCTATGTACAACCCATGAGTAATCAGTGATGGGATGTGCAGGCCGTTCAAGCCGTTCGGGTACCTCGGTGCCGGCACCTTTTCGCCAGACAGATCCGGGTACCCGATCTTCGTCAGCGCCAGTTCAAGTGCGTCCTGCCATCTGTCGTCCGGGTCTTGGCCGACACCGTGGAGGAGCAACTAGACCGGGTCGTGTGGCATAGAGACTCCTGTGGTGCTTGGCAGAGCGAGCGGACGGCAGACCACAAGTCCGCGACGACCCGCCTATCGCTCCGGTGATCGACGTGGTCGAAGCCAGCTCTGGATGGCAATCATCGCCGCGCGACTTCTGGGTTCGAGCCCGCTTGAGTCGACGGTGCCTCGCTGGAGGCACCGCCAGCGGCGCTGCTCGGCATCGTCTCGAGCCGCTCGATGAAGGTCCGGACCGCTCGGTGTTGGTCCCAGCTCGTGTTCGTGGTCGCGGATCGAATCATCGTGGCCCATGTCGCCGGTCCCCGACTGGCGAGGACAGCGATCACTTGTTGGTGATGGCCATGCAACGCGTCGGCGATTTGTGGTGGCAGCGCCGTTTGCCGTTGCGTCCACCATTCGAAGGCTCGTTGGTGAGTGCGATCGTCGGTTCGGCTCGCCAGTCGCTGGCCGGCGGTCTGCTTCCACCGCTGTTCAATCGCAGCGGCAGATAGTTGGCCTTCGGGCGCCCTCGACACGGCGGCGGCGAACGCATCTCGTGGGCTGAGGTCGCCGAGTTGGAACTCTTCGTGGTCGTGACTGTCGGTGATGACATAGGCATGGTTGGCTTCGCGGCCTCTTGTCATGCCGACGTACAGCGCACCAGCTGCCGTTCGTGGGGTGACAAGGACGTGCCCGGTGTCGAGGGTGCGGCCCTGAGCTCCAGCGATGGTGGTGGCATAAGCCAGTACGACGTGATCGTGGGCGTAGCCGGCAGGGATCTCGGCAGTGACAGCGGTGCGGGTGTGCGTTGCCAGCAGGTCACCGGCGGCGTTGCTGCCGGTGATACGCCAAACGTCTCGGTTCAGTACTCGTGAGCCGTCGCTGGTGGCGATGGTGTTGGTGTTCAGACGGGTTTGCACCAGATCACCGACGCAGATCCAGGTCTGGTCGACTCCGGCGCCGGCCGTCTCGCCGAGCAAGCTGTTGCCGGCGAGGAGTTGCTGGCAGCGCGCTGACACCAGGGCGGCTTCGGCCGTGGTGTCGACCACGATGATCGAGTCGTAGCCGGCGAGGATGTCGTTGAGCCAGGCGTCGGCAATCGTCGTCACCGCGTACTGGGTGGTGACGCCGATGAGCCGGTCGTGCTGGTCGTAGACGTCTGCGATGTCGCGGTTGCGTCGTCGAAGTTGTTTCGATGCGTCACGTTCCCATGGCTGGTGGAAGCGACGCACCGAGGCCATGTGGGTGGCGCTGGGTAGACCGGCGAGGTCGCGGAGCAGCCCGCCAGCTTCGGGTGCACCCATCTGCGCGTAGTCGCCGACCATCGCAATCCGGCAGTGGTACGCGGCGGCAACGCGGATCAGTTGGTCGAGCGTGAGCGTAGGCACCATCGACGCCTCGTCGACGATCACCAGCCCGTTGCGCGGCAGTCGCACTTGCCCGACCCGCCAGGCAGCGATCGTCGATGCTGGCAGCCCGGTCTCTTCGGTGACTACCCGCGCCGCCGCAGCTGACAGAGTGAGCACGGCAACCGGTCGCTCTGCGACGCCGTACGACTCTGCGGCAGCTTTGAGCATCGTGGTCTTGCCTGCGCCTGCAGGTCCGATGACAGTAGACACCTGATACTCGCCGGCACAGATCGCGGTGACAGCATCGGTCTGGTCATCACCAAGTCCGACCATCGCCAGAGGGTCGACCGTCCACGGCGCTGTCTGCACCGCTGCATTGAGAACTCTCTGCTCGGCTTCCTTGATGGTTGTGCTCGTGAACTTGGTCTTGTCGTGCTGCGCGTACTCGTGGTCCCGATCGGGTTCCAGTTCCAAGCACCCACCGATGATCCGTTCGACCTCCAACTCGATCGCCTCAACCGTGGGGTCCTGCACCAGACGGGCAACCTCGCCGAAGACGTGGGCGCGGGTCCACCACGAGCGCTGTTCGTGCAACGACTGCATGACCGCCTCCGCGAGTTGTGTGCTGCCAGCTGGCATGCGGCCGCCGTTGGTTGCCAGCTGGCAACCAGTCACAGTGTCGATCGCGGTTTGCTCGCAAGGGGTGAGTTGGGCGCGCCAATGGTCGTGGAGATCGGTTTCGTTGCCCTTGCGTTTCGCTGACCGCGACCTCACCGTCGCCTCGTCGAGTATCCCCGCCCGCTCCGCACGCGTCGGTGAACGACCATGCACCGCGGTCCACTCGACCAGCAGCCGTTCGAAGTGGTCCAGCACTTGCTCGCGTCGTGACGAGAAGCGGGCGATCACCTCGCCGGGCACCGAGACGATTTCACGCATCGGCACTCGACCATCCGGGGCGGCCCATGACACCGCCAACCGGTCAGACAGTTCGCGTTCCAACACCGCTGCGTACAAGGCGCCGGCGGCGTGCGCGTGGCGGTAGATGGCCTCACCATCAAGGGTGCGCCACCGGCCGTCCACACCGCGAACCCTGTTCAAGATCGCACAATGCGAATGCAACTGCGGATCACCAACCCGTTCCCCCGGCCGTGTCGAACGCGCCGAACGGTGACGGAACTGGGCGATCACGAACCCCGACGTCACCATCCGGCGAACCCCGTTGCGACCCACACGGGTATGCCCTGCGTTCGCTTCCAGATACGCCAACCCCGCCGACACCGCCACCTCATGCGCAGCCACAACCGTCGCACGTACTCGACGGTCGCAGGCTGTGGCCCACAACACCGTTACCGACTTCGACGGCGAGAAAGTGACATCGAACGCGGCAACCTGCTCCAGCACCCGCTCGTTCGCAGTCCCCCTGTTGAGCACCTTCGGCTCAGAACGCAACGCCTCACCGACCAGCGTCGGTGCCACCACCCGACCATCAGTCGGTTGCACGTGGTGAGTGGTTCGGGGGTCGAGGAAGCTGCCGTACAGGGCGGCCATGTCATCGGCATCGACAACGCCATCAAGCTCCAGCTCGATGCGTCCGCTGCCCGTCCACATGCCGGGCGCCTCACCGCTACCGGTGTAGTAGTCGTGACGCGAGGTCGCCACCTCCCGCGTCAGATAGTCGTACCCGCGACCCGCAGTGATCCGACCCACACTCGCAACCATCCGCCCATTCACACCAGAACCCGGCCACCGGATCTACGGGTTAACGCACCCGCGCATCAACGATGCAAGGGTGTGACCCTAAGATTCAGCGACCGAGGCAGGGTTTGAAGGTGCCGGTGGCGCTCGGTAGCCGCCGCTGAACAGGGCTCACACGGGTGCGGTCACCACGGACTGACGTTCTCACCCGCTCAACTGTGGCCGAACTCAAGCGGCAGGGGCTACAACCTTCGCGAGATCGTTAGGCCGCTCCAATGGCCACCACCGGGAAGTCCCGCTGGTGGCCAAGGGGCAGATCCTGTTTGCCCTTGACAAATTCGGAGCGGCCGAGCGTTTCGAACTGCGTGCACCGTCGGCGTAGTGTCGTTGCTCGCAGGTGCTTACCTGCTGGCATTGATCTCGCACCGGGGGCTGCCGTGAGCTTGAAGCAGATCTGGATCGAGAGCCGGTATTACACGCTGGCGAGCCACCGGGTGGCGGAGGGCTCGGCCGTTCTCAGCGACGTACGGCTGCTGGGACATCCTGACCTGGGTCGAGGCAGACACCGACGCCGACCTCGACCCCGAGGACGTGTTGACGAGATGCCCATCGAGACTCGGTCTCGGTGCACCGTTGGAATCGCGGGTTGGTCGGTGGGTCGGTCGTGGCCCGACATGGGGGCGCTTGAACCTGACGCGGTTCGTGGCGTCCTGCTCGATCAGCGCTGTTTGCCATCTGCAGTCGACCGGGCACTCGCACACGAGCAGGCTCGCTGATGGCCGACTCTCCCAACGTCGTGACCTCACAGCATGTGCTTGACGTGGGCAGATGGATGAAGCGCCGCCGACAGGATGCTCTGGATATGGGCGGGCGGGAGTTCGCGCTGCGAGCTGGTTCCTTCGCCGGTCGTAAGCTTGATTGGAGGACGGAGCTCTACCCGATAGAGCAGGGCTGGCTCATGCCCACCTATGAATTCGCTCGGCCACTGGCCGAGGCACTCAAGCTGACGATCCGTGACTTTCTCTTCGAGGACAAGTCTCACTGGCACCGGCTTGACGAGCGACTCCGCTGGGATTGGAGCTTTCCGGACGATGACGAGAGTATGGGCCCGAGAGATGGATTACTGTTTTGGCTGTCGTGCGGGCTGACCCCTGATCAAGCAAGGCTCTGGACCACTGCCGGCTGGGATCTTCTCGCCGCAAGTTGCTGGGCCGCCGCCAATCTTGAACCTGATGATTCGATGGCGTGGTTCAGCGGCGGCCTCAACCTGTCCGATCGGCAACAGCTGCTGGGCTCGTGCAGCCCCGAAGTGGCTGCAGCGTGGCGCCGCGAAGGCCCGGCGGATGCACTGACGTCCGGTTGGATGCAGGAAGGCTTCAGCATCAGGGATGCCGGCGAGTGGACTCGGGCTGGTTTCGACTGCTGGGCTGCTGTGGAGTGGCGGGACCTTAGAGTGTCGCCACTCTTGGCCGTCGGATTTCGGGATGCACAAATCTCGAAGGCCCGAGTCAGCAAGTGGAAGCTGAACGGTTGGCCGATCACGCGGATCCGCGAGTGGGCGTCTGAGTTCAGGTTGCAGGATGCGTTGTGGGCCCACCGACGGGAGCTGAGCATTCGCACACTGCGACGTCTTGTCGATCGCAGCGATCTCAGCGGCTGTGTTGATCCAGTTCTGCGGGAGCGCGTGGACCTGTGGTTGGCGGATTCGTGGGATGTCGATCAGGCGCTCGACTGGCTGCGCGCCGAGGTCGACCCTGAGACCTCCGGTGAATGGAGGGCGCTGGGACTAAGGCCGGAGGAGGTGCGCCGCTTACTCGAGCGGGGAGTGTCCTCTCAGGCAGCAGAGCACTGGATTTCTGTCGGCGTGCCAGCGGCGCACATCCTGGCTTGGGTGGAATTCGGGTTCACCCCAGATCGGGCGGCGGCATGGACCTTCGTCGATCCCTGGCGTGCCATGCGCGCAGAACAACGCGGTCTATCGCCAGAGCTGTTGCGTGAACGAATCCGCAATGGTGACCGATTGGTGACCGAGGCGGAGGCTCGCCGGCGAGTTCCTGTCATCCATCTGGAGGCGAGTCTAATGAGAACGATTACTGGCCCGCTCCGCAATGCTCTTCGCACTACAAGTGCCCGCTCGACTCTCGATACTTGCCCCAAGTGCTTCGAGTATCCCTCGGTCTCTGGTCAGTGCAGCTGTTGTTGAAGGTCAAAGGATCTGAAACGCCCGGCGAACGTCGAACGGTTCAGTCGGTGGCGTCCAAATCGGCGTCCGTACCGGTTCGCCTTCCCACCGCGGCAAACGAGCCTCCCCCAACCCTCCACGGCTCGCAAGGAAGACGTTGGCATCACGCATCTGGTCCGATCGAAACACGGCGATGTCGTCGGCGACGTCGAGGACCTCACGGAGGAAGCCCTCGTAGCCGCCAGCAACGGGATCTTCAACCGTCCCCTGCAGGAACATGACTGCCAGACGGGCCAGCGGCTCGCCGTCGCTCTTTCGGCGCAGGATACGGCCCATGCGCTGGATCATCTGGCGCCGTGACTGGGCGCCCGCAACCACGATCGCTAGATCGGCCGCAGGTACGTCGACCCCCTCATCGAGAATCCGCGGTGCGACGAGCACTTTGATGTCGTCACGTTTGAACCAGTCCAACCGCTGGCGTCGTTCAATCCCAGAGAGGTTGGAGTCGGTAGACAGCGCCGTGATTCCCAATGACCGCAGTCGCTCTGCCAAAGCTTGTGCACTAGCAATGGTGGAGGTGAACACGAGCGTCCGCTCAGCAAGGTCGATCGCTGGCACCAACTGCTCCACGCTGGCAGCCTTGACGCCGCTGTTGCCGAGCAGCCTGCGTCGCTCGAAGAGCGCCATACGGAATCGATTTGCAGCCGCGCCGGCGTATTCGGAGGTCGAGGCGAGTCGGTTCACGCTGCGCATGAACGACCCGAACGAGCTGGTGTCCACGCCGAACTGCCCGACGAGCGCTCCGTAAGCGCTGGAGATCTCGCGTGTCATCTCGAGGTACGCCGATGCCTCCTGGTTGCTCATCGGAAGCCCGACCATGGCGATGGAGAACGGGGCAATGACACCGTCGCTGAGCGCCTTGACGAAATCGATGGTGGACACGATCGGGCCGAAGTAATCGATCAGTCGTCGATGGCGCCCATCGACATGTTCGAGGGTCGCGGTCAGGCCTAGGCGCCACTCGAAGTCAGGAAGCAGTGCCTTAGAGTGGGCTGGCGCCGCATAGTGGTGGCACTCGTCAGCCACCAGCAAGGAACCTTTGGGAACGGTCCTCAGCTCGCGTGCCGAGTGCACGATGGCGACTAGCAATCGCGCCGAGTTCGGGCTCGAGTTGTTACCGTTCCCAAGGAGCTGGACCTGAGTTACGCTGCCGAATTCCGCAGCGAGAATCGCAGCCCATTGCTGTTGCAGCTCCTGGCTCGGCACTAGCACCACCACATGACGGCGATCCGCGAGCGCCTCACGGATCGCCTCAGCGCCGATCTGGGTCTTGCCCGACCCAGTCACTGCCTCGACGATTCCCCGCCGACCCGCGGTCCGCCACGCGTCCAACGCCTCCGTCTGCAGCGCATACATCCTGGTCGTCATTCAGTCCACGCTAGGCAGCTCACATGCAGGTTCATCGACGCGTGGACCCTGCCGGTGGTGTTCGTTTCCGCGGTCCCATGGTCGACTGCCAGCCCAGCCCAGGCCACTAGCGGGTTCTTGACCGAGGAACTCGCGCCGGGAGACGCTTGTCAGCAATCAACATCCGACACCACTTCGCCGGGTCCCGACTGGCACGGCGTTTGACAACTGGGACGATGCGGTCTCGTCGACCCGTCGCAACACAGAATTTGTTGATTGCGTTTGGGTGGGTCAACCGCTACGAGAGCTCGGGTGACCCCGGATCATTCGTCTGACGGCCGTTCGAATCTGTCGTGCCCTCCTCTTGATCAGCAGCAAGGCGCCGGCTCCTGGCTCGGACTGATACTCCCGCACGGAAGCCAGCGACGACGCGACCGTCGGCTAGGTCGTCCTCGACGTCGCGTTCGCAACCGACTCGGGACGGACACACGTGGGCGCAGACCCAGCGCATCCTCTCGACGTCGCGCTTGGACGAGTCGTCGCTCCACGGCAACGTAGACCATTCGGTTCGAGCACAGGCTGCGAACTCGCTCCACATGCCACTTCGGTGGTCACCGTTCCCGCCCGGTGCGCGCCACAGGAGCGACGACACTGCGCTTGGTCGTGCTGTCGTTGACCACTCACTGGTGTGATGACCCCGTACGCGCAGACCACGTCCGCCCGCCTCCGCGAGTCGTCCATGCGACGCGCCAGCGAGCATCTGACTAGCCCACCGACGCGCAGCGAGCCAGCGACAGTTCGGCGCACGTACAGCGTTGACGAAGCGGCCGCGATCCTTGGGATCTCGCGCACCACTGCGTATCAGTGCGTGAGGACGAAGGAGCTTCCGTCGCTGCGCTTTCGTGGGCGCATCGTCATCTCGGCCGCCGTGATCGATGCACTCCTCGAAGACCCGGCAAGCTCTCCACAGTGACCCCTCCGTCGATGAACGTCAGGTAGTGGCGGGCGGAGCGGCGAGGAGGCCTTCGATGACGTCGGCTGCTTGGCGGTCGCTGGCCTGGAGGAAGTGGGCGTAGACGTTGAGGGTGGTCGCAGCGTTGGCATGGCCGAGGCGGCCGCTGACGGTGCGTACGGGCACCCCAGCTGCGAGCAGCTGTGTTGCGTGGAGGTGGCGCAGATCGTGGAGGCGCACACCCTTCAGGCCGACCTTGTCGCAGAGCCGTCGAAAGCCGGTGGTGATCGAGTCCGGATGCAACGGCTGGGCCCCGTCAGGCGTCGACGAGAACACGAAGCTGTTGTCGTCGAACTCGAGCTGGCAGGCCACCGCGCAGTCCTTGGCCCGTTCCAGTTGACGGGCCAACGCGGCCATCGTGTCGGTGTCGATCGCGATGTGGCGCGCGGCGTGGGTCTTGGTGTCTTTGACGATCGTTCCGCCGGCAACCGATGCCACCGACCGGTTGATCGACAGCGTGTTCGTGTGCCAGTTGATGTCGGACCATCGCAAACCGCACACCTCACCGCGTCGGGCACCGGTTGCCGCGAGCACACGCAACAGGGCACCGAACTCGGGGCCGTGATCATCCGCGGCAGCGAGGAGCTGGCGGGTGACATCGAGCGGTGGTGGCGCGATCTCACGCCGGCGGATCTTGGGTGGGCTTGCACCCGCGGCCGGGTTGGTGGGAATCCACCCCCACGCCACCGCCTGACCGAGCGCACCGCGCAACACTGCATGGTGGTGACGGACCGTCGCCGCGGCCAGCCCACGATCGCGGGCCAGGCCGGCGTAGTAGCTGTCGAGTCGTTGAGTGGTGATCCGCCGCAACGTGAGCGCACCGAGATCGGGCGCCAACCGGGTGGCCACCAACCGCCGATACTCGCGAACCGTGGTAGCCGCCAACTGCGCGCTGACAAGGTCGAGCCACTGCACCAACAGCTGGTTGAGCGTGGTGGTCGACGATGAGATCTTGCCTGCCGACACCTCGGTGACCAGCGCTGCCAGAGCCCGCTGCGCGTCGCGTTTGGTGCCCCGCACCGTACGGCTCAGCTGCTTGGCAATACCGGTGACGGGATCGCACGGCAGCTGCACGATCAGCTCCCACGCACCCGGCCGACGTTCGCGCATCGATCCCTTCATGATCGGCACACTACCCAAAATCTTGGATGGATCTTGGATGACCCTCTAGTCGGACGAGAGTGGATTTCACAAAAGTGCCATCTAACTGGTGTTATCTGGAGCCGGGTAAGGGAATCGAACCCTTGACCTACGCATTAC
>MTKY01050959.1_pt1 | contig 25201 bp, 14 predicted proteins | sample 1042731 | NCBI WGS metagenome assembly MTKY01 (sample SAMN06212206, study PRJNA360538) | anaerobic digester metagenome | biome: Wastewater treatment plant; material: sludge; isolation source: anaerobic digester fed with sludge from wastewater treatment plant | place: Denmark: WWTP Soeholt ... | reverse complement strand
TCGAGCGCCTCGGCCAGCGTGGCCACGGCGGCAGCCTCGCCCGAGTCGGGTTCGACTCCCTGCGCCACGGCCTGGTCGACCAGGACCCGCAGCCGCTGGGTCTGGTCGACGGCACGTTCGGCCGCTGCGAGCGCATCGGCCAGCAACTCGTCCCGGCGCGCCGGCGGCTGATGGGCCGCGGCGATCCGGTCGAGGAACGCGATGTCGCCCCACTCGCCCGGGCCGGCCTGGGCCCGCAACACCCCACGGTGTGCCAGCCAGGCCTGGACATCTGGCTCCACGTCGATGTCGAGGGCGTCGATCCGTTCGCGCAGGGCCTTGGCGTGGGCCGTGACCCCCGAAGGCATTGGCAGTGCCGCCGCCTCTGGGTCAGAGGCCGACCCGGCGCCCTCGCCCGCCACGGCCAGCCGCAACGGCGGCAGCACAGGCTCGTGGCTGACCTTCGCCACGTCGAGCAGGGCATCCACGCGCTGCGTGTGCACCTGGGAACCGTTACGGCGATCGAACGCTTTGGCCACGGCATACGCCTGGGATCGAAGGTCCGCAGCAACCTCGGTGACGGGGCGGCCGTTGATCTCGGCGGGAGCCAGCCCGGCGGCTTCAGCGACGGTCAAGACGAAAGCCCCCGCAGCGAGGAACACCTCGCGCTCGCCAGGGTCGGTGAGGTCCGGGAGCCACTCCAGACGCGGCAGCAGGTGGTCGACGGCGCGGTCGACGTTCCCGATGCGGGTGAGGGCTACCAGTTGGCGACCGACGGCGTCCGCGGCCTTGGGGTCCGAGGCACTCAGCCGCCACCCCCGTTGGTATGCCGCGGCCGCCTCCTGCCGCTGGCCGACGCGGGTGTGCCATTCGGCGGCATACGCGAGGCAGGACTGGGGCTCCTCCCCACAGGTGAGCGATCCGTCGACGACCGGCTGGATGAGGGTGAGCGCTCGCTCCGGATCGCCATCGGCGACCAGCCGCGCCTGCTCACGGCATTCGCAGGCGTGACAGTCCGAGACGTCGTCGCGGGATGCGGCGACCCATCGGTCCAGGTGCGCGCCCGCCTCCGCCCGCTCGCCGATCTCGTCGGCGAGTGCCGCACGGTGTTGATGGATCGGTCGCAGCGCCGCCCCATGCGCGCGGAAGGCCCCCTCGACGTCGTCGATGGTCGCCCGGGCGGTCTCCAGAGGGATCTCCGGGGTCCCGACGACCTGGGTGAGGGCCCACTTGAGTCGCCAGAGCACCGAGCGGCGGTCCTCCTCGTCCAACCGCTCCCCTGCGGTGTCCAGCGCCCGGCGCAGCCACGAGTAGTGGGTGAGCAGGCTGGGGTCGTTGGGCACGTGGTAGGCAGAGTCGATGAGGTAGAGACGGGTCCAGTACTCGTTGTCGAACCCGCCCAGCCGAGTGGCGACCGAGACGGCGTGTTCGCACCGGCGGACGCGTTCCAGGCCCTCAGGCATGGCCTCGATCTCTTGAAGCAACTCGATGACCTGGGGGTCGCAGTCACTGGGATAGGTCATGTCGGTCTCCCGTCGAGGGCACGATCGATGAGGTTGGGCAACGCTCGGGAAACGAGTGCGCTGTCGACCGGACGCAAGGGGTGTTGTCCGGCGATGAGGGCGTGGGCATAGAGCGCTTCGATGACGTGTCGTTGCAGCGTTGCGTCGGGGTGCTCGGCGAGCCGGCGCACGGTGTGGTTGGCGGCGTTGACGACAAATGATGCCTTGGCCTGCGGCCTGGCCGTCGCGTCCAGGAGGGCGGCCCACGGGCCGTCGAGGTCCTCGCGGACCTCGGCGCGATCGCGCTCGCGCCGACCGTCACGGTCGATGAGCAGCACGGCCTGCAGGTCTTCGGGAGCAAACCGGCGGACGTCGGCGACCACGCCGGTCCGGTCGAGGGCTTCCTGCGCGGTTGCGAGCAGCCGCGCGAAGCGGGCCCGTTCGGCCGGTTCGACCGGCTCGAACCCGGTGCTGAGCTCGCTCGGCGCGATCCGGCGGGCATCGCTGCCAGGGTGCCGGGCCAGCCATCGGCGGATGAGCTCGCCGTCATAGGCGTAGCCGGCATTGAGGACAGCGACGCCGCCGACGGAAGCCAGCGGCGCGATCTGGCGGAAGTCCTCGATGCTCTCGGCATAGCGCAGCACCGGGTCAAGGGCCGCGAAGTCGGCGAGCGACATCTGGCCGCGGGTCGTCTCCCACGGCAGCAACCCGGCAACGATGTCGAGCATCTCGTCGTCCTCGGCAGCCATGGCCTTGGCCCCGAGGTGGTGCACCTGCAGGAACCGGCGCATCCGGTCCGGGTCGGTCGCGGCGGTCCGCAGCAGCCATCGGCGGATCGCGTCGCCGAGCCGTTCTCGAGTCTCGGCCAGGGCCTCGTTGTCCTGCAACGACTCTCGGGAGGCGGTGAGCTCGAGGCGATCACCGTCGAGGACTGCGCGGACGAAGAAGGCCCAGTCGGGCAGGATCGCCTCGACCGCTTCACCGACGAGCATGCGTTTGGCGTAGAGCCGATGATGGGCGCGGCGCCCGGCGGGGGCGGGGGTGACGAAGGCGAAGCCGTGCACCCCGGTGACCGGGTCGGCGAGCTCGATGACATCGAGCGGGCGGATGCCAAGCAGGTCGTCGGAGAGGCGTTCGGCGGCCTCTCGCCGCCGACCGCCGGTGAGCGTCGGGTCCTCCCACGGGAAGGTGCGTCCGCCCACGTCCCGGGGACCGTCCGGGGTGTGGACGATGAGCTCCACCGGCAGGTATGCCGCGAACAGCTCGGCCAGCGCGCCCACCTGGCTCCACCCCAACAGGGGCTCGATGCCCCGCGGCCGCAGGACGACCTCGGTGCCCGGGTCGGCGCGAGGTGTTTGCGCCGGTGTGACGGTGTAGGTGCCGTCCGCTGCGCCCGACCAGGTCCAGGTCTGCTCAGCGCCGACCCGGCGGGTGTGCAGAACGATCTCGTCGCACACCAGGAAACACGACAACAATCCGATGCCGAACTGGCCGAGGAAGCTCCCCCGAGCGAAGCCGAGCTCGTCGCGCTTGGTCGACGCCCCGATCGTGGCCAGGACCGAGCGGATCGACTCCGCGTCCAGACCAATCCCGGTGTCGTGAATGTGCAGGCACCCGTCGTCGGCCACATCCGCGGGAACGATCTCAATCCGGCGCGGACAGTCCGGCTCGACGGCAGCCCGGGCCGTGATGGCGTCGGCGCTGTTCTGGACCAGCTCCCGCAGATAGACCCGTGGGCTGGAGTAGAGATGGTGGGACAGCAGGTCGACCATGCCCCTCAGGTCCACCTGGAAACTGTCTCGCGCCACACTCATCCTCCCGATCCAACCAGAGGGTGAGCGCCACCGAAAACACCGTTCACCGCGAGCGGACGGCATACGGGCACGTCAGGGACCCGCGAGCGCTGTCAGTGGGCCGTTCCGAGGATGTGGAAGGCGGGCTCCTCGTAGGGGTGAGCTGCGCGCAGGGCCGCGACGACCTCATCGCGCCGACCAGCCGGGATGACCAGCTCGCAGCGGTCTTCGGCCACCGTGACCAATTCGCCGATCTGGCCGACCGTCGGGGTCGCCCCCCGCAAGGCCCGGAACTGGCCGGTCCCCGCCGTCACCCAGGCACATTCGCGGTAGTCACCGATCGCACCGGCACCGGCAGCGAAGAGCGCCGTGAGCACGGCTTCGGTGCTCTCGTGCGGGACATAGACGACCAGGACGTCGAACCCCTCGCCGCGACGCGCTCCGGTGAGGATCCCCAGTGGGCTGAGGGGGCCGAGCGGGCCAAGTTGTCCGAGCGGCCCGAGTTTGCCGAACGGACCCAGCGGTCCGAGCGGGCCGAGGGGGCCTAACGGACCCAGGCGTCGCCAGACGCTCAACGCCCCGGCCCGCCAGCCGCCCGCACCGGACTCGTCGTCGGTGCCGAACCCCGGCAAGCTCAGCTCGTCATCGGCCCCGGGAACGACCGGCCCGACCCGGCTCATCGGCCCTCGAAGAGTGCGCCTTGCCGGGTCCGTTGGCGACGAAGGACTCCATGCCGACCAGCCGGTCGTGCGTGGCGAACAGCGCCGCGAACAACGACTTCTCCAGCGCCAGTCCGGAGTCCAGGTCCAACTCACCGCCGCGGTCGACCGCCTCCTTGGCCGCCTTGAGCGCGAACCGCGGACCCTTGACCAGCTGGGCCATCCAGTCGCGGGCCGCGGCATACACCTCGGCGTCCGGGACCACGCGGTCGACCAGGCCGATCGCGAGCGCCTCGTCGGCCTTGATGAAGCGGCCGGAGAAGATGAGTTCCTTCGCCTTGGCCGGGCCGACCAGGCGAGTGAGCCGCTGGGTGCCGCCGGCCCCCGGGATGATGCCCAGCAGGATCTCGGGTTGGCCGAGCTGTGCGGACTCACCGGCGATCCGGAAGTCGCAGCACATCGCTAGCTCGCAGCCACCGCCGAGCGCATAACCGGTGATCGCCGACCGAGGGCTTCGGGATGCGGGCGAGGGTCGTCGTGAACGAGTGCAGACCTTCGACCGCCACCGCCATGTCGGTGTAGGACATCGTCTGCATCTCCTTGATGTCCGCGCCGGCGGCGAACACCCGCTCGCCGCCGTAGACGATGACGGCCGCGACATCGTCACGGACGGTGGCCTCGCGGGCGCACTCCTCGATCTCGTTCTGCACCTGGAGGTTGAGCGCATTCATCTTCGGGCGGTCCAACCGGATCGTCCCGATGCCGTCGGCGACCTCAAGTCGCACAAACTCACCCATCACTGACCTCCTGCTCCTGGCGCATCGTCGCGCCCTTGGTCCCACGATCCATACCATGCGCCGACAACCTGCAAGACGAGGGTCACCGACAACTGCACCAGACGGTTGAGATCGACGCCCGGCAGGACGACCTGGTCGCAGGTGACGATGAGGTTGTCGCCCGCGATGCCAACTTTGGCGACCTGCCACTGCAGGTTGACGTCGTTGCACCGCTGCAACCGCGCCAACGCGTCATCGGGGGCGGGCGCACCGATCTGCCACTGCCCGAAGATCCGCATCACCGGGAAGTCGCCGTCCTGGCAGCGCACGAACAACTGTTGGACCGGGTCGCCCACCTGGAAGGCCACATCGCCGTCGGAGTCGATGCTCGGTTTGATCTCGAGGTCCTGCAGCACATCGAGAACCCTTCCGCGCAACGGATGTTCATCTGCAGGCGGCGGGAAGTTGGGCAGGGCGGTCGGATCCGTCATGCCACAACCGTAGTGTCCCCCTAGGCTGGACGACATGTTGCCTCGGTCTCTCGCCACCCGCGATCATCCGCCGGCACCCGGCGTGACCCTGGTCGAGGGCGGGGCCCAGGTGTGTGTGTATGCCGGTCACGCCGACGGTCTGGATGTGTGCCTGTTCGAGCCGGGAGACACCCGCGGAGAGTCCGAGCGTCGGGTCCCGCTGACCGACCGGATCCACGGCTACTGGTTCGGTTTCGTCCCGGGCATGGGCCTCGGACAACGCTACGGACTGCGCGCCAGCGGGCCTTGGTCACCCCACGACGGGTTGCGCTACAACCCGGCCAAGCTGTTGCTGGACCCCTACGCGCGCGCCATCGAGGGCGAGGTCACGTGGGTGCCGGACGTCTACGGGCACCGCACCTCCTCCGACCTGCGCCCCGAGGACCTGTATGCCGTCGACGACCGCAACTCGGCGGCATACCTGCCGCGTGGGGTGGTCGTCGACGAGAGGTTCGACTGGGGCGGGGACCGGGCGCCGGCTCGCGCGATGTCCGAGTCGGTGATCTATGAGACGCACGTGCGCAACCTGACGATGCGCCTGCCCGGGGTGCCGGCGGACCTACGCGGCACGTATGCCGGGCTGGCCCACCCCGTGACGATCGACTACCTCACCCGGCTGGGGGTCACCACGGTCGAGCTGTTGCCGGTCCACTCCTTCACCACCGAGCCGGAGGTGTGGCGGCGCGGGCTGGTCAACCACTGGGGCTACAACACCCTCGGCTTCTTCGCCCCGCATGCCCGGTATGCCGCCGCCCGCGACCCGCAAGGCGCGCTCGACGAGTTCAAGGGCATGGTCAAACTGCTCCATGCGGCCGGGATCGAGGTCCTGCTGGATGTCGTCTACAACCACACGGCCGAACAGTCAGCGCGCGGGGCGACGTTGTCCTGGCGAGGTCTGGACAACCGGGCCTACTACCGCCTCGACGGCCGCGGCGACGATATCGACGTCACGGGGTGCGGCAACACCCTGGACGTGCGGCACGTCGTCACGGTCCGGATGATCCTCGACTCGCTGCGCTATTGGGTGCAGGAGTGCCACGTCGACGGGTTCCGGTTCGACCTGGCGGTGGCGCTGGGGCGTGGGAAGAACGATGAGTTCGACCCCGACCACCCGTTGCTCATCGCGCTGCGCACCGACCCGGTGCTCTCGCAGGTCAAGAACATCGCCGAGCCGTGGGACCTGGGGATCCAAGGCTGGCGGACCGGGCAGTTCCCGCCGCTGTTCTCCGAATGGAACGACCGCTTCCGCGACCGGGTGCGTTCGTTCTGGCTCACCGACCTGGCCCGCAACCTGTCGGGCCAGCCGGGGCACGGGGTCCAGGACCTGGCGACGCGGCTCGCGGGGTCGGCCGACCTGTTCCACCACCGCGACCGCGGGCCGATCGCCTCGATCAATTTCGTTGCAGCGCATGACGGTTTCACGACAGCCGACCTCACGGCATACAACCACAAGCACAACGAAGCCAACCGCGAGGACAACCGCGACGGGGCCGACAACAACTGCTCGTGGAACCACGGGATCGAAGGCCAGATCGATGACGGGGTGTCGATGCTGCGGCACCGGTCGATGCGCAACCTGCTGGGCACCCTGTTGGTGTCGACCGGGGTGCCGATGATCAACGGCGGCGACGAGTTCGGGCGCACCCAGCACGGCAACAACAACGCGTTCTGTCAGGACAACGAGACCTCGTGGTACGACTGGGCGTTGCAGCCATGGCAGGAGGACCTGCTGGCGACGACGACGTTCCTGGTGAAGCTGCGGGCGGACTATCCGGTGCTGCGGCAGCGCGACTTCTTCAGTGGCGGACAGGTGCATCTCGACGGGTCGAAAGACCTCGAGTGGTTCGGGTCGGACGGACGGCCGATGACGATGGACCGCTGGGGCGACGATCGGCTGCGCACCCTGCAGATGCTGCTCAACGGTGCGCAGGAGCAGCACGACTCGCTGCTCGTGGTCTTCCACGGCGATGCCCACGAGGGATCGGTGACGCTGCCCCGACCACCTGGGCTCACGGCATACGAACTGGTGTGGGACAGCGCCTGGGACCGGCCGTTGGAGTCGCCGGTGGCCGTGCCCCTCGATGAGCCGGCCGTGCTGCTGCCCGCCTCGATGCGCATCTACCGCGCCGTCGACCCCACCTGACCCGGATTGGCCTGATCCGCCGCCCCTCCTGCTGCGTCAGCCCAGGGCCCAGCCCCAGCCCTGGCCCCAGGCCCAGACCAGCCCAGCCCAGCCCGAATTCCTCACACTCGCCGATAGTTTTGTGCTCCCATATCCCGACAGGACCAGAATTCCTCACACCCGCCGATAACTTCCTTCCCCACGGGCCCAGACCCCCGAATTCCCCACACTCGCCGATAGTTTCGTGCTCCCGTATCCCGTCAGGACCAGAATTCCTCACACCCGCCGATGGTTTCGTGCTCCCGTATGCCGTGAGCGCCCGAATTCCTCACACCCATCGACAACTTCCTGCCCCCCGGGCCCAGACCACCCCGAGCCACGCCGAAATTCCTCACACCCGCCGATGGTTTCGTGCTCCCGTATGCCGTGAGCGCCCGAATTCCTCACATCCGCCGATAGTTTCGTGCTCCCGCATGCCGTGAGAGCCCGAATTCCTCACACCCGCCGATAACTTCCTTCCCCACGGACCTAGACCCCCGAATTCCTCACACTCGCCGATAGTTTCGTGGTGCAGTATGCCGCCAAGACCCGAATTCCTCACACCCACCGACAACTTCCTTCCCCACGGGCCCAGACCACCCCGAATTTCTCACACCCGCCGATGATGTCGGGCTCTTGAACCAGAGACGTCCAGAATCCCCCCTGCGATCACGTGAGTACCCCTCCAGCAACCGAACCACTCACCTCGACCCAGCCACGAGCGACCCTGTGGATAACTCCGGCACGAGACGTCCGCGATCGGGCATCCTCGCTGGAGGAGTCAGACAAACCAGGAGGGCGAGCCCGATGACCCCCACCACCCACCGGGCCACGCGGCCTAGCGGACTCGACACCGACCGGCCCTTCCGGCGACGTGATGCGCTGCGCGCCGGCATCACCGACCAGGAACTCGTTGGCCCGACGTTCCGACGGCTGATGCACGGCATCTACATCAGTGCGGACGTTGAGATCACCCCGACAACCCGGATCCTCGCGGCGATGCGGACCACGACCCACCCGTGTTTCGCGACGCATCACACGGCCGCCACCCTCCTCGGGGCCACGGTCCCGGACTCGGCGTGGACCTACCTCGGGACGGTCGAGGGCGCGATGACCGTCCGCCGCCAGATCAGGCTTCGCCGGTATGCCGTTCCCCCACCCCTCGCGCAGCGATCGCCTTTGCCCTGCACCGACGCCGCTCAGACCTTCCTTGACCTGGCTGAGTGCCTTGAGCTCGTCGATCTTGTCGTGCTCGGGGACGGCTTGGTCCGGCAGGGCCACATCACCCCGGTCGGGCTTGTCAAAGCTGCCCGGCAGCACGAAGGCCCCGGCGCCAAACTCGCACGGCTAGCCGCAGGCTACGTCCGAGCCGGAGTGGACTCGCCGATGGAGACCCGAGTGAGGATGCTCTTCGTGTTGGCGGGCTTTCCCGAGCCGGTCGTCAACGTCGAGGTCTTCGACGATTCGGGTCGGCTGCGTTACCGGATCGACCTGGCCTGGCCGACCGTCAAGGTCGCCGTCGAATACGACGGCCGCCACCACATCCGTCGCGAGGAGCAGTGGACCTACGACATTCGCCGTCGCGAAGACTTGGAGGGTGAAGGGTGGGCCTTCCTCGTGCTCACGGCCGCCGACATCTTCCGCACCCCCGGATCAACCCTTGACCGCGCCGAGAGCCTGCTCGCCGCCCGCGGCATACGATTCCGGCGGCGCCGCGACTGGTGCGACCACTTCCCGGCCGGGTCGCGTCTGACTGCCTGACCGACCCTCGCCGGGCTCCTCAGCCCGGGTGGCCACTTTCTCGCACCAAGAATCACCGGCGCGTGTGAGGAATTTGGGACAATCACCGGCTCGCCAGCCCGAAACCACCGGCGGGTGTGAGGAATTCGGGGCAATCATCGGCTCGCCAGCCCGAATCCCTCAGCGAGTGTGAGGAATTCAGGCAATCCGAGACCCCGCACCCCGAAACCCCCCGTGAGTGTGAGGAAATCGGTGTGCGCCCCGGCTCAAGTGCCGAAGTCGTCCGCGAGTGTGAGGAATTCGGGGCAATCCGAGACCCCGCACCCCGAAAACATCGGCGGGTGTGAGGATTTCCAGAAGAAGGCGCCGATGTTTGCGCCTCACCGACGCGGCCGCGCGGCATACCCGGCAGGAGGTATGCCGCGCGGCCGACGCACGTCTGACGCGTTCGCCCGCCCTCGGTCAGGCGTTGGCGACCAGGCCCAGCTCGCTGGAGGCGACCAGGCCCTTGTGCTTGGGCAGGACCCGGACGGTGTAACCGAACGTGCCCGTCTGGGTCAGCGTCACCGTCCCGGAGAACTGATGCCGGTCGCCCTCGTAGCTCTCGGTGTGCTTGAGCTTGACGACCGTCGGTCGCCGGATCGTGTCGTCCCGGTCCGACGATGCGCCATAGACGATCTGCACGCGCACCTCGTCGGCCCGCAGCGTCCCCAAGTCGACATACGCCCGCACCGTCAGTTCGTCACCGACCTGCGGGGAGTCCGAGACGCCCGAGGACTCCACGTGTTCGACGCGCACCGAAGGCCACGCGGCTCGGACCTTCGCCTTGTATGCCGCGAGCTCTCGCGCGCCGCTGTACTTCGGCCCATCGAGCGACCACCCGGCACGAGCGGCCGGCCCGTAGAGCTCGGTGACGTAGTCGCGAACCATCCGCGTGGCGAGCACCTTGGGTCCGAGGGTCTCCAACGTGTGCAGGAGCAGCTCCATCCAGTGCAGCGGCAGACCGTTCTCGTTCTGGTCGTAGAAGTGCACCCGGACGTTGTTTTCGATGAGGTCATACAGCGCCGCGGCCTCGATGTCATCGCGCCGGTCGGGATCCTCGACACCGTCGGCGGTCGGGATGGCCCAACCGTTCTGGCCGTCGTACCACTCGTCCCACCACCCGTCGAGGATCGACAGGTTGAGCCCGCCGTTGAGCGCGGCCTTCATGCCCGATGTCCCACACGCCTCGAACGGCCGGAGCGGGTTGTTGAGCCAGACGTCGCAGCCCGGGTAGAGCACCTGGGCCATCTCAATGTCGTAGTTGGGCAGGAAGACGATGCGGTGACGCACCTCGGGGTCGTCGGCGAACTGCACCATCTGCTGGATGAGCCGCTTGCCCAGGTCGTCGGCCGGGTGCGACTTGCCCGCGATGACCAACTGCACGGGCCGCTTCTTGTCCAAGAGGATCTTCTTGAGCCGCGCCGGGTCGCGCAGCATCAGGGTGAGCCGCTTGTAGGTCGGCACGCGCCGGGCGAACCCGATCGTCAGCACGTCGGGGTCGAGGATCTCGTCGGTCCACTTGAGCTCAGCCGCGCTGGCCCCTCGCTCGACCCACGAGGCCCGCACCCGCCGCCGGGCGTCGGCGACGAGCTGCTGGCGCAGCTCCCGCTTGATCGCCCACATCTGGTCCCAGTTGATGGTCCGGATCTGCTCCCAGCCGCCGTCACGGTCCAGGCCGCCCTCGCCCAGGTGCGCCTCGGCGAACTCCAGCATCCGTCGGTCGACCCAGGTCGGGGCGTGCACGCCGTTGGTGATGCTGCCGATCGGCACTTCTTCGTGGTCGAAGCCCGGCCACAGTCCGTCGAACATGTCCCGGCTCACCTGGCCGTGCAGCAACGACACGCCGTTGGCCCGCTGGGCCAGACGCAGTCCCATGACGGCCATGTTGAACATGGCCGGGTCGCCGCCCTCGTAGGTCTCAGCTCCCAGCGCGAGCAGTCGGTCCAGCGGTATGCCGGTCATCGCGCAGTCGCCGCCGAAGTAGATGTGGATCCGGTCCGCGGCGAAGCGGTCGATGCCCGCGGGCACCGGCGTGTGGGTGGTGAACACCGTCGAGGCCCGCACCGCCTCGAGCGCCTCGTCGAAAGTGAGCCGGTGGTCACGGACCAGCTCGGAGATCCGCTCGATCCCGAGGAACCCGGCGTGCCCTTCGTTGGTGTGGTAGACGTCCGGCTCCGCAGCCCCGGTGAGCCGCGACCATGCGCGCAGCGCCCGCACTCCGCCGATGCCGAGCAAGAGCTCCTGCTCCAGGCGCCGGTCCCCGCCCCCGCCGTAGAGCGCTTCGGTGACCGCGCGCGCCGGGTCGTCGTTGCCGGTGACGTCCGAGTCCAGCAACAGCAACGGCACCCGGCCGACCTGGGCCCGCCACACGTGGGCCTTGAGGACCCGCGATCCGGGCAACCGGATCTCGATGACCGTCGGTGTCCCGTCGGCCTCGCGCAGCAACGCCAGCGGCAGCCCGTCGGGGTCGAGCACGGGGTAAGCCTCCTGCTGCCACCCCAGCGCGTTGAGCGACTGCTTGAAATAGCCCGTCTTGTAGAACAGCCCCACCCCGACGATCGGCACGCCGAGGTCGGAGGCGGACTTGAGGTGGTCACCGGCCAGGATGCCCAGGCCGCCGGAGTATTGCGGCAGCACATGGGTGATCCCGAACTCCGGGCTGAAGTAGGCGATGGCACGCGGCGCCCCAGGGACGCCGTCGACCTCCTGCTCGCCGGCCCAGTCCTGGTACCAGCGCGGGGCCTCGAGGTAGTGGTCAAGCGCCGCCTTGGCGCTGTCGACCCGTGCGACGAACTCGGCGTCCTTGGCGAGTGTGGCCAGCTCGGCCGCCGAGAGGCGGGCAAGCATTTTGGTGGGGTCCTGATGACACTCCGCCCACCGGACCGGGTCGATGCTCGCGAAGAGATCCCGGGTGTGGGGGTGCCAAGACCAGTGCAGGTTGAGAGCAAGGTCACCGAGCGCAGCGATGGGCTCGGGCAGGACGGTGCGGACGTTGAAGCGTCGGATGGCCTTCACGGGGAGCGACTATAGGACGCTACCGGCCGGTTCACCGACTCCGTCCACGCCCTTCACCGACTCGGTCGACGCTTTTCACCGCCCTCAGTCAAGGCTCGGCGAGCCTCGGTGGAGTAAGCGGTTACATCCGAACGGTGAGAATGTGATCCCTGACGGGTCGCGCAGGCAGACTCGTGGCCGCCTGACCGAGTAGCGTCGGACCCGTGAGTGCCTCCTCAGCCCGCAAGCGCGCCTCCCGGTTCCGCCCCAAGGCAGCCCCGTCACCGCGTGAGCCCCTCGGTTCCCCCGCCGGTATGCCGCCCGCCTCCGCAGCACCGGTCGCCCCAACACTGGTCGCCCCGGTCCCGGCCGCGCCCGCTGTGGTCGCCTCGCCAGCACCCGGTATGCCGTCCGCTCACCTTCCTGGCCCCGCCCCTGTTCCCGGGCCCGCTCCGGCGCCGGGCCCGCACCCTGCCCTCTCCCCTGGGTTGGCCCCGATCGGCCGGATCCCGGTGGTCGGCGTGCTGCCGTCGGTCGACGGCGGCACCCGCCCGGCCAAGTCGGTCGTCGACGAGCAGTTCTGGATCGAGGCCCGGGTGTTCCGCGAGGGCCATGACGCGGTCAACGCGACGGCCGTGCTCACCGACCCCGACGGGGTCGACCACCCCTACCCGATGACCTGTGCCAACGTCGGGCTGTCCCTGTGGAATGTCCAGGTGAGCGCCGACCGCACCGGCTGGTGGTCCTACCGGGTCGAAGGGTGGTCCGACCCGTGGGAGACCTGGGTGCACGACGGCACGATCAAGATCGAGGCCGGCATCGACGACGAGCTCATGCTCGAAGAAGGCGCTCGAGTCATCGAGCGCGCTATCACCGCCCTGGCCGCGGCCGCTCCGGACAGCGCCCGCGCCGAGCTTCGTGAGGCCGTCACCGCCCTGCGCGACGCCAGCCGACCGCCGATCGCCCGGCTGCGCGCCGCCACCTCGCCGGACGTCCACGCCGTGTTCGCGGCATACCCGTTCCGGGAGAAGGTGAGCCCGTCGGCGGCATACCCGCTGCTCGTGGAGCGCGAGCTGGCGCTCTGCGGCGCGTGGTACGAGATCTTCCCCCGGTCCGAGGGCGCGACCAAAGACCCGCAGACCGGCGAGTGGACCTCGGGGACGTTCCAGACTGCGGCCAAGCGGCTGCCAGCCATCGCGGCGATGGGCTTCGACGTCGTCTACCTCACCCCGATCCATCCGATCGGCACGACCGCGCGCAAGGGCAAGAACAACACCCTCACCGCCCTGCCGGGTGACCCGGGCAGCCCGTATGCCATCGGCTCGCCCGACGGCGGGCATGACGCGTTGCACCCCGAGCTCGGCACATTTGCCGACTTCGATGCCTTCGTCGCCGAGGCCGCGCGCCTCGGGATGGAGGTGGCGATGGATATCGCGCTGCAGTGCTCCCCCGACCACCCCTACGTGGCCACGCACCCCGAATGGTTCACCACGCGAGCCGACGGCACGATCGCGTATGCCGAGAACCCCCCGAAGAAGTACCAGGACATCTACCCACTCAACTTCGACAACGACCCAGTGGGGTCCTACACGGAGATGCGCCGGATGATCCAGGTCTGGATCGACCACGGGGTGAAGATCTTCCGGGTCGACAACCCGCACACCAAGCCGGTCGAGTTCTGGCAGTGGCTCATCGCCGACGTCGCCCGTGAGCACCCCGAGGTCATCTGGCTGTCCGAGGCGTTCACCAAGCCGGCGATGATGCACACGCTGGCCAAGGCCGGGTTCCAGCAGTCCTACACCTACTACGCATGGCGCAACCTCAAGTGGGAGCTTGAGGACTACTGCCGCGAGCTGGCCGGTGACGCCGCGGCATACATGCGGCCGTCCTTCTGGCCGACCACGCACGACATCCTCACCCCGTTCATGCAATACGGCGGGCCGACCGCGTGGAAGCTGCGCGCGGCTCTCGCGGCGCTGCTCGTGCCGACCTACGGGATCTACACCGGTTACGAGCTCATGGAGAGCGTGGCCCGGCCGGGCGTCGAGGAACAGATCGACAACGAGAAGTACGAGTTCAAGGACCGGCGCTGGCAGGACTACGAGCCGGGTGGGCCGAAGGAGGGCGAGTCGCTCGCGGGCTACCTCACGATGCTCAACGCGGCCCGCAAGGCCCACCCGGCCCTGCACTGGCTGCGCAACCTCGTGTTCCACCACGCCCCCGACGACGCCATCATGTGCTTCTCCAAGAGCCGGGTCCTGCCCGACGGGACGCGTGACACGGTCATCGTCGTCGCCAACCTCGACCCGCACTCGACCCGGGAGACCCAGGTCGACCTCACCCTGCCTGAGCTGGGCCTGCCGTGGGGCGCCGGGTTCAAGGTCCATGACTTGGTGACCGATCAGGTGTGGGACTGGGGTCAGTTCAACTATGTCCGGCTCGGCGCCGACACGGAGCCGGTCCACGTCCTTGAGGTCCTGCCGGCCTGAGCCGGCCTCGTCTATGGACACCCCCGCCACGCATCCTGGCCTGCGAGACGACCCGGACTGGTTCCGGACCGCGGTCTTCTATGAAGTGCTCGTGCGCGCCTTCGCCGACTCGACGGGGTCGGGGACCGGCGACTTCACCGGCCTCATCGGCAAGCTCGACTACCTGCAATGGCTCGGGGTCGGCTGCCTGTGGATCCCGCCGTTCTACGCCTCACCGTTGCGCGACGGCGGCTACGACATCGCCGACTATCGGGCGGTGCTGCCCGAGTTCGGCACCGTGCAGGACTTCCGCGAGCTCGTCGCCCAGGCGCACGCGCGCGGCATACGGATCATCACCGACTTCGTCATGAACCACACGAGCGACGCGCACCCGTGGTTCCAGGCCAGTCGCACCGACCCGACCGGCCCCTACGGCGACTTCTACGTGTGGTCCGACACCGACACCCGGTATGCCGGCACCCGGATCATCTTCGTCGACACGGAGGCGTCCAACTGGACGTTCGACCCGATGCGCGGGCAGTTCTTCTGGCACCGGTTCTTCTCCCACCAGCCCGACCTCAACTTCGAGAACCCCCGCGTCCAGGCCGAGATGTTCGACGTCGTCCGGTTCTGGATGGACATGGGCATCGACGGGTTCCGGCTCGACGCCGTGCCTTACCTGTTCGAGGAGGAGGGGCACAGCGGCGAAAACCACCCGAAGACGCACGCGTTCCTCGCCCAATTGCGCGCGATGGTCGACCGCGAATACCCAGGACGCATCCTGTTGGCGGAGGCCAACCAGCTGCCTGCGGAGGTCGTCGACTACTTCGGGACGCCCGAGGCCCCCGAGTGCCAGATGTGCTTCCACTTCCCGGTCATGCCGCGGATCTACTACGCGCTGCGCAGCCAGACCGCCGCGCCGATCGTCGACGTCCTCGCGGCAACCCCGCCGATCCCGCCGGGCGCCCAATGGGGTACATTCCTGCGCAACCACGACGAGCTCACCCTCGAGATGGTCAGCGACCAGGAGCGGGCCGACATGTACCGCTGGTACGCCCCCGACCCGAGGATGCGCGCCAACGTCGGCATCCGGCGGCGGCTGGCGTCGCTGCTGGACAACGACCGCGCCCAGCTCGAGCTCATCAACGCCCTCGTCCTGTCGCTGCCCGGGTCGCCGTGCCTTTACTACGGCGACGAGATCGGGATGGGCGACAACATCTGGCTGCCCGACCGGGACGCCTCCCGCACCCCGATGCAGTGGACGCCCGATCGCAACGCCGGCTTCTCCACCGCAGACCCAGGCAAGCTCTATCTCCCGGTCATCGCCTCGCTGACCTTCAACCACCACGCGGTCAACGTCGAGGCGGCACAGGCCTCACCCGCGTCCCTCCTGCACTGGGTGCGTCGGATCCTGGCGGTCCGCAAGGCGCATCCGGTCTTCGGGCTCGGTGACTTCGTCGTCGCGCACGCGGACAACCCTGCAGTGCTTGCCTATTCGCGCCACGCCCCCGAGGCCCCCACCGGCGCCCGCTCGGTGCTGTGCGTCGCAAACCTCTCCGACGGGCCGCAATCGGCCACCATCGACCTGGGCACGCAACACGCCCGAGCGGCTCTGACCGACCTTTTCGGCGGGGCGGGCTTCCCCGCGACCGATGCCGACGGCCGGGTTTCGCTGACGCTCGGGCCGCGTGGCTACTACTGGCTGGCGATCGGCGGCGCCCGTGGCTGAGATCCTCGACGCGACGCTCACCCCGGGCAAGGTCGACCTCGTCGCCGCGTGGATCGGGTCCCAACGCTGGTATGCCGCCAAGGGCCACACGCCCGCGCTCACCCGGCTGCGGGGCTTCCGGCTCGATGACCCCGACGGGCGGGTCGGCATCGAGACCCTCGTCCTGCGCGACGACACGACCCCCCAACCGACCGTCTATCAGGTGCCGCTCACCTATCGCGACGCGCCGTTGCGGGGCGCCGAGGCGGCTCTGGTCGGCACCATGGAGCACAGCGTCCTAGGCACCCGCTACGTCTACGACGCGCCGCACGACCCGGTCTACGTCGCTGCCCTCTGGCGGTTGCTCCAGGGCCGGACCTTCGCCCAGGCGGCGTCGGCGAGCAACACCCTCGAACCCGCCTTCACGGGACACACCGTCACCGCGCCGTATGCCGCCCCCACCCGCCCCGGGGACGTCACCGCATCGCGGGTGCTCGGGGGCGAGCAGTCCAACACCTCGATCGTCGTCGGCGTCTCGGGCACCGGGCCGGTCATCATCAAGCTGTTCCGCACCCTGGCTCCCGGCCCCAACCCCGACATCGTCCTGCAACCGGCGTTGGCCGCCGCAGGATGCACCCACGTGCCGCGCACCCTCGGCTGGGTGAGCGGCCGCTGGGACGACGATCTGGATGACGGTCACTTGGCCTTCGCCCAGGAGTTCCTCTCAGGCACCCAGGACGCCTGGCGGGTGGCTGCCGACTCGGTGGCCTCTGGAGCTGACCTCGTCGGCGGCGCCGCCCAGCTCGGTGCCGTCGTCGCCCAGATCCACCGGATCCTCGCCGAGGCCTTCCCCACAGTGGCGCCCACCGTCGAAGACCGCGTCCGACTCATCACTGGGCTGCGCCAGCGCTTCCGGGCCGCCGCCGCTGAAGTCCCCGAGTTGGCGCCGCTGGCGGGCGCGGTCCACGCCCGTTACGACGTGGCGCTGCAAGCCTCGTGGCCGCGGCTGCAACGGATCCACGCCGACCTGCACCTCGGTCAGGTCATCGCCCACCCGACCCGCGGCTGGATCGTCCTGGACTTCGAGGGTGAGCCGCTGCGGCCCCTCGCCGAGCGTGCCGCCCCCGACCTGCCGATGCGGGACCTCGCCGGGATGGTGCGGTCTTTCGACTATGCCGCCGGAGCCCACCGCCAGGCCCACCCCGACCTCGGCGCCGACGCCGTCTCGGCCGCGCGGGCGTGGTCCCGCCGGTGCCAGGACCAGTTCCTCGCCGGCTACCGCGAGGCACTCCCCGACCTGCCCGACCACCCCGAGGTGCTCGATGCCCTCGTGCTCGACAAGGCGCTCTACGAAGTGGTCTACGAAGCCCGCAACCGGCCCGGCTGGTTGGAGATCCCGCTCACCGCGGTCCGGGAGTTGCTCGGGGAGGGTGAGCGGACGGCATACCCTCGGGGTGAGGTGACCACCCCCGACAGCGACGTCGACCACCTCGACGTCGAGTCGGCGCCGGCGGCCGAGCAGGCTGAGCCGACGTTGCCTCCCCCCACCGACGCCAGTCCCCTTCCCGCCGAACGAAGGACCGTCATGGAACCCGTCCCCACTGCCGCGCTCGTGGCCGACTACAGCGCCGTCGACGCCTTCCTTGAGGGGAGGCACTCGCAACCCCACGACCTGCTGGGCCACCACCTCGGCACGGGCGGGTTGACGATCACGTGCTACCGGCCGATGGCGGTGAGCGTGCGCGCCAAGCTCGCTGACGGCACCCTCCTGGACCTGCCGCACGTCAAGGGTGGGATCTGGTCGGGGACCACCCCGGAGATCAACCACAGCCAGGACTACCGGTTGATGGTCGACTACGGCGACGGGTTCGGGCACGAGCAGGACGACCCGTATCGGTTCGCGCCGACCCTCGGCGAGATCGACCGGCACCTGTTCAACGAGGGCCGCCACGAGCAGCTGTGGACCGTGCTCGGGTCGCACGTGCGGACCTATCCGGGACCGCTCGGCGAGGTGCGCGGCGTGTCGTTCGCGGTGTGGGCGCCGAACGCGACGGCCGTGCACGTCGTCGGGGACTTCAACGGGTGGGACCGGCTGTCACACCCCATGCGCAATCTGCAGCCCTCGGGCGTGTGGGAGTTGTTCCTGCCCGGTGCCGATGAGGGGATGAACTACCAGTACCTCATCCGCGGTCAGGACGGGGTGGCGCGCCTCAAGGCCGACCCGATGGCCCGGTATGCCGAGGTGGCGCCCAAGCAGGCCTCGATCGTCTGGGAGTCGCACTACCAGTGGGGCGACGACGAGTGGATGACAGCCCGGCGCGAGCGCGACGTCCACCACGGGCCGATGAGCATCTACGAGGTCCACCTCGGGTCGTGGCGCCAGGGACAGAACTACGCCCAACTCGCCGAGCACCTCGTCAACTACGTCAAGGACCTGGGGTTCACCCACGTCGAGTTCCTCCCCGTGAGCGAGCATCCCTACGTGCCGTCGTGGGGCTATCACGTCACCGGCTACTTCGCGGTGTCCTCGCGTTGGGGGACGCCTGACGAGTTCCGGTTGTTGGTGGACTACCTGCACCGCAACGGGATCGGCGTGATCCTCGACTGGGTGCCAGGACACTTCGCGACCGACCCGTGGGCCTTGGCCAAGTTTGACGGGGCGGCCCTCTATGAGCACCCGGACCCGCGCAAAGGCTGGCACAAGGAGTGGGGTTCGCTCATCTTCGACTTCGCTCGCCACGAGGTCCGCAACTTCCTCGTCGCCAACGCGACCTACTGGCTGGAGGAGTTCCACATCGACGGCCTGCGGGTCGACGGGGTCGCCTCGATGCTCTACCTCGACTACGCCCGCCAACCGGGCGAGTGGATCCCCAACGTCCACGGCGGCCGGGAGAACCTCGACGCAGTGGCGCTGCTCCAGGAAGCCAACGCCACGGCATACAAGCGCACGCCTGGTGTCGTGATGATCGCCGAAGAGTCGACCTCGTGGGCAGGGGTGTCGCACCCGACCTCGACCGGCGGGCTCGGCTTCGGGTTCAAGTGGAACATGGGGTGGATGAACGACGCCCTGCGTTATCTCGGAACTGACCCCATTTATCGTCAGTACCACCACAACAAGCTGACGTTCGCGCTGATGTATGCCTACAGCGAGAACTTTGTCCTGCCGATCAGCCACGACGAGGTGGTCCACGGCAAGGGCTCGCTCATGCGCAAGTCCCGCGGCAGCCGGGAGGACCAGATCTCGACGCTGCGGGCGTTCCTCGCCTACATGTGGAGTCAGCCAGGCAAACAGCTGCTCTTCATGGGGTGTGAGTTCGGCCAGGAGTCGGAGTGGTCCGACGGGCGCAGCCTGGACTGGTGGCTGCTGGACCAGCCGTTGCACTACCGGATCCACGCCCAGGTCAAGGAGATGAACGCCATCTATCGGGCCAACCCGGCGCTGTGGGCGCTGGACCACGACCCGGCCGGCTTCCGGTGGCTCAATGCCGACAACGCCGCGGCCAACACGTTCTCCTACCTGCGATTCGGCGACAAGGACCTCGGCACGACCGGGCCGGTGCTCGCCGCGGTCGTCAACTTCAGCGGACAGACCCACGAGCCCTACCGGATCGGCCTCCCTCGCGGCGGCCGGTGGAAGGTCGTCCTCGACACGGCCGGCTTCTACCCCGACGCGCCGAGTTCCGCGGGCGTCGTCATCGAGGCCGACGACGAGGGCTGGGACGGTCAGCCGTATGCCGCGAACGTCACCGTCCCGCGGCTGTCCACCGTGTGGCTGATCCCGGAAGACTGATCCCATGACCCACGAACGCGCTGGCACCCTCGCCACTCCGGCCGACCTCGTCGATGTCGCCCACTTGGTCACCGCCTACTACACGGGCGTCCCCGACCCGGACAACCTCGACCAGCAGGTCGCCTTCGGAACCTCCGGGCACCGCGGCTCGAGCCTGCGGACCGCCTTCAACGAGACCCACATCCTGGCCACGACCCAGGCGATCGTCGACTACCGGCGCTCGCGAGGCTTCGACGGGCCACTGTTCCTCGGTCGGGACACCCACGGGCTGTCCGAGCCGGCCTGGGCTTCGGCGCTGGAGGTGCTGGCGGCCAATGACGTCACCGTGCTGGTCGACGACCACGACGGCTACACCCCGACGCCGGGGGTCTCGCACGCGATCCTGCGGGCCAACCGGGGCAAGATCGGCGGCGTCGACGACCTGCCGAGCGGCATCGGGCTGGCCGACGGGATCGTCGTCACCCCGTCGCACAACCCGCCCTCGGACGGTGGGTTCAAGTACAACCCGCCACATGGCGGGCCTGCTGACACCGATGCGACCAAGGTCATCGCGGCTGCCGCCAACGACTACATCCGGGCCGGGTTAGCCGGGGTGAAGCGGGTCCCGTTCGCGCGAGCGCGAGGTGCGGCGACGGCATACGACTTCGTGGGGACCTACGTCGAGGACCTGCCGCATGTCGTGGACATCGACGCGATCCGGGCGGCCGGCGTGCGGATCGGCGCCGACCCCCTCGGCGGTGCGTCGGTCGGGTTCTGGGGCGCGATTGCCGAGCGGCTCGGGATCGACCTCACCGTCATCAACCCGCTCGTCGACCCGACCTGGCGGTTCATGACGCTGGACTGGGACGGCAAGATCCGGATGGACTGCTCGTCGCCGTCGGCGATGGCGTCGCTCATCGCGAACAAGAATGCCTATGCGATCTCGACAGGCAACGACGCCGACGCCGATCGACACGGGATTGTCACGCCCGATGGTGGGCTGATGAACCCCAACCACTACCTCGCGGTGGCGATCCAGTATCTCTACGGCGGGGCGCGGCCGGGCTGGCGGGCCGATGGCTTCATCGGCAAGACCCTCGTGTCGTCGTCGATGATCGACCGGGTGGCGACGGACTTGGGCCGGCGGCTGGTCGAGGTGCCGGTGGGCTTCAAGTGGTTCGTCCCGGGGTTGCTCGACGGGTCTGGGCCGTTCGGCGGCGAAGAGTCGGCCGGGGCGTCGTTCGCCCGGATGGACGGCTCGGTGTGGACGACCGACAAGGACGGCATCCTGCTGGCGTTGCTGGCCTCGGAGATCCTCGCCCGCACCGGTCGTAGCCCCAGCGAGCACTATGCCGAGCTGACCGCGAAACATGGCGCACCGGCATACGCGCGGATCGACGCCCCTGCCAACCGGGAGCAGAAGGCGAAGCTGGGGGCCTTGTCCCCCGCCGATGTGGCCGCGGATTCCCTTGCGGGAGAGCCGATCACGGCGAAGCTCACCGAGGCGCCAGGCAACGGCGCGAAGATCGGCGGGCTCAAGGTCGTCACCGAATCGGCGTGGTTCGCGGCTCGGCCGTCGGGCACCGAGGACGTCTACAAGATCTACGCCGAGTCCTTCCGCGGGCCCGAGCACCTCGCTGCGGTGCAGGCCGAGGCGCGCGAGGTCGTCAGCGCGGCGCTCGGCGGGTGACCACCGAGTTCACCACCCGCCCCGGGTGGCATGACTGGGGCGTCGGCATCGCGTATGCCGTCGCGCAGCGTGCCGACTGCACCCGGCGGCGGGTGGGTGCCGTGGTCTTCGACGAGGCCAACCGGATCCTCTCGACCGGCTACAACGGCGCGCCGGCTGGGCGGCTCGGGTGTCTGGAAGGTGGCTGCCCGCGAGGTTCGTTGGGGCACGATGAGTTGCCGCCGGATGCGCCCTACGAGGACCCGTCCTCGCCCGGGTTCTGCATCTCGATCCACGCTGAGTCCAACGCGCTGCTGTTCGCCGACCCGGTGCGGCGGCGCGGCGGCTGGATCGCGATCACCCACCCGCCGTGCCCAGGCTGCCAGAAACTGCTGGCCAACTCCGGTCTGACGACGGCGATCTGGCGGACCGACTCCGGTGAACTGGTCGAGTGGCCGATCGGTTCCCCCATGCCGGCCCGCTGACTTTCGACTCTCACCGCCCGCCGCGCGCCGGCCACGCGGCGCCGAAACACCGTCAACCTTTCACCCACTCGATCACCTTTCGTCGAGCCCACGAAAGGTCGACGATCTTTTCGGGTCGAGCATCCCGTCGACGCCTCATGTCAGGCGCGGTAGCGGGCTTATCCACACCCCTATGGCGACGTGCCCTGTGTCCACAGGGCACGGCATACGGGCTCGCAGCCGTGCCCGACCCGGGCCAAGGTATGCCGTGTGGACCAGGCACAAGCGGCGAGGACAGCCCCCGCGGGAGGGACAGAGACGGCACCGTATGCCGCCCTCGACGAGACCGTCCTTCGGGCGTTCGCCGCCGGCGACGGCATCGTCAGCTATCAGACCCTGCGTGAGTTGGGCTATTCGTTGGCGCAGGTGAGCGCCCTGGCTCGCAAGGGCACACTGGTCCGGTTGTGGCACGGACGGTATGCCAACGGCGCGGCGGTGTCGGACTTGGACGTTGGATCTCGACATCTCCTCGTGGCCCGCGCTGTGCTCAGCGGAATGCCGAAACACGTGTTGAGCCACCAGAGCGCGCTGTTGGCGTGGTCATTGCCTGTCTTGGAACGCGACGTCAACGTGGTGCATGTCTGCGGCGTTGGCCTCGATCGGCCACGACGTGCCCCCGGTTTGTGGGTGCATCCCAGTGTTGACCCCGCCCTGGCTGCGGCGCGGGGTGGGGTTGCCGTCGTTGCTCCTGCCCTCGCCGTGGCGCAGACCGCGGCGTTGGTGGGTCCCCGAGCAGGACTCATGGCGGCGGACGCCGGACTCAGGTCGCAGTTGTTCTCTCGCAGCGAGTTGTCCGCTGCGGTCGCGGGTCTGCGACGACCGCGACAGGCGGCCAGGGTCGTTGACCTAGCCAGCGCGGCGAGTGAATCCGCCGGCGAGTCCTGGTGTCGGCTGGTGTTCGCCGACCTCGGGCTGAGGCAACCGCTGCAACAGGCCGAGATCCTCGACGAACACGGTCGGTTCGTGGCACGGGTCGACTTCCTCTTCGAGAAGTCGAGGGTGGTGGTCGAGTTCGACGGCGCTGTGAAGTACGCCGGTGCGGACGGCCGCGAGCAGCTCATGGCCGAGAAGCGGCGCGAAGACGCGCTTCGCCGCCTGGGCTATCGGGTGATTCGGCTGGTATGGAGCGATCTCGCCGACCCCGAGCGCGTCGCCCGGCTCCTCCAACCTGTGCGGGCGAGTGTCTAGCCGACGGAAAGGTCGACGACCTTTCGGCAGGTCGATCAAATTCGATCGAGTTGGCAGAACATCGTCGACCTTCCGGTCGAGCGTCGTCGACACACGGGCCGCAGGTCCGGGGCGCAGGTCCGGGCCGCAGGTCCGGGCCGCACGTTCTGGACCGACCCTCAACTCACCTAGGATCGCGACCATGGACCAGGTCTCGGGGCAGGTGGGCCATCCCGGCCTGACCAGCGCAGAAGTGGCCGAACGGGTGCGCGACGGCCGCACCAACGACCTGCCCGCCCGCAGCGGTCGGACCACCGGCGAGATCGTCCGGGCCAACGTCTTCACGCGGATCAACGCGATCCTGGGCATCCTGCTGGCGATCGTCCTCACCACCGGCAAGCTCATCAACGCGGCGTTCGGACTGCTCATCATCGCCAACAGCGCCATCGGCATCATCCAAGAGCTGCGCGCCAAACGAACCCTGGACAACCTCGCGGTCATCGGCGAGGCACGCCCCACCGTGCGCCGCGACGGTGTCAGCCGACAGGTCACCCGCACCGACATCGTCGCCGACGATCTCATCGAGCTCGGCCCCGGCGACCAGCTCATCGTCGACGGCGAAGTGCTCGAGGCCGCCTCGCTCGAAGTCGACGAGTCGCTGCTCACCGGTGAGGCCGACCCCGTTGTCAAGGAACCCGGCGACCAGGTGCTCTCGGGCAGTTTCGTCGTTGCCGGCTCCGGCGCCTACCGCGCGACCAAGGTCGGCCGCGAGGCGTATGCCGCCCGCCTGGTCGAGGAGGCCGCCAAGTTCACCCTCGTCGGCTCCGAGCTGCGCGACGGCATCAACCGCATCCTCCTCGTCGTCTCGTGGCTGCTTGTCCCCGTCGGGCTGCTGACGATCTGGACCCAGCTGTTCGGGCTCGGACAACCGTGGCGCGACGGCGTCACCGGCATGGTCGCGGCATTGGTCCCCATGGTCCCCGAGGGCCTGGTCCTCATGACCTCGATCGCCTTCGCGGTGGGCGTCATCCGGCTCGGCCAACGGCAGTGCCTCGTCCAGGAACTGCCCGCCATCGAGGGCCTGGCCCGGGTCGACGTCGTGTGCGCGGACAAAACCGGCACGCTCACCGAGTCGGGGATGCGCCTGTCCGAGGTGCGTGGCTTCGACGGCTCCGGTATGCCGTCCGGCCCGGCCCCAGCCGAGGTCACCGAGATCCTCGCACAGCTCGCGGCAACCGAACCCAACCCCAACGCCAGCCTGGCGGCGATCTCCGAGGCGATCGACGCGCCGACGGCGATCTGGTCCGAGACCCATCACGCCCCGTTCACTTCGGCCCGCAAATGGTCGGGGTCGAGCTTCGCCGGCCAAGGGTCATGGGTGCTAGGCGCCCCGGACGTGCTGGCCCCCGAAGGGTCGCCGGCCCGGGACGCCGCCGAAGAGATCGGGTCCACGGGCCTGCGGGTGCTGCTGCTCGCCGAGGCATCACTACCGGTGACCGACCCGGCAGCGCCCGGCCAGGTGACGCCCGCGGCCCTGGTCATCCTCGAACAACGGGTCCGCCCCGACGCCAGGGCCACGCTGGAGTTCTTCGCCGAGCAGCAGGTCCAGGTCAAGGTCATCTCCGGCGACAACGCCCGATCCGTCGGCGCCGTCACCGCCCTGCTGGGGGTCGTCGGAGGCACCGACCCGATCGACGCTCGCACCCTGTCGATGGAGCAC
>MTKY01005778.1_pt1 | contig 25210 bp, 19 predicted proteins | sample 1042731 | NCBI WGS metagenome assembly MTKY01 (sample SAMN06212206, study PRJNA360538) | anaerobic digester metagenome | biome: Wastewater treatment plant; material: sludge; isolation source: anaerobic digester fed with sludge from wastewater treatment plant | place: Denmark: WWTP Soeholt ... | reverse complement strand
TCGGGGGCTTGCGCGGCAGGCCGCGCCGCGGACCACCCTCATTGACGCCCGCGGCAAGGTGGTCATTCCCGGAGCGGTTGACGCCCATGTGCATCTGGAGCTGCCATGCGGCGACAGGGTCTCCAGTGACGACTGGAACACCGGCCCTCGCGCCGCGGCACACGGGGGCGTTACCACTCTCATCGATTTCGCGACGCCGGCTCCGGGGGAGTCGCTGGAAGAGGCCGTCCGGCGCTTCCGCGCGCTGGCCGAGGGCAGGCCCTGCATCGATTATGCCTGCCACGTCTCCATCACGGACTGGGATCGACAGGGCGGCGAACTGCCGCGCATGGTTGCGATGGGCTGCCCCACGTTCAAGGCCTACATGACCTACGGCCGGCGGGGCCTGATGTCGGATGATCGCGCGCTGTACAACGCGCTGGAAGCGTGCCGGCGTCTGAACGCCATGCTCCTGGTGCACGCCGAGTCAGACGCCCTTATCGAGGAGTTCATCGCCCGGTTCCACACGCCGGAAATGATGCGCCGATACGGCGCCAGGCTGCACGCAATGACCCGGCCGGATTTCCTTGAGGCCGAGCCGATTCAACGCGTGTTGACCTGGGCCGGAGCCACAGGCGGTCGACTCTACATCGTGCATGTCTCCAGCGGATCGGGCGCCGAGCTGGTGCGGACCGCCCGCGCCCGGGGCATTCATGCGTTCGCGGAGACATGCCCGCAGTATCTTGTGCTGGATGATTCCGTGTTTCGTCGCCCCGACGGCCACCGCTACATCTGCACTCCGCAGGTCAGGAAGAAGACGGACGCCCAGCGTCTCTGGCAGGGCCTGCGACGCGGCGAGATCAGCGTGGTGGCCACCGATCATTGTCCGTTTACCGCGGCCCAAAGAGACTCCTGGGGTGGCGACTGGACGAAGGCGCCATCCGGTCTACCCGGCACGGAAACGCTGATTCCACTGCTATTCACGCACGGCGTGCGGAAAAAGCGCATCACGCTGCAACGCATGGTCGCCTTGTGCTGTGCGAACCCCGCCCGGCTCATGGGGCTCTATCCGGCAAAAGGCTTGATCGCGCCCGGATCCGATGCGGACATCTGTATCATCGACCCCCGCCGTCGTACCCGTGTGGTTCCCGCTCGGATGGAGACCGGGGCCGACTGGAGCCCCTATCAGAACTGGCTGCTGGCCGGCTTTCCCGAGTGGACCCTCTGTCGGGGCCGCGTTATCGTGCGGGATTACCGCGTTCTGAACAACGACGGCTGGGGTCGCTGGATTCCTCGTCGTAAGCCGGGTTCGCAGCCGTGACGAAGCCGGCCGCCGCCCATATCATGCCCGCGGTTGCCGCGGGCCTTCTGCGGTCGGTTGGGTAGGTTCTGCCTTCTGGGAGTATTGCGCATGTCTCGTATTCCGTACCTCTCTATCACCAGTCTGGTTGTGACGACTTCGCTGGCATTGCCGCCCGCGGCCCGGTCGGAAGTGCGCCTGCCGGCCGTGTTCGGCCATCACATGGTCCTGCAGCGGCAGGACGTCGTTCCCGTCTGGGGCTGGGCGGACCCGGGAGAGAAGATATCCGTAACGGCAGACTGGCTGGAGCGGGACGTGGAAACCACGGCCGCGCCGGACGGGGTCTGGCGGGTGGCCGTGCGTACCCCGGAGGCCGGAGGGCCGTATACGCTCACCGTTCGAGGGAAGAATACCATTCGGTTGGAGGACGTGCTGATCGGCGAAGTCTGGGTGTGCTCCGGTCAATCGAATATGGAGTGGTCGTTCGCTCACGGCGTCTTCAATGCGGATGCGGAGGTGGCGGCGGCCAACTGGCCGTTCATTCGCCTTTTTCAGGTGGCACACGCGGTCGAATCCGAGCCGCAGGCGGACTGCAAGGGCGCGTGGCAGGCGTGTACGCCTCAGTCGGTCAAGGATTTCAGCGCGGTGGGATATCTGTTCGGTCGTGACCTGGCTCGTACGCTCGATGTGCCGATCGGTCTGATTCAGAGCACGTGGGGCGGTACCCCGGCCGAGGCCTGGGCGAGTGAGGCCGCGCTTCGCACGCTGGGCGATTTTGATGACGCTCTGGACGCGCTGGCAGCAGAGCGGGAGCAGCCGGGTGCTTTGGCCGCACGCCAGGCTCGTCAATTGGAGCAGTGGTGGAAAACGTCGGAGCGGCTGGACCCCGGCTGCGCAGGCCAATGGTCATCCGCACCGCCGGATTCGCCCCAATGGGGCACGATTTCGGTGCCTTCCGCCTGGGAGACGCACGGCCTGCCCGGGTTCGATGGAATCGTCTGGTTGCGGCGCGAGGTGGAACTGCCGTCCGCCTGGGTCGGGCGTGAACTGGTGCTGGAATTCGGGCCGATCGACGATATGGACGAGACGTTCGTCAACGGCACACGGGTGGGCGCCGTGCAGGAACCGGGGCGTTGGCGGGAGCCACGCCGTTACAGGGTGCCCGCGTTGGCGGTGAAAGCGGGAACGAACGTGCTGGCCGTCCGTGTGCTTGATACGGGCGGCGCGGGCGGGCTGATGGGCCAACCGGACCAGTTGCGAGTCTATCCGGCGGGCGACGAATCCTCCGCGATCCCCCTGGCCGACGAGTGGCGGTATCGCGTGGGAATAGGGCTGGACAAGCTGCCGCCGTTTCCGGCTGGATTGACTGTCTGGGTCGATTGGCCGAGCGTGTTGTACAACGGAATGATTGCGCCCATCGTTCCGTTCGGTATTCGTGGTGTGGTCTGGTATCAGGGCGAGTCCAACGCGGGCCGACCCGCGCAGTATGCGCGGCTTTTCCCGGCCCTGATCCACGACTGGCGCCGGGCGTGGGATCGACCGGATTTCCCCTTCTACTTCGTGCAGATTGCGCCGTACAACTACAACGATGCCAGAGGCAACGTGCCGGCGTTGCGCGACGCTCAGCGCCGGGCCCTGACCATACCGAATACCGGCATGGTCGTCACGCTGGACATTGGGGACGCCGGCAACATCCATCCGGCCAACAAGCAGGAGGTGGGCCGGCGGCTGGCACTGTGGGCGCTGGTAAAGACGTACGGTCGAAACCCCGGCCCATACAGCGGTCCGCTGTATCGTTCCCAGATCGCAGAGGGCGGACGGGTCCGGCTGTCTTTCGACCATGCTGGTCAGGACCTTGTGGCTGGGGCGGCGTTGAACAACTTTGAGATCTGCGGTGCGGACGGCAAATACGTCCCCGCGCGGGCCGAGATCGATGGCAAGACGCTGGTGGTCTGGAGCGAGAAGGCCCCCGAACCCGTGGCCGTCCGTTACGCCTGGAAAGACACGGCCGGTGCGACGCTGTACAACTCCGCCGGCCTGCCCGCATCGTCGTTCTGCACGGCGGATGCCTTCGTCCAGGAAGGAGAGTGATCGCCGGACGAGATGAGCATTCGTCCGGGTGACGGCAGACCGGCCAAAGCGTTGACCGGGGCATCGACAGCCGCGACGCGCTTCGTGTGGAGCGGCGCGTATGCGGCCCGCGGGCGATTACCTCAGACCCTGGTCTTTCTCCCTTCTGGGCGAGATGGTTGCCTGCCGACTGCCTCATCGATCGGCAGGCGTCGCATCGTCTGATTCGCGAGCTCCGGCCTGGCCGGCGCGTCGCTCTCGTGGCCTGCGGCACAGTACATATGCACGAAGGGCCGGCTTGTCCTGGCCTGCCGGGTGTGCTGGTCGCGTGCGATTGGGCGATGGCGGGCTCGAACCACCGACCTCCTCCTTGTAAGGGAGGCGCTCTAGCCAACTGAGCTAATCGCCCGATTCTCCGCGGCCAACCAGCTTACCTACTGGTTCGGCCATTGACAACCTTGCTCGAAGGCATCCGGTGTGTCGCGCTGGATCGGGCACGCGGGCGAATCCCCAATGCCACCCGCGGAGTATCGCGGCGGGTCGGATTCGCACGACATCAGCCACTTGACGGCCTCGGCGCGGAGCGTCCCGTTCATGCGTGCTGGTGCCCGCCGGCACGGCTGGCGGCTGCGGGAGCACCGGCAGATGCGGCCGTCGGCGCGCGGGCAGGGAGGAACACGGTGAAGGTTGAGCCGGCGCCGGGCTCACTCTCCAGCGAGATTTCACCGCCCAGGATATGGACGAGTTCACGAGTGATGGCCAGGCCCAGGCCGGTGCCTCCATGCTCCCGGGTCACGGAAGCGTCGGCCTGTTTGAATTTCTCGAAGACCTGCTCGTGCATCTCTTTGGGAATACCGGGGCCCGTGTCGCGCACAGCGATTCGCACGCGGGGTTCGTGACCGTCCTCGCGGCCGACAAGCAGGTGGACGGCGCCGCCTTCCGGGGTGAATTTCACGGCATTGCTCAGCAGGTTGTAGAGAACCTGTTTGATCTTCCCCGAGTCGGATTCCATCTGCGGCAGGCCGTTTTCGATTTCCTGCGACAGCGTGAGGTTCCGCTTGTCCGCCAGCGGCTGAACGAAGTCGATAAGAGTCTGGCAGAGCTCGGCCACGTCAAACTGGCTGACGTGCAGTTCCAGCTTGCCGGCTTCGATTTTCGCGAGGTCCAACAGGTCGTTGATGATGTCCAGCAGCATTCGACCGCTGCTGTAAATGTTCTCGCAGTAGCGTTTGAGGCGGGCGCGGTCCTTGGGCGGGCTGTCCTGCGCGTCGCGCACGAGCTCCGCGAATCCGATGATGGACACGAGCGGCGTTCGCAGCTCGTGGCTGACGTTGGCCAGGAATTCGCTCTTGAGGCGGTTGCTTTCGTACAGGGCGATATTGGCGTTGGCCAGCTCATCCACCTTCACGTCCAGCGAGCGGTTGATCGTCTCGAGTTTTTCCTGCGCCGCCTGAAGGTGCTGCAACATCTCGTTGAAACTGGTGGCCAGATCCTGGAACTCGTCGCGCGTGGCGATGTCGGATCGCGCCGCCAGGTCCCCCTGGGCCACCTGGTCGGCCAGGCGGCGCAGCCGGCGAACGGGGGACAGAATGAGCTTCTGGGTGATGAGGTAGAAGACCAGCAGCGCCAGCAGGCCGCCGGAGAGGCCGGCGGAGACGGTCACGATCCAGTTCCAGATGCTCAGTTCGCCCTTGATGGGCACACGCACGTCGATTATGCCCCGCAGGCTGCCGGGGTTGGGTTCGGTCTCCGCGGCGCGGACGGCCATCGCGACCTTGAGCAGGTCTTGCCCGTGGTATTTTCCGATGGTCCAGTAGTAGGGCTGCGTGGGATTCGCCTGCAATTGGTGGATGGCCGCATTGACGAACCCCTCGTCCCCCCGGATTCTCGCCTGTTCGAGCGAGATCAGGGTCGGCGGCGGCGTTGAGCGGTCGAAATCGAAACGCCGGGCATACGTGGGCCACCGCTGGTTCAGGTCGTCCTGGGCGGCCACCCAATCCGGCCGGGACAGATCGGTCAGGAGGTAGGCTGTCCCGGCCATCTGCTCCGCTTTGAGAACGGCCAGATGGTTGCTGAGGCTGGCCATCTGCACCCAGGGGACGAGCAGGGTGGCCGCCAGAATCAGCAGAACGGCGACGCCGAACAGGAATCGGCATTTCGCCGCAAGCGAAATGTTGGGAAACACGGGCTTTCGCACGACGAACCAGTCTACCGGATTTTGCGGTGGCAATGGAGAGTGTCGGGCCCGGGGACACCGGCGGCTCCGGTCGGCGGCGAACCCCGAGCGCCCCGGTTCGTAGGAACGGGCATGACGGGTTGGACAATGGTTCTGATCCTTTCAACCCTTCTCGACGGGCTGGCCGTCGGGTTGGTCTTGGCGTGGTTCGGGCGTGCTTCGCGCCGGGCAGGCCGCAATCCCTGGATTCGCCTTTCGCATGTGCTGACCGCTTCGCTGGCGGGAGCGGTGGTGTTTGCGGCCAAGCTGCCTCTGCATGCGGTGGCAGGTGCCCGATTCTTCGGGCTCACCCACCTTGTTTATGCGGTGCTGGCGGTGCTGGCGCCGGCATTTGCTGTGGCAATCCTGATCGGCGCGATGGTGGCTCTGTGGAGGGGTGGTCCGCGTCCGTTCAGCATGCCCGTTGTGGGATTGGCCGGACTGGTCGTGCTGACGGTGCCAGTGACAGTGTGGGCGACGTTCGTGGAGCCTTTCCGGCTGGTGGTGGAGGAGGCGCGGGTACCGATTCTCAGCGGTGCCCGGGCCGAGACCCCGATCCGCGTGGGGGTGCTGGCGGATCTTCAGACGGATCGAGTGACCGAATACGAGCGCCAGGCGGTCACGCGGCTGATGTCTCTCCGCCCGGACGTCATCCTGCTGCCCGGCGATTTCTTCCAGCCGGCACCCGGAACGTTCGAGGCAGAGCTTCCGGCCTTGCGAGCGCTTCTTGCCCGGCTGGATGCCCCGGGCGGGGTCTACGCGGTACAGGGCAACATCGATGACCGCGACGACCTGCGAAGAATGTTCGAAGGAACAGCCATCCGGCTCTTGGACAACAGCGTGACGCGCGTGCAGATTGGTGGGCGGACGTTGGCCATTGGTGGCGTCGAATTCGGTTTCACCCGTCCGGCGGCGGACGCGGCCATCCGCGCCTTGGGCGGTATGACGGACTGTGACGCCCGGATTCTGGTTTCCCACACGCCGGACGCGGTGCTACGCTTACAGGCCGGAGACGGAGTGGACCTCGTGGTGTCTGGACATACGCACGGTGGGCAGGTGCAGATCCCCGGGTTTGGACCGTTGGTGACGGCCTGCGAGGTCCCTCGCGCAACAGCCGCCGGCGGGTTGACGCGGGTAAACGGGGTGTACACGTATGTCAGCCGGGGTGTGGGGTGTGAGCGGGGGTCGTCGCCGCGGGTGCGATTGTTCTGCCCGCCCGAGCTTTCTCTTCTGACGCTTGTTTCCCAATGATGATCGCGCTGGGCCTTCTGTTGTGTGCGGTGGTCCCGACAACGCGTCCGGCGGACCTGGCATGCGCGGTCCCCCACGAGGCCGCAGTCGCCATTCTTCTCGATTCTCCCGCGGTCTCCGCCGGGCCTGATGCCGGCTCGACAAGCGGCTGGGATCTGGTGGCGGTGCTGGTGCGGCAGGCTCGCCAGGTCGGGTTCGGCGGTGATCTGGGGGCAGACTCGCGTGTCTTGGCAGATGTAGTCGGTTCGCTGCACCTGCTCTCGCGGTATCCGACGGCGGCGATTCTGCTGAACGTGGAGGCCGAATCGTTGCCCGGCGGCGGGCATCGTCTGCGGCGATTGGGCGGGGCCTTGGTGTTTGCGATCGGGGCCGATCCGGACCCGGCCGCACGGCGCGTTCAGGAACTGCTCAACCTGTACACAGACCGATCGCACTCCGTGATGGAACAGCGCAGCGTCGACGGGCTGGCCGTGTATCGGTTGCTGGATGACCGGCTGCCGGGATGGGTGTTTGAATGGGGCGAAGTGGATGGCTTCTTCGTGGTGTCCGTGGGGGCGGGCTCTCTGGAGCGCATTGTGCGGGCGGTTCGATCGCCGAAGAAATCTCTGGCGGAGGATTCCTGGTCGTGCACCGCGCGGAAGGAATGCCGATCCGTGCAGCCGTTCCTGGAAATCTACCTGGACGCCGACCGCCTGCGGGAACAGCTCGGAGCGATCATGGAGGGGACCACACGAGAGGTGTTGACTGCTCTGGGCATGGAAGAGCTGCGCAGGGGATACTGGGCGATCTGGCTGGACGGTCGGTTCGTGGAGGCCTGCTCGTTTCTGCGGATGGCGGACGGGGACTCCCGAGTTCCGCTGACCGTATCCGGGCCCGCGCGGCGTGCGTGGGAACGATTCGTGCCGGCGCAGGCCGGCCGGGCTGCGGTGCTGGCGGTGTCGGGGGCGGATCTGCTCCGGCGCGGAACGCGGGCGTATCTGGCGTCGCGAAGCGCGTCTGCGCGGCAGAAGTGGGTTGGCTTGTGGAACCAGCATGTGGTCTCCGGGGATTGGTCGGCGGAATCGGACTTCCTGGACTTGCTCGGCGAGACGGTCATTCTTCACGATTATCCCCGGCACCCGCTGGGGATTCCGCTGTTGTGTACGGTCCTGGTGGAAATCGACGGTTCGGCACAGGCGGTCAGGCGCTCGGTGGATCGGATTCTCGCTGCGGCCCAACGCGCGTTGGGGTCGGCGGCGTCCACAGCGCCTTCAGACCCGTGGGCCCCCGGGCTGCGGCGGGATCCGGACGGCGTGTGGTACCTCCAGGCCGGATTGCTGGGCCCGGCGCTGGCGGTGACGAACGGGTGGATTGTGATCAGCTATGCCCCAGATGCGGTGCGGGTGAACCTCCGGCAGGGGGCCCCACGGACCCGCCCTCCGGCGATCGGCAACGGGAACCAGAAAAGCGAAGCCTTGCCGGCCGCGAAGCCTGGTTCCGACAACTTGCGTTGACGGAGCGGCCGGAGAGAATGCCCGTAAGCTCGGCGTTCACGGCGCGAGAGCGGCCGTGACAGAAGCGAGTTACGAACCCCGCGGAGAAGAACAAGCGATGAAGAAGAAGGTGTTACTGGTGACTCTGACCATGACCGGCACACTCATTAGTGGAAGCTGCGTGGGCAACACGTTGATCTGGCTGTTTGGCGGCTTCTTCTGATTCCTCTCGGCCGCCGGCCGCATGGTGTCTCATCCGCACTGACAAACGGGCAGACGCATCAGCGGACAAGAACGTCCGCCAACGCGTCTGCCCGTAGTGCGCGCTGCGCGTGGTTGCGTCAGGTGAGGTGCGCCGCGACCAGCTTGTTCATCTCGAACATGCTGACCTGCGACTTGCCCTTGAATACGGCCTTGAGCTTGTCGTCGGCGTTGATCATCCGGCGGTTGGTCTGGTCCTGCAATCCGTTCTTGCGGATGTAAGCCCAGAGCTTCTGCACGACGCCGGCACGCGGCAGGGGTGCCCTGCCGACCACCTCCGCCAGCTCCGGCGAGGGTGTGAGCGGACGCATGAAGGCCGGATTGGGCTTGCGTTTCTTCTTGGCCTTCTTGGGCTTGGCCTTCGCTTGCGTCTTGGCCTTCTTGGTCTTCTTAGCCTTCTTCGGAGCTTTCTTCTTCGCTCCCTTCTTCTTCGCGGCTTTCTTAGCGGCTTTCTTCTTCGCAGCTTTCTTTTTCTTCTTTGCCATGGCGCATACTCCTTTTGCTGATTTGACCTGGGGGTTCCCGGAAGCCGAGTACCTCACAGGCCTGACCGAAGGATGATTCTCGCGTCTTGTCTGACAGTTTGCCAGCACATTTTCCAGAGAAATTGAGTGGAATTCCCACTTTGATGCCGCCGGAACGGGGGGATCCCCCGCGAGAACGGGACTCCGAGGCCGCCGGGGAAACGCCTAGTATGCTCGGGTCAGGTGGCAGCCAGGATAGTAGAAGCGGAGAATCTGACCGGCCTTCCGCCCCAGCTTGGCTTGGCCCTCCATGCCCCATTGGCACAGGCCCACCCCGTGGCCGCAGCCTCTGCCATTGGTAAATCCGACCGTTCCGGGCCCATTGACGATGGTGCAGTGCGTGCTGCGCATGGTCGTTGTGCCGATGGCGAGCCGGAACTCCTCCGCCTTGAGAGTGACCTGGCGACCGCCCTGGCCGACGAGTCGGAGATTGGCCAGACGCCCTCCCTCCGTCTGGTTGGCGACCTCCACCCGCTCGACGGCTCCGATAGAGCGGACATTGCCGTATCGGGCGGCCAGCCGGCGGGTCAATTCGGCTTTCTCGATGGAGGTGGCGGGCCAGCTATACGCCTGGCTTTTGCCCTCGGCCTCCCGGCAGTACTCACAGCGAACGCCGCCAGCCAAGGGAGGGATGTCTTTTACGTTGAAGACGTTGGACGCCGCCTGCGTTCGCCCCCCGCACGCGGCAGAGTAGAACGTGCAGAAAATGCGCTCTCCGGCCGGCGAGGACCACGTGCAGACGATGCCACGCGTGTGATTTACCGCCTCGTACGCCTTCCGCCCCGCCGGCCCGGTGGGAATGCCGCCATAGACCTGGGATGCCTGGGTGGCTTTCACGTCATAATCGGCTTTGGCCTGCCGGGCCATCTGGTAGAGGGCATAGGTGCGGGCCGCGACGGCCTGGGCCCGATACGCTTCCGGATGGAACGAGGCGTACAGTTCGCAGGCGATCACGCCCGCGACATATTGCTCGATGTCCACCAGATTCAGAACGTCCATCGTGGTGGCGGATCGTCTCAGGCAGCGAATCACACCGGGATAGGCCAGGGGGCCGCTCCAGACGCCGCCCTGCAGCCGGGAGATGTGAATAGCCGTGTTGCCCCGCGGCGCAATCTCGATGATCGCGGTGGTCCAGCGGCGGTCGCCGATGGTGAAATCACCGGTGGTTCGGGAGACCTTGGTCCAAGGCAGGTTCTCGCCCTCGGCCAGCACGCCGGTGGAGGGGCTGCGGATTTCGTAGGGCCCATTGATGCGGAGTTGAAACTCGCCGGCGGCTTCCAGGATCAGGACGCGAACGTCGCGAACCTTCACGCCGGCCCGGGCGTGATCGGGCAGTTCGAGTGGGCTGCGCGCGCGCTCACGGCAGCCTCCGGCCGGCAGGGCGATCAGCCCAAGCAAGCTGACAAATGTGGCTCGGCGAATCCGCATATCGCGTTATTCCTTCCGGCGAGCCGCGGCGTGCGCTCCCCTGACGAGAGCCCCATGAGCCCGGAAGAATACGACCGGGCAACCGCCGGTGCCTTCATCGCGGCGTCGTGCGCAACGACAGACCCACCTCGCTCAACCGGCGCTTGATCTCATTCAGGGATGTCTGGCCGAAGTTCTTGATCGACAACAACTCCTGCTCCGACCGCAACGCCAGTTCGCCGAGCGTCGTAACACCCAGACGCTGCAGACACTTGCGCGAACGGGCGGACAGTTCAAGCTCCGTCACCGAACGTGAGACGATGTCGGGGTCGCCCTGCGGAGCGGCGGGCTTGCGGATGGCCAATAGTTCTCCCTGGGGCTCCTCGAGGAGTTGACCGAGCCGCAGCCCCTTCTGGCGAAGCATCAATTTGATTTCGTTGAGCGAGGTTTCGCCGAAATTCTTGTACGCCAGCAACTCCGCGTCCGTGATTCGCAACAGGTCTCCGAGGGTGTTGATGTTCATCTGCTTGAGACAATTGCGGCTGCGCACGCTCAGCTCGAAATCACCCACGGGCGTGTCGAGAACGGCATTGTGCTCCTTGCGGGCACGTTCCATCTCTTCGTCGTAGTACTGATCCTGGGCCGATCGCACGTCGCGCAGGAAGAGCCGGGCACGCGTGTGGTTGGGGTATTCGGCCAGAACACGCATCAAGCACTGCTCCGCTTCAGAGTATCGACCGAGATCCTCGTACAGCACGGCCAGGTTGATCAGCGCATTGACCGGCGCCGGAAGGTTCTCGATACAGTCTTCGTATAACTCCACGGCCTCGTCTGTTTCTCCGCGCAGATCCAGCAAGTAGGCCAATCGGAATTTGACGTCGACGCGGTCGGGAGCTTCCTCCAGGATACTCTCGTAAAGGCGGACGGCTGCCTCATACTCATGGCTTTGCTCGGCCAGCCATGCCTTGAGGTACAACAGATCATCCTGTTCCTCCGGCCCGGGGTGGACCGCCTGCAGCCGCCGCGTCGCCTCGTCTACGTTCCCTTGGTCAATCAGTCTTGCGACTTCGGCCAATTCACTGTTCATCGGCTTCCTCAAATAGGTCTCGAACCAACCGAATCGGGGTTCGCGACAGCGCCTTGAGCGCAACAGATTATCGGACACACGAGCCGGACAAGTTGAAGGGCTCGCCTGTTTGCCTCTGCGAGGGTGTCCGCCTTCGGACGCTCGCCTGTTCTCCGGTTAACCCTCTCACGTTGACGCCGGGTTCCACGGCTCCGGCCGGCGGACATCCCATCTGCCCGCGCCAAATGCAGCGTGACAGGATACGAAAGCCCGGGCGGGCTGGCAACCCTGCGCCAGACCGGGGGGTACGCGAGCCCGACCGCTGGGGCGGACAGGTGCGACCGGCCGCACTTGTCGAAAAGCGGACGGGCCGACAGAATGACAAAAGTAGACTGCTGCTTTAGTGAGGAGGTGCAGGCATGCGGACATCGAGTCTGTCCTTGGGTCTTTGGCTGGCTCTGGCGGTAGCGACGGCCATCCTGGCAGGTACCGCGGAGGCGACGGACCGCAATCACACCATCGACGTGGAAGACTACTTCACGATCGGCGTCATTTCGGAATGCGCTCTGTCCGCGGATGGAGCCCGCGTGGCCTACGTGGAGCAACGCTGGGAACCGCCGCGGGAGAAGCGAAACCAGGACGTGTGGGTCGCCGACTGCGGCAGTGGCCTGCGGCAGCGCCTGACGTTCGAGCGGTCGGCCGATCACTCCCCGGTCTGGAGCCCGGACGGGCGGTACGTGTACTTCCTTTCCAACCGCATACGTCCCGGGGACGAGCAGCCCCCCTGGGACGGTTCCGTGCAGGTCTGGAGGGTATCCCCAGAGGGCGGGGAACCTCAGCCGGTCACGCGGGTGGCTGACGGTGTGGCTGCTTTCCAACTCTCCGTGGATGGCAGGACGCTCTACTACCTGGTGTCCGAGAAGCACGTCGAGGATGAATGGAAAGAACAGAAGGAAAAGCACGCAGATCTGGAATACGGGCACGGCGTCACCCGGATTTCACAGATCTGGACGCTGGATCTGGAGAGCTGGCGCGCGGAAAAAATCGCGGATCCCAAGCGCTTCGTCCGCCAGTTCGCCGTTACCCGCGACCAGACCCGTATTGCCATGATCACCACCCCGGACGATACGTTGCTCAGTAACGAGGGCTGGTCGCGGGTGGACGTGTACGATGCGGCCTCCGGGGAGATCAGCGTGGTGACGCCCGACGCGTGGCGGGGGGATCATCCTTCGCCGTTCGGTTGGGTCCGGGATGTCGCCTGGGCGGCCGACGGACAGGCGTTGGCGTTCATCACCTCGTTCGACGGCTATGCCACCCGTCTGTACGTGGTGGAGTGGCAAGAGGGGATACCTCGCCTGCGACGCCTCACCTGGACAGGGGAACCGGACGTCTGCGAAGGGGCCTTGGCCTGGCGGGGGCAGACCCGTGAGTTGTGTTTTCTGGGCGAGTGGAAGGCCCGCCGCCGCGTGTACCAGATAGCCACGAGCCATCCAACCGAGGCCGGGAAACCCGCTCCGCTGACGGCCGGCGATGTCGCGGTTGACTCATTCAGTGTCAATGAACATGGTACCCGGCTGGCCGGCGTTCTCAGCAGCCTGACCCACCCTCCAGACGTGTATTTCGTTGATCTGGATCGCCCCAAGTTGTCACCGTTGACGCGGGTGACGCGAGTCAACCCGCAGGTGGACACGTGGAAACTGCCCCAGATTCAGATCGTGAGCTGGGCGGGATCCGGCGGTACGGAGTGTGAAGGCATCCTGGAACTGCCCCCGGACTACAAGCCCGGCGACGGTCCACTGCCCACGATCGTGGAGGTGCATGGCGGTCCCACCTCGGCGACCCTGTTTCGGATGCGATTCTGGATCTATGGCCGGACGCTGATGCCGGCCAAAGGTTACGCCCTGTTCAGCCCGAACTACCGAGGCTCCACCGGCTACGGGGAGCAGTTCACGCGCGAGCTGATCGGGCGAGAGAATGACATCGATGTGCAGGACATTCTCAAAGGCGTAGACGCGCTGGTCGAGCGGGGCATCGCGGACCCCGATCGGCTGGGAGTCATGGGCTGGAGCAACGGCGGTTATCTGACGAATTGTCTCATTACTCAAACCGACCGGTTCAAGGCTGCCAGCAGCGGAGCGGGTGTTGCGGACATGCTCTTGCAATGGGCCAGTGAAGATACACCCGGGCACGTTATCAATTACATGCAGGGACTGGCCTGGGAGGCGCCGGACGCCTACCGCAAGGCTTCCCCAGTGTTCCGGTTTGACCGGATCAGGACGCCCACACTCATTCACGTGGGCGGTGCCGATGAGCGCTGTCCACCGGTCCACAGTCGGGCCCTGCACCGGGCCCTGTATCGGTATCTGAACGTGCCGGTGGAACTGGTTGTCTATCCTGGGGAAGGGCACAGCCTCACGACCTACAAGAACCGTAAGGCCAAAATGGAATGGGATCTGGCATGGTTTGATCGGTATCTGCTGGGCAAGACAACGCCACCGACCACTACGGCGAGCGAGGAACTGACGAAGTGACGGCGAACGCGAAACCCCTGCGAACGATCGAGTGGGTTGGCGATTTGGCCGGCCATGTCCGACTGATCGATCAGACCCGATTGCCCGCCGAGTTGGTCTACGTCGAAATCCACGATGTGAAGACACTATGGGAGGCGATCAAATCCCTGCGCGTGCGGGGGGCGCCGGCCATTGGGATCGCGGCCGCCATGGGCGCCGTGCTGGGCGTGCGGGAGGCGGCACAGGGCGATCGGCGGGCGTTTCTGGCCCGCCTGGATGAAGTCTGCACCTACCTGGCTTCGGCCCGGCCCACTGCCGTGAACCTGTTCTGGGCCCTGGACCGGATGAAACGGACAGCGGCTTCGTCGGACGAAGACGTGGGGGTCATTTGCTGGCGGCTTCTGGACGAGGCCAGGCGGATTCGGGACGAAGATGCCGCGATGTGTCGCGCCATTGGAAAGGCCGGAGCCTCGCTCATCCAGCCGGGAATGGGAGTTCTGACACACTGTAACGCGGGTGGTCTGGCCACGGCGGAGTACGGAACGGCGTTGGCCGTCTGCTATGCCGCTCATGAGGCCGGGATCCCGTTTCGGGTCTATGCCGACGAAACCCGTCCACTGTTGCAGGGCTCCCGTTTGACGGCCTGGGAGCTGGGGCAGGCCGGCATCGACGTGACCGTGATTTGTGACAATATGGCCGGACTCGTCATGCGGCAGGGCAAGGTCCAGCTCGTAATCACGGGTGCGGACCGGATCGCAGCCAATGGAGATACGGCCAATAAGATCGGAACCTATGGGCTGGCGGTGCTGGCCCAGGCGCACGGGATCCCCTTTTACGTGGCGGCGCCCAGCTCCACATTCGATCTGGCAACCCCGAGTGGAGACCTCATCCCGATCGAGGAGCGGGATCCGGACGAAATCCGGCGTGGCTTCGGGTCTTTGACGGCCCCCCCGGACGCGAAGTGTTACTGCCCGGCCTTCGACGTGACACCGGCGGGGTTGATCCAGGGTATCGTGACGGAACAGGGGGTGCTTTCGCCGATAAGCCTGGAAGGGATCGCGTCCATGCTGAAAGGCGTGAGTACCGAGGATTTGGCTTGATGTGACACTCCAGCAGTGTGATACTTGGGCTGGCGCGAGGAGGCGGTCTGCCACCGACCGGGGACCCAGGCTTCCCCGGGGCGAAAGCGGTGGTTGCAGCCATTTGACGGTGCATGTATACTGGGCTGCGCGTGACGGTCTGCGCGGGACCGCGTGGGAGTCATTGACACGGAACGACCTTCCGCTTACGAGGATTATGAAGATGCGACTGAGGAATTCGCGAATCCAGACGGTTTTACTGCTGGTCGGTGCGGCGGGAATGCTGCTGGGCACGCATGCCGGCTTGGGGTGTGCCTCTTTGTTCGGGGAGCAAGCCATGAGAATGGCGGACATGTGCTTCATTTTCGACTGCCAGAATGGCGCGTTTGGAGGTACGATAGACTTCTGCTCAAACAGCAACGGGGAGAGCCCGACCTTCACGGATTGTCCTCCGCCCACAGGTGGATCGAGCGGCGGTTAGCCGGTCGGGGCGGCCGGGCGGTCCGGCGCTTTTGTGGCTGTGGACGCCGGCCTCGATGTTGGTTTCAGACGTGTATGCTTGCGTCTGGCGGACGAAGGCGACACAACTGTAGATGCGGAGAATTGCTCATGACCAAGTCTGTTTCGGCCAGGGTTCGTTATCGAGCCGCGAGGTGGGTTGTGTTGCTTGCGGCCGGCGGCCTGATTCCGGGTTTCTTCCCATCGTGCAAGTCGACACTGACTACCTTCAACCCGTGCGGCACGATTTTCGCGTTCTGCGAGCCGTGGGAGGTGGATTTGCTTTTTGCCGAAGGCGTCCCGGATTACAAGCTGGATCCGTCTTGCACGATCCCGTATTACGGCTTTAATCCGGATCATGATGCCGGAGATTGTGCTACCATACCGTAATATAACATACCGGGGCCGGTGATGAAGTAATCTGAGGCCGGTGCTTATGCCACGCCAGGGCGGCGGTGGCGTAGATGATGCCAGCGTTTCTCGGGTGCCCGTGATGTGATCGTTGCGGGCACCGTTTGCTTATGAGCGGAGTCTTCCCGATGTCCAAGTCGCGTGCGCTTCGCCTGCTGGCGATGCTGACCGTGGGTGGAATGGTGTTCCAAGCCGGCGGCTGCGCGGTAACCTTCGCCCCGGTGGTTCTGAGCCTGGCGGAGTCGGCCTTCCTGAGCGTCCTGACCGGGGGGTTCATGGGCCCGTAGGGGCCCCGGAGGGCGGGACGCGAGAAGCGGTATCGGTCTGCGCGTCGGTGGGTCGTCCGATTGGGATGTCGGCTGCGTCGGGCCCGTTCGCACGCAGCAAGTGTGTCTCCCGTGGCGGGACGAGCGTGAAGCACTCCGGGCAGCGTCCGGAGACATTTCCTGTCAGGTCATACCCGCAATTCAGACAGTAGATGCCGCGCGGGTCGAACACCGGGCCGTGGCGGTATTTCTTCCAGATCACCCGCGTCCCGGCCCACCCGTCACCCCAGCGCTTGCCGCCGATCATTGTGAATGCCACAACGATCCATGCGAAGGGAACCAGGAGAACGAGGTTTCGTTTGAACGAGAGCCAGAAATCAATGGGTTCGAGTGTCCTGGCGTTGACGACTTGCACGCCGCACAACGCCTTGCCGGGCGAATGCCCCCCAAACCCGTCTTTGGCAAGGAACAGCAGGAACAATACCCAAGAGAGGACCGTGACAAGCCAGTTGAATGGGTCGTACGGAGGCCCGCCCACCGCGGAAAGCGGGGTCAGAGGTATATCCTCCCTGATCAAGGAAGTAAGCAAAATCAGGGGGACTATCTGGACGACGAACCAGTCCACGATGTACGCTGCCTGACGTCGATTGGCGAAGCCGTTGCGGCACCGCACGCAGACCGGCGTGCCGTACAGAGGCTTCATCTTCCACGGCTTTCTGACTTGGCGGCAGCACAGAGGGCACAAGGCGCCACCTTCGTTCATGCTCTGCCTCCTCCAGTGGTGTCACTGCGATCTTGGGAGCGCCTGGGTTGCGAGCACAGACCGCGCCTCGGATTCGTCACCGCTTCCGCTCAAAGAGCATCAGCTTCTCCCGCTGGCCGACGATCTCCGTCTTGAACAGCCAGCCGTCGGCGGCCATGCGGTTCAGGAACGTTTCCACCTCGTCGCCGTAATCGCGCCCCGGCTGAACGGGCGGCCAGGCGGTGACGCGGAAGGCCGGAGTCGCCGAATCGGCGGGAGCCGATTCCGCCTGCAGGGCAAACGCGTAGAACGCAGTGGCGGCGCTGACCGCCACGGCAACGGCAAGCATGACATGACTTTTTCGCATTATTGACTACGGCTCCGTGAAAATGGGTTCGCAGGGCCGGGCAAGCGCGGCTCCAGGGAGAAAGACCGCCAGCGTCCCCGGCGGCGGAAGCCTTTCAGCCGGTCTGTATGGTATCGCACCGATTCAATCCCACAGAATGACTTCGAGTGGAATCTGGGGTAACCCGCTTATACACTGGGGGTTGCCGCCAGCGCGGGCCTATGATATCTGGGGTTTCGCGTCGGTTCTGGCTGCTCGCGAAGAGGGGGCGTCCGCAGAAAAGTTTTTGCAGTAAGTGTTGAGCCTCATCTTGACCGGTTGGGGTGATTCTGGTAGGTTGGAGACACGCGACCGAGGATCGCGTGTTTGGGGTATGGTGACTCTCGTATGCTGGATGGTGAGGAGGGAAGTCCCCCCGTTCGTTTTGTGTTGCTGACTGTTCGATTCCTGACTCAGGGCGGACCGAGCGAAGCCGCCGCACGCCGAGACAACGGTGTGGCCCGATCCGTGGGCGGTGAACCGGTCTGACAGATCGCAGGGGAAGAGGAACGCCTCGTGAGGCCCAATTCCGAACCTGCACACCAAACGTCGCGGAGGCGCGATCGTGCGCGGACGCTCGCGGTACGCAGCGTTACCGGCGTCGTGACCGCCCATCGCGCGATCGATGTTGTCAGTTCCCGACCGCGTGGCGCTCACGCGGCGATCATCGAACAAGTGCGACATGTCCCATCACACGTGGGGGGTTTGTCGGCCCATTCCGTTCTGCAGTGCGGTTGCTGGAAGCGGACTGGGTCGTAGACCCGAGAGGAGGCAAAGAAATGATGTGGAGAAGGATGGTTTGGCTGGGGGGCGCCGTACTGTTGTGTACGAGCGTCCTGGTGATTGCGGGAGGAAGTGGTGACACAGCCAAGACAGCAGCCAGGCAAGATGGGGGAAGTGCGGACAGCTCATGGATGACGAGTCTCGAGGCGTTCAAGGAGTTTGAGATCCAGAGCTTCGGGGCGCTGGCGGGGATCAAGCCGCTGACGGACCAGGAGAAAGCCGCGTTAGAGGCTCTGAGGGTGGACAGCCGGCAGGGCGGCGACACGTGTGCGACGGCCACGGAGCTGGTGGGACCGCTGCCGATCTCCGTGTCCGGCACCACCGTCGGGTATACCAACGATTACGACGAGGTCTGCCCTTATACGACCTCGACGGCCCCGGACGTGGTGTACATGTATACGCCGCCGACGGACATGTTGCTGGACCTGTCGCTCTGTGACGGCCCGACCAACTACGACACGAAGATGTACGTCTATGAGAACACGTGCCCGACGCCCGGTTCGCCGTATGCGTGCAACGATGATGCGTGCGTTTCGACGGCCGGCCAGAGTTACGTCTCTCGCATTCTGCACATGCCGGTGACCGGCGGAAACACCTATTACATCGTGATCGACGGGTACGGAACCTACTCGGGCGAGTACTACCTGACGATCAACGAGTACATTCCGCCGCTGGGGGCGTGCTGCATGGATGAGGTCTGTGTGGCGACCAACACCGAGCTGGAATGCGGTGCGTTGGGGGGTGCGTGGTTCGAGGGTCAGGACTGCGCCACGTTCGTATGTCCTGCCACGCCGACCTGTCCGATGGGCAGCCTGATGGGCCAGGTGCCGCACGGCGCCATGGACAATGATCTGGTCGGCTTCCCGTCCGACACGGGTTTCACGACGCCGCGCAAGAATGCGGAGAACTATACAGTAGACGCGGACATCTGGGGTATCCGCTGGTGGGGCGTGCGCAACGTTCTGGGCTGGGACCAGTGTTACGAAGACCCGATGACGTTTGAGATCAAGTTTTACGAGAGCAGCGGTGCATTCCCCGGCACCGAGGTGTTCTCCGAAACGCACACGATCGCGGCCCAGTGGGCGGGCGACGGGTGGTTCGGCACGGACACGCTCTGGATGTGGGAGACGACCTTCAACAGCCCGGTCACGCTGCGGAGCGGCTGGGTCTCCATCCAGGGCACCAGCGACCCGCAAACCTGCTGGTTCCTCTGGATCACCTCGCCGTTCGGGAACGGACGAAGCGTGATCTATACCGAATCCTCCGGAACGTGGGCCAACGATCCGTACGGCGTGGACCTGAGCCTGTGCCTGTTGGGCGCTGTGGGGCCGGGCGCGTGCTGCGACCCGACCACCGGCGATTGCACGGATGGCGTGGAACCGGAAGACTGCGCGTTCAAACTGTATCCGGATCAGCTCTGCGCGGACATCAACTGCGGGGGCGACCCGGGCGCGTGCTGTGACGATCTGACCGCCACTTGCGTCGATGGCGTGCTGGCGGCCAACTGCACGGGCCGATTCGCGGCCGGCGTGCTCTGCGACGATCTGGTTCCGGCGTGCGGCGAGATCGTCGGCGCCTGCTGCCGACCGGACGGCACGTGTGATGTGATCACCGAGGCCGACTGCACGGACGGCGACTGGCTGGGTGCGAACACCACTTGTGATCAGTGCCCCTGCATCGTGATCTGCCCGGCGGGCGCGATCGACGAGCAGGAGCCCTGCGGCGACGACACCAACGGCGGCTGCAATTCCTCTCCGCCGGCGTTCTTCGATCTGCCGCTGGATCAGACGGTCTGCGGGACGATCCAGGCGGTCGATGGAACGCGCGATCTGGACTGGTTCCGGATCGTCACGACGGAGTCGATGATCCTGACCATGAACCTCGAGGGAGAGTTCGGTGGAATCAGCGTCATCGGAGGCTTCATGGAGACCGAGACGGTCGGCTCGGGAGACTGCGACGACTCGACGGGCTACATGGAGCCCTATGCGCAGGGTTCCGAGTGCCAGCCGATTACGATCCAGACGGAATGCCTGCCGGCCGGCACCTATATCGCCATCGTGACGCTCGGTGCCTACGAGGGCCTGCCGTGCGGTGACGACAACGATTACGTGATGAGCGTGACCGGAACGCCGTGCGTCATTCCGACCGGGGCGTGCTGCATGGAGGATGGAAGCTGCGTCGACGGATTGACCGCGGCGGAGTGCGCCGCGCAGAACGGCACGTGGCAGGGCGCGGACGTCCTCTGTGAGGACGTGGAGTGTCCGCAGCCGGAGCCGGGCGACAACTGCGGGCTGCCGATCGTCGTCGATCTTTCGACGTCTCCGTTCACGGACGTGAACCAGACCACGTGCGGTCGTGGGAACAGCTACGACAACACGTGCCTGGATTACTACGACGGGGGCGAGGACATCATTTACGAGCTGATCGTGCCGACCGCTGGGTTCTACAAAGTGTCGTTTGACCCGCAGGGTACGACCTGGACGGGCTTCGCCATCAGCGACACCTGCCCGCCGGGCAACGAGTGCCTGGTGGTCAAGACGTCCTCCAGCAGCTCCTTGCCGTACGGCACGGATTGCATGTACCTGGAGGCCGGGACGTACTACCTGATGATCGACACGTGGCCGACCCCCAACTGCATCCCGTCGTTCGATCTGACGATTGAGGCCTGCACGCCGCCGAGCGGTCGGTGCTGCTATCCGGGTGTGGGCGGCGAGGTTCTCTGCGCGGAGACGACGAATCACGACTGCGACCTGCTCGGCGGAAACTGGCAGGAGGGCATTGACTGCTCGATCCCATGTCCCAGTCCCGACGGCGACGATTGCAGTGCTCCGATCGTGGTGGACATGTCCGATCTGCCGTTCCAGGACTTCGGCCAGACCACGTGCGGCCGCGGCAACGACTACGACGACACGTGTCTGGGCTATTATGACAGTGGCGAGGACATTCTGTACGAATTGGACGTCACAACGGCCGGCTACTACAAGGTGTCGATGGATCCGCTGGGCACCACCTATACGGGCCTCGGCATCGGCGACACCTGCCCCCTGGGCGCTTCGTGCCTGGCGGTCAAGACGTCCAGTGCGGCCGCGCCCTACGCCACGGAGTGCATGCACCTGGACGTGGGGACGTACTACATGATGGTCGACACGTGGGCGTCGCCGGACTGCATCCCGTCGTTCAATCTGACGATTGACAACTGTACGCCGCCGAGCGGGCGGTGCTGCTATTCGGGCGTGGGCGGCGAGGTCCTCTGTGCCGAGACGACGAATCACGAGTGCGACCTGCTGGGCGGAATCTGGCAGGAGGGCATTGACTGCTCGGTCCCATGCCCCAATCCCAACGGCGACGATTGCAGCAATCCGATCGTGGTGAACATGTCCGATCTGCCGTTCCAGGACTTCGGCCAGACCACGTGCGGCCGCGGCAACGACTACGACGACACGTGCCTGGGCTACTACGACAGCGGCGAGGACATCCTGTACGAATTGAACGTGGAGACGGCCGGTTACTTCCAGGTGTCTCTCGATCCGATGGGCACCACCTATACGGGCATCGGCATCGGTGACACCTGCCCGCTGGGCGCCGAGTGCCTGGAGGTCAGGACGGCCTCCAGCAGCTCCGTGCCGTACAGCACGGAGTGTATCCAGTTGGACCCCGGCACGTACTACATGATGATCGACACGTGGGCGGCGCCGGACTGCATCCCCTCGTTCAACCTGACCATCAACACTTGTGAGCCCTCTTACTGCCAGGCGTCCGGCGGTGGCGACGAGTACATCTCGAACGTGACCATCGGAGATATCAACAACAGCTCGGGCAGCAGTGGGTACGCCGATTACACGGCGCTGTCCACGGTGGTGAAGGTGGGCGAGTCGTATCTGATTACCGTCACCAACGGGAATGGGTACAGCAGCGATCAGTGCGGCATCTGGGTCGATTGGAACCAAGACATAGACTTCACTGATCCGGGTGAGCAGATTCCCGTGACCGGGTCGCCTGGGGCCGGGCCTTACACGGCCATGATCACCCCGCCGCCAGGCGCGGTAAACGGGCCGACGCGGATGCGCGTGCGCATCACGTACTCCGGTACGCTGAGCCCGTGCGGATCCACCACTTACGGCGAGGTGGAGGATTACACGCTGATCGTCCAGGCGATCTGCGGAGACTTCAACGACGACAACGTGGTTGACATCTACGACTACTGGGTCCTCCTGGATTCGTTCGGAAGCTGCGCCGGCAACCCGAAGTACGTGCCGGACGCCGATTTCGACGGAGATGGGTGCATCACTCTGGTGGATTACCAGGCCTGGCTGGCGTGCTACCGCGACTACATCGGCAATCCGAAGGCGGGTCCGCCGCGAGGCGCTCCCTCCCAGCAGATTGATCCGAGACCGGTGCGCCCGGTCATGACGCCGCTGCCCGGTGAGTCGGCGACTGCGCCAGGGTCGGTCAAGGGATTGGACAGTGCGACTCCGGCGGGCCTCAGTGTGCCGCCGGACGCCATTGAGGCACAGTGAATGAAGGGGAACCTGGCGGTCGGCCTGCCGCCGGCCGCCAGGGAACCCCGACGATATGGAAGAACACTTGTATCTCTCAACAAGTGCATGACGTAACGGGTTACTGGCTCTTTTTGCGAGGAGTGGCGAAGAATGAAAGGGAAACTGTTTGTGGCGGGCGCCGTCCTGGCGGTTGCCTGTCTGGCCGTCAGTCCGGCCAAAGCGGATGTGGTCCTGGACTTTGTTCCGCAGTTCAGCACGATCCCGACCGTCGGGGGGACCGTTGATATCGACATCGTGATGGATACGCTGGGCACTCCCCCGGCGGAGCCGGTGTCGATTCTGGGCTGGGGTATTGACCTGCTCTATGACAACACCAAGCTTGTGGTGACGAACGTTCAAATCGGCCCGCTGTGGGATCCGGCGTACGCTCCGGACGGCGACGAACTGGCCGGTCTGGCGTTCCCCGATGGGATCAGCGGCCAGGACGTTCTGCTGGCAACGGTCACCGTGCAGGGACTGGCTGTGGGAACCTGGACGATGGAGACCGGGAACTCCTATCCGGACGACTTGACGGAGGGCTTCGCCCTGGATCCAGACGGATTCGAGGCGGTCGTAGTGGACGGGCTGGCGACCATCACCGTGCTGCCGGAGCCGACGGCGCTGGCGTTGCTGGCTCTGGGCGGATTGGCTGTTCTCCGCCGCCGCTGAAAAAGCGGTGGTTGAGGCTCGTACGCGTTTGATAGTCTGATAGAACGAACCGGGTTGCGTTGCGGATGCCCCGCAACGCAACCCGGCTTCTTATTGGACCTTGGCCGGAACGGGAGCCCCGTTACCGTACCGTGATTCCGGCCGCCGCGAAGCTCAGACCCAGCCGCGATCGTGGCAGGCCTTCGCGACGCGCTCGACAGCAATGACGTACGCGGCGTCTCGCATGGGCAACTTGCGGTTGCGGGACACCTGCAGGACGTCATGGAACGCGGACGTCATCATCACGTCCAGCTTGCTGAGCACTTCGTCCCTCCCCCAGAAATAATTCATGTTGCACTGAACTTGCTCCAGGTAGCTGCACGTGACCCCGCCGGCGTTGGCGAGGAAGTCGGGAATGACGAAGATGCCGCGCTCGTTGAGCACGTGGTCCGCGTCGGGCGTGGTGGGGCCGTTCGCGCCTTCGGCGATGAGCTTCACGCGGCGGGAGATGGAGTGGACGTTGTCGGCCGTAAGGGAGTTCTCCAGGGCCGCGGGGATCAGGATATCCACCTCCTGCTCCAGCCAGGCGTTTCCGGGCAGGGTCTCCAGCCCCAGGGCCGCCGCCTTCTTGCGGTCGATGCCGCCGAATCGATCCGTGATCCCGCGCAACTGGTCGAGCTCAATTCCCTCCTTCTTGCGGAAGGAAACGGCCTCTTTGGCCTGCTGGTCCCAGCAGGAGACGCAGGTGACCGTACCGCCGAGCTGGCGGTACAGCTCGAAGGCGTATTGCGCGACCTTGCCGAACCCCTGAATGGAGGCCGTGGTGTCCCTGGCTTGCAGCTTCAGTTCCTTGAGGGCCTCGCGGATCGTGTATACCACGCCGTAACCGGTGGCTTCCGTCCGGCCCTGCGAACCGCCCATGCCGACCGGTTTGCCGGTGATGAAGCCGGGGTACTTCCCGCCGTGAATGGTCTCAAACTCGTCGAGCATCCAGAGCATATGCTGGCCGCTGGTCATGACGTCGGGGGCCGGCACGTCAAGCACGGGCCCCATGTCGCGGGCGATGGCTCGCACCCAGGCCCGGCACAGATTCTCCTGCTCTCTCATGCTGAGGTGATAGGGATCACAGACCACGCCGCCCTTGCTGCCGCCCAGCGGGATGTTCACGACGGCGCACTTCCAGGTCATCCACATCGACAGGGCGCGGACGGTGTCGATGGTTTCCTCCGGATGAAACCGAATGCCGCCTTTGCCCGGGCCCCGCGCGTCGTTGTGGTGGACACGGTATCCGCGGAACACCCGGTACGACCCGTCATCCATCCGCACGGGGAGGCTCAAATGGTATTCGCGCATCGGATTGCGGAGCATGTCGCGCGTGGCCGGGTCCAGCTCGAGAAGCTCTGCAACCTTGTCAAACTGTGCCTGCGCCATCTCGAAGGCATTGAACGATTTACTGGCCATGTCTGTCTTCCTGTATGGGTCTGGCGGACTGTCGCTGGGGTGTACTCCGCCTGGCGGGGGCAACCGAAGGCCGCAGCATACGTGAAGGCCGGATCGGCTGTCAATGCCGGCGGCACCGGCCCGACACCCGTGCGCGGGCCCGAGTCCGCCCGGGAATCGAGCCGGAAAGGGAGGCCCGGGCGCCGGAGTGCGGGAAAGGCCCGGGGGACCATGCGTGCCGGCATCGGACCGAGTGATTCGGCGGCGGGATGGCTGCCGCAGGGGCAGACCGCCGGCCGGGTCGCGCTGCGGCCCCGACCGTACCAAGCCGGTTGCGTTGTTGGCGTGGACGCGGAGACCGGCGG
>MTKY01050713.1_pt1 | contig 25286 bp, 20 predicted proteins | sample 1042731 | NCBI WGS metagenome assembly MTKY01 (sample SAMN06212206, study PRJNA360538) | anaerobic digester metagenome | biome: Wastewater treatment plant; material: sludge; isolation source: anaerobic digester fed with sludge from wastewater treatment plant | place: Denmark: WWTP Soeholt ... | reverse complement strand
AGCTGCGCACGGTCGCGCAGAAGTGGGATCGCGAACGCCAGCACCGGCGTCGGCAGCACGTGTGGCAGCACCGCGGCGCGCCCGCCTGCGGCCGTCACCACCGCGGCCGTGTCCCGCGCGAACTCGTCGGACTTGTGCCGCGCGTCGTAGCCCACGACGACGAACGGCTCGCTGCGTGGGTGGTCGGCATCGTGCTGCAGGTATGCCGTGAGCCCGGCTGCCGCGCGGATGACCACCGCTCGGTTCATCCGGTTGGGGCCGGCGCCCAGGCGCCCACGCAGCCCGGCCGTGCCGAACTGCAACATCCCGACGAACCGATCCGCCAGGTCGGCCGCGGCATCCGCATCACCGGCTCGGGCACGCTCCACGACCTCGGCGAGCTCGGCCCGGGTGGAAGGGTCCGGGTCGTCGGCTAGCCAGGCCTCCGCCGTCGCGAGCAGCGCGCTCAGCGGGCCATTGTCGGGCTCGGCGCCGACGGATTCGCTTGCGGCGCTTGTGGTCTCGGGCTGCGGTGCCATCGCTTTCAGTGCCCCTGCGCGATCTTCGTGACGACCTTGGCCAACAACGCCCCGCACCGCGACGCCGCCGCCCGCCCGGCTTCGATGACCTCCTCGTGCGAGAGCGGCGTCTCGGAGATGCCCGCGGCGAGGTTGGTCACCAGCGAGATCCCCAGCACCTCCAGCCCGGCCTGCCGGGCGGCGATCGCCTCCAGCGTCGTCGACATGCCGACGAGGTCACCGCCGAGCACCTTGGCCATCTGGACCTCGGCCGGGGTCTCGTAGTGCGGCCCCCGGAACTGCACGTAGACGCCTTCGTCCAGCCCCGGGTCGACCAACTTGGCCAGGTCACGCAGCCGCTGCGAATAGAGGTCGGTGAGGTCGACGAAGTTGGCGCCCTCGACGGGCGACGTGGCCGTGAGGTTGATGTGGTCGCGGATGAGCACCGGCGTGCCCGGCCCCCAGTCAGGGTTGAGCCCGCCACACCCGTTCGTCAAGACGATCGAGGTGCACCCCGCGGCGCGAGCCGTGCGGACGGCATGGACCACCGCGCGCACCCCGTGCCCCTCGTAGAAGTGGGTGCGCGTGCCATAAACCAGGGCCCGCTTGCCCGTGTCGCCGATCGCCACCGAGCGCATCGACCCCGAGTGTCCCTCGACCGCCGCCTTGCGGAAACCGGGCACCTCCGCGTTGTCCACCGTGGCCAGCGTCTCCCCGATGAGATCCCCCGTGCGCCCCCACCCGGAGCCCAGGACCAGCGCCACGTCGTGGCGCTCGGCACCGGTCTTCTCGGCGATCACAGCAGCCGCAGCGGCGGCCACCTCGAAGGGGTCAACGGTCGGATCGGACAGATTCAGGGACGCAGTCATCCCGGCACTCTAGCGATGCGTCAGACCCTGCGACAGGTATGCCGCGCGGTCGCAACCGACCGCGCCACAGGTATGCCGCGTGGTCCCCAACCGCCGGGCCGGGCGGCATACCGAGTGGCGGAAGTCAGCTCACCGCGACGGCGAGCGCGGCGTCCCCGCGCGGACTCAGGATGACCCGGTCGCCCGGGGCGTATGCCGTGACGTCGGTGTTGTCCACCTGCACCGAGACGAGCTCGCCGCCGCCCCCGGCAGAGGCGTCGAGGCGCGCGACGACCTTGCCCGAGGCACCGAGGAAGCTCGCACTCACCACGCTCGCCGAAGCACCGGCGACCGACCCGCTCCCGGCAGGCGCGGTCGAGATCTCTACCCCCTCGGGACGGATGAGCACGACCGCCGGACCGTCGCCGGCCGACCCGGCCAGCAACGGCACCGACCCACCGAGCACCGTCGCAACCCCGCCAGAAACCGTGCACCGCAACCGGTTTGTCAAGCCAACGAACTCGGCGACGAACGGCGTGGCCGGGTTCTTGTAGAGCTCGGCCGGGCTGGCCAGCTGCTCCAGGCGCCCGGCGTTCATCACGCCCACCCGGTCGGCGACGGCCAGCGCCTCCTCCTGGTCGTGGGTGACGAACAGGGTCGTCGTGCCCACCTCGAGCTGGATCCGGCGGATCTCGTCGCGCAACTGGGAGCGAACCTTGGCATCCAGGGCCGAGAGGGGCTCGTCGAGCAGGAGCACCTGCGGCTCGATCGCCAGCGCCCGAGCCAGGGCGACCCGCTGCTGCTGACCACCGGACATCTGGTGGGCGAACCGGTCGGCCTGTTTGGACAATCCCACCAGGTCGAGCATCTCGGCGGCCCGCTGGTGGCGGGTCGCCTTGTCCTGACGGCGCAGTTCGAGCCCGAACTCGACGTTCTGGCGGGCGGTCATGTGCGGGAACAGGCTGTAGGCCTGGAAGACCATCCCCATGTCGCGCTTGTTGGTCGGCACGCTGGTGACGTCCTTGCCGCCGACCTCGATGGTGCCGCCGTCGGCGTCCTCCAGACCCGCGAGCAGGCGCAGTGCGGTCGTCTTGCCGCACCCGGACGGGCCGAGCAGTGCGACGAACTCGCCGGGGGCCATGTGCAACGTGAAGCCGTCGAGCGCGCGGACGCTACCGGCATACACCCGGGTGAGGTCGGTGAGCCGCACCTCGGTGCCGCGCGCGGAGGCGGCGGGGGAGGGCGTGGCGGTCATGACTTCTCCTTGCGGCCGACGAACGACATGGCAAACAGGACGACGAACGCGAACACGAGCGAGGCCAGCCCGACAGCGACCGAGAGCTGACCGTCGGACTTGCCCAACTCATACATCGCGACCTGGAGGTTCTTGCGGCTGAACAGGTTGGCAATGGTGAACTCGCCGAGGACGAGCGCAACCGAGAGGAACGACGCGGACAGCACAGCGGTGCGCAGGTTGGGCAGAACGATCTGCCACATGACCCGCAGCCACGACGCGCCGAGCGACCGGGCCGCCTCGGACAGCGTCTTGACGTCGATGGCGCGCAGCCCGGCGTCGAGGGACCGATAGGCGTAGGGCAGCACGAGAATGACGTAGGCCAGCCCCAACCACACCGTGCCTTCGCCGAGCAGGTAGGACACCCACGCGTAAATCGGGGTGAGTCCGACGACGAGCACGATGGCCGGCACGGTGAGGGGGAGCAGACAGATGAACTCGACCGTCCGGGTGAGCCCGGGCAGCCGCAGCCGCACCCACGTCATCGTCGGGACGAGCAGCAGCAGCATGACGACGACGGTGAACAGGGCGAGCGCCAGCGACGCCAGGAAGCCTTCGGCGAGCGCGGGGTAGCGGTCGGTGACCTGGCCGACGTCGACGAGCGTGGTCCACACGCGCCCGGTCCGCCCGCCGGAGATGAGGTCACGAGTGGTGAACTCGAGCATCCCGTAAAGCGGGATGAAGAAGAACAGCAGGGTGAGGCCGATAACGCCCCATCGCAGCGCGGCCCGTTTGCGCCGTTCGGTATGCCGGGTGCTCACCTCGGGTGCCTCCTCACCGAACCAGCCACCGGCTGGCCCGCTTGTCCAGCCAGGCGTAGAGCCACATGACCAGAGCCACGACGACGACCATCGCCATCGCCATCGCCTTGCCGACGTTCTCCTGGCCGAGGATGACCTCGGAGGTGAAGGTGCCGCCGATCTGCAATGGCACGATCGGACTGGCCTGACTGATCAGGGCGGCGGCGGTGGCATAGGCGCTGAAGGCGTTGGTGAACAACAGCAACGTCGCACCGATGAACGACGGCATCAGGATCGGGCCGGCCACCCGTCGCCAATAGGTCCACGTCGTGCCGCCGAGCGTCTCGGTCGCCTCGCGCCACTGCGGCTTGATGCCCTCGACGGCGGGGAGGAAGACGATGAGCATGAGCGGGATCTGGAAGTAGAGGTAGACGAGCATGAGGCCCTTGTCCCACTGGTAGAGCCACAGGCTCGACCCGGTGTCGATGCCCAGGTTCGTCAACCACACGGTGAGGAAGCCCTGCAGGCTGAAGGTCGCCATGAACGCGAACGCCAGTGCCACACCGCCGAATTGGGCGAGGACCCCGCACAACGCGGTGACGAACCGCTTGAGCATGCCGTCGGGGCGGGCGGTGGACACGGCATACGCGAGGACGGCCCCGATGACCGCTCCGGTGACAGCCGTGACCACCGACAGCACGAGCGAGTGCTGCAGCGCGGGCAGGAAGCTCGACGTCGAGCCACCCAGGGCGGCGATGTTGTCCAGGGTGGGGCGACCCGAGCCGTCGACGAAGGCACCCACGACGACGACGATCGTCGGGATGAGCAGGAAGACCGTCGTGTAGGCGAAGAACGGGACGACGCCCGCAAGGGCGCCCGACGGCCGGAAGCCGCCGAGCGCCCTGCGAGTGCCGGTCAGGACCGGACGGTCAGCCAACGGCTGCGGTCCAGTTGGCGGCGAGGTAGGCCTTCGCGGCGTCGTTGTCGGCGGAGGTCGGGATGACGACCTTGCCGTTGACCGCGGGCAGCGCAGCCTGAGCGGCGGCGTCGATCTTGCCGGCGGCCTTCATCGCGTCGTAGCGGACCGGGAAGGCAGCACCCTTGAGCCAGATGTTCTGACCCTCGTCGGAGTAGAGGTACTCCTGCCACAGCCGGGCCGCTGCGGGGTGCGGGGCGTCGGCGTTGATGGCCTGGATGTAGTAGCCGGCGAGGACCGCGTTGTCCGGGATCCACGTCTTCCAGGTCGGCAGCTTCTTGGTCAGCGGCGCGTTGTTGTAGGCCCAGTCGAAGACGACCGGGGTCTGGCCGGACAGGACGCTGGCCTCGTTGGGGTCCAACGGCAGGAAGTTGCCAGCGGCCTTGAGCTGCTTGAAGAAGTCGACACCCTTGGCGATGTCGGCAGCGCTGCCACCCTGGGCGATCGAGGCCATCTGGACGCCCGCAAACGCGGCGCCGGCCTTGGTCGGGTCACCGTTGAGCGCGACCTTGCCCTTGTACTCGGGCTTGAGCAGGTCGGCCAGCGACGTCGGGGCCGGCACCTTGGCCGAGTCATACCCGACCGACATGTACCCGGCGTAGTCGTAGACCCAGACGCCCTTGGGGTCTTTGGCGTTGTCCGGGATGTCCTTCCAGGTCGCGACCTGGTACGGGGCGAACATGGCCAGGTTGGCCATCGCAACGCTCGCACCCAGGTCGAAGACGTCGGGGGCCTTGCTCTGACCCTTGAGCCGCTGGGCGGTCGAGATCTCGTCGGCGCTGGAGCCGTCCGGCTGGTCGGAGGTGATCTTGATGCCGTACTTGGCCTCGAAGCCCTTGATGGCCTCGCCGTAGTTGGCCCAATCCGGCGGCAGGGCGATGACGTTGAGCGCGCCCTCCTTCTTCGCGGCTGCGATCAGACCGTCCATGCCACCGAAGTCCGCTGCCGAGGTTGCCTTGGCGGCGTTGACGCCACCGCCCGCTGCGATGGTCGTCGTGGGCGTTGAGGCTGGCGGAGGCGAACACGCGGCGACGCCGAGGGCGGCGAGAGCAGCGACTGACACAACGGCATACCTGAACGAAGTGCTTCTCACTCGGGGAACCTTCCAACCGTGAGGGGAGCCCGCGGCTCCATGGTGAACTGCCCCCACATCATCCCCCTAGCGTCATGGCCGCCGCTCGCCCGGCGGGTTGCGATTGGGTCACGAGGTCCAAGGTGCACCGGGGCGGGCGAGCGCGAGGGGCGTCGCCCGAAGTGGTTGGATGATCGCGTGATGTCGCGCACCTGGTCGGTCGTCGTCCTCGGCGGCGGCCCCGGCGGCTATGAGGCCGCCCTCGTCGCTGCCCGCCTGGGAGCCTCGGTCACCGTGGTCGACCGCGACGGGGTCGGTGGGTCATGTGTGCTCACCGACTGTGTCCCGAGCAAGAGCCTCATCTCGACTGCGCACGTCCTGCGCCGGATGGGTGCCGCCCGCGAACACGGCATCGACCTCACGCAGCGTCCGCGGGCCAGTGACCTGCGCTCGGTCAACGCGCGCATCCTCGACCTGGCCGCCGCGCAGAGCGCCGATATCCTCGCCCGGTTGGAGGCCGACGGCGTCCGCGTATGCCGCGGCAGCGGTCGATTGCTCGCCGCGGACCGGGTGCGGGTGGAGTTCACCGACGGCGCGTCGCAGGATCTGGCCGCCGACGTCGTGCTCGTCGCGACGGGATCGACGCCTCGGGTGATGCCCACCGCCGTCCCCGACGGCGAACGCATCCTCACCTGGACCCAGATCTGGGGCTTGACCGAGGTGCCCGAGCGGCTCATCGTCGTCGGCTCCGGGGTGACCGGTGCCGAGCTCGCCCAGGCCTACCTCGGTCTGGGCAGCGCGGTCACGCTCGTGTCGTCGCGGCATCAGGTCTTGCCCGGCGAGGACAGCGACGCCGCTGCTGTCATCGAAGAGGTTTTTCGCCGCGAGGGGATGGAGGTCCTCGGCCGGTCCCGGATGAGTGCCGTCGAGCGGACGGCTGACGGGGTGCTCGTGCGGCTGGAGGACGGACGCACGGTGGCGGGCAGTCACGCGCTGCTGGCCGTCGGCTCCATACCGCAGACCGCGGGCATCGGGCTCGAGGACGTCGGCGTCGAGGTCGGCCCGGGCGGGCACATCGTCGTCGACGGCGTCTCGCGCACGTCGGTCCGCGGGGTGTATGCCGCGGGCGACTGCACCGGGGTCCTACCCCTGGCGTCGGTGGCCGCGATGCAGGGCCGGATCGCCATGTGGCACTCTCTCGGCGACGCGGTCGCCCCGCTGCGGCTGGACGTGGTGTCCGCCAATGTGTTCACCGACCCCGAGATCGCCACCGTTGGGGTTTCTCAGCAGGACGTTGACGGCGGCAAGGTCGACGCGGTTGTCACGACGCTGCCCCTGTCGACCAATGCCCGGGCCAAGATGGACGGCTTCCACGACGGTTTCGTCAAGATCTTCGCGCGTTCGGGCCACGGCACCGTCCTGGGCGGAGTGGTCGTCGCCCCGCGCGCCTCGGAGCTCATCTATCCGCTCACGATCGCGGTCGAGAACGGGCTCACCGCCGACCAGTTGTCCAATGCCTTCACGGTCTACCCCTCGATGACCGGATCGATCGGCGAGGCGGCCCGGCGGCTGCACGTCGCGGCGCGGATGAGCTGAGCCGGACCTCGTGTCGGTGTCCTGGCCGCAGTTGCTGCCGGCGGTCCTGTTGGCCGTCGCGGTGCTCGTCGGGCCGGGCGCCCTGATCCTGCGGGCCACGGGGCTGGGTTGGTTGACCGCGGTGCTCGCCGCACCCGCGGTCAGCGTGGGCGTCATCGTCGTCGCTGGTCTGGCAGTGGACCTGGTGGGCGCGACCTGGACACCGGTCACGGGGATCCTGTCGGTGGCGCTCGTCATCACCCTCGGTCTCGGTGGTGGTCTCGCGGTCGCTCGAGCGGCCCGAGCCCGTCAACCCGCCGCCGAGTCGCCTCCGCCCTCAGAAGCGGCGCCCCTGCGCGCCACCGTCCTCGTCGCCGCAGTCTGTCTCGCAGCGGCATACCTGGTGCTGGCCGGCGCCGCAGCGTCGCCGCTGGCGATCCCGCAGATGCCCGACGTCGTCTTTCACCTCGGCGCCGTCGAGTGGATGGTGCGACACGGCTCGGCCTCGGTGCTGGACGTCTACCAATACGCCCAGCTGGACGGGCCGCTGGCTTATCCGGGTGGGTTCCACGCCGTCGTCGCGGCGCTCGCTCCGTTCACCGGGCTGCCGGTGACCGCGACCTGGCACGCGTTGCTCATTGTCACCGTCGGGGTCGTCTGGCCGTTCGGGGTCATGCTGCTGGCTCGGGTCGTCCTCGGGCGGGGGACCGGGGTGCTCGTTGCCGCGGGGCTGCTCACGCTCGTGTTCACCTCGTTTCCGGTCCGGTTCCTGGCCTGGGGTCCGTTGTGGTCCAACTTGCTGGCCAACGCCCTGCTCCCGGCCGTCCTTGCCGGGGCGGTATGTGGTGTGGCGCCTTCGGCGTTGGTGGCTCATCGCGGCTTCGGTGCCAGTCGCGTGCGGGCCATTGCGTATGCCGTGCTCGGCCTGCTCGTCCTGCTAAGCACCCAGCCCAACGCCGTCGCGACCGGAACGGTGCTCGGCTGCGCGGTCGTGGCGTCATCCCTGCCGCATTGGCGTGCGATGGTAGGGCGTCGGTGGGCCGATCGATGGCTGCGGCTGCCCTGGTTCTTGGCCCTCGTGGCCGGGGTGGTCGTGCTGTCGACCCGGTTCATCCCGCCGAAGATGTATCTCATCAACGCCCACGTCCTGGCGCCCTGGGACCTCGCGCTGGCCGAGTGGGTGGCGGTGTTCGACGGAACCTGGCCCCAGGTCTGGGCCTTGCTTGCGCTGCTTGTCGTAGGGGCTGTCAGGCTGGGCAGGGACCCGGCCCGAAGGTGGGTGACCGTGTCGGTCCTCGCCTTCTCGGTGATCTTCCTAGCCCTGTATGCCGTCAACGGCCCCATCGTGCGCCAGCTCACCTGGCTGTGGTGGAACGACCACTACCGGGTCCGTGCCGCGCTGGTGCTGCCGACGCTGCTGTGCGCCACGGCAGGAACAGTGGCCGTCGGAGGGTGGCTCGCCCGCCTGCTCTCCGCCGAGCGGAGGGCGCCATGGCGGGAGAGTCTGGCCGCCCTCGTGGCCGCAGCCGTCGTTGCGGTGCTGGGGGGCGGCATACCGACGCATCGGTGGGTGGTGGACGAGACCTACCGCGAGGACGGTCCGGACTACTCCTGGGTGACGCCGCAGGAGTATGCCGCCCTGCAGCAGTTGAGCGGCTTCGTTCCGGCTGGGTCGGTGGTGGCAGCCAACCCCTACCGCGGCGGGATGTTCTTCTACGTCGCGAGCGGTGTCGAGGTCTTCTACCCGACCGAGAACTCACTCATGTTGCCCGACCGGAAACTGATCGGCACGTCGCTCACCCTCGTGGAGAGCCTGACCGCGGTGTGTTCCGCCGCGGCCCGGCACCGGGTCGACTACGTCCTCACGGGGGGGAGCATGCACATCTGGGGTGTGCTCGACCACACCGCTGAATACGCCGGGGTCGACGCCACGGCCCGCAACCCCCACTTCGAGGTTGTGGCGCAGTCCGGTCCCTACACCCTGCGTCGAGTGCCCGAGTGCACGCCTGGCGCACCCAATGCTTCCGGTATGCCGGACGGCGAGTTCGTCGGGCCTCAGCTGTCTGGTGCGGCCTGGCCCGCTCCGTCGGCACGCTCCGCCGCGGCACGGTAAGCAGCGTCCTCACGCGCCCACCGCTCCCGGCGCTGGGTCGAGATCGACGTGCGCAGCCAGCGATAGCCGGGGAACACCACGAGCGCCACGACGATGAGGATCGCCAGGTTGACGAAGGAGAACCCGGTCTCCGCGGGCATCAGCCTTCGGCGTCCTTGATCTCGGCCAACACGGTGCCGCTGGCGACGGTCTCGCCGACCGTGGCCTTGAGCCCGGTGACGACACCGGCCTTGTGAGCCGTGATGGGCTGTTCCATCTTCATTGCCTCAAGGACGACGACGATGTCACCGGACGCGACGGTCTGGCCCTCCTCGACCGCCACCTTGACGATGGTCCCCTGCATCGGGGCGGTCACCGAGTCACCCGAGGCGGCAGCACCGGACTTGGCGGCACCGGAGCGCTTCGGGGCGGCCTTGCGGGCAGCGCCGCCTCCGCCACCGCCGTTGCCGCCACCGCCGAGCGAGAGGCCTGCCGGCAGGCTGACTTCGATGCGCTTGCCTCCGACCTCGACGACGACCTTCTGCCGCTCTTCGGCCTCGGGCAGAGCGCCGGACCCACCGGCATACGCGGCGATCGTGTTGACGAACTCGGTCTCGATCCAGCGGGTGTGGATGGAGAACTTCTCGTCCGGGTCGGCCGGTGCGAAGGCCGGGTCGTCCACCACCGCGCGGTGGAACGGGATGACTGTGGGCATGCCCTCGACGACGAACTCGGCCAGCGCTCGGCGGGACCGTTCCAGCGCCTGCTGCCGGTCGCGGCCGGTGACGATGAGCTTGGCCAGCATCGAGTCGAACGCGCCACCGATGGTGTCACCTTCGACCAAACCGGAGTCGACGCGAACGCCGGGGCCGGATGGGGTCTTGTAGACCGACACCGTCCCCGGGGCCGGCAGGAAGCCGCGGCCGGCGTCCTCGCCGTTGATCCGGAACTCGATCGAGTGGGCGTGCGGCACCGGGTCGGGGTAGTCCAGCGACTGGCCCTCGGCGATGCGGAACTGCTCGCGCACGAGGTCGATGCCGGTGACCTCTTCACTGACCGGGTGCTCGACCTGCAGGCGGGTGTTGACCTCAAGGAACGAGATGTCGCCGGCCGGGCCGACGAGGAACTCACAGGTGCCGGCGCCGACGTAGCCAGCCTCTTTGAGGATCGCCTTGGACGCTCGGACCAACTCGGTGTGCTGGGCCTCGGTGAGGAACGGCGCGGGGGCCTCCTCGACGAGCTTCTGGTTGCGCCGCTGCAGCGAGCAGTCGCGGGTCGAGACGACGACCACGTTGCCGTGTTGGTCTGCCAGACACTGGGTTTCGACATGTCGGGGGTGGTCGAGGAAGCGCTCGACGAAGCACTCGCCACGCCCGAACGCGGTGACCGCCTCGCGCACGGCCGACTCGAACAGGTGCGGGATCTCGTCCATGTCCCGGGCCACCTTGAGGCCGCGGCCGCCGCCCCCGTATGCCGCCTTGATCGCCACGGGGAGTCCGTGCGCCTTGGCGAACTCGACGACCTCGTCAGGGCCGCTGACCGGGTCGGACGTGCCGGGCACGAGTGGGGCGTTGGCCTTGAGCGCGATGTGCCGGGCCTTGACCTTGTCGCCGAGCCCGTCGATCGCGGCAGGGCCGGGTCCGATCCAGATCAGCCCGGCGTCCAGGACGGCCTGGGCGAAGCTGGCGTTCTCGGCGAGGAAGCCATAGCCGGGGTGGACGGCGTCGGCCCCCGACTCCTTGGCGATGGCCAGCAACTTCTCTTGGACGAGGTAGCTGTCGCCGGGGGTCGACCCGTTCAAGGCATACGCCTCGTCCGCCACCTTGACGTGCAGGGCGTCCCGGTCGGGATCGGCATACACCGCCACCGATCCGATCCCGGCGTCCTTGCACGCCCGGGCGATGCGCACGGCAATCTCGCCGCGGTTTGCGATCAGCACCTTTGAGATCTTCGCCATGGGGGGGAGCCTAGCGCCACGACCCCTCCGCGCGACCCGACCTGCAGTGGAGGCATGGCTCACGTTGCGCCCAAGGCGCGGTTGGCCCTACAGCGGGGCAGGTCACATGGCGCTCGTCAGCGTCCCGATGACCGCGTCGGCCCGGTCGTGCTGGCCGGTGGCTCGCAGGACGTCAATGAGATCACTCGCTGCCCGCGCCCGGTTGCTTGAGTCGCGCGCGATGGTGAGCCCCTCATAGGCCGATTCGAGCGAGCGCACCGCGCCAGTGACATCGCCGTCTTCGCGTTGGATCTGGCCTGCCAACCAGAAGGCGTGAGCGGCCGCTCCAATCTCGCCGACGCGGGCGAACAATTCGCCCGCGCGAGTCGCGGCGTCAGCCGCATCCGCGCCGCGCGAACCGATCGTGGCGACGACCCGTGCCCAGGTTTCCAGAAGCGAGGCGTGGACGCGCTCGGACTGCCGACGCTGACGCTCGGTCAGGTCGTCGTCCAACGCGCCGGGGTCCTCGTCGGGCGTCAGGGTCGCCGACTGGGCCGCGCCGCCGTCGGTTCCTTGACCGAGCAGGGCCTCAAGGTGGGTCATGAGGGCTTCGGTGTCGTTGCACCCGGCTGCGACCGGTGCCCACGCGGCCAGGATCTGGGCGATTGCGCCCGGATCCCCGTCAGCCGCCCGCAACAGGGGGAGGGCAGCGGCATACCTGAGGTGGGCGGTCTGTTCGTCACCCGCGCTGGCCGCACATTGCGCGGACTCGGCCCACGCCATCCCCGCGTGTTCCAGCAACCCCGCCGCGGTGGCCACCTCGGCTGCCTGCAGGTATGCCGCGGCTGCCGCCGGGAAGGCGCGTGCCCTGGCGTGCCACTCGGCGGTGTCCAAGGCGGCGGCCACCGAATCGGGCCCGGTCGGGCCCGCTTCGGCGTCCCGCGCGGCGTCGGGTTCGACCTCGGACTCGGGCGTGGCCCCGGCCTTCGCCGCAGTCGGTGAGCTGACGGGGGGTGCGAGTGCGGCGATGGTGAAGTCCAGCGCGACGGGCGTGCGGGTGGCGGTCAGCGCTCGGGTCAGCAGCCGCGCGTAGTAGTCGCTGCCGCTGCGGGCATCGAACTGACTGGCGAGGTCGGCCGTCTGGTCATGCACCCACGCATGCAACTGCGCGAGCGTTGGCGCATCGGGGGAGCGCAGGCCCGTCGGGATGTCGCCGTGGTCGAGGTTGGCCGAGAGCCCGGCGAGCACGCCCAGCAGGAAGCGCAGCCGAAACAGCGGCGTGTCGGCGCCTTCGAGCAGCTCGGCGTGGTCCTCCCTGAGGAATCGCAGCGCGCGCTCGATGTGTCCGCCGCGCGCCACCGTCTCGAAGCCCTGTCCGCGGGCCGGTGCGTAGTCGCTGGCGGAGGTGTCCAACGTGGCCACCGCGCGTCGGTATGCCGCCAGCGCCGACGTGGCGTCACCGGCGTTGAGGTGGGCCAAGGCGAGGGCGTGCAGGGTCCGGGTGGGCTCGAGGTTGCAGCTGGAGTGCTGGGTTAGCCCCAACTCGATCGCCTCGGCGAAGCGTCCGGTCTCGGTGAAGTAGTCGACCTGATGTCCGATCCGGCAGGCGGCGCAGTTGTCCATGTCATCAGCGGGCAGGGCCAACCACGCCAGCCGCGCCTGCTCCATTCCAGCGTCGCCACTGTGCCATTCCCAGCGGAACCTCGAACCGAGCACCGACCCGAGGCCCTTGCCGGCGAGGGCGAACCGGCGCCTCATGTCCTCAAGGAAGGCGTCGGCCTGCTCGCGGGTGATCGCGGGATAGTCGGGCAGGTCGCCGGCGACCCACTTGAACTCCCAAAACAGGTTGTGCTCGTCGGATTCGTCGAACAACTCGGGTTGGCTGTCCCAGAGCCGCAACAGCCGGGCGAAGGTGACGAAGGACCGGTCTCCCTGGCCGGTGAAACTGTAGGCCTCGACGAGGTCCAGCAATGCTTCGGCGAGGCGTTCCTGGGGTCCTTCGGCGTCGATGCGCCGGACGATGACTTCGGCCGCTGCGGTGCGGGCGCTGCCATAGGGCATGGCGCGGATGGTGCGCAGTTCGCGTCGGGCATCGGCGTCGGCGGGGGCCATCTCAGGGTCCTCTCGGGTGGGTCGGGTGCCCGTCTGGCGGGTCTGGCGGGTCTGGCGGGTCTGGCGGGTCTGGCATCGGATGGCCGCGGTCGAGGGAGTGGGCCAGCAGCACGCTCAGCGCATCGTGCAAGGAAGCGACCTCACGTGGGCGCAGGCCTTCGCCGGCGAGCATCACGGCGGACAGGTAGAGGGCGCGCAGCCCCTCTGCGAACACCACCCCGTCGGGTGCGGCGAGCAGTTGCTGGACGAGGGTGGAGGAGTCGTTGAGCACAAGGCTGCGGGTGCGTGTCGTCGTGTCGGTCTCAAGGGCGTCCAACAACCCGCCCCACAGGCCCGGGGCGGCTTCCCGCTCGCGGGCCAGGGCTCTCCGGTGCTCGCCGTCAGGGTCGCGCAGGAGCACGGCGGGCAGGGATTCGGGCTCGAAGGTCCGCACCAGGACGTGGCAGTCCTCGTCGGTGAGGACCGCTTCGGCGACGGACAGGGCTGCGGCGAGGTGCGCCTCGCGCGCGGGCGCGACGAGGGCCAGCACCTGCGTGATGTCGGTGCTCGACAGCTCGCGGACCTGCCACCCGGGACGCCGTCCGAGGCGGGCCAGAAGGTCGGCGTCGTAGACGTAGCCGGCGTTGACGACGACCAGACCCTGGGCGCGGGCCACCGCCGAGATCCGGCGGAATGCTTCGGTCGTCGAGGTGAACACGATCTCGCCGTCCTGCCCGATGTCATGCAGGGTGCGGACCCCGTCGGTGGTCTCGAACGGCAGAACCTGGGCGGCGAGGTCGAGCATGTCCTCGTCGGTGAGCGCGAGCGACCGCAGCGCGAGGTGGTGGGTTTCGACGAAACGTCGGGTGAGGGTCGAGGGCGTCGTCAGGGTGGCCGTGGCCCACTCCTTGAGTTGCGTCCCGAGGGCTTCACGGGTCGCCAGGAGAATCTCGTCGTCATGGATCTGCTCGCGTGAGGCGGTGGGGGATAGCGCGTCCGAGTTGAGGATCGCCCGAGTGAAGAACGCCCAGTCGGGCAGCACCCCGTCGACGCGAGCCCCGACGAGCATCTGCTTGCTGTAGACGCGGTGCCGACCCGAGCCGGGGGTGACCGCTTGGGGAAGGATGAACGCCACCCCGGACACCCCGGCGAGAGGAACGCTCAGATCGATGTGTCCCAGCGGGGTGAACCCCAGGACGCGCTCGCAGTATGCCGCCAGCATCCGCGAGCGGACCTCCGCCGTCGGGTAACGCACCTGCCACGGCAGCACCGGGACGGTGATCCGTCGCCACATCGGTTCCGCTCCCTCGACGGGGACCGAGACGGCGACGTCAAACGGCAGGAGCGAGCCATAGTCCGTCGCCAGGGCGACGACGGTGGAGGTCTCCAGCCAATGCTCGCAGCCCCGACGGGACCAGACCCGGACGGTCGTGCCCACGGGTATGGCGTCGGCTGCTGGACCTGGCGGCAGAACTGACACGTCGAAGGTGCCATCGCTGTGCCCCACCCAGATGGTGGGGTCGGTGCCGGGCCGCGCCGACCTGGAGGTGACCTCGATCCGGTCGGCGACCATGAAGGCAGCGAGCATGCCGATCCCGAACTGGCCGAGGTAGTGCGCGACACCGAGGCCGTGCGGGTCGCGTTTCGAGGACCGGCCGATCGTGGCGAGCAACTCGGTCGCTTCGTCTGCGGTGAGACCCACCCCGCTGTCGGAGACCACGAGGACCGTCGTGCCATTGGCCTCGGTGGTCGAGGACAGCCGGATCGTCGTCGGCGCGTCGGGGTCCTGCGCCAACCTCGCGGTCAGGGCGTCGACGGCGTTCTGCAACAACTCGCGAAGGTAGACGTGCGGGCCCGAATAGAGATGGTGGGACAACAGGTCGACCATGCCGGCCAGGTCGACCCGGAATCGTTCCGACATCAGGGTCCATCAGCCCGCGGCGCGTGCAGTTTCGGGTCGAACGGCGATCGGCGTCATTCCTGCGCAGCCGCCGCGGCCGCTTCGGGGAAGGCCTCGTTGAGCCGCTCCCACAGCTGGCAACTCGTGGCGATCCCCGTATTGACGTGCAGGTTCAACTGGTCGTCGGTGAGCCCGTGCTCGTAGTCCAACGTGTGCTCGGAGATCACCCGAAGCTGGCCCTCGTCGTTGACCCGGGCATAGACCTTGGGGAAGAGCCGGTCGCGATTCCATTCGTTGATGACCTCGAGAGCCTGGGGCAGGTCGGCCGGGCTGAGCTTGCCGTCCCAGATCCCCCGCACCTGCAGGATCTCCGACTGGTTGCCATAGGTGAAGAACCAGATGATGCCGTCGTCCCACCCGCTGCCGATGTCACCGTCCGAGTCGACCTGGTAGGACCAGTTGTTGGCCTCAAGCGTTGCCTTGATGCGCTCCTTGCCCAACGGCGCCAGCTGGGGTGTCGGTTGAAGGTTGGAGTTGCTGAAGAAGCCCATCGGTGTGCCCTTTCCTGCCCCCGGATGACCCGCGGGATATCTCGCCGAAAAGGCCACCCTTCCGCGCCCCGGACGCGGTTGTCAACCGCTTCTGGGGGTGGGGATCCGCCTGCGGAGCCGGTCAGCCAAGCCGGTCCAGGTCGGCCTGGCAGGAGGCCTCGAACGCCGCCAACTCGGCGAGCGACTCGTCAATGTCGCGGCGACGTTCCTCAAGGTCGACCCGACGGATCCTGGCCTGGGCGATCGCATACTCCAACTGGCTGGTCTTGCCTCGCGGTGCGTCGTAGAGGTCGATGATCGTGCGGATCTCCTCCAGCGGAAATCCCAGGCGCTTGCCGCGCAGGATCAGCGCGAGTCGGGTCCGGTCGCGGCGGTGGAAGACCCGCCTGGTCCCATGCCGCTCGGGGGAGATCAGCCCGAGGTCCTCGTAGTGCCGCACCGTCCGATGGGTGACCCCGAACTCGGCCGCCACCTGTGCGATAGACCACGTCCGATCGGCGTCCCGTGCGCTTGCCACAGGCAGGAGCATGCTTTACGTTGACGTCAACGTCAACTAGCTCGACGCCGTCGTCGTGTGCCCGCTGGGGGCACTGTGGCGACCGCAGGCCGACCGGATCGAGGCACGTCATGTTCGAACTCACCGAAGAGCACGAGCACTTCCGCCAGGTGGTGCGCGACTTCGCCGAGAGCGAGATCGCTCCGCAGGTCGCGGCCTGGGATCGCGAGTCCTACTTTCCCGTGGAACTCATCCCGCGGCTGGGCGACCTTGGTCTGTTCGGCATCGTCGTGCCGGAGGAGTATGGCGGCCAGGGCGGTGACTTCACCTCGCTGTGCATCGCCATCGAAGAGCTCGGCCGGATCGACCAGTCGATCGGCATCACCCTGTCGGCCGGTGTCGGCCTGGGCATCAACCCGATCCTCACCTACGGCACCCACGAGCAGAAGGAGAAGTACCTCCCGGACCTGGTGACCGGCCGGGCGCTCGCGGGCTTCGGCCTCACCGAACCCGAAGCGGGATCAGACGCAGGGGCCACCCAGACCCACGCGGAACACCACGGCGACGAATGGGTCATCAACGGCTCCAAGGCCTTCATCACCAACGCCGGGACCTCGATCACCTCGGTCGTCACGGTGACGGCTCGCACCGGTGCCAACCCAGACGGCTCGCCGGAGATCAGCGCCCTCATGGTCCCGTCCGGCACCCCGGGTTTCACGGTGGACCCGCCCTACCACAAGCTCGGCTGGCACATCTCGGACACCCACGGCCTGTCCTTCGACAACTGCAAGGTGCCGACCGACAACCTCCTCGGCCAGCGTGGGGCCGGCTTCAAGCAGTTCCTCAAGACCCTCGACGACGGTCGGATCGCCATCAGCGCACTCGCGCTCGGGTGCACCCAGCGGATGCTTGAGGAATGTGTCGCCTACTCCAAGAGCCGCATCGCGTTCGGCCGCCCCATCGGGGTCAACCAGGGCGTCTCGTTCCAGGTGGCCGATCTCGCCGTGATGGTCGATGCCTCCCGGCAGCTCACGTATCACGCGGCCTGGCTCAAGGACGAGCAGCACAAGGGTCACAAGTCGATCGCTGAGGTCAAGCACGCAGCCGCCGTCTGCAAGCTCTACACCAGTGAGGCTGCGATGGCAGCGACGAGGATCGCCACCCAGATCTTCGGCGGCAACGGCTTCATGGAGGAATACCCGGTCGCCCGGTTCTACCGCGACGCCAAGATCCTCGAGATCGGCGAGGGCACGTCCGAGGTGCAGCGGATGCTCATCGCTCGCGGCCTGGGCCTGCCCGCCTGACCTGCCGCCTCAGTCGCGACTGAGCCGCCGATCACCCCGTAGGTCCCGACGCGTCCCACCTGGGAGAGGATGAGGTATGCCGCCGAGCACCGACCCGACACAAGCACCCTTCGCCGGTCCGTCCGCCGCAGACGGCGGCGACCCGCGGGTCGACGACGTCCGGGCGAGGTTCGCGGCGGCATACCGGGCGACGGCCGCGCCCCTGACCGAGAGCCTCGGGGCGAAGCTGGCCCAGCAGGGCAAGATGTACGTCCGCGACCGGATCGCGCAGCTGTTCGACGAAGGATCCTTCGTCGAGGACGGGCGCTACGCCAACGCCCTCGCCGGCGACCTGCCCGCCGACGGCGTCGTCACGGGCCGCGGGACGGTGGACGGCCGACCGGCCATCGTCATCGCCAACGACCCGACCGTCAAAGCCGGCTCATGGGGTGCGCGGACGGTCGAGAAGATCGTCCGCGCCACCGAGATGGCCACCCGTGAGGAACTGCCGGTCTTCTGGTTCGTCGACTCGGCCGGCGCGCGGATCACCGACCAGGTCGAGATGTTCCCCGGGCGGCGCGGGGCCGGGCGGATCTTCCACAACCAGGTCGCGCTGTCGGGCAAGGTGCCGCAGATCTGCTGCCTGTTCGGCCCGTCGGCTGCGGGAGGCGCCTACATCCCGAGCTTCTGCGACCTCATCATCATGGTCGAGGGCAACGCCTCGATGTATCTCGGCAGCCCCCGGATGGCCGAGATGGTCGTGGGGGAGAAGGTCACCCTCGAGGAGATGGGCGGCGCCCGGATGCACTGCACCGTCTCCGGCGTCGGCGATCTGCTGGCCCAGGACGACCACGAGGCCATCGAGCTGGCCAAGCTCTACTTCTCCTATGTGCCCGGCTGCTGGCGCGAGCGGCCCCCGACCTACCACCCGGAGGAGCCCGCGGAGCCGCTCACCCGGCATACCGTCCCGGAGCGCGAGAGTCAGCCGTTCGACATCCACACGGTCATCGACGGGCTGGTCGACGCCGACTCGTTCTTCCCGATCAAGCCGCTGTTCGCCGCCGAGCTCGTCGTGGGCTTCGGGCGGATGCACGGCGAGACTGTCGGCATCGTCGCGAACAACTCGGCGGTCAAGGGCGGCGTGCTCTTCACCGACAGCGCGGACAAGGCGACCCGGTTCATCTGGCTGTGCGATGCGTTCAACATCCCGCTGATCTATCTCGCCGACGTGCCGGGCTTCATGATCGGCTCCGAGGTCGAGCGCGGCGGGATCATCCGGCACGGCGCCAAGATGGTGTCCGCCGTGTCCGAGGCGACCGTCCCACAGTTCTGTGTGGTCGTCCGAAAGGCTTATGGCGCAGGGCTTTACGCAATGGGTGGCCCCGGGTTCGCGCCCGACGCGACCCTCGCGCTGCCGACCGCCAAGATCGCCGTCATGGGCCCGGAGGCCGCGGTCAACGCGGTCTATGCCAACAAGATCGCCAGCATCGCCGACCCCGATGAGCGGGCGGCATACGTGGCGGCTCGCCGGGCCGAGTATGAAGAAGATGTCGACCTCGAGCGGCTGGCCGCCGACCTCGTCGTCGACGGTGTCCTGGAGGCCGACGCGTTGCGCGAGGAGCTGCTGCACCGGCTGCGTTACGCCTCGCGGCGCGACCGGCACTTCAGCGAGCGTCGCCGCTCCGTGCCGCCGGTCTGAGCCGCGGCCACGCGGGAGCGCGCGGCGGTGACCTGGGACGGCATACCCCCTCTAGCATTGCCTCCCATGGGAGGTGGGCGGAGTGCGCGGGTAGCCGCCGCGTTCACGGCGCCCATCCCCCCCGAGGAGGCCGTGCCGCGCACGGCGGACGCCCCTGGCACCCCGTGGTGGCGCCGGTTCGCGGTCTGGTTCCCCCTCGCCGTGTATGCCGTCACCCGCCTCATCGACGCCGTCTACTTCGCCGTCATGCAGCGCTCGCAGATCCCGATGGTCCCGGGCAACGGTGCCGCACGGGTCATCTTCCCGACCCCGGCGGGGCCGGGTTATTGGCCGGTGATGGCCAACTGGGACGGGCAGTGGTACCACGAGATCGCGGTGTTGGGCTATCCCGACCCGCTCCCCACCGACCCGGTCACCGGCAAGGTCGTCCAGAACCCGTGGGCGTTCTATCCGATGTTCCCGATGCTCACCCGGGCGGTCATGCGAGTGACCGGACTCGACTTCTACGTTGCTGGTGGCCTGCTGTCGACGGTGGTCGGGGCAGTGGCGATGGTCCTGCTGTTCCGGCTCGTCGATCGAGCGGCCGGGCGATGGTCGGCCATCGTCGCCACCGTCGCCACGACGACCTGGGTCGCGGCCCCTGTGCTGCAGACCGACTACTCCGAAGCATGTGCGCTGCTCGTCATCGTTCTGCTGCTCACCGCTGTGCGGGGTCGGCGGTATTGGTGGGTCCTCGTCCTGCTCGTCGCGTTGGCGCTGACACGGAACCTCGTCCTCATCTCCGCCCCGCCGCTCATCGCCCACGCTGCCCTGCGCTGGCTGCGTCGCAACGCCGAGCCGTTCCCGTGGCGGCAGCGCACCGGGCTGGCCGGGCTCACCGTGCTCTCCGGTGCACTCACCTTCCTCTGGCCGACCATCTGCCGTGTGGTGACCGGCGACAAGGACGGCTACACCAAGACCATGGCGGCCTGGGGCGTCGACGCTTTCGAGATCAAGCTGCCCACCTGGCTGGACTACATCGATGCCGACTACGGCAAGCTCGGCTGGCTCGCCTGCCTGCTCGCGGTGGGTTGGTTCGTCACGAAGATGCTCTCGGCCGACACCGCACGGTGGGGGCCTGAGCTGTGGGGCTGGGCGGGGGCCTATCCGGCATACCAGGTCCTGGTGACCGGCATCGGCCCGTCCCGGATCCGCTACGCGCTGCTGGCCTGGCCGGTGTTCCTACTCCTGGCCTGGATCCTCAACCGGCCGCGTTTGCGGCCGCGGCGGGCCTGGTGGCTCACGGCATACGCCGTGGTTCTTGTGGCGCTGCAAGGCTGGTGGGTCTGGAACTACTGGATCATCCTCGGCCTGCACCCGGACGTGCAGTTCCCTTAACCGCCACCCTGCGCGTCACCGCTGATGCACCGTGACGATGTCGAACCAGCCGACCCCGATGTCGTCGAGCAACTCGCGCAGCAGCGGCAGCGAGATTCCGACGACGTTGTGGTGGTCGCCCTCCAGCCCGGTGACGAACGGCCCGCCGAGACCGTCGATGGTGAACGCACCCGCCACCCGCAACGGCTCGCCGGTCGCCACGTAGGCGCGGATCTCCTCGTCGCTGAGTTTGGCGAAGTGGACCTTGGTGGATGCGGTCGCTCCGAGCGTGGCCTGGCTGCCGCCCAGCGCCGCCGGTCGTTGGTCGACGATCCAGTGGCCGGTGTGCAACACCCCGGACCGGCCGCTCATCCGCTGCCACCGCTCGATCGCCTCGTCGGCATCCTCCGGCTTGCCGTGCACCTGGCCGTCGAACTCCAGCACCGAGTCGCACCCCAGCACCAGGTCACCGACGCGCTCGCCGAAGGCAACTGCCTCGGCCTTGGCCCGGGCGAGGACGAGGGAGACGTGAGCCGGCTCCAACAGGCCATACCGGTCCAGGGCATCGGCGACGACGGCGTCCTCGTCGACCGAACTGACGATGACCGTCGGCTCGACCCCCGCGTGTTGCAAGGTGCGCAGCCGCGCAGGGGAGGCCGAGGCGAGCACGAGGCGCACGCGAGCGGTGGTCACGAGGCCCAATGTATGCCGCGTGCCTGCGTCCGCGGCAAGGGCGCGCCCACTCAGTGGGCTTGGCCGATCCGCTCCCAGGTGAGCTCGTCGGATGCGCTGAGGCGCAGAGCTCCGAGGGCGCGGAAGGCCAAGGAGCGAACCGTCGCCGGTGCGCAGCCGAGGATCGCCGCGATCGTGTCGTCGGGCAGGTCCTCGTAGTAGCGCAGCACCAAGACCGCTCGTTGGCGAGCGGGCAGCTTCGCCAGCATGGCCCACATCGTGTCGTGGTCGGGGTTCCAGTCGTCGAGCGACGAAGGCGCGACCCGGCGTGGATCCAGGGGAGCGAGGCTCACAACCTCGTGCGAGCTGTGCCGCTTCATCGATAGGAACCGGTTGACGAGCATGGTGCGCACATAGGCATCGACCGAGTCGGCCTGACGGACCCGCTCCCACTTGGCCAGCACGGTGGTCAGGGTGTCGTGGGCGAGATCCTCCGCGTCGCTGCGGTTGCCGGTCAGCCGGTATGCCGTGGCCAACACCCGCGGGAGCGCGGCGGACGCGTAGTCCGCCGCCTCCTGCGGGAGCCGCGCTCGGAAGAGTGCCATGTCAACGCTGCCCGATACCGGAGGCCCGGACGTCCTCGGCCAGGCGGTCACACAGGACCTTGGCGCGTTCCAGCGCGACAGCGGATGACGTGTCGACGACCGACACGCTGACCGTGATGTCGCCGACGAGCTGGATCGCCGACGCCTGGTGCCACGTGTTGAAGAGGACTTCCGTGGTCGTGATCAACAGGCCGTCGCGCCCCGTCCACGCGGTCGGGTTGGGCGACCCGATCCAAACACACATCCCCGTGTTGTCGCGGATCTGTTGCATCGCCCTCGGTCCGTGCCCGGGCGCCCACGCTGCCAGGACGATGTCAACAGTCGGCCAGTCTGCATCGACCGACGCACTGGCCAGGGCCGTTGCGACCTGCTGCTCGGCCGCGGCATACGTCGCCGCTCCAAGCTGCTTGGGGACGTCGATCGCGTCGCAGTAGTGGAAGCCCATGACGGGAGCGGCTCCGGCGCTGGACGGCCCAGGCTCCAGGCCCCAGCTCATCCCGGGCCCCAGGGTTGAGGCGTCCGGGATCAGGGTCACCAGGTCGTCGGAGGACAGAAGGGTCTGCTTTGGCCGCGCCGCCGTGACCGTGGCCGGCGGCTTCGTCACCAGTCCGGTGGCCGTCGATGTGGCGCTGGTGGTGGACACGGTCCGGTCCCCAGTGGCAGTTGGGGTGGAGGCGGCTGTCGGTGGTTGCGTCACGGTCAGGGCGATCGTCCCCGCGCTCGAACCGGCCGGAACGGCGAGGTTTCGCCCAGCGGTGAGCAACCCGGGGCCCGCGATCAGGGCCGCGACGATCGCCAGGGTCGAGCCTGTGGTTCCGACGATCGTCAACGTCGCGGAGCGCCTGCGTCGTTTGGCAGCACCGGTGATGATCCGGTCGAACAACTCCGGCGACTCGCCCGCTGCGGGCGGTGTGGCCGAGGCGAACAGTGCGCGCAGGTGTTCCTCGTCGCGCCACTGGGATTCGCTGCTCATCGTGTCGTCCTTTCGGGTGGACACCCGGCGGTGTCTTCACTCTCCCAGACGCGACAGGCCTGCGATCTGTTGCAGCGACAAGCGCCAGTGCGCTGACCGCGGAACGCGGGTGGGCGGCATACGGGCGCCGCCCACCCGAGCACTCAGCCGAGGCGACCCAGGACGGCGTCGCGCAACGTGTCGAGGCTGACGCCACCGAGGTCCAGCGCCTGCCGGTGGAACGCCTTCATGTCGAAGTCGGCGCCGTCGCGCTCGCGGACCTGCTCACGAAGCGAGAGCCACAGGCGCTCGCCAATCTTGTAGGACGGCGCCTGGCCCGGCCACCCGAGGTAACGGTTGAGCTCGAAGCGCAGCTTGCCCTCCGACTCGTGGGCGTGTGCGGTGAGGAAGGCCCACGCTTTGTCGTAGGTCCACTCGCCACCGCCGACCTCGTCGGGCGCCTCGAACCCGCAGTGCACGCCGATATCGATGACGACGCGGGCCGCGCGCAGCGACTGGGCGTCGAGCCAGCCCATCCGGTTGCCCGGGTCGTCGAGGTAACCCAGCTCGGCCATCAGCCGCTCGGCATAGAGCGCCCAGCCCTCGCCGTGCCCTGACGTCCACGAGGCCAGCCGCCGCCACGTGTTGAGCAGCTCGCGGCGGAAGACGGTCTGGGCGACCTGGAGGTGATGGCCGGGGACACCCTCGTGATAGACGGTGGTGAGCTCGCTCCAGGTGTAGAACGTCGTCTCGCCCTTGGGGACTGACCACCACATTCGGCCGGGCCGGGTGAAGTCGTCGGACGGCCCCGTGTAGTAGATGCCGCCGGTCTGGGTCGGGGCGATCCGGCACTCGATCCGCCGGACAGGTCCGGGGATGTCGAAGTGGACGTCGGCGAGGTTGCTGATGACCTCGTCGGCCTTGCCCTGCATCCAGTCGCGCAGCGCGTCGGTCCCGTCGAGGCGGTAGGCCGGGTCGGCGTTGAGGATGGCGATGGCCTCCTCGATCGTCGCGCCCGGCTTGACCTGCTCGGCGACCTCCTGCATCTGCGCGGTGATCCGGGCCAGTTCCTCCTGGCCCCAACGGTAGGTCTCCTCCAGGTCGACCACCGCGCCGACGAAATCGCGCGAGTGCAGCGCGTAGCGCTCGCGCCCGCACGCGTCGGCCTCCGGGGCGACGGGGGCCAGCTCGGTCTCCAGGAAGTCCCCGAGTTTCCCGTATGCCGCCCGCGCGGCTTCCGCAGCCACGGCCAGGTCATGCTTGATCGCCGGGTCGAGCTCGTCGTCGCCAGCCTTCGCGCCGGCCACGAGCTTGACGAAGTAGCCGTCGTCGTCGGTGAGGTCGCGGCACTGGACGACACAGGCGTCGACCTGCCGCCGCGGCGCCACATCGCCACGGCTGCGGGCGAGGGTGAGCGACGCGGCATACTGCTCAAGCGCAGCGGGGACCTTGGCCATCCTCGTGGCGATCGTGCGCCAGTCGGCGTCGGTGTCCTGCGGCATGAGGTCGAACGCGTCACGAACGTTCTGCATCGGCGACGCGATGACGTTGAGGCTCATCTCGTCCATCCCGGCGGCATACTTCTCCTCGGCCACCGTGAGCCGGTCGCGCATCGAGGCGATGGTGACCCGGTCAATGTCGTCAGTCGGCACGGCGTCGGCCAGGCGAGCCAGGGTCTCCTGGCGCAGCGCCGACATCCGCGCGTAGCCAGCGGGGGAGAGGTCGTCGAGGTCTTCGTCGTGTCCGGGGAGCCCGAGGTAGGTGGCCTCGATCGGGCTCAACGCGGCATACCGAGTGAGGTAGTCCTCGGCGATCGCGTCGACGGCGGATGGGGTGCGAGTGGGGTGCGCGGGGGTAGCTGCGCTGGAAGGTGACGTCACGGCTGCGAACCTACCCGCTCCGGTATGCCGTGTCCTCCTGTTTGGCTGGCGGTATTGCTGCGGGAGGGGGAGGTCGAACTGCGCGTGCAGGGCTCGGACACCCGCCCTGTCGACGGATCGCTGGGGTTGGTTTGGTGAATGGTGTTGATGTGAGTCAAGTGCCGAATGTAACTGTGTTGCAGCGAGATTGACGTTAGCACGGGTTGACGGTCGGACAGGTGTTCGGTAGAATCGGGGCATGTTCGACGGGACCGCTTGGGAACCCGGCCATGACCAACTCCAGGTCCTGGCCGGGCGACCCCTGACCGGCCTGTCCCCCCTACAAGCCGCCGACGTGTTGCTGAAGGTCGACCCGTTGGCGTTACTGGACTTGGACCAAGCGGTCGCCGAAACCGTCATCGCCGACCTACAGACCGCCCTCAACCAACTGACCGCCCTACAGGCAATCCTCATCGAAACCGTCGCCCGACGCGTCGAGGCGGATGTCGAAATCGCGAAAGACGCCGACCGTTTAGCCGGACGGTTCCCCGCCGGATGGGGCACCGGCGATGACTACACACCCTCGATCCTGGCTCCGCTGCTACATGTCGCACCCCGGACCATGGCCGGACGGGTCGCTGATGCCCGGATCCTGGTCAACGACCTCCCCCGCACCCTACGCGCCGGGTTGACTGGTGACCTGGAACCCTGGCGGGTCCAAGCGATCATCACCGGCTCCCTCGGAGTGTCCCCGGCCCGGATGCCGGACTATGAGGTTGCCGTGTTCGGGGA
>MTKY01050744.1_pt1 | contig 25294 bp, 18 predicted proteins | sample 1042731 | NCBI WGS metagenome assembly MTKY01 (sample SAMN06212206, study PRJNA360538) | anaerobic digester metagenome | biome: Wastewater treatment plant; material: sludge; isolation source: anaerobic digester fed with sludge from wastewater treatment plant | place: Denmark: WWTP Soeholt ... | reverse complement strand
GTTACTGGTTACTGGTTACTGGTTACTGGTTACTGGTTACTGGTTACTGGTTACTGGTTACTGGTTACTGGTTACTGGTTACTGGTTACTGGTTACTGGTTACTGGTTACTGGTTACTGGTTACTGGTTACTCATTACTCGTTACTGGTTACTCGTTACTCGTTACTCGTTACTCTTTACTCATTACTCATTACTCATTACTCATTACTGCTTACCAATTACCCATCACCAACACATCAAGAAAAGGAGCTACCGATGAACCACTGTTTTGTGATTGACGGCGGCGTACCCCTGCGGGGGGAGATTTTTCCGAGCGGCAACAAAAATGCCGCGCTGCCCACGCTGGCGGCGACGTTGTTGACTGACGAACCGGTCATCCTGCGCAACCTTCCGGCAATCCGCGACGTGGAAGTGATGGCCGAACTGTTGCAGATTCTCGGCGCGCGCGTTGAGCGCCTGGACGCCAATACCTGGAAAATCCAGGCGGAGCGGATTTGTTCCCCGAGGGACGATATGGACCGCGATTTGTTCCGCGCCATTCGCGGCTCGATTCTGATCGCCGGGCCGCTTTTGGGACGCCTGTGCGCTCTCTCCATCCCCGCGCCCGGCGGCGACGTGATCGGGCGGCGGCGCGTGGACACGCACTTTATGGCCTTCCAGGAACTCGGCGCGGACGTGGTTGTGCAGAACGGCAACTACGTTTTGAAGGCCGACTACCTCAGCGGGGCCGACATCCTGCTCGACGAGGCCAGCGTCACCGGCACGGAAAACGCGGTGATGGCCGCCGTCCTCGCCAAAGGGACGACGATCCTGCGCAACGTCGCTTCCGAGCCGCACGTGCAAGATTTGTGCGCTATGCTCAACGCAATGGGCGCGAAAATCAACGGCATCGGCACGAACACGCTGGTCATCGACGGCGTGGACCAGCTGCACGGCGTGGATTTCGCCGTGGCCTCCGACCACATCGAGGTGGGCAGCTACATCGCGCTGGCGGCGGCGACGCGCGGCGAGCTGCTCATCCGCAACGCCGTCCCCCACCACCTGCGGATGACGCTGATGCACTTGGAGCGGCTGGGCGTCTCCGTGGAGATTCGCGGCGACGACCTCTTCGTGCCCGCCGAGCAATCGCTGAAGATCGTCCCCGATATGGGCGGCGCGATTCCCTCGATTGCGGACGCGCCCTGGCCCGCGTTCCCGGCGGACTTGATGAGCATCGCACTCGTCCTGGCTACGCAGTCCGACGGCGTGATCATCTTCCACGAGAAGATGTTCGAGAGCCGCCTGTTCTTCGTGGACAAGCTCATCCCGATGGGCGCGCGCATCGTCCTGTGCGACCCACACCGCGCGTTGGTCTACGGGCCTTCGCAACTACACGGCGACGAGATGGAAAGCCCCGACATCCGCGCCGGCATGGCGCTGCTGATCGCCGCCCTCGCCGCCGAAGGCACCAGCACAATCTTCAACATCCGCCAGATCGATCGGGGCTACGAGCGCATCGAAGAGAAACTCCGCCCCCTCGGCGCCCGCATCGAACGCCAGCAGGTGGGGGTGTAACGCCTTCCCGCTGAGGCCGCTGAGAACGCAGAGAAACCAGCATTAGCTGTCTCTGCGGCAAAAGACGCGCTGACGTTGAGTTATGGAAGATAAATTCCGCAATCAGTTAAAGCGCCTCGGTGTGATGAAAGGGTTGAAGGCGCTGCAACCGTCACGCCCGCCGGCGCCCGCTGAACCGGCGCGCCGGGCGCGCTCCGCATTGCCCGGCGGTGAGATTGCGACCCCGCACGGCCCGGTGTGGGTGGAAAAACAGGTGTATCCGTCCGCGCATCTGCATGGACGTTACGCGCTCGGCGAGATGCAGCGCCTTCCCGCAGAGGCGCTGCCGCTTTTCGGCGTGGCCGACCTGGGCGCGCGCCCCGCCTTCCTCGACACGGAGACGACCGGCCTCGCCGGCGGCGCGGGGACGCTTGCTTTCCTCACCGGCATCGGTGTGTGGGAGGGCGATGCGCCGCAAGGCGGCGCGCTGACGCTGCATTTGGTTTTCCTCCGCAGCCCCGACGAGGAGCTGGCGGCGATGCGTTACGTCGAAGGCGTGCTGGACGGGGCGACCGGCATTGTGAGCTTCAACGGCAACGGCTTCGACCTCCCGCTGCTCGAATCGCGTTTTATCCTCAACCGCCTGGCGCCGCGCTGGCGGGCGCTGCCGCACCTGGATTTGCTCACCGTGGCGCGGCAGCTTTGGCGCGACCACCTGGAATCCCGTCGCCTGGGTATGCTGGAGACGGCGATTTTGCGCGTGCAGCGCGCCGAGGTGGACATCGAATCGGCGCTGATTCCCTGGCTCTACCGGCAGTATCTGGATACGGGCGACACGTCCGATATGGCGCGAGTCTTCTATCACAATCGCATCGACGTGCTGAGCCTGGTTTCGCTGCTGGTTCACGTGACGCGCATGGTCACGTTCCCGGAGCAGATGGCGCTCGCGCCGGGCGAGTGGGTCGGGGTGGGGCGCGTGTATGACCGCGCCGGACGTGAGGCGGAGGCGTTCAAAGCGTGGGAACGGGCGCTTGTAGAGGAGAGCGGGACGCTGGACGAGGGCGCGGCTGCCCGGCTCTGGTGCGAGATGGCGCTGCGTCACAAACGCTGCGGCGCGTGGGAACGGGCGTTCGCGCTGTGGGATGATTGGGCGACCTGCCATCCGCTGGCCGTCGAACCACTGGTGGAACGCGCCAAGTACTACGAGTGGACGGCCTGTGACCTGCGCGCCGCGTTGTCCGAAACCGACGCTGCACTCCAGCGCGCCGGGCGTCATCCTAGAAGCCTCAAACAGATGGGGCTGCTGGCCGAACTTCGGCATCGAAAAGACCGGCTGGAACGGAAGTTGGCGAATGGTCGAGTGAGCGAATCAGCGGATGGAAGAATGAGCGAATCAGCGAATCAGCGAATGGAAGAATGAGCGAATGAGCGAATCAGTGAATGGAAGAATGAGCGAAGGCTAAGAATTTTGCCGCGAACCTTCACGAATCTCTACCAATAAAGAGAAATAGTGTAGATTCGTGGTTTGTGAATGAGGGGGGGTATATGAGATTATTGTTAGCGACACACAATCGGGGGAAACGCCGGGAGTGGCAGGCGCTGTTGGAGGGCTTGGACGTGGAATTGCTGTTGCCCGATGACCTGGGTTTGTGCGACGAGGTCGAAGAGACCGGCGAGACGTACACGGAGAACGCGCTGCTCAAGGCGCGAGCGTTGGCGGCGGCTTCTGGGCTGCCCACGTTGGCCGACGATTCCGGCCTGGAAGTGGACGCGCTCGAGGGCGCGCCGGGTGTGCGCTCCGCGCGGTATCATCTCGGCGCGGACGAGGTGCGCTACCGGGCGCTGCTCCAGGCTTTGGACGGCGTCCCTTTGGAGCAACGGGGCGCGCGCTTCCGCTGCGTTGCGGCGCTGGCGCTGCCGGGCGGCGCGGGGCCGCGTGAATTTACCACCGAAGGCGTCTGCGAGGGCGTCATCAGCTTCGAGCCGCGTGGAGAAGCGGGCTTTGGTTACGACCCTGTCTTCTACCTGTTCGAGCACTCTTGCACAATGGCGCAGCTCACGGAGGCGGAGAAGAACCGCATCAGCCATCGCGCCCGCGCCGCGCAGGCGATGCGCCCAATTTTGGAGCGGGAAGCCCGCTCCTGAAAAGGCCGGGCGGAAATGACAAAGCCCTTTCGGGGCTGCGATTCAGCCCGCAGGGCTTCGTTCTTTTGGTGTATGGGCTTGTGAAGTTTCAAGAAGTAGTTCGGTAATGTGAAAATAGCGCTTTTACCGACTGAAGTCGGTGTGTATGTGTGTATGCCGGCTTTAGCCGGTTTTCCTTGGCGATTTCAATTACCGGTATATTTCCCTAACCTTCATCAGATTCGTGTGTCTCAGGTGATAAAACGATGCTACAAAAAATCCAATCAATCAAGCTCGAACCACCCATTCTGTTGGCGACCGTGCTTGCTGCCTGTCTGGGCGGCGCTGCGGCATGGGCAACGACGGGCGTGTTTTCCATTGGTCTGTTTCTCCTCGTCGCGGTGCTTGGCGTGGCGGTGCAGGTAGGATTGCGTCGAACCGCGCCCTATTCGCTGGAGTCTGTGCTTTTACTGTTGCCGATCGCCGTATTCTGGGTACAGACTGGACAATTGGACATAGCGCCAGTCTGGGGCGCGTTTGTGATTGCGCTTCCATGGTCTTATGGTTTTCGAAAGGCATTGCGCAGACAGACTTTAATTCGCCGTATGAGTGTGCGGCTGTTGTTGACTGTCTACGGCTTTCTGTTTGTTGGAATTGCGGTTGGCGATATCCCCGTATGGTGTTTGTTATCCCTGCTGTCCGCGCCGTTGGCCTGGCGCGCGCACAAATCGGCGGACGCGGCGCTTGCTGAGGAGTGGACGGTAGTCACGGGGGTGTTCCTCGTGGCGGGGTATCTGATCAAGGGGTTGATTCGGTAAGGAGGTTAGATGCAGGAAACCAAACCTGAGATGACCGCGCGAGACGTGCTCGCGTTCGTGCAACTTCTCGACCGGCATAACATCGGCGTCTACATCGACGGGGGGTGGGGCGTGGATGCGTTGTTGGGAAGACAAACGCGCGTCCATTCCGACCTGGACATCGCCGTGGAACACAAAGACGTGCCGCAAATCCGCGCGTTGCTGGAAGCGCAGGGCTACCGCGATGTGCCGCGCGACGATACGCGGGACTGCAATTTCGTCCTCGGCGACGACGCGGGGCATTTGATCGACGTCCATTCGTACACGTTCGACGCTGAAGGCAACCTCGTGTTTGGCGTCGCGTACCCTTATGAATCGCTGAGCGGGACCGGTTCGATTGACGGCTTCCCGGTCAAATGCATTTCGCCGGAGTGGATGGTGGACTTCCATACCGGCTACCCGCTCGACGAGAACGATTACCAGGACGTCAGGCTGCTGTGCGAGCGGTTCGGGATCGCGTTGCCGCGGGAATACAGCGCGTTTTTAGAGCGCGATTTGCGCGCTCACCGGCCTGACGGCGCGCCGCCTTTGCCGGAAGGCTTCGTCTGGCCGCGCTACGAAGGGCTGTCGGTGGGCAATCTGGCGGCGACGGTGGGGCAGGCGTTGGGCGCGACGTTGCCCGGCGTGTTGCCGCCCCTGCGCGGCGATTTGCTCGGCGGGCTGTTGGACGGCGCGCGGCGTGTCGTGTTGGTGGTTATCGACGCGCTCGGCTGGGAGACGCTGCAAGACGTGATGGCCCGACATCCCGACCTCATCTTCCACCGCCTGGCGGCGCAGGGACGTTTGTGGCCGGTCACGACGACGTTCCTTTCCACCACCAACAGCGTCTTGAGCGCCATCCACACCGGGCGCTCGCCGGCGGAACACGGCCTGCTGGCCTACAGCCTGTTTCTGCGCGAATGGCAGATGGCGGTGGAATCGATTACCTTTTCGCCGATTCACAGGCCGTTTACCGGGACGTTGGCCGAATGGGGCTTCGAAGCCGAGACGTTCCTGCCGGTCCCGGCGATTGGTCAACTGCTTGCCGTGCAGGGCATCGCTTCCTGCGCGCTGACGCACGACCGGTTCGTCAAAACGCCGCTTTCTTTGATGCACCACCGGGGGATGCAGGACGTGTTCGGCTACGCGACAGCGTCCGACTTTTGGCTGACCTTGCGGCGCATCCTGGAACAGCACCGCGACGAACCTTGCTTTGTGAGCGCGTACTGGAGCGCCGTGGACACGCTCGCGCACCGTCTCGGCCCGCTCGACGAATCCGCCGACGCGGAAATCGTCTCGCTGGCGCTGTTGATGGAGGAAATCTTCTTCGACCGGCTCACGCCCGCCGCCCGCGAAGGGACGTTGCTGCTCCTGACCGCCGACCACGGGCAAATCACTACGCCGCCCGAATCCGCGATCCTGCTGGACCAACATCCCACGCTGCTCGATGCGCTGTTTCTGCCCCCGCTCGGCGAAGGGCGCGCGCCGTTCTTCTACGTCCGCAACGGGAAGTATGATGTTGTGCGGCAATATCTGAACGAGCATTTTGCCGGCCAGTTCGCCTTTTTCTCACAGGACGAAATCCTGCGCAGCGGCCTGCTCGGCCCCGGCGTCCCTGGCGTTGAAACCCGGCATCGTCTGGGCGACATCGTCGGCATCGCAATGGGCGACGCCTATTTCGCCCCCGACGCCGAATCCGTCAAAAACAAGCCGATGCTGGGCCGGCACGGCAGCCTTACGCCGCAGGAGATGCTCGTGCCGTTGTTGGCGGTGCGGTTGGATGGGTAATTGGTAATCGGTAATTGGTAATCGGTAACGAGTAACCAGTAACGAGTAATGAGTAATGAGTAATGAGTAACGAGTAATGAGTAACGAGTAACGAGTAACCAGTTACCAGTTACCAGTTACCGACTTCTCTGGAGGTCACAATGCAAACAATCCGTTACGTACTTGTTGGTTTAGGCAACCTGGGCCGCCGTTTTTGTGAGGTGATTGTCGAAAAGGAAGCGCTGCTGCGCGAGCGGTATGGCCTGGAGCTGACGCTCGTGGGGGCGGCGGACAGTCGCGGCGCGGCCTACGATGCGAACGGCCTCGACCCGGCGCGCGTCGCGCAAATCAAACGAGACGGCGGTTCGGTCGGCGCGTACCCCGGCGCGGGGCGCGTGGGTTGGGACGCGCTGTCGCTGGTCGAGATGGCGGACGCCGACCTGCTGCTGGAAGCGTTGCCCGTCACTTTGGACAAAGGCGCCGAGCCGGGGCTGAGCTGTATGCGCGCCGCAATGCGCAAGGGGATGCACGTCGTCGCGCCCGATAAAGGGCCGCTGGTGCTGGCCTACCGCGAACTGCACGACCTGGCGGAGGCGTGCGGCGTGCAACTGCGCTTCGATGGGACGGTCGCGGGCGGCCTGCCGGCGATCAACCTGGGGGTGCGGGACTTGCGCGGCGCGGTCGTGGGGCGCATCGAGGCCGCGCCCAACCTCGTCACCGGCTACGTGATGGATATGCTCGCCGACGGCGTCCCATGGGACGAGGCGTTGGCGCGCGCGCGCGACGCAGGCGTGCTCGAGGGAGACGGCTCGTGGGACCTCGAAGGCTGGGACGCGGCGGCGAAGCTCGCCATCCTGGCGAACGCCGTGGTGGACTTCCCCGCCACGCTGAACGACGTGGCTCGCGCCGGCGTGGCGGCGGTCGGTGTGGAGGAATTGGCGGCTGCGCGACAGGAAGGTCGCCGCTATCGCCTGCTCGCCCGCGCCGAGCGCCAACCGGATGGCGGCTACAGCCTCTCCGTGACCCCGACCCCACTTCCGCCGGAACACCCGCTGGGGCGGCTCGGCCCCAAGCAGATGGGCGTCGTCTACACCACCGACATCTACGGCGTCATCACCGCAATCATCGACGAACCGAACCCGGTTCCCTCGGCGATGACGATGCTGCGGGATTTGCTGGATATTTACGTTTGACAATTTCCCCGACTTTCATATAATCAGTTCAACGTTATCCGTCAAAGACGATGAACGGGAGGAGTAGGTGGTTGGGAGCGCCATATTTTTAGCTGCGTTCTCTCCGTCACTGGGAACAGAGAATAGGGCCGCCGGCTGAAAGCCCTTGCAGTGACAAATCGCCGAAGGTCGCCCGGGAGTCGAGCGGCTGAAGTGGGGACGCCCCTCAGTAAGTCGCTACGGGATCGCCCGTTACAGCGAGCATCCATCGCTTAGGCCGTGGATGGCAGAGCGCGCCGGCGTTGTCGGCGAATCAGGGTGGTACCGCGAAAGCCCACTTCGTCCCTGGACGGAGTGGGCCTTTTTGTGTGCGGTTACTGGTTACTCGTTACTGGTTACTGGTTACTGGTTACTGGTTACTGGTTACTGGTGATTGGTAACTGGTTACTCATTACTCATTACTCATTACTGGTTACTCATTACTGGTTACTCGTTACCAATTACTGATTACCAATTACCAATTACCAATTACTGATTACCAATTTGGAAAGATAATGTTGGATATTGTTGCGTTGAATGAGCGTTTCGAGTGCGCCTCTACCGAGGAGATTCTGCGCTGGGCCTGGGAGACGTTTGCGCCGGACGTGGCGGCGAGTTCGTCCTTCCAGACGCAGAGCGTGCCGCTGCTGCACATCATCTCGCAGGTGTGCCCGGGAATGCCGGTCATTTTCATCGACACGGGCTTTCACTTTCCGGAGACGCTGGCCTTTCGGGATAAGTTGCAGGCGCAGTTCAACCTCAACATCCTCACGGTGCGCCCGACGGTGACGCAGAGCGAGTTGTTGGAGCAGTACGGCGAAGCGTTGTACCGTCACGACCCGGATTTGTGCTGCTACATCAACAAGGTGCAGCCGATGGAATGGATTACAGCGCGGATGAAGGCGCTGGTAGCGGGCGTGCGCCGAGATCAGACTGCCAATCGGCAGGCGATGACCGTGTTGCACCAACCGGCGAAAGGACCGTTGCAGATTCATCCGCTGTTGAACTGGGCGAAGGCTGACGTGCAGGCGTACCGTCAGGCGCACGGTTTGCCCGCGCATCCACTCCACGCGCGCGGTTACGTCAGCGTGGGATGCGCGCCGTGTACGCGCCCGGTCTTCCTCGGCGAGGACGAGCGCGCCGGACGGTGGGCGGGTTCGGACAAGAAAGAGTGTGGTTTGCATTTGGATTGGCAAGAGGAGGCGAAAAAACATGGGCAATAAACCGGTTATTCTAGTCACAGGCGGCGCGGGCTACATCGGCTCGCAACTGGTCCGCGACATTGCGCTCGACCCCCGATTCACGGGCGTCACGGTGCGCATCTACGACAGCCTGCGCCACAAGAACTACAACGGCTTGATGGACCTGCCGGCGGAAGGACGCTACGAATTTATCGAGGGCGACATCCTCGACCGGCTGAACCTGCAACGCGCGATGCAGGACGTCGTCGCGGTTTTCCACCTGGCGGCAATCGTCACCACGCCGTTGAGTTTCGATCACCCGGAATGGACGGAGCAAATCAACCACTGGGGAACGGCGGCGGTTGTCGATTGTGCGCTGCGCGCGGGGGTGACGCGCCTGGTTTATTGCAGCTCTGCCAGCGTTTACGGGCCGGGCGGGCCGTTCAAGGAAACCGATCCGTGCCACCCAATCGGCCCCTACGCCACGGCGAAACGCAAAGGCGAAGACGAAGTACGCTATGCGGAAGAGCGCGGCCTGGAGTGGACAATCGTGCGCCTGGGCACCACCTTCGGCAACGCCCCCGCGATGCGCTTCGACGCCACCGCTAACCGTTTTGCCTATCTCGTGGGCGTGCGTCGCCCGATGGTGATTTACGGCACCGGCAGACAGGTGCGCCCGTTGATCCACATCCGCGACGCTTCCAGCGCGCTGCGCTTCTGCCTGGCCGACCCGGCGTTTGCCGGCGAGACCGTCAACGCGGCCACCGAGCACCCGTCAATCAACGACATCGCCGCTGCTTTGCAACGCCTCGAGCCAGAAGCGACGACGCGCTACACCGACCAGGACATCCTCACCGAAATCAGCTTCGACGTGGACGCTTCCAGGCTATTGGGTATGGGCTGGGCGCCGCAGGTTAGCCTGGAAGAGGGATTGAAAGAAGTCTTGGAGCGTTGGAAAGGATTCTGAGTTTTGCGGGGTCTTGCTCAGGCCAGTTTCCAACCGCGTCCGAGTTACTTTGGTTCATGATATTGAAGATTCGTGGCTTGGCTCTGATGGAGGTTTGTTATGCGATGGCAAGAGATACGTAAACATTATCCTCAACAATGGTTGCTGGTTGAGGCCATAAAAGCACACTCAGAGGCTGACCGGCGTATTCTTGAGCAGCTTGCTGTGGTTGGCGCGTTCTCCGATTCAACGACGGCAATGAAATCTTATCTGCAACTCCATAAGGAAGCGCCGGAGCGAGAGCTATATGTTTTCCATACGAGCCGTGAAAAGTTGGATATCACGGAGCGCCGTTGGCTGGGTGTGCGAGGTATACAATGAAGATACTTTTACAGAATGGCCTGCCTTACGTTGCTGTAGAAGTATCCTATTGTGGACGTTGCCTTGAGTTGGACAATGTTTTATTGGATACAGGATCTGCCGGTACCGTTTTCTCGATTGACAAGTTGTTGGATATTGGTCTGGAATATGCGGCAGATGATGCAGTACATCGTATTCACGGTGTCGGAGGGACAGAATTCGTCTTCTCCAAAATAGTGGAGCGATTAGCTCTTGGCGATATTTGTGTTGATAACTTCGAGATTGAGGTCGGCGGTATGAATTACGGCTTTGAGATAGATGGGATTATTGGTTTGGATTTTCTGCTGCGTGTCGGAGTGATTATTGATCTTGCGGCGATGGAAGTGCGTGTTTAGCTGCTGCTTGTTTTGGGAAAACTTTATCGGTTCAGTTGCGTTTCTGATGTATAATGTAGTCACATTAGTGACTACATTGTGGAGGAACTATGGCCGAGATTGGAATACGTGAGTTAAAAGCCAAAGTTTCGGAGATTGTGCGAACGGTGCAGGAGGAGCGCGCGTATTATGTGATCACACACCGGGGGCGTCCGGTGGCGTTGCTCATGCCATTGGAAGAGCCAAACCTCGGAGAAGAACTGGATGTCAAGCGCGCCGATAGTGTGTGGGATGAGTTGATTGAGTTGGGTAAGGAAATTGACCGCGCGTGGCAATCGCCAAAAACCGGTGTAGAACTGTTATCGGAAATGCGGCGTTAGGTGTGACGATGGCGGCCATATACACAATTGATGCCAGCGTCTTTGTCAGCGCTTTCAGACCACGTGAGCAAAGGCACGCCGATAGCTTCCGTTTTGTGGAATGCGTTAAGATACGAGCCTTGCCAATCATCGTACCGACATTGTTATTGCCGGAGATTGCAGCAGCGGTCGGGCGTGGCAGCAAAAACGCAGCGGTAGCACGGAAGTTTGCCGATACTGTCAGCCGCTGGTCTAATCTGATGATGGTGCCATTGGACGACACCCTGGCGCAGCAAGCGGCAGATGTGGCGGCGGATTATTGTTTGCGCGGCAGCGATGCGGTGTATGTCGCCGTCGCGTTACGGTTTGGCGCTACGCTGGTGACTTTGGATCAAGAACAGACGGCGCGGGCGGCTTCAGTATTGACAGCCCGGGATCCGCTTGAAGCACTTCATATTTTAGAGGGGAACTCATGACCGAATTATCCAAAACCTACAATCCGAAAGAACACGAACAACGTCTGTACCAGTGGTGGGAGTCCGCGGGCTACTTCAAGCCGGAGACGCTCATCGAGAAAGGCGTGGCTTCGCCGGATGGCGAGCGCTTTTGTATCACCATGCCCCCGCCAAACGTGACGGGCATCCTGCACCTGGGCCACGCGATGACGGCGACAATCGAAGACCTGATGACGCGCTATTACCGGATGCGCGGCTTCGAGACACTCTTCCTGCCCGGCTCCGACCACGCCGGCATCGCCACACAGAACGTCGTCGAGCGCGAGTTGGCGAAAGAGGGTCTGACGCGCCACGACCTGGGCCGCGCCGCCTTCATCGAAAAGTGCTGGGAGTGGAAGGGCAAGACGCACGCGCGTATCACCGACCAACACCGGCAACTCGGCATCACCTGCGATTGGGAACGCGAGCGTTTCACGCTCGATCCGGGCTTGAGCCACGCCGTGCGCACCGCGTTCCACACGCTCTACGAGCGCGGCCTGATCTATCGCGGGCCGTACATGGTCAACTGGTGCCCGCGCTGCGAGTCGGCGATCTCCGACCTGGAGGTGGAACCGACCGAGCACGACAGTCACCTGTGGCACGTCCGCTATCCCGTAATGGACGCAGATTGGTCCGGCCCGCAACACCCGTGGGGCAGTGGGCGCTGGGCCGAGGGCGCGACCACGTTCATCGAGATGGCGACCACCCGCCCGGAGACGATCCTCGGCGACAGCGGCGTTGCCGTTCACCCCGACGACCCGCGCTGGCAGGCGCTCGTCGGCAAGATGGCGATCCTGCCCGCAATTGGGCGCGCGATTCCCATTGTGGCGGATGCGGTGGTGGAGCCTGAATTTGGCACGGGCGCGGTCAAGGTGACGCCTGCCCACGATCCCACCGACTACGAGATCGGCGCGCGCCACAATCTGCTGCAAGTGGACGTGATGACGCCCACCGGGATGATGAACGCCGAAGCGGGGCCTTACGAGGGGCTGGAACGCTACGCTTGCCGCAAGGCGATTGTGGCCGATTTCGAGAAAGAGGGCTTGCTCGTGAAAGTCGAACCGTACCATCACAGCGTCGGCCACTGTCAACGCTGCGATACGATCATCGAGCCGCGCATCAGCACGCAGTGGTTCGTCCGCACCAAACCGCTGGCCGAAGAGGCGATTAGCGTCGTCCGCGATGGCGCCATGCGCATCATCCCTGACCGCTTCGAGAAGACGTGGTTCCATTGGATGGAGAACATCCGCGACTGGTGCATCAGCCGCCAACTGTGGTGGGGGCACCGCATCCCGGTGTGGTACTGCCAGGATTGCGGCTTGCAGTGGAGCGCCGTCGAAGACCCGGCGCGGTGTCCCAAGTGTGGCAGCAGCATGATCGTGCAGGACGAGGATGTGCTCGATACCTGGTTCTCCTCCGGGCTGTGGCCGTTCTCCACGCTCGGTTGGCCTGAAGACACCGCCGACATGCAGCGTTTCTTCCCCACCGATATGCGTGAAACCGGCTACGACATCCTCTTCTTCTGGGTGGCCCGCGAGACGATGTTGTCGATGGCGCTGCTCGGCCAGGCGCCGTACTCGACCGTCTACCTGCACGGCCTGATTCGCAACGAGCGCGGCGAGAAAATCAGCAAATCTATGCCCGAAGCGTGGAAATACGACCCGCTCTACATCATCGACGAATACGGAACGGACGCGCTGCGTTACACGCTTAGCACGTCCTCCACGCCCGGCAACGATATGAACCTCGACCCGCGCCGCTTGGAGGGCGCGCGCAACTTCGCCAACAAAATCTGGCAGGCCGCGCGGTTTATCCTGATGAACGTGAAAGACGCAAACCTGACGGATTTTCAAAACCTGGCAGGTTTGGACCTGACTCTCGAAGACCGTTGGATTCTCAGCCGCCTGGAACGGCTTACCGGCGACGTCTTCGGGCTGATGGAGACGCAACAGTACGGCGAGGCCGGGCGGCGCGTGCGCGACTTCCTGTGGGACGAGTTCTGCGACTGGTACATCGAGGCCAGCAAAGTGCGCCTCTACGCGGAGGACGCCGACAAGGACGCGCCGCGCGCCGTGCTGTTGACCGTGCTCGAACGCGCGCTGCGCCTGTTGCACCCGTTTATGCCTTTCGTGACCGAGGCGCTGTGGCAGGCGTTGCCGTCCGCTGTGAAGCAGGGCGAGGCGCTCATCATCGCGCCGTGGCCGCTACAAAACGCCGCGCTCCTCGACGACGAGGCCGAAGCGCAGATGGCGCTGCTGATGGACCTCATCCGTGGCATCCGCAACGTGCGCTCGGAGTACAACGTCGAAGCCGGGCGGCGCATCGCGGCGACCGTGGCGGCGGGTGCGAGCGCGCCGCTGCTCGAAGCGCGGCGTCCGACGCTGACGTTCCTCGCGCACCTGGACGCGGACGCCCTGGAAATTGTGACGGCCTGCGAACCGGTGGCGCAGTCCGCGTCGGTGATGGCGGGCGACGTCGTCGTCTACCTGCCGCTTGCCGGGCTGGTGGACCTCGACGCGGAGCGGGCGCGCTTGCAGAAGGCGTTGGAAAACCTGGAAGGCCGTATCGACGGTAGCCGCCAGCGTCTTGCCGGCCCGTTCGCCGAGAAAGCGCGCCCGGACGTCGTCCAACGCGAGCGCGAAAATCTGGCGGCGATGGAAGCCGAAGCAGCGCAAGTCCGCGAGCAGTTGGCGCGGTTGGGTTAATTTAAGGGCGCCTATCGAATAAGGAGCGCGCTTGAATTATAGTACAGCCCCGATATTGCAAAAGCTTGCGCCGGATTACAATCCGGCGTCGCGGGGACGGGGATTATAATCCGCCGGAAGCGTTACAGCAGAGCTGTTTTTACAGGAGGATACGATGCCACAAAGTAGACGTGAACAAAAACGCGCGAAGCACGAGGCGAAGCGCAAGGCCAAACGCAAGGCTGCGCGGACGCAGTTGTCAGCGCGCAGCAGAAAGGCGATGTTGCGCGCCGCGCTGGCCTGGCCGGTGATGGAGTGTTGGATCAACGAAAGCTGGGAGGACCCCACACAACTGAATCAAATTGTTGTTACGCGGCGGGATCCGACGACAGGTGAGGTTATGGCAGGCGTGTATCTGGTGGATCGCGCCTGTCTGGGTGTGAAGGACGCATACGCGGCTAACTTTATCAATGCGGAATCGTTTCGCCGGGAGATGTTGCCAAGAATGGCCGAACACCAAAAGCTCGTCCAAGTGGATTTCAATCTCGTAGCGAAAATCATCAAGGTCGGTATAGCGTACGCAGCGCAGTTCGGCTTTCGCCCGCACCGTGATTATCTCGAAGCCTCGATTTTGTTGCAGGATGCCGATCCAGATTCCGTTGATATTGAAATCCAGGTCGGCGGGCCGGAGGATAAGCCATTCTTCATGGCCGGGCCGTATGATAACGTGAACAAGATTATGGCGCGCCTGACGCAGCAATTAGGACCCAGAGGCTTCAACTATTTGGCGCCTTTAGCTCCTGATAGCGAATTTCTCCGGGCCGAGGATGCGGTGTTGGATTGGGATGACGATGAAGACGAATTGTTCTTGTGGGACGACGATGAGGATGAGGAAGATGTTTTGGACATTGGCGAGTTCGAGTTCATCGAACCGCCCTCTGACGATCGTTGAGTGTTTGTAGCGCAAATTGGTCATTCGCGTTACAGGTCTTAAATGCCGGGGCTGGATGAAAATCCAGCCCTTTCTCTTTCCCACAGCGCGTTATGCTGTATAATGTCTACCTTGAGTTTAGAAAGGAGCACATGGCGAAGACCTACGTTTCCCTCGACCTAGAAACGACCGGACTGGATCCCATGCGGGATGCGATCATCGAAATCGGCGCGCTGCGGTTCGATGGCGATCAGGTTTTGGAGACCTTCTCCACATTCGTCAATCCGGGGCGGAAAATCCCCCTGTTTGTCACCGAATTGACCGGCATCACCAACGCGCACGTGGAAGGCGCGCCGGGTGGACGCCAGGCGACGTACAAATTGGCCGATTTTGTGGGCCGCGATCCGGTGGTGGGGCACAATATCGGCTTCGACCTGGCGTTCTTGCGCCAGCACAACGTCCTGCGCGGCAACCCTTCGATTGACACCTTCGACCTCGCCGGCATTTTGGTGCCGCACGCCGGACGCTACAGTCTGGCGAACCTCGTCCGCGAGCTGGCGATCGATTTGCCGGAGCAGACGCACCGCGCGCTCGACGACGCAGTCATGGCGCACGCGCTCTATATGGCGTTGATGGGCCGCGCCGCGCAGCTCCCGCAGCAGATGTTGCAGGAGATCGTCCAACTGGGACAACGCATCCAGTGGGGACCGATCAACTTTTTCCGTGACGCGCACTACGTCCGCCAGCGCCAGGGATTCAGCGGCGGCATCGGTGCGCAGTTGGCCTCCAAACGCGGCGGCGACGCGGCCGGCCCGCTGTTCGCCGAGGAGGAGGAAGTCTACGCGCCGTTGGAGCCGCGCCGCGACATCCGGCCCATTGACCTGGACGCGCTTTCGGCGTTGCTGGACGACGATGGCTCGCTCGCAGAGGTGTTCGCGGAATACGAATACCGTCCACAACAGATAGAAATGCTCCAGGCCGTCGGGCAGGCGTTCAACGTGGGGCAACACTTGATAGTCGAGGCCGGCACCGGCACAGGGAAGTCGCTGGCCTATCTGCTCCCGGCAATCGAGTGGGCGGTGCAGAATCGCCAGCGCGTGGTCGTTTCGACCAATACGATCAACCTGCAGGAGCAACTGGCGAACAAGGATTTGCCCGAACTGGCCGAGGCGCTCTACGAGTTCAAGTATCAAGTGCTCAAGGGACGCTCGCATTACCTCTGCCGCCAGCAGTTCCAGGCGTTGCGGCGGCGCGGCCCCGTCACCGAGGATGAGATGCGCGTGCTGGCTAAGGTGCTGCTGTGGCTGCCCAATACGCTCGACGGCGACGGTGACGGGCTTTTCATGCCGACCGGGCAGGAGCAAGCTGTCTGGTATGACATTTCGGCAGCCAACGACGCCTGCGATCCGGAGCATTGTCCGTTCTTCCAGAGCGACCGCTGCTTCTTTTACCGGGCGCGGGCGAAGGCGGAAGGCGCGCATATCCTCATCGTCAATCACGCGCTGCTGCTGGCCGATATTGCCGCGCAGAATCGCGTGCTGCCGGAGTACGAGTTGCTCGTCATCGACGAGGCGCATCATCTGGAAAGCGCCGTGACAGAGGCGCTGCGCTACACGGTCAGTTGGCCGGCGCTGCACCGGGTTTTCGAGGATTTGCTGTATAGCCGGCAGGCCTCCACCGGTTTGCTGGAGATGGTATTGAGTCTGGCCGAGGGCCAGCCCCGCAAGACGGCAGCGGGCCTGCAGGACGCCTGTGTGCGTCTTCAGGATGCCGGAGAGCGCGTCGATCATCTGTTGGAGACGCTTTTCGTGGATATCGAGACGTTCCTCAACGAGCATGTGGATCAGAATGATAGCTACGCCGCGCGCGTGCGCCTTACCCCTAAGATGCGTCTGGAGCACGGTTGGGATGACGCGGTGCGTGGTTGGGCGCAGGTTCAACCGCATTTCTCTATGCTCGTAGATGGGTTGGCGCTGCTGGCTGCCGGTTTGGAAGAGTTGAGTTCTCCCGAAAACGCCGGCTTCGAAATGGCCCACGCGCGCTTGTTGGGCATCAAACGGCAGTTGGATGCAGCCTACACACAACTTGGCCCGTTCGTCGCCGCGCCGCAGGAGAACGCCATCTACTGGCTGGAATCGCAGAACAACTATCCGTTTACGTGCAACGCCGTCCCCTTGCACGTGGGCGCGCTGGTCCGCGAGCATCTGTTCGACAAGAAACGCTCGGTCATCCTCACCTCGGCGACGATGCGCGTCGAAAACAGCTTCGACTATATGAAAGACCGGTTGAGCGCACAGAAGGCGGAAGAGCTGGCCGTCGGTTCGCCTTTCGATTACCAATCCGCCGCGTTGCTCTACATCGTCACCGACGTGCCCGAACCGCGCAATCCCGGCCACCAGCAGATTTTGGATCAGACGTTGATCGACCTGTTCCGGGCGACGCAGGGGCGGGCGCTGGCGCTGTTCACGTCGTATGTGCAATTGAAGGCCACGGCGCAGGCGATTACCGGGAAACTGGCGCAGGATGGCATCACGGTCTACGCGCAGGGGAGCGGCAGCTCGCGCGCGCAACTGCTCGACAATTTCAAGCGCACCGAGAAGGCCGTCCTGCTCGGCACGCGCTCTTTCTGGGAGGGTGTGGATGTGCCCGGCGACGCGCTCTCGTGTTTGGTGATCACCAAATTGCCCTTCGACGTGCCCAACGATCCGATCATCGCTGCGCGCGCCGAGGGCTATGAAGACCCGTTCAACGAGTACATGGTCCCGGAGGCGATTTTGCGCTTCACGCAGGGCTTTGGCCGGCTCATCCGCACGGCGACCGATCAGGGCATCGCTGTGGTGCTGGATCAGCGCGTGCTGACCAAGCGCTACGGCCGGCGCTTTCTCGACTCGCTGCCCGATCCACTCATCCGCCAAGGGACACGCGCGCAACTTCCCGACATCGCCGAACGCTGGCTCGCCGGCAAACCGCTGCCCGTCGATGCCGGAAACGGCGCCGACTTCGGTGACGGTTGGGCCGCCCCCCCGCCCGAAGAACCCCCCTGGTTCTGGGGCGCCTAGCCGATTTTGGATTGTTGATTTTGGATTTTCGATTGGTTCATCCATTCTTACATTCGCTCATTCGCTCATTCGCTCATTCGCTCATTCGCTGATTCTTTATTCGCTGATTCTTTATTCGTAATTCATTGGAGGTCTTATGCGTATCGTTGTTGATGCTTTTGGTTCGGACGCTTGCCCCGGACCGGACGTAGCCGGCGCGGTGTTGGCGGCCAGAGAGTGGCAGGACGAGATTATCCTGGTCGGACCTGAGGATCGCACGCGCGCGGAGCTGGCGAAGCACGACACCCAGGGGTTGAACATCCGCATCGTCCACGCGCCGGATGTGCTGACGATGGCCGATCACTCCGAGGCAGTGCGCGAGAAGGAAAACTCGTCCATTCGCGTGGGGATGCGGATGGTGAAAAGCGGCGAGGCCGATGCCTTCGTCTCCGCCGGGAACACGATTGCCTGCCTCTCCGCCGCGATTTTCGACCTGCGCCGCATTCCCGGCATTCGCCGCCCGGCGCTGGCGACGGTCTACCCGGTGACGTTGCAAAAGGCGGTCTTTCTGGATATGGGCGCGACCGCCGATCCGAAGCCCGAATATCTCTTGCAATTCGCGCAGATGGGCATCATCTACGCGGAGAACATCCTCAAGATCGCCAATCCACGGGTAGGGCTTCTGGCCAACGGTGAGGAGGAAGAGAAGGGGACGATGGTGCTGCGGGATACGTTCGCGCTATTTTCCCAAAGTGAGTTCAACTTCGTCGGCAACGTCGAGCCGAAAGAGGCGGTCAAGGGGCACGCCGATGTCATCGTCACCGACGGTTTCACGGGCAACATCCACATCAAGACGGCGGAGGCGGTTGCCTCTTTCATCAAGATGATGGTCAAGCACGACGTTTTGGGGCGCACATTGTCGAAGGTAGGGTTGGTCTTGCTGATCCCGGCTTTGATTGTGGCGCTGCCTGGGTTGCTCTGCCTTTGGCCGGGTTTCAAGAAGATGACCAAACGCCTGGACTACGCTGAAGTTGGCGGCGGGCTGCTGTTGGGTGTCGATGGTGTGGTGATCGTGGGTCATGGTCGTTCCAACGCCAAAGCCGTGAAGAGCGCCATTCGTCGGGGTCGTGAAGCTGTGGCCGCGCAAATCGTCCCCACCATTAAGGCGGGATTGGAAGCGCGCAGGCTGGCATCCAATGGCTGATCGTATACGAGTGGTCGTCACCGGTATGGGCGCGATCACGCCGGTTGGGTTGTCCGTGCGCGAGACGTGGGAGAGCGCACTTGTTGGGGAGTCCGGCGTCACACCGATTGAGCATTGCGACACAACGGATTGGCCGGTGCGGATTGCCGGCGAGATCAAGAACTTCGAACCGGAACGCTATATGCCGCGCAAAGAGGCGCGACGGATGGCGCGCTGTTCACTGTTCGCGTTTGCTGCGGCGCAGGAGGCGCTGGCGGATGCGCAGATCTCCGCGCCCTTGCCGGATCCGGAGCGGGTCGGCACCGTCATCGGCGTGGGCATGGGCGGGCTGGATGTCGCGCTGGAGCACACGGCCAAGTTGTGGCGTCAAGGGTTGGTCGGCGTGAATCCGTTCGCGCTGGCGGCCTCGTTGCCGAATATGCCTTCGTATCACGTCAGCCTGCTGGCGGGCGCGCAGGGGCCGATCACTACGCCCGTTGCCGCGTGCGCTACGGGGTCGCAGGCGGTCGGCGAGGCCGCGAACCTCATCCGCCACGGATGGGCCGATATGGTCATCGCTGGCGGCGCAGAGGGCTTGATCGTCGATGTCTCGGTCATCGGTTTTGCGGTGATGGGGGCGCTCTCGAAGCGCAACGATGAACCGCAGCGCGCCAGCCGCCCCTTCGACAAGGGCCGCGACGGCTTTGTGCTGGCTGAAGGCGCGGGCGTCCTGATCCTGGAACGGCTGGAGCACGCGCTCGAACGCGGCGCGCACATCTACGGTGAAGTGCTTGGTTATGCGACTTCGTCGGACGCATATCACATCGCACATCCCGACCCTGAGGCGCGCGGGGTGCGCCGGGCGATGCAGTGGGCGTTGAAAGATGCGGGTGTCGCGCCGGAAGACGTGGATTACGTCAACGCGCACGGCACGTCCACGCCGCTCAATGACGCCGTCGAGACGTTCGCGCTGAAGAAAGTTTTCGGGGATCACGCCTACAAACTGGCGATCAGCTCCAACAAGTCCGTCTTTGGACATACGATGGGGGCGGCAGGCGCGATCGAGACCATTCTGACGTTCAAGATGTTCGAGGAAGGCGTGATTTTGCCGACCCTGAACCTCGACGAGCCTGACCCGGAGTGCGATCTCGATTACGTGCCCTGGAACCCCCGCCCGATGAACGCGCGCATCGCATTGAAAAACGCCTTCGGCTTCGGCGGCCAAAACGCCTGCCTGGTGCTGTCGCGTTGGAATGGGACGGCGTGATCGGTAACTGGTAACTGGTAATCGGTAACTGGTAACTGGTAATCGGTGATGACCTGATACTTGTCCTAATTACCGATTACTGGTTACAAATCACTACTTGCCTGGAGGAATTATGCGTCTGATTGAAAATGAGAAACAGATCAAAATCCGCACCCGTATGGGTGAAATCGCGCCGCTGGTGGGCCTGGGACTTTTACTTGCCGGGATGGCCATCCTGTTCTTGAAGCCGGAATGGTTCTGGATCGCGTTGATTGGGGTGTGGGTGGGTTTTATCGCCTCCATGCTCGGCAGTTATTTCGGTGGGCGCTACCTTGGACCGTTGGCGCATCACAAAAGAGTGCCAGAAGCCTTGAAGGGCCTGGAAAACAGTTTCACGCTAATAGTGTACAAGACCCCCGCGGCCTTCTTGCTGGTGGATGCCGGTGGTTTGACGGTGATCTTGGTCCGGTCGCAAGGTGGGCGCATCACGTACGCGAATGGCAAGTGGAAGCAGCATGAGAAAATGGGTGGCCTCAAACGCTTCGCTGGTCAAGAGGGGGTGGGGCGCCCGGAGCAGATGGCGCAGGTGGAGGTGGACGACTTGCAGCGCTATTTGCGCAAGCGATTGTCTGAAGGCGTGGAGATTCCGGTACGCGCGGTGATCCTCTTCGTGCATCCCGACGTGGTGCTTGAGGTCGAAAATCCGCCCATGCCGGTGTTCCGCACGCCAGAGTTGAAGCGTTGGCTGCGAAAGGAAGGTCGCCGTCCTAATCTGCCCAAGGAGACGTTGGCGCAGTTGTACGCGGCGTTGGAGATCGAAGCGGAAGACTGACTTCACCTGGCTGCAAATAACCTCAACGGATCGAACGGATTCAACGGAAAAATCTCCGTTGAATTCCGATAAATCCGTTGAGAGGATTTTTCGTCCCACTGCTGGTGAATGCCAGATGTGGAGTTCTCTAACAAAAAGTGGGGCGCACTCTCTAAGTGCGTCCCACTTTTTTGTATTCCGTAGTTACGGCAGGGGGGGCGGGGCTGCGCCGAACAGGCTATTCAGGTCGGAGACCTCGCTCGCCTTGGCCCAGTTCGCCATACCGGCCTTCCAGACCAGCGTGTCGCGGGTCAGTTGGCCGGACTGGACGTGCTTCTGCAGCGTCGCCATATCGAATGGCCCTTGCTGCTGTCCACCGATGGCAACGTAGAACGCGGCAGCTTGCGGGATCGGCGGCGGTGCGGCGGCCGGCGCGGCTTGTTGCGGCGCGGCAGCCTGTCCGAGCATCTGCCCCATCGCTGCGCCTAACCCGACCCCGGCGCCCAACCCGATGCCCGATCCGGCAGCGCCCTGGTTCTGGGCGGCTTCGCGCATCGCCTGCGCACCCTGGTATTGCATATAGGCGCCCATATCGCCAATCGCGCCCATCGAGGCGCGGGCGTCGATGGCCTTGGCCGTCTCTTCAGTAGGGGAGATGGATTCCACGTAGAACGAGTTGAGCGTGACACCCCGCGAGGCGAACTCTTCCTGCGCCTTCGCGCGCACCCCGGCTCCTAACTCCTCCACGAAGGCCGCCATCTGGATGATCGACTTGCCCATCTCGCCGATGAGGTCCATCATCTTGCTGAGGATGATGCTGCGGAAGAATGCCTGAATGTCGCGTGTGCTGTAGAGGTTCTGCGTCCCCACGATCTTGGCGACGAAGAGCTGCGGGTCTGTTACCTGGATGGCATAGGTGCCGAAGCCGGTCACGCGCGCCATACCCAGGATCGGGTCCGGGATGGTGATGGGCTGCGGCGTGCCCCATTTCATATCGGTCAATTCCCGTGTGGTGACGAAGTAGACTTCCGCCTTGAACGGTGTCTGCCCGGAGAAGACCTTGCCGACCAAGCCCACAAGACCGGGGATGTTGGCGGTCGTGATCGTGTGCCGTCCCGGTCCAAAGGTGTCGAGCGCTTTCCCATCGCGGAAGAACACCGCCGCCTGGGATTCACGCACGATCAACTGGCTGCCAATGCGAAAGTCGCCGGAGCCGCGCTCGGGGATACGCCGTACGATATCCCCCTTCCCCTCATCGATTGCTTCGATTATATCCAAAACGCGAGCCATAGTTCTTAACCTCCGATTCTGTTATCCGTTATACACCGGTGCTGGCGGTACCGCGCAGCACATCCTGGCGCTCGTCGAATGTCGTGTTCGCCTCGCGGGCCAAATCGCGCACCATCAGGATAAGCGCACGTTCATCTTCGCTTTCGATGCCCGCGCGCGCGTTGCTGATGGCGTCCTCGATCCGGTCGGCGTAGCCGACCAACGCGCTGTCGAATTCGTAGACGCGATCCAGATCCGCTTCTTTGACTTTGACCGCGTCGAACAACCCTCCATAGCCGTAAGGCGCGGTGCGGACCCGGTCGATGAACGTCTGAAGCTGGGTGGCGGCGCTGCCGGTGGGGGTGAGCAGATCGAACTTGCCCGCGCCGATGAGGTCCTGTTGCAGGCCGTCGAGTTGGGTCTTGACGGTGCGCATCCGATTGACGATATGATCGCGGAGCAGCTTGTCGGCCTCGCGGCGCAGCTCCTTTTCCTTGTAACCCTTATACCCGGGGATCTTGGCGACCAACTGCTCGAAGCCGCCCATCTGGTCTTTGACTTGATCAAGCAAACTCATTGTTACCTCCTTATACGCTTACGATGATTTAGATTTACGTTTGCCGAACTGTACTCTGTCTATGTGTCCATTGTAGCACAGAAATGATTCAGAGAAAAGCAAACCATATACTGATACGTGATTTCGCCGCAAAAGTCGCAGCCTTGACAACCCCTACCCGCGTAGTATGATGTTCGGGTTTATGAGCCATCAGCGATTAGCTGCCAGCCCTCCGCTTATCCGTTATCCGGGCAGTTTGAGGCGTCACCAGGGTTTACGCCTGGGCTGCTTTGCTGATCGCTGAAAGCTGATCGCTATCCTCACAGCCAGGGGGAAGATTGTGACATACACTTATCGCATCGAAGTTTTTTGGCATGGCGAGGAAGATGGGCGCGCCGTGGATGTCCACGACCAGATTGTTCATTTGGGCTTCCGCAGTGTAACGCAAGTCCACGTCAGCAACCTCTACTTTCTCAGGGGTGCACTTTCCGCAGAAGGCGTAGAGCGCATCGCCGTCGAGTTCTTGGTCGATCCTATCGTCGAGGGCTACCGTTGGTTCCCCCCCTCGATCCCCCCCACAGGGGGGGAAGAAGAAGCCTCCCTCCCCACAGGGGGGGAAGAAGAAGCCTCCTTCCCCACAGGGGGGGAAGAAGAAGCCGCCCTCCCCACAGGGGGGGAAGAAGAAGCCTCCCTCCCCATGGGGGGGACTGAGGGGGGGCGGCGCACCATCGAAGTTGCTTTTCACCCCGGCATCACCGACCCCGTCGCCAAACACCTGCTGCACCGCGCGCGACAGTTGGGTGTCGGCGCGCTCGAAGCCGTCGTCACCGGCACGCGCTATGCCTTTGAAGGCGATGTCTCCCCTGCCGAGCTGCACCGCATTGCGGAAGAACTGCTCTGCAATCCCGTGATCCAGTCGTACACCGTGGGGCCGATGCAGCCCGAATTCGTGCCTGACGCCGCACCGAGCAATGCTGTGGACGTCATCCCTATCCGCGGTCTGGATGATGAAGCCCTGCAACGGCTGAGCGTCGAGCGCGTGCTGTTCCTCTCCCTCGCGGAGATGCGGGCGATTCAGGCTGAATTTCAGGCGTTGGACCGCGATCCCACCGACGTCGAACTGGAAATCCTGGCCCAGACCTGGTCGGAACATTGCCAGCACAAGACCTTCAAAGCCGAAATCGACTATACCTGCCACGGCGGCATGCCTCGGATGATACTGGACACGGATTTTCACGGACAAACACGGAAAAATCCTGAAAAAGAATCCGTGTCCCTCCGTGTTGATCCGTGTACGAGAGAAATCATTCCGAGCCTTATCAAGACCTACCTGCGGGCGGCGACGGAGACGCTGGACAAGCCGTGGGTACTCTCGGCGTTCGTGGACAACGCCGGCATCGTGGCGTTCGACGACGAATACGAGGTGTCTTTCAAGGTGGAGACACACAACCACCCCTCGGCGCTGGAGCCGTTCGGTGGGGCGAACACGGGCGTCGGCGGCGTGATCCGCGACGTGATGGGCGTTTCCGCGCAGCCCATCGCCAACACGGACGTGCTGTGTTTCGGTCCGCTCGATATGCCTGACGCGGACGTGCCCGGCGGCACGCTCCACCCGCGCCGTATCGCGCGCGGCGTCGTGGCGGGCATCGAGGATTACGGCAACAAGATGGGCATCCCCACCGTCAACGGCGCGATTTTGTATCACCCGGACTACGTCGCCAACCCGTTGGTCTACTGCGGCTGCGTGGGCATTGCGCCGCGCGGCGTTCACCGCACGGCGGCGCAACCGGGCGATTTGTGCGTGGCGCTGGGCGGGCGCACGGGCCGCGACGGTCTCCATGGCGCGACGTTCTCCTCCGCCGAACTGACGCACGACACCGGCCAAACCGTTGGCAGCGTCGTGCAGATCGGCGATCCGATCACCGAGAAGGCTGTGCTCGACGCGCTCATCGTGGCGCGGGACGAGGGCCTGTACACCGCCATTACCGACTGCGGCGCGGGCGGGTTCTCCTCTGCCGTCGGCGAAATGGGCAAGGATGTGGGTGTGGACGTGGATTTGCGCGACGTCCCGCTCAAATACCCCGGCCTGCGCCCGTGGGAAATCTGGCTCAGCGAGGCGCAGGAACGCATGGTCATCGCCGCGCCGGAGGCCAACTTGCCCCGGCTGCGCGACATCTGCGCGATCTACAACGTCGAAATGACCGTCATCGGCCGCTTTACCGGCGACCGCCGTCTGCGCGTCCGCTACGGCGACAAACTCGCCGCCGATTTGCCGATGGATTTCGTCCATGAAGGTTGGCCGCGCCCGACGTTGAGAGCGGAGTGGGGGAAGGGGCAAGGGGCAAGAGGCAAGAAGCAAGAAGCAGGAAACAAGAAGCAAGAAGCAGGAAA
>MTKY01052035.1_pt1 | contig 25340 bp, 19 predicted proteins | sample 1042731 | NCBI WGS metagenome assembly MTKY01 (sample SAMN06212206, study PRJNA360538) | anaerobic digester metagenome | biome: Wastewater treatment plant; material: sludge; isolation source: anaerobic digester fed with sludge from wastewater treatment plant | place: Denmark: WWTP Soeholt ... | reverse complement strand
AGCTTCTCGATCAGGCCGTTGAGGTCGCCGATGCCGTCGCCGTTGCTGTCGTAGAAGCTGCGCACGAAGATCTCGTAAAAGACGGCGTCGTTCCACCAGGGCATGTCGCCGGTCCCGGAAACGAGTACGCCGTCCATCCCCACCGGCGACGTGACCTGTGGCGCGCGCGCTTCAGCGGGGTCGAGATCGAGCGGGATAACCGTGGCCGTCGGGACGAGTGTCGGGGTCGTTGTGGGAGGCGAATTGGTGGGGCGTGGAGTGGGGGACGGTTCGCTGGTGGCTGCCGCGGTTGGCGGTGTGGAAGGCGCGTTAGGCGTTCCACCCTGGCAGGCTGCCAGAAGGCATACACAGAGGAGTAAACTCACGCTGTACCGGACGACTTTTCGCATGGGGTGCCTCCAATCGCAAATTCACCAAGCATACACCGCGCGGGATGATGATCCTGCGCTAACATAGTTCCGGCGGATTGTCATCCGCCGGAAGCGTTGAAAAGAACAATGAGGGGGACGAGGTTAGATTCGCTTGTTGATTTCTGCCAGAATCTCTTCGGCCTTCTCTTTGGTCAGACCGAATTGAGCAGCTTGCGGCAGAGCGAGCAGCTTGTTCAGCGTCATGCCTTTCAGCATTGCGACCATCGGATTACTAGAGATGCCGGGCACATATTGATCTAGCACTGCCTTGGCTTGTGGATCGTCCAAAAGTGTACCTAGGGTTGTATTGAGGGTGATTTCTGTCTCCATGCTAAGCCTCCATTATTGTGATGTGGGTCTATTAGGATTCTGATACTATGCTTATTGTATACGAGACGCATAAATTTGCAGGCGCGTTACTTCATACGATCGGCCGTACCGTGGTACAGTTCCCACCCCTGGCTGAGGATGACGATTTGCGCCGCCAGCAGCCAGGCAAAAAACAAGGTCAACACCAGCGCCGCGCCGTTGAGGATGGTCGGCAGGTTGGACTTGATGTTGGTGAGGACGGTAGCCACATCATCCATCGACGACTGGGATTGTACGACCATCCTCTCGTACTCACCCAGGCTGACCGAGATCAGGCCAACACTCTCCGACATCGTGACCAGATTTTCCTGGATGTTGCCCAGATTGTCGTCGGTCGTACTGAGGTCATCCGACATCTGGACAAATGTATCCGGCAACCCTTTCAGGTTGGTGGCCAATTCGCCCAATGTATCCGCCAGCGGCTTTTCCGGGCTATAGGATTGTTCCGGCTGCCCGATAAACTCGCCTACCAGCGGCACATCAGCCAGCAGGAAGCGAAAAGCGTCCAACGATTGGATCGTGGTCTCCAAAACTTGCGCGGCCTCCTGGGCTGTATAAAGCGAATCTGTAGTGGCTTTGAGGGTTGAGGGTAGGGTGACGGACATAATGGTGTCAATCTCATCCAGGATCGGTTTGGTATCTTCCACGGTAGCTGCCGTTGTCCCCAACATGGCCGAGAGTGCATCCACGCTATCGACGGTAGCGCCCAATGCCTCGCCGGTTGTCACCATAACGCTTTTGCTGGTGATGATACTCTTGTTTAGCGTATCGATGGTGACATTAGCATAAGTCGCCACCGTGGGTTTGACGATCCACACGGCTGCCAGCCCCGCCAGGGCGAGTAACAGGCCGAGAATCCCGGCCAGCATCACGGACACACCTAGCAAGCGACGTAAAACCTTCATAGTCCCTCCTTAGAAAATAGCCTCAACGGATCGAACGGATTCAACGGAAAAATATCCGTTAAATTCCGTTGAATCCGTTGAGGAAATCCTTTTCATCCTCGTTGGTGTGGAATCCCACATGGGAACTCCTTCGAAAATCGTTTGTTTTGGATTAACGCACTCAGTCTTTCCCCAGAAAGACGCTGAGCAAACCGGCTATAAATCCGACCAGAGATGCTCCCATATCTGTCAATGACGCGTGCGGGTATTTGGCGCTCGCGGCGATGATAAACGCGATGAAAATCGCAATATGGACAAATCCTTTGTTTTTTTCCTGTTCTGCTTGTTCACTATACTCTCTTGAACAAGTTAAGGAAGCAGGTTGGCTTTGTGTGTGATGTGTCTAACGCCGGTCAACATGTGTGCCATCGCGGCGAATTGCGCTGGATCGCTGCTGGTGTAGAACTGGTGACGGCCGATTTGTCCCCAGGATGCAAGCAGGTTGCGCCGGATCAGCACCCTTTCCACCTGCCGGGCGACGGCGGGCGCGGGATCGATGAGTGTCACGTCTGGCCCGACGATGCGTTGGATTGCCTGACTCAGGAAGGGATAATGGGTACAGCCAAGCACCAGTTGATCGATGCCGACATCAAGCAGCGGGACGAGATAGCTGCGCAACAGCGACTCCGTCTCCGGCGTGTCGAGTGCTCCGGCCTCGACGGCCTCTACCAACCCGGGGCATGCCTGCGTGTGGATATCGAAGCCGTTGCCGAAACGTTCGACCAGTCCGGCAAACAAGTCACCCTGAAACGTGGCGGTCGTGGCGATCACGCCGACGATGCCGGTACGCGTCTGCTCGACGGCGGGCTTCACTGCCGGCTCCATGCCCACGAAGGGCACGTCGGGGAATGTTTCCCGCAGCGCGTGCAGCGCCGCGCCAGAAGCCGTGTTGCACGCGACTACGATGAGCTTGGCGCCTCGCGCCAGCAGAAAGCGTGTCACGTTTTCCGTCAGATGGCGCACTTCATCCAGCGACCGCTGCCCGTAGGGGATGTGTGCCTGGTCTGCGAAATACAGTGTGTTCTCGGCGGGCAACTGCTGCACGATCTTGCGCCACACCGAAAGTCCGCCCACGCCCGAATCGAAGATGCCAATGGGCGACACATTCAAATCCTTGCGATTTGACGCGGATTCTGGCATGAAAAGTGATCTTTACCCTTGGATCGCAAAACGCAAGCAGTCGTTGGCGTTTTACGCATCGCGCATCACGTTGTATGTTATGGCACAGGTTCGAGCAAAATTTCGTAGGCTGCCATTTCTGTCGTCACCGGAGCCAGGGCCGAGACAATGATGATCGCCTCGTTCTGCCGGCTGCTCAAGGGGATCGTCCACGTGCCGGACGTGCCGGTTTGCATCAGCAGGCGCTCGACCTGCGGTTCGTCACCGTCGATGACCACCTGCACGATCCAGGTTTGCGGCAGGATGTTGGCGTGGCGCACGAAGCCCTCGGCAATCCAGTCGTCCGAATGCGTTTCCGAGTCGTCGAAGAACAGTGTTTGCCCGTCGACGATCACTTCCACATCATCCAGCGCGAAGCCGGACTGATTGACGGCGGCGTCGGTGATGTACTCGAAGCGTAGTGCGATTTCCTGCCCGATGTAGGCCGAGAGGTCGGCGCTGAGTTGCTCCCAGGTAGCGTTCTTACCGGTCAGCCCACAACCGAAGTTGTTGCCGTTGGGGTTGCTGGAGCGACACCCCAGCTCGTTATCGTTCAGGATTTCCCACTGGATGTCGGTTGAGCTTAAATCGGTTGGGATCGTTCCGTCCGGGGTTGTCCCGACGACGACGTAGGCATAATCCCAATCTTCCTCGATGTGATACCAGGCCCAGAAACGCAATTCTGCTTGGGTGGCAGCGCGCAGGTCGACGATACGGGTGAGACGGGTGTCCGATTCATCTTCACGGTTGGACCACCAGAGATATTTCCCGCTGTACGCCTGGGTATCCATCAAGGCGGTCTGGGTGGAGCCGCTGAAGCTGAATGCCACAGGCGCTTTCGATTGCACCTTGATATAGTCTACGCCATACTGGTTGACGGTGGTGCGATTGGTGACCGGCGAGCTACCGACGCGATACGTGGCATCGATTCGCGGTTTGGTGACGCTGATGTTTGAGTAACCATATTGCCCATCGGCAAAGCTGGTGTTATCCAGCAAATTAGCGACGGTCCAATCGGCAAACAGATCGGCGTGCGTGATGGAAAGTCCCAGATCGTTTTCCAGGATGCGATCCACACTCTCCATGCTGTTTTCATCGTGACCGACCAGGGTTTTGGTAGCATCCTCGCCAAAACGGTCGAGGAAGTAACTCATAAAGAGGTAGGACCCGCCGTAGTTGGCTGAGGCATCACCGGCGACACCTTCGGGCCAGGTGGTTAATTGCGTATCGGGGCGGCGCAGATAATCGTACTCGCTGCCGCCGACGCTGTAGTAGCCGCCGGGATGCGCGCGGTTATTCAGTTCCATCGCCATTTCGGAGCACCCTTCGTTGAGCCAGGTCGCCTCGTTGCGGTCGTTGTTCCAGTGGATCATGTGCTGGAATTCGTGCGCCAGCACGCCGTTGTAGAAGTCATCGCCGATGTTGACATTGTCGATGTTGATGTAGAACATCTCCATCTCGTTGGAGTCGGGGCGCACGGCGCGCACGTAGGAATCCGGGCTGGAGAAGTAGCCGGCGACGGTATCGCCCAAATTGGTCGCGTGCAGGATGCTTAAGTGCGGGTCGTTGTCGACGCCGGGGGTCCACTCGGAGCCGAAGAACTCACGGTTGGTGAGATAGGTGTGCTGTTCGAACAGATCAGCGGCCTCTCTGAGTTTGCCCTCGTCCACGTTAACGCCCTCTTCGACCCACATATAGACGTGCGCTGTTTTGTAGATCAGGATGGCGTAGATCTCAAATTGCTCGTCGTTATCCACGTTCGACACGCTAAACTTCCGCCGGGTACCGAGGGGATAGTCAGGGTTGGGTGCTGTCAACGTGCGCGACGTATTGGCCGGTACGCCCAGGAATCGGATGCCCAATTCGTGCAGATCAGAGTCGGGGACCTGCGCCCCGCGCAGCGCCGCCAGTGTCTCCTCAGCCTCGGCTGGTAGCGGCGCACTGATCGTGGGCGGCAGATCGGGTGAGATGGGCGTCACCGGGCTGACCGGTGTAATTGGCACCAGGATGGGCGGTGGCGGTGTCGGCGTGTAGGGAACTGGGCGCGAGATGCCCCAGAGTAGGGTCAGCCCACCGGCTATACAGCATATACACGCACCCAAAAGCAACACCACAGCAACACTGATCCCAATTCCTATCCAGAGTTTTCGATTTTCTCCCATTTCATTATCCTTTTGGTTGATGTCTTTCTTCGATTATAGATAATCATCAGGATAACGCAAGGCCAAAGCTGAGAGCCGAAGGCTGCTAGTTGAATGCGATCAAAGCGTTCGACAGAAGGTAAAAAAGCGATATAATGCCCACGTCTGGTCTGGTACCGATAGCCAAGGGGGGGAGTTGCAGAAGCGGGGTGGTGGGGAGAATTCGACAGACGGAACACGCCATATCGATGCCTCTTGCCGTTGGGCGGGGTGGGCAGCGGCGGCGCTCTTTTTGAGCGTCTGGTTCCTCTATAGCCTCACCGCGGCGCGCGGTACGATCTTCGGCGACCCTTCTGAGTACCAGTTCATCCCGGCGATTTGGGGGATTGCCCATCCACCAGGCTACGCGTTCTACACGTTGGTTGCCGGGGTGTGGCAGCGCCTTTTTCCCATCGGTGATATCGCTTTTCGCACGCATCTCCTGGCCGGAGTCGCCGGCGCGTGGACGGCGAGTCGCGTCTTCTTGATGATCCTGGAGGTTTGCCTGGACCGTGCGCCGCAAGCCGGTCGGCGCTGGCCATTGGTGGCTGCGCTACTGGGCGGCCTGGCCCTGGCTGTAGCCCCGAACGTCTGGCAGCATAGCATCCACTCCAACGCGCACATTTTCAGCGCCGCCATCACGGCGACACAGTTGTGGCTGTTGCTGCGCTGGTCGCGCGAGGGCCACGACCGCTGGCTGTTCGCGCTGGCCTTCTTTGCCGGCATCGGCGTGACACACCATCCTATCACTGTGTGGGGACTTCCGGCTTACGCCATCTACATCCTGGTGCAACGGCCCAAAATCCTGACGCAGTGGGAGACGTTGCTGCCATTTGTTGGCTTTGGTCTGGCGGGATTGTTACCCTGGCTCTACTTTCCGCTACGCAGTCCCAACGTTCCCTTCGGTCCCACCGATATGCGTACGTGGGAGGGCTTTTTCCGTCACGCGACAGCCCAGGGGCTGCGGGTCAACCTCTTCTATTTTGGGCTGGCCGACCAGTTCGACCGGCTGTGCGTGTTTTGGACGCTGTTGCGTTTGCAATATGTCTGGCCGTTGCTGCTCTTGATCGGTGTGGGCATTGCGTGGCTGCTGTCGCGCCGCTCCCGGCTGGCGCTGTTGTGGGGACTGTTTCTGCTTGGCCATCTGGGTTTCACGCTCAATTCGGTGCAGGATGTGATGGCTTACCTGTTGCACGCCTTCACGGCGTTGGCGTTCCTGCTTGGCGTGGGGGCGTTGGTGCTCGTTGAATCGGTGGCCCGGCGCGCGCCGGGTTGGCGAACGTGGATCGTTGTGGCGGGTTTGTTCGCGCTGCCGCTGGGGATGATGGCCCACACCTTCCCGCGTATTTCGCTGCGTGACTGGGATGCTGCCGACTCCTATGTTGATAACCTGTTCGCGCGCTTTGCCGGGCGTGGAGAGGATGTTGTGGTAGCCTCCGATTGGGAGCATCTCACGCCGTATTTCTACCGCAGCCTCGTAGAGGGGCAAGCGCTCAACCCCGCTGACGCGCGTCCGCTGTACGTCACCACCTCGTTCACGTGGATGGATGCCGTTTTCGGCAATCTGGCGGTCAGCCCGGTGTACCTGACCAACTATCGCCGCGACATCCGCGACCTGGGTTTTCGTCTGCGGCCCGAGGGCGACTTGTGGCGCGTTCTGGAACCTCCCGCGCTGGAACCGATCGCGCCGCAGTATCCGCTGCGCGACGTGTGGGTGGACGAACGCCTGGAATTGCTGGGCTACGATGTGGCCGAAACCGCAGTCCCACAGGGCGGCATCACGTCGGTGACACTTTACGCGCGAGCCGCGACAACGCAGACTGCGATTCTGATGCCTTTCGGGCGCTTGGGTCAGGTGGAGCAGCGCTGGACGACCGACAGTCGCCATCTGACGCCGGACTGGCTGCCCGGCGAGACCATCGCCGAACGCTACAGTGTTTATGTCCCGTATACGCTCTCGCCGGGAACTTACCCATTGACCCTGGGCTACACGGATATGACCTCCGGTGTGGCCGAATTGCCATTTACCAGCGGAGGGACGGCCTTGCCGCTGACTGAGATCACCGTGCTGCCTGTTGCCCGCGCTGACGCGCAGGTGCGCGTCCTGGCGCACTCGTTGACCAACATCGGCAACGATGCGGCGTTGCGTGTTGCCCGCGCTCAGGCCGGTTGGTCTATTCGTAATGGAATCTGGCAGGAGCCACTGACACTCAAGCCCGGGCAGCCACTGCATCTGACCCTGATATGGCGTGCTCTGGCGCGCCCGCGGACAAGTTACACGGTTTTCATCCACTTGATCGACATGAATGGCGTGCTGCGCTTTGGGCACGATTACACACCGTTGGGGGGCGCTTTCCCCTCCTACTTGTGGTTCCCGAAGTGGTTGGAGGGCCAGCAAGTCATTGACCCTTACCGGCTAGTCATCCCACAAGACATACCGCCGGGCCAGTATTCGCTGGAGGTAGGGATGTACGAAATGGGCAGCATCCGCCGCATCCCGCAGTTCAGCCTCGACGGGACGATGACGGGCGACCGCTTTATCCTCGGCCCGATTCTTATTCAGCCTTAACATTTGTGCACGGATTCTATGGATGCTAATCAGATTGTCTGATAAGCGGCGTTTCGACTGACGACTATACAACTAACGACTATTCGACGATTTGAGGAGGTAACTATGACCGGACTTGTGTTATGGGTGATTGCCTCGACGATCCTGCTGTTCGTGGGGATCTACTGGGTTTACACGTTGGAAAAGCGCCTCAAGGCTATGGAGGAGCGGTATCAAAAAATCCTTGCGTTGGCTGAAGATACCGACCAGGCGACCATTGTGCAGCTTTTGACCCGCCTGGATGCGCAGGAAAAACGTCTTGGCCAGGCAGAGGGTACTTTGCGTCGTTTGGGGGAGATTCTGCCCCATACGATTCAGGGGCATGGGGTAGTGCGCTACAGCGCTTTCGAAAACGTGGGCGGGGATCAGAGCTTCTCGCTGGCGCTGGTGGATGCCCGCGGCAATGGCGCAATGCTTAGTGGCCTGCACGCCCGCGACGACACACGGGTCTACGCAAAGCCCTTGACGCAGTGGCGTTCCTCCTACAGTTTGAGCGCCGAAGAACAACAGGCGCTCGGACGGGCGCGGCAAATGATCGAGGGGACGCCATCGAATGGCGGGGCGGCCAACACGGCGCGGGCTGACGCGGGATCATCTGCAAGCACTCCATCCAACGCGGGCTAGATTGCTCGAAATGCGATAAAGCAGACGACGTTTAACAAACCCAGTTGACAAACCGCTATCTCTGGTTATTATTGGAGCAAGTCGCGATAGACTTTGGTTAGAAGTTGGGAACAGCACTATGAGTTCCCTATGGCGTATTTCACAACTGTGGAATCTAATCTAGAGTAAGGAGGAATCGATGTCGTGGTTAGGGGGTAAAGGAAAACCAAAAGAACCTGTGACACCTGTTGTAAAACAACCGACAACTACCGGGGGAGGACGTATGGCACAACCAGCAATCGAATCGACCATTGGAGCGAATACCCACATCAAGGGTGATATTCAGGGAGATGGCGGTCTCCGCATTGATGGCGTCATCGAAGGTACCATTGAAATCACCGGCAATCTGGTGATTACCGAGAGCGCCAAAATACGCGCGGAGATCAAGGCCAACAACGTTTCCATCGCTGGCGCGGTGCAAGGGAACGTTTTTGCCAACCGCGTGGAGATCGCGGATACCGGGCGTGTATGGGGCGATATGACCGTCAAGGCCCTGTTGATCAACGAGGGCGCGTACCTGCGCGGCCAGACATTTATGTCGCAAGACTTGCAGCCGCCGAAGCTCGAGGCTCCCAAATCAACCAAACCGAGCAGCTCGCTCCCTCCGCCGCAGGCCGGCACCGTGGTCGATGTCATGCCAGAGGAGAAGACGGACAAATAGCGAGTCTTTCGCGTAGTCTTAAAGCAGCTACAACAGGGGCGTTTATCGCCCCTGTTCTTTTTTGTCCTCACGCCGGTTGAACTGCTGCAGCGCTCCCCAGATAACGAAGGTCTCCCCGGCCAGGTAGATCAGGCTCAAAGGCAACAGGCTGGTGCGCTGTAGTTCGTTGGCCAGGAGCAGGGCCGCAAGCGCATACATACTGATGAGAATCTCTCCCGGCAGTGCTCGATCCAGTTTCACGCGGTACTGGGCAGTACGCCAGTTGCCTTGCCGGCCCTGCAACTCGAATTTCGGCGTGCGTCTAAACTCGCCGCCCCAGTGCAGCAGCCCGTCGAGCACGCCGAGGGTGGTGTTCCAACTAATGCCGACACCCAACAGCATCAAAATCGGATAAACCAGGATGCGGCGCGGCCAATCCCGATACAGCGCGATTTGTCCCATCAGGTAAAGAAGGGGTGGCAACATCGTCAGCGTTCCCAACGCTACCGCCAGTGTCGGCAGGCGCGGTGAATAGATGACCATCGGCGCGACGAGCAGGACCAGGGCCAGGATGAGCGGCTGGGTGAAATAACCACTCAAGTGCAACAGGGCCATCGCTTTTTGGGCCAGATTCAGGCGTGGGGATGCTATGATTGGCCCGCAGGACTTGCGCAAGACCTGAGTTGCGCCTTTGGCCCACCGGTACTGCTGCTGTCTGAACGCGGCGACCAACGGTGGCAACTCCGCCGGTGCGACGACTTCTGGCAGGTAAAGAATCTTCCACCCGGCGAGCTGTGCGCGATAGCTCAGGTCGAGATCTTCAGCAATGGTGTCGTATTGCCAGCCGCCGGCTTCTTCGATAGCGCGTCGCCGCCACACACCCCCTGTGCCGTTGAAATTCATCAGCAGACCGGCGCGGTTGCGTGCGATATGTTCCACAGTGAAATGCGCGTCCAGCGCCAGCGCCTGCGCGCGTGTGACCAGCGAGTATTCCGCATTCAGGTGTCCCCAGCGGCCCTGTACCAGCCCCAACGCGGAATTCTGCACGAGATGGGGCACAGTCCGCCGCAGAAAGTCCGGCATTGGCGCAAAATCTGCGTCGAAAATGGCGATGTACTCACCACGCGCTTTCTGCAATCCCGCCGCGAGCGCGCCCGCTTTGTGACCATTGTGGTGTTGCCGGTGTAAAAGAGCGATGGTGTACCCCTGCGCCTGAAGCTGCTCGACCTCAGCCCGTGCCAGCGCCGTTGTGTCATCGTCAGAATCGTCGAGCACCTGAATCTCCAGCCGTTCACGTGGCCAGTCGAAAGCTGCGACTGACGCGAGAATCCGCTGCACGACGTAGCGTTCATTGCGCAGGGGAATCTGCACCGTCACCATTGGCAGATCGGCTACGGGAATGGATAACGTCTCCGGTGATCGGGCGCGGCGGTGCCACAGATAGAGCGTGACCAGGATCACGATATGAACGGCATGCAATGCCAGTCCGATCAAAACAGCGGTATACAGGTATCCCACAATCTGCGCTATCATATGCACATTTCCTCCACAATATGGTTTCATTATAACACCAAGCCGCAGATTGGAGTGCGTTGCATAACCGAGAGACGGGCATCCGACACTCTCCCGCAAAGTGAGCACGATAGCTTTCTTATCCCGACGCTTGACAGCTATTTCAAAGTGACGACAATAGAATCGTACCAAAAACAGGTTTGCTTACCCTAACCTATTTACGCTTGTCACTGGTGTTGTGCGCGAAATACACCTTGACTTTGTCTAAAACAGGTGTAACACTGTTTCTCAGAGCAGCTTGCGCGTCGTCATCCCATTGGCCTTTTTCGGGGCAACGACGCAGTTGACCTTCATAGTGTGGGAGGAGTGATGCAAGTTCTGGTAGAGTTTATGGGTGTCGCCAGAGTGGTTAGTGGAACCAAGCAAGCGACATTCACCCTCGAGGAGGGTACGACCTTCCGTCAGATTATACGTTTGTTGGCCCGTAAGTATCCTCAGTTAGTCGGCGAGGTCATTCAGCCAGATGGTGAGACTTTCCAGCCATCTAATCTGCTCAACCTCAATGGGCGGCGTATGATCCAGCCCGCGCAGATGGACGATACTCCACAGGACGGTGATCGTTTGGTCCTTATGTCGATCTTGGCTGGCGGCTAATAAATCATGCATCATGAATCATGCCGCATGATTTGTGTTTCGGTTCAGGTCTTTCATTTTTAACTCGTAACTCGTAATTCGTAACTCGCAATTTCCAGGAGGTTGCTTATGTACGGTTATAGCGGCAGGATTTTGCACATCGATTTGACGACGCGTAAAACGTGGGTCGAAACCAAACCGGAAGCATGGTACAAAATCTACATCGGCGGTGTGTCGATGGCGGCGCGGCTGTTGTGGGAGAACATCAAACCAGGCTGCGATCCGCTCTCGCCGGATAACCCCATCTGTATCGCTAACGGCATCTTCGCCGGGACGCCGGTGCCGGTGGGCGGAAAGTACGGCCTGGCCTCCAAATCGCCGTTGACCGGCTTTATGGGCGACAGCCTCTCCGGCAGTTGGTTTTCCGTCGCGCTCAAGCGTACCGGCTGGGACGGCATCGTCATCCATGGAGCCAGCGCGGAATGGGTGGATATCTTTATCGACGATGGGCGGGTGATGTTCCGCGATGCGCGCAAGCTGTTGGGCAAAGGCACCTTCGAAACCGAAGAGACCATCCGCGAGGAGCTGCTGGACGACCAGGTGCGCTCCGCCACGATCGGCCCGGCTGGCGAAAACCTGGTCCGCTTTGCCAACGTCACCAACGACGGGCGACAGGCCGGACGCACGGGACATGGCGCAGTGTGGGGATCGAAGAAGCTCAAGGCCGTCTCTGTGCGCGGCACGAGAGGCGTGGTCGTCGCCGACCCCGATACGTTGATGAAGATGTCGTTCGACATTACGCAGCAGGCGCAGGGGCCGTACACGGTCAAATACCGCATGCTCGGTACGGCGACCAACGTCCTCAATATGAACAAGCTGGGTTTGCTGCCGACGCGCAACTACCAGCAGGGCACCTTCGAAATGGCCGAGCAAGTGAGCGGCGAGTATCTCGAAGAGCACTTCAAAGTGAAGAAGATCGCGTGCGCGCAATGCCCAATCGCCTGCGAGCAGGTCTCGGCGGCCAAGCCGGGACTGTACGCGGGCGCGATGACGGGTATCGAGTACGAGTGTCTCTATGCGAATGGCCCGAACCTGGGTATCGGCGATTTGAACGCCGTCATCAAGCTGATCGACGTCGCCGACCGGGGCGGGCAAGACGCGATGAGCCAGGGCGTGACCATCTCTTGGGCGATGGAATCCTTCGAGCGCGGTGTGTTCACCAAGGAGGATTTCAAGTGCAAGAAATATCCGGACGGCTTCGAGCCGAATTTTGGCAACGGCGAAGCTGCCGTCGCCCTGGCCGAAATGATTCGCGACCGCGAGGGCATCGGCGATTTGCTGGCCGAAGGCACGCGCATCGCCAGCCGGCGTGTGGATGCGGATCGCGGAACGGAATCCTACAAGTGGGCGATGCACATCAAGGGCCTGGAAAACCCCGGCTACGACGCGCGCGGCCTCAAGACCTTCTCGGTGGGATTGGCGACCGGGACGCGCGGTGGCTGTCACAATCGGTCTGCCGCCTACGATCCCGACATCCAGGGCGAAGTGGATCGTTTCAGCATCGATGAGACGCGCGGTCGTCTGGCGGCGGAAAATGAAGAATACGCCGCTGTCTACGACTCGCTGCCGCTGTGCAAGTTCATCCGCCGCTGTTTCACCGGCAAGGCCGATCGCGCCGGCGCGTGGCCGGCGATTGCGGCGCTCATCAACGCCACCACCGGCTGGAACTTCGATTACGACGCCGTGGACCTCATCGGTGTGCGCGCGCACACGATCAAGAAGGCGTTCAACATCCGCGAAGGTTGGTCCCGTGCCGACGATCATCTGCCCTACCGTTGGCATCACGAGCCGATGAAAGAGGGCGCGTCCGCGGGGCACGTTGTCACCGAAGAAGAGTTGGAATACCTCAAAGACCTCTACTATGAGGCCAAAGGCTGGACCAAAGAGGGCCTGATCCCCAAAGCCAAACTGATCGAATTGGGGATGGAAGACGTGGCGGAGGAAATTGGCGTGTAAAGATGCAGGATACAGGAAGCAAGAATCTTGCCTCCTGCCTCCTGCCTCTTGCATCTTGCCTCTTGCATCTTGTTTCTTTACAGGAGTGAACCATGGTAACTTCAACATCCAGATATGCCTATATTGCGTGTGACGCGACGAAGTGCGTCGGCTGCCAGTTGTGCGAGTATATCTGCTCCTATACCAAGACCGGCGAGTACAATACCTATCGCAGCCGTATCCGCACCGTGCGGGTGGACGAAATCCTGATTACGGCGGTGGCCTGTCGCACCTGCGAGGACGCGCCGTGCGTCATTGCCTGCACCCGCGACGCGCTGAAGCAGGACCCGGAGACGGGCCTCATCAGCGTGAACGCGGAACGCTGCGACGGCTGCGCCTGGTGTATCGAGGCGTGCGACTTCGGCGCGATTTCCATCAACCCGGCCACCAAAATGGCCGAAATCTGCGACCAGTGCCAGGATCAGGAAGACGGCCCGCAATGCGTGCTTTGGTGCCCGAAGGACGCGCTCGAACTGACGACGCCCGACCAACGCGCCCAGAAAGCGCGACGCAAATTGGTTCATGAAGAGGTCCACGGCCCACGGTAGGGAGTCCTATGACCGAAGATAACGCCAACAACGAAGAACTGCGCATCGGCGTCTACGTCTGTCACTGCGGATCGAACATCGCCAGTGTGGTGACGGTGCCGGAAGTGGTGGAGTACGCCGCCACACTGCCCAACGTGGTGGTGGCCAAGGAGCACAAGTATATGTGCTCCGACCCCGGACAGAATTTGATCAAGCAGGACATCCGGCAGTACAAGCTGAACCGCCTGGTGGTGGGCGCGTGTACGATCTCGATGCACGAACCGACTTTCCGCTCGGTGCTGGTCGACGAGGGCCTCAACCCCTTCTTCTTCGAGATGGCTAACATCCGCGAGCACTCCTCGTGGGTTCACGCCCACGAGAAGCCGGAAGCGACGCTGAAAGCCAAAGAGCTGGTCGCGGCGGCAGTGGCTAAAGTGAGCTTCAGCTACCCGTTGGAGATGTTCGAAGTGCCGGTGACGCGCCAGGCGCTCGTTATTGGCGGCGGCATCTCCGGAATCAGCGCCGCGCTGGATTTGGCCGATATGCGCATCCCCACCTACCTGGTCGACAAATCGCCGTCCATCGGCGGGCGGATGGCGCAACTGGATAAAACCTTCCCCACGATGGACTGCTCGATTTGTATCGAAGCGCCGAAGATGGTGGACGTCGGCAAGAACAAACACATCACCTTGATGACTTACTCCGAGGTCAAAGAGGTCGAAGGCTACATCGGCAACTTCAAGGTGAAAGTGGAGCGCAAGCCCCGCTACGTGCTCGAAGACCTCTGCACCGGGTGCGGCCTTTGCGCCGATGTCTGCCCCATCTCCGTGCCCAATTTCGAGTTCGAGGAGGGCTTGGGGCCGCGCAAAGCCATTTACGTGCCGCTCGTGCAGGCCGTTCCGGCCATTTTCACGATTGACATGGACGCTTGCATCGAGTGTTACAAATGCGTCGAAGCGTGCGGCAGCTTGCAGGCCATCAGTTTCTACGACGAGCCGAAAACTGAGACGCTGGACGTCGGCGCGATCATCGTGGCGACGGGTTTGGATATGTGGGACCCCACGCCGCTGGAAGAATACGGCTTCGGCGTCTACGACAACGTGGCGACGATGATGGAAATCGAACGGCTGCACTGCGCCGGCGGCCCGACGCTCGGCGAGTTCGTCCGGCCTTCCGATGGCAAAACGCCCAAGACCCTCGGCCTGATTCAGTGCGTCGGCTCGCGCGACAAGCGTTACAACGAGTATTGCTCCGGCTTCTGCTGCATGTACACGATCAAGAACGCGATGTTGCTCAAGTGGCTCTACCCGGAGATGGACATCACCATCTTCCGCATCGACATCCGCACGCCGGGCAAGACCTACGAGGAGTTCTACGAACGCGCGCGGCAGGCCGGCATCCACTTCGTGCAAGGCCGCCCCGCCGAAATCCGCGAGGACCCCGTCACCAAGAACCTCATCGTGCAGACGTACAACGCCGCCCTCGACCGGCAGATGGAGTACGAGTTCGAGATGGTGGGGCTGGCGACGGCGGCGATTCCTTCAGAGGGCGTCGAGGAACTGGCGCGCGCGCTGGCCGTCCCGCTGGATACGGCCGGCTGGTTTTTGGAATCGCACCCCAAGCTCAAGCCGATTGACTCTTCGACCGAGGGCGTCTATCTGGCCGGGTCGGCGCAGGGGCCAAAGGACATCCCGCAGAGTGTGGCGCAGGGCAGCGCCGCCGCCGGACGCGCTGCGCGCGTGCTCAACGCCGGAAAATGGCAAATCGACCCCATCGTCGCCTACGTAGACCCGAACCGCTGCCTCAACGTCAATCCCAAAAGCAAGTGTACGCAGTGCGCGCAGGCGTGCCCCTACGGCGCGGTCATCAACCTGCCGGGCACGGGGCAGCCGAGCCAGATTATCCCGGCGAAGTGTCACGGCTGTGGGACGTGCGTGGCGGAGTGCCCGGCCAACGCGATTACGCAATGGCACTTCACCGACGGGCAAATCCTGGCGCAGATTCACACGTTGCTGGCCGATAAGCCCGAAGAGAAGGTGCTGGCGTTCACCTGCCGTTGGTGTAGCGGCCTGGGCGCCGACAACGCCGGCGTGAGCCACTTTCAGTACCCGGCGAACACCCGCAACATTATGGTGATGTGCTCCGGGCGCGTCGATCCCGATTTCGTGATGGAGGCGTTCCGGCTGGGGGCGGGCGCGGTGCTGGTCTCGGGCTGTCACGTGCAGGACTGTCACTACATCACCGGCCGGCAGAAGGCGGACGCGCGGTTGGAGCGGATTATGACACAATTACAGCGTATGGGGATGACGCCAGGGCGCTTCCGCACCGAGGAAGTCTCCGCCACCGAAGGCGCAAAGTGGGCGCGCATTATGACCGAGATGAGCACGTTGGTCACGGATATGGGGGCAGAAGCGATGAAGGCGGAAAACGAGAAAATGCTGCCCCAACTGGAGCGTCAACTTCGCCGCGTCCGTGAAGGGTTGGACGCTGCGCGGGTGCTGGACATCTTCGAAGCGCGGTTACAGGGCGTCAAGACGGAAATTCAACAGGCGTATGAGCGTGAGCAACGTTAGAAAGGATGGTGAAAGTGTATGGAGGTTATTCGGGAAATTCGAATTGTCGAGCAAGGCGAAATCACTTTACGCCTGCCCAAGATGTTTTGGGGGCGAGAAGTTGAGATTGTTATCCTCCCTGCCCCTGTACCTGACAAGGCGCACTCCAAAAAGAGGAGTTTGCGCGGTTGTCTACGGTCATACGCGCGACCAGAATTGATTGCAACCGAGTCCGCCGCATGGTTGGAAGCTGTGGAAGATAAACATGTTGCTCGTTGACGCCAATATAGTGCTTCGGTATATCTTGGATGACCATCCAGAGCTTTCCACGCGCGCGGCGGAAATTCTGGAGCAGTATGAGGCCCTTTTACCACCAGAGGTGGTATGTGAAATCGTATATGTCCTTCAGAAGGTATACAGTGTCCCGCGAAAAGAGATTCAAGCAAAACTATGTGCTTTGTTGGATGATCGCTTGATCAGTGTCGAGAAGACGGAGTCCCTACGACAAGCGCTGTCAGTCTACTGCACAAAAAACCTGGACATTGTGAATGCGCTTTTGTGGGCATACCATAACGTGGAACATCATCAGGTTATGACATTTGATGAAAAGCTATCCAAATTGTTGGAAATGGAGTAACCTATGACCTCTGAACTACATCCCTTTCTCGTTGAAGTTATGACATTGCGCGGCGGCAAAGACGTGTTGGAGTGTTACCAATGCGGCACCTGTTCCGCCTCGTGTCCCGCGTTGCAGGATATGCTCCACGGACCACGCCGTTTGATGTATATGATCCAAAACGGGATGGAGGAGGAAGTACTCTCCAGCCCCGACATCTGGCGCTGCGTTTCGTGCTACTCGTGCATGAGCCGTTGCCCACGCGGGATCGAAATCACGGTGCTGCTCTCCGAACTGCGCCGCCTGGCTATCCAAAAAGGGTACGTGGACGACAACGAAGCGCAGTTCGGCCAGGTGTTCACTGTGACGCTGGCGCAGCACGGGCGGATGTTCGAGCCGGAACTGCTCACGCGCTATTACCTGCGCACCTGGGATGTCAAAGGGATGCTGGGGATGGTCGTCCCGGGCCTGAAGATGCTGTCGAAGGGCAAAGTCGCCTTTACCCCACAGAACATCTCGACAGCCCAGGAACTCCGCGACGCCGGCGTTGTCCCCAAGGTCGATAGCTTCCCCCGCCGGAAATTGAACGACCTCTTGGTTGCTATGATGATAGCCGTTTTAGGAGTTTTCGCCGCTATCGGCAGACTGTTCTCCGGCAAAAAGAAGGAGGCGTTCCATGGATAAGGTCTATGCTTACTATCCCGGATGCAGCCTGGACGCCACCGCGAAAGAATACGATATGTCCGTGCGCGCCGTCTTCGCCAAACTGGACATCGAACTGCGCGAACTCGAAGGCTGGACCTGCTGCGGCGCAACCCATTCCGCCATCTACAAGGGCGACTCACGCTTCCTGCTCTCGCTGCGCAACCTGGCGTTGGCGGAAGCGCAAGGGTACGACACCGTCGTCGCGCCGTGCAGCGCCTGTTACAAGAACCTGCGTCGCGCTGCCCAGCTCGCCGAGGCCGACAAGACAATCTGCACCCGCGTCAACGCCGAGATGGGAGAGACGTTCAGTTGTTCAGGCAAGGTCGAAGTGCTGCACCCGCTCTATCTCATTCTGCGCGACTATGGCTTGGAAACGCTGCAAAAGCGCGTGGTGCGCCCGTTGACCGGTCTGAAAATCGCCAGTTACTACGGCTGTTTGCTCACCCGCCCGGCGGACGAGTTCGACAGCGCGGAACGGCCCACGGGACTGGACCGGTTGGTCAAGGCGCTGGGCGCCGAACCGGTGGACTACGATTACAAGGCCAAGTGCTGCGGCGGCGCGCTGGCGCTTTCGCACGGGGAAACGACGGCGCGCATGGCGGGCAACGTGCTGGCTTCGGCCAAAGAGCGCGGCGCCGAAGCCGTGACGCTGGCCTGTCCGATGTGTCACATGGCGCTCGACCTGTACCAATCGAAGGCCGAGAAAATCGTGCGGCGCGACCTGAACCTGCCGGTGCTGTTCTTCACGCAGTTGATAGGGCTGGCGCTGGGCCTCGACCCCGCGCAGTTGGGGCTGAAGCGGCACATCGTCCCGACGGCGAGCGTTATCGCGCGCGCCGGCGCGTAAAAATTACCGAAGGGAGCTGGAGCGTGAAACGCGGAACAACTTTGAAACATCGCACCGAAACGTCGCTCACTCTGGAGCGGAAGATGGTCACGCATCACGACGTCCTGACCTGGGATTTGGAGCGTTGCGTGGGCTGCCAGATTGGGCCGAAAGTCTGCCCGAAAGAAGCGATCAGCCACATCGATGGCGTGGTCGAAAACGGACGGATGGTGACGAAGCTGTTGGTGGACGTCGATCCCGACAAGTGCATCTTTTGTGGGATGTGCGTGGAGATGTGCCCGATGCGGGCGATTACTTTGACGCTCAACGACGAGCCGTACAACCCCGTCATCGAGTATGAAACGTTCCCCAAACTGGTGAAATCCACCAAATTCGACAAGGACGCCTTCGATTTCGGCCTGAAGGACTTCGTCATCGAAAACTGTTCGGCCAACGTCATCAGCTACGACGCGGAACGCCACACGATGAAAGTGGACCAGGAACACTGCATCCGCTGCCGCCAGTGCGAGGTCGCCAGCAACGGCGCTTTCGAAGTGCAGCAGCCCTGGCAGGGCACCGTGCTGCTGCGGCGCGAGCTGTGCGTCGAAGGGTGCCTGGCCTGCGCCGACGTCTGCCCGACCCGCGCGCTGCACATTGACGAAAACGGCGAATTGGTCCACGCGGATTACTTCTGCATCAAATGCGGCGCCTGTATGCAAATCTGCCCGATCAAGGCGGAGTGGGAGGAGTACGACATCCATTTCGAGTCTCAGGGCGTCATTTACACGCGCACGCACCGCCGGATGACGAACGCCGACGATCTGCCGGTGCTCGTGGAACGCTGGCGCGTGCGGCACACACCCGTCGAAAGCGCCTCATGGCTCGAAGCGCTTGCCAAGCTCGCCGACGAAAAAGCCAGCCAGGTCGAAATCGACCGCAAACGCGCGGTGCGCCGCAAAGACTTGATCCTGGCCTTGAAGGGCGGCAAATCGCACGTAAAAGACCACGAATAGCATTGCGCCAGACGCTGTCGCGCCCCGCGATACCGCGCGCGGGGCGCGCAACTTTATCCGTATTTACGCGAATATTGAGAGGGAACGGAATGCAACTTCGCCAATTGAGTGCTGTTGTGCCAGACGTACTTGAGTTTATGGGCGCGGACGCGCCAATCGCGGGCATCACCGACGATTCCCGAAAGGTGCAGCCCGGCTTCCTGTTCGTTGCGGTGCGCGGCGTCAACGTGGACGGCCACCGTTTCATCCCGGCGGCCTTGCGGGCCGGCGCGGCTGCCGTCGTTGGCGAGCAGCACGCCGCCGCCCTGAAACTGCCCGTCGGGTTCCCCTATTTGCGCGTAGCGGACGCGCGCCGGGCGTTGGGCTGGCTGCACGCGGCCTGGCGCGACTTTCCCTCGCGCCGCCTGGTATTGACCGGCGTTACCGGCACCGACGGCAAGACTTCGACGACGGACCTGCTCTACGCGATCTTGGGCGCTGCCGGACGCGAAACCGGAATGATCAACACTGTCAACGCGCGGATCGGCGCGCTGGACCTGGACACGGGCCTGCACACCACCACGCCGCACCCCGCCGACGTGCAGCGTTATCTGTCCGATATGGTCGCTGCCGGCGCGACACATGCTATTCTGGAGGCGACGTCGGAAGGGCTGGCGCAACAGCGACTGGCCGGCTGCGATTTCGACGTAGCGGTCGTCACCAACATCACGCACGAGCACGTGACCGCCCACGGCACCTGGGAAGCCTACCGCGAGGCGAAGGCCACGCTTTTCCGCAGCCTGGCGACAGCGACGCGCAAACCGGGCGCGCCGAAGGTGGCCGTTCTCAACCGCGACGACCCCGGTTCTTTCGATTACCTCCGCGCCATCCCTGCTGATCAGCAGGTAATCTACGGCCTCAACGCGGCAGACGTGGACGTGACAGCAACCGACATCCACTACACGCCGCAGGGGATTCGCGCAGTTCTGCGCAGCCCGTGGGGAACGGCGGATATTGCCTCGCCGCTGGTGGGCGCGTTCAACGTGAGCAACATCCTGGCGGCGGCTTCAGCGGCGCTGGCGCTCGGGGTGCCGCTTGCGGCGGTGGTCGAAGGGGTTGCAGCAATGCAAGGCATACCGGGGCGTATGGAACGCATCGACGAGGGGCAGCCCTTCACCGCGATTGTGGACTTCGCGCACACACCGAATGCGTTGCGCGCGGCGCTGCTGGCGGCGCGGCAGTGGGTGTCGGAGCAGGGCCGCGTCATCGTCGTCTTTGGCTCTGCCGGGCTGCGCGACCGCGAGAAGCGCCGGATGATGGGCGAGGTCGCCGGAGAGCTGGCAGACCTGACCGTGTTGACCGCCGAAGACCCACGCACCGAACCGCTCGACAACATCCTAGCGGAGATGGCGGACGGCGTGCTGCGGTATCCGCGCGTCGAAGGCGTGGACTTCTGGCGCGTGCCGGACCGCGGCGCGGCGTTGCTGCACGCCGTCAAACTGGCGCAGCCCAACGATATTATCCTCACCTGCGGCAAAGGACACGAGCAGAGCATGTGCTTTGGCGCGGTCGAGTATCCGTGGGATGACCGTGAGGCGCTGCGGCGCGCTCTGCACGGCAAAACGTTGGACACGCTGCCCACCCATTCGGCCAAAAGTTGAACCCTGTCATTCCGAACGGGTCGCAGCGGAGTGAGCGGTGGTTTATATGCGAATTGCTTTGTTGCACGACTGGCTAAATCAATACGGCGGCGCGGAGCGGGTGTTGGAGCTTCTGGTCTCGCAGTTCCCCGGCGCGCCGGTCTACACGAGCATGTACTGGCGCGAGAAAATGCCCGCCGCTTACCAGACCTGGGACATCCGCACCACCTGGATGGACCGGCTGCCGGACGTTTACCGGCGGCACCAGTGGTATTTTCCCCTGTACGCGCTGGCCTTCGCCGCGTTGGACGTGCGCCAGGGTTATGACGTGCTCCTCAGCAACAAGAGCGGCTTCTGCCACGGCGTCCGCGCGGGCGAGACGCCGCAGGTGTGCTACTGCCTGGCGCCGACGCGCTACGTGTGGGAATTCGACGCTTACGCGGCTCGCGAGAACCTGCCGGGGGCGCTCAAAGTGTTGCTCAAGCCGCTGGTTGCGCTGCTGCGGCGATGGGATTACCGCGTGGCCCAACGCCCGACGACGCACTTCGTCGCCATCTCCACCGAGATTCAAGAACGCATCCGGCGCTATTATGGCCGCGAATCCAACATCATCTATCCGCCGGTGGATGTGGAGCGGTTTCACCCGGCCCCGCAACACGAGGACTACTACCTGATCGTTTCGCGGTTGATTCCGTACAAGCGCATCGACCTGGCCGTCGAGGCGTTCAACCGGCTGGGCCTGCCCCTGCGGATCGTCGGCAGCGGGCGCGACCGCGAGGCGTTGGCGGCGCTGGCAAAACCGAACGTCACGTTGATGGGTTACGTCCCCGACGAGGAGTTGCCGGGCCTGCTGGCGCGCTGTAAGGCGTTTATCTTCCCAGGGCGGGAGGATTTCGGGATTGCGCCGCTGGAAGCGCAAGCTGCCGGGCGTCCAGTGATCGCTTACGGGGCGGGGGGCGCGCTGGATTCGATCATCGAGGGGGAGACGGGAACGTTCTTCCGCGAGACGACGCCGGAAGCCCTCGCAGAGGCCGTGCTATCCTTCGACGCCGACCGCGTGGACCCGCTGGCCTGCCGCGCCAACGCCGAGCGCTTCTCCGTTCCCCGCTTCCAGCAGGTGCTCTCGAGCGCTCTCACGCGCGTCTTGGAATCGCCGCACACCCCTCTCTCATCCACCGCTTCACCGATCCGCTGATTCGCCCATTCGCTGATTCGCCGATTCGCTACGGCATCGATTGGATTTCCCACTCCGGGCGCTTCGTCCACCAGGGCAAGACGCCATACGACTCTGAGATAGCGTCGGTCGAGTACAGCTCTTCCATGCACTCGTACCAGCTCAACCCCTCGGTCTTCTGGAAGTGCCACCATTCGATGTCGTAATACGAATCGCGCCAGTTGGAGAGCGCGTTGCGCCGTTCCCAGCCATAATCGGCAGCTACGGTCGTAAAGTCGACGTAATAGCCTTCGGGGATTTTGGCTTTCAACTCGCCGCCTTGAGCGGTCGCCAGCCCGCCTTTGGCCCGTGCGGAGAGATCCCAGGGCGCGACGCGCAACGGTTCGCCCAGGCTGCCGTCTTGTTCTTTCGCTTTGATGTACACGCGCCAGTAGGTCACGCCGCCGATATCCTCGCGCACCAGTTCGATCAGCCCGCGGCTGAGGAACCCCTGGTTGATGTCTATCGCGCGCCCGCAGACGTGCCAGGAGATGCGCCCCTGCCCTGGGCGAGGCGTGTGGTTCATCGGTCGCCAAGAATCGCCGAGGATGGACAGATAATCCCATCCCGTCTGCTCTCCCACTGCTTTGCGTAGCGCGTTGTAGCTGTCATTGACTTTGTCACTTAATTTCTCGGCGCCGTCGCTATAGTTGACATTGGGCAAGTTGATCAGTTGGTACTTCTCTGGATCTGCCGACATCAGCAGTTCGGTATAGAGTGTGGACTCCTCTTCGCCCATGCGTTTTTTGAGCCGCGTTTCCAGTTCGGGATTGAGCGGCGTCAACGTCCATGACGGGGTATCCATCCAATCGCTGGTGCTGTAGCCTTCCTGGGCCAGCCCCCAGCCTGTCGTATTCGCTGCGATTAGGTACGATGTCGCCTGTTGCCGGAAGATGAAGGCCAACGCGCTCCCGTCGGGGGACCAGGTAGGTTGTCCACCCACGCCGAAGAGACTCGGACGTACCATACCCGTCTCTAACGCCTCTTTGTCGAAGGGAATCTTCCAGATCGTTTCGTTGCCAGGCACACCGGCGGAATAAACAAGGTAACGTCCATCGGGCGACCATGCGGGATAATCCTCGTTCTGGTCAGGGGTGTTAGTGATGTTGACGGTGGTTCCGTCATCCAGCGAAATGACGTACAAATCCTTGTTCCCGTTGCGATAAGCGGTAAAAGCGATGTGGCGACCGTCGGGCGACCAGGCCGGGGAGTACTCTGGGGCGCTGTCGGATGTCAGCTGCTGGATGTCGCCGCTTTCCACGTTGAGGATGTAGATGTCGAAATTCCCCTCTACATAGGCTTCGTAAGCTACCCATTTCCCATCGGGTGACCACGTTGGCGCGGCTTGATACTCTGGCGTGCGCGTGAGTCGAATCACGGTTCCAGCGGTCATCTCGATGAGGTAAAGGTCCCAACCACCGCTGCGCTGCGAGGCAAATGCGAGGTGTTGCCCGTCGGGGGACCAGACCGGATTGCGATCCTCGCCGGGATCGAAGGTGAGGCGCAGCAGGTTCCCCGTGTTCTGCGAAAGCAGGTAGATGTCGCTGTTGCCGTTGTGCCGCATGGAAAAGGCTAACGTCCCGCCGCTGCCGACCGGGGTGGGGGTGATCGGTGGCGCACCGGGAACCGGTGTGGGAATGTACCACGTCGAGGCCGGCGGTGTAGCAGTGATGATGACGGTGCGTTCGACCTCGCGTTCTATCGAGGGGGGCAGGGGACGCGCAACAAGGAGCAGCACGCCCACGAGCAGGACGATCCAGACGACCAACGGGATTTTAACCTGCCGAGGTTTGAAAAACCAGCTTAGTATTCGTTTCAATGCCTTGATATATCCCACAGTAAACCCGCTCCCTATCTAAAATAACCGACAATGGGAGATTGTCAACCTGCCAGGCAAAGAAAACCGGGCAAGTCAACGCAAGGCTTGCCCGTATGTTATATTTTCTGTCAATCCGCTTCGAGGAGCGCGGCAGCTTCAGCAGCGCGGTGCGCGCGTTGTCTCATCGCTACGTGCGCCAGGAGTATGCCAAAAAAGTAGAGCACAACGAACGGCCCGGTAACCAGCAGCATCGTGAACATATCTGTAGTCGGCGTAATGATCGCAGCGAAGACCGCAGCGATAAGAACGACAAACCGCCATGCCTGTTTGAGCTGCTTGGGCGTCACAAGGCCTACCAAAGTGATCACGTAAATGAGCAAAGGGGTCTGGAAGATAAGGCCCATCCATAACAGAAGCATCGAGACAAAAGAGAGATATTGTTCCAGAGAATATTGTGTTGTGACGACCGAACCGAAGAAACCCATCAAAACGGGCATGCTAAGAGGCACCAGGACTTGCAAGGCAAATAACGCCCCCAAAACAAAAAAAATAATGACGGCCGGGAGCACCAATATAACGGTCTTCCGCTCGTTATGAAACAATCCCGGCTTAATGAAAGCATAGATCTGATAAAGAATGTAAGGCAGGGCAGCGCCGAAACCGAGCGTCAAAGCAATTTTGAAATAAGTCATCGGCGCTTCGGTTGGACTGAGCACGATAATAGGCGCTCCGCCTAACGGTTTGACGAGCCACGCCACCACGAAATCGGTAACCAGCATCGCCACAATAGTGGTAACGATGATAGCAGTGACAGAACGGAAAAGCCGTATACGCAGTTCTCTGATGTGGTCCAGGAGGGTCATTTCATTTTCTGTAGTCATTTTACTTATCCTCACTGGCGCCTGTGACTTCTGCGGTTTGGGCTTCTGGGTCATCTATTGCAGAGGATGTTGCGTCTGGCGAAACCGGCGTCGGCGAAACCGACGCTTTTTCTTCGGGAATAGGGGTGGCCGGTGTTGAATTTGTGGTTGTAAGTGCTGCAATAGCCTGCGGGATCTCCTCGACGCTGGTTTTTATGGACGACGTTGCGTCAACCAACGACGTTTCGATCTCCGCCGCTGTGGTTTTGATCTCCCCAATATCTGTGTCTAGCGATGCCTTGATCTCTGAAACCGCCGTTATTGTGTCATCAAGATCGGCCTTCGCCAGCGTTGTGACTTCTGCCAAAGTTTTCTGAACTTCTGCAACCGACTCCCGGGTTTCCTTGATGGTTTCTTG
>MTKY01002775.1_pt1 | contig 25414 bp, 31 predicted proteins | sample 1042731 | NCBI WGS metagenome assembly MTKY01 (sample SAMN06212206, study PRJNA360538) | anaerobic digester metagenome | biome: Wastewater treatment plant; material: sludge; isolation source: anaerobic digester fed with sludge from wastewater treatment plant | place: Denmark: WWTP Soeholt ... | reverse complement strand
GCGCGACGAGCAACGCACTGCTGCTGCGGTGGACGCGGTGCGAGCCGTGCCTGGGTCCGGCGGCGCCGACGCGTTCCTCGCGGATCTATCGGTCCAGCGCGAGGTGCGGGCGCTCGCTTCGGCGGTGCTCACGGCATACCCGCGGGTCGATGTCCTGGTCAACAACGCTGGCGGCTTCTGGAGTGCTCGGCACGTGACCGCTGACGGTTTGGAGTGGACGTTCGCCGTCAACCATCTCGCGCCGTTCCTGCTCACGACCCTGTTGCTGGACCGATTGGGCGACAGCGCTCCGGCGCGGGTGGTGACCGTCTCCTCGGACGCGCATCGCGCCGGACGAATGGATTTCGACGACCTGCAGGCGCAGCACGGCTATTCGGGGATCCGGGCCTATGCCCAGTCCAAGCTCGCCAACATCCTGTTCACGCGAGAGCTGGCGCGACGCCTGGACGGCAGCACCGTCACGGCCAACGCTCTGCACCCTGGGACGGTTCGGACCGGTTTCGCCCGTGAGGATGCGGGCGGGCTGATGAGGCTTGCCCTGCGCGTCGGCGCCATCCTCATGAAGTCACCCGAGCAGGGCGCCAGGACTTCGGTGTATGCCGCCTCCTCACCCGACCTGGCGCACGTCACCGGCGCCTACCTCGCCAGCTCGCGGCTGGCCACCCCACATCAGCGGGCCCAGGACGATGCCGCGGCTGCCCGGCTGTGGGCCGTGAGCGAAGACCTCGTCGCGCGGTCGGGGGGCTGACCGCGCGGTTCGGGCCGAAGCGGACGACCCGCTTAGGATTCAGGTCATGGGTGAGGTCCTCGACTGCACGACCCCGGAGGGGCTGGCTGCCGGAGTGGCCGCCGCGGCCGCTGCCGTGCGCTCGGGTGGTGTCGTCGTTCTGCCCACCGACACGGTCTATGGGGTGGGGTGCGACGCGTTCGATGCGTCGGCGGTGACCGCGGTGCTGGCCGCCAAGGGTCGCGGCCGCGAGATGCCACCGCCGGTGCTCGTGTCCGGGCCACGGACGGTCGACGGCCTCGCCCGCGAGGTGCCCGACTATGCGCGCGCACTCATCGACCGGTTCTGGCCCGGAGCCCTCACGGTCGTCCTTCGGGCCCAGTCGTCGCTGCAGTGGGACCTCGGGGAGACCAACGGCACGGTCGCCTTGCGCATGCCGGACGACCCGGTCGCCCTGGCCCTGTTGACCGAGATCGGCCCGATGGCCGTGACCAGCGCCAACCGCACCGGTATGCCGCCTGCCTCCACCGTCGCTGACGCCCAGGAGCAGCTCGGTGACGCGGTGGCGGTCTATCTCGACGTCGGCCCGGCCCACGGTGGCCCCGCCTCGACGATTGTCGACTGCACGGGGGACGATCCGGTCATCTTGCGCCCAGGGGCGGTGGGCGAGGCGGAGATCCTCGAGGTCGTCGCAGCGGCCCGGGCCACCGCCGACCAGGCCGCCGCAGTCGCCGCCGCAGCCATCGCCCTGGAACAAGCCCGGCTACGCAAGATCGCCGAAAGGGAACAAGCCGACCGCGACCGCGTCGCCGATCCGCGTCGACGGCCTGGTGCGACCAAAAAGGTCGCCGGCTCCCGCCGTCGACCCAGCTGATGCACGCACACTCACGGGGGAGGCCTTCGCATGGTCACGTCAGCGCGACATCCCGACCTGCGCCGTGGGACGGGTTCGGGACCGGACGGCGCCAGGGTCGGGATGCCGGTCGCCGGGGTGATCGCGGTCCTGCTCGTGGTGCTGACCGGGGGCTGCTCAGTCGGGAAGTCGTCGGAGCGGCGCACCCTTGAGGTAGTGCCGACCTCGTCAGGCGCCGGATCGGACGCTTCGGCAGCGCCCTCCGGCACCGTCCCGGGCCCTGCGCCGACGGTGGCCTCCGGGTCGGCCGCATCCGACGTCGCCCGGCCGTCGGGCGGGACGTCCGCGGGCCCGGCATACGCGCCGGAAGGGCCGGTGATGGATGCCGACCGGTTCTGGGGTTTGCTCGCTGGGCTTCCGGCCACGACGGAGTGGAAGCTCGCCAAGCTCGAAGGGCGACTGACCGGGCTCAACGACAGCGACCGTCGGGCCTTCGGTCGACGGTTCATCACCGAAAGCACCGCGTTGCTCACCTGGCGGCACATCCAGGCGGCCGAAGTCATCATGGGTTCGGTGAGTGAGGACGTGTTCGTGGACTTCCGCTCCTGGGTGGTGCTGCCGGGCCCAGAGGTGAGTCGGGCCTTCCTCACCGATCCGGACTCGTTGGCTGCTGTCGGCCCGACCGACGAGGAGGAGATCGGGATGGCGCAGGTGTTTGAGGCTTTGGCAACGGAACTGCTGTGGGACGAGGTAGCGGCCCTCTACGCCGAACCATTGGGAGACTCGCCCAAAGACACCTACGAAGTCCTGGCCCAGCGCTATCCACGGCTCGCGGCGGCATACTTGCCCAGCCCCGCCCCGACGGGCACTCCGTGGGACTCCGGCCCCCGCCCGATCCGGCGCCGGTCCTAGCCCGCCTGCCTCCTGCCGCCCGCTCGCGTCGTCACCTTCCGCTGGGCCAAGCACCACGCGCGCGGGAACGGGCGCACGGTATGCCGCACGGCATACAGTGGGTGCTTGCCGACCCCCGTCCCCGAGAGGCGTAGCGAGACCCCTATGAGCGAGTTCTACGGCAGCGACTTCGACGCACTGACCGCCTTCGACCCGGACATCGCCGGCGTCCTGCTGTCCGAGCTCGGCCGGATCCGCAGCGGCCTGCAACTCATCGCCAGCGAGAACATCTCCAGCCCCGCGGTGCTCACCGCGCTCGGCTCGACGCTGTCCAACAAATACGCCGAGGGCTACCCGGGCCGGCGCTACTACGGCGGCTGCGCCGAAGTCGACAAGGCCGAGCAGATCGCCATCGACCGCTGCAAGGAGCTCTTCGGCGCCGACCACGCCAACGTCCAGCCGCACAGTGGCGCGAGTGCCAACCAGGCCGTCTATGGGGCGTTCCTCAAGCCCGGCGAGACCATCCTCGCGATGAGCCTCCCGCACGGCGGGCACCTCACCCACGGCAGCAAGGTCTCTTTCAGCGGCAAGTGGTTCAACGCCGTCCACTACGGGGTCGACAAGGACACCGAAGACATCGACTACGACCAGGTCGAGGCCCTGGCCAAGGAGCACCGCCCCAAGGTCATCCTCGCCGGTGGCTCGGCGATCCCGCGGCTCATCGACTTCGCCCGCTTCCGGGCCATCGCCGACGAGATCGGCGCGATCTTCTGGGTCGATGCGGCCCACTTCATCGGGTTGGTGGCGGGCAAGGCGATCCCGAGCCCCGTCCCGCATGCCGACGTCGTGTCGTTCACGACGCACAAGGTGCTGCGCGGCCCGCGCTCGGGCGCCATCGTCTGCACGGCCGAGCACGCCACCGCGATCGACAAGGCGGTCTTCCCGATGATGCAGGGCGGCCCGCAGATGCACACCGTGGCCGCCAAGGCGGTCAACTTCAAGGAATGCGCGACGCCGGAATACGCCGCGTATGCCGCGCAGGTCGTCCGCAACGCGGCCATCCTCGCGACCGAGCTGGGTGAGCACGGGATCCGCCCGACCACGGGTGGCACCGACACCCACCTGTCGCTGCATGACCTGCAGGGGGTCGGGGTCACCGGCAAGGACGCCGAAGCCCGCGCCGATGCGGCCGGAATCGTGTTGAACAAGAACGCGATTCCCTTCGACCCGGCTCCGCCGAGCGTGGCCTCCGGGATCCGGGTCGGGACGCCGTGCGTGACAACCCAAGGGATGGGCGAGGAGGAGATGCGTCGGATCGCCCGGCTCATCGCCACCGCCGTCACCCAGGGCGACGCCGACCCTGAGCACGCCGTCTCCAAGGCGGTGCGCGCGGAGGTGACCGAGCTGGTCACTGCTCACCCGGCATACCCTCGGCCGTAAGTCCCCACTCGCCCACCGGGCGATTCCGACCAGACGAAGCGGCCCCGTCCCGTGCGCGAATACCTGCTCATCTGTGTGGTGGCTCTGGCGGTCACCTTCCTGATGACGCCGGTCGTGCGCGCCTTGGCGGTGGTCGTCAAGGCCGTGACCCCGCTACGCGAGCGCGATGTCCACACGGTTCCGATCCCGCGCCTGGGCGGGCTGGCCATCCTCTGTGGACTCACAGCGGCGACCCTGGTGGCGCGACAGCTGCCCTACCTCAAGGGGGTCTACACCAGCGGCCAGATGACCGGGGTGCTCCTGGGCGCCGTGGTCATCTGTCTCATTGGGGCGATCGACGACATCCGCGAACTCGACTGGGTGACCAAGTTCGCCGGTCAGGCCCTGGCGGCCGGCGTGATGGCCTACAAGGGTGTCGTCATGCTGCACATCCCCTTCTTCGGCACCAGCACCGTCCTGCCCCAACCGGTGCTCGTCGCCGTGACGATCGGGATCGTCCTCGTGACGGTCAACGCGGTCAACTGGATCGACGGCCTGGACGGGTTGGCCGCCGGCATCGTCGCCATCGCCGCCGCCGCGTTCTTCGCCTATTCCTACCTGTTGAGCTATACGTTCAACCCGCCCAACGTCTTCTCGACGGCGACCTTCGTGACGGCGGCGACCCTGGGCTGCTGCTTGGGTTTCCTGCCGCACAACTTCAACCCGGCGCGGTTGTTCATGGGGGATTCCGGCTCGCTGCTGCTCGGCCTGTTGCTGGCGGCCGCAACCATCTCGATCACCGGAAACGTCGATCCGAGCGCGGTCAGCGGCGACCAGGTGACCGCTGCGCTGCTGCCGATCCTCGCTCCTCTGGCGGTGCTGTCACTGCCGTTCCTCGACGTGGTGCTGGCGGTCATCCGGCGGACCCGGGCGGGTCAAAAGCCGTGGCAGGCCGACAGCAAGCACCTGCACCATCGGATGCTGCGGATCGGTCACGGACACCGTGGTGCTGTGCTCATCCTCTACCTGTGGGCATCGGTCCTCGCGTTCGGCACGGTGCTCTGGGTCGTCATCGGAGGCTGGCCGACCTTGACCGCCATCGCCGTGGCCGTCGCGGTCGCGGTGACGCTCACGGCATACCTGCCGCGTTGGGTCCGCGCGAGGCGCTTGTGATACCTTTCACAAGCTCGCTTGCGTGCTCCCACCACCTCGACCAAGGCGGACGATGACCCCCACCTCCGGACCGCTCGACGGCACCTCCGTCGGTCCATCAGACGGGGCGGGTCAGAGCGACGCGTTCGCCGAACTGCTGCGGGGCGCGTTCCGCCCGACACTGGCCGCGGGTGTGCTCGCGATCATCGTCGCGGCGTTCTCCGATGTCACGGCGGCCGGGTCAGCCGCCCTAGGTGCCGTCCTGGTGCTGGGGTTCTTCACCGCCAGCCTGCTGGTGATGAAGCGCACCGCGCACCTGCCGCCAACGACGGTCATGGCCGTGGTGATGATCACCTACACCGTCAAGGTGGTCGTCCTCGGTGTGGTCATGTTCGTCGTCCGTGGCGCCACCTGGCTCAACGGGTATGCCGCCGGAGTCACCATCACGGTGTGCGCCCTCGTGTGGCTGTTCTTCGAGATGCGCGCCTACAAGCGGCTGCGCATCTTCGCGTTCTCGCCGGGTGAGAAGGCGGGCGCGTGATCCTGCTCACCGACCCCATCCGGTATGCCGCTCGCGACACCATCCGGGCGCGGCATACGGACCGGCTGCGAGAGGATTCCGACCATGGCACCCACCCCTCCGTCACCCCCCTCGGGAAGCTCCCCGGAAGAGCGAGAGGCGTTGCGCGAGTTCAACATGCGCGAAGCGGACTCGGCCTGGAAGGCGGTCGCCTACCTGCTGACCGGACCCGCGATCTACGGGGGTCTGGGGTGGCTGCTGGACCGCTGGTGGGGGACTGCGTTCATGGCCCCCGTGGGCATCGTCGGGGGCATGGCCCTGTCGATCTACCTCATCTGGTTCCGGTACGGTTCTCACTGAAACCGGTTCTGTCCCCACCCTGCTTCGCGGCGCCCTCCTTGGCCTCGCAACAGGTGCCGGAACGAACGGGTTTCAGCCGATGCGGCCACCCGGTCCTGACCACTCGAAGGAGAGTCTCGTGAGCATCATCGCTCTCGGTATGGAGGGTGGGGGCGGCGGCTTCACCGCTCCCGACGCCTCGATCTTCTGGGAGCCGCTCATCGGCCACGAGGCAACGGCCATCACCCGGCCGGTGTTCCTCATGGTCATCTCCGGCATCCTCGTGGCCTGGTTCCTGCTGGCCACGACCAAGCGCCGTGCCCTCGTGCCGAGCAAGGGCCAGCTGATGACCGAGAGCGTCTATGGCCTGGTGCGCAACAGCATCGCCAAGGACATCATCGGCAGCCACGACTTCCTGCGCTTCGTGCCGCTGTTGTTCACGATGTTCCTGCTCATCCTGGTCAACAACTTCTTCGGGGTCATCCCGCCGTTCAACTACCCGACGATGAGCCGGATCGGCTTCCCGGTCGCCCTCGCGCTGACCATCTGGGTCGTCTTCCACGTCGTCGGAATGAAGAAGCACGGCGTCGTCGGCTACTGGAAGTCGCTGGTGCCCAGCGGTCTGCCCAAGGGCATGATCCCGGCGATCTTCATCCTCGAGCTCATCACCGACCTGTTCACCCGGCCGGTCACCCTGGGCCTGCGGCTCTTCGGCAACATGTTCGCCGGTCACATCCTCATGGCGCTGTTCATCTCGGGCGGCTGGTTCATGCTGCAGGCCGGTGGGATCCTCCCGGTCGCCGGCGCGGTGACGTGGCTGTTCGCCGTCGTCATGACCCTGTTCGAGATGCTGGTGGAGTTCCTCCAGGCCTACGTCTTCACCCTGCTGTCCGCGCTCTACATCGCCGGCGCCGTCGCCGACTCGCACTGACCCGCACCACCTCAGACCACCCCGATTGACCCCGCCGGGCTCACCCCGTCGGGACCAAACGAAAAGGAAATGGAAACGACATGAGCGGCAACATCGCCATCCTCGGTTACGGCCTCTCCGCCATCGGCCCCGGCATCGGTGTCGGCCTCATCTTCGCGGCCTACATCAACGGTGTCGCCCGTCAGCCCGAGGCCCGTGGCATGCTCCAGCCGATCGCCTTCCTCGGCATGGCCATCACCGAGGCGCTCGCGATCTTCGGTATCGCCCTCGCCTTCGTCTTTGCTGGCATGAAGTGAGCGTGCGCTCGCGCGCTCGCCTCGCCCACCCAGTGCGCTAGTCCGTGAGGAGACACCCGTGCACATGCTGACCATTCCCGCATCCGGCGGCGAAGAGGGCGGGTTCTGGGCCACCGCGGCTCCGATCATCCCGCACCCGATCGAGTTCCTCTTCAGCCTCGTCGTCTTCGCCGGCCTGTTCTGGGTCGTGGCGAAGAAGGTCGTGCCCCGGCTGGAGCAGATCTACGCCGAGCGCACCGCCGCGATCGAGGGCGGCATGGCTCGGGCCGAGCAGGCTCAGGCCGAAGCCAAAGCCGCGCTCGACTCCTACAACGCCCAGTTGCAGGATGCGCGCGGCGAAGCCAACAAGATCCGCGAGGACGCTCGAGCCCAAGGCGCGCAGATCGTCGCCGAGATGCGGGCCCAGGCCCAGGCCGAGTCGGCCCGCATCGTCGAGGCAGCCCAGCGCCAGATCGAGGCCGAGCGTCAGAGCGCCGTCACCTCGTTGCGCGGTGAGGTCGGTCGGTTGTCGACCGATCTGGCCAGCCGCATCGTCGGCGAGTCGCTGCAGGACGAGGTCCGTCAGAAGGGCATCGTCGAGCGCTTCCTGGCCGAGCTCGAAGTCGGCGACATCCGGCCCGAGCGCGTGGGCGGCGACCGCTGATGCAAGGATCCTCGCGCGCGTCGGCCGCTCACGGCCAGCGGGCCTTGGACGCACTGCTGGTCGGTGGTCCGGGCCGGACGGTGGCGTATGCCGGTCTGGCCGACGAGTTGTTCAGCGTCTGCGCGGCGTTGGAGTCCAGCGCAGCACTGCGCCGGGCTCTCACCGACCCGACCCGCGAGGCCTCCGCCAAGGCGCAGCTCGCGAATCGGCTGTTCGGCGACAGGCTCAGCGCCCCTGCAGTGCAGCTCGTCACCACCCTCGTCGAGCAGCGGTGGTCGTCTGAGCGGGACCTGGTCGACACGGTGGAGAACTTCGCCGTCCAGTCACTCGCGGCCGGCGCCGAGACCCGTGGACGGTCCGACTCGGTCGAGGACGAGTTGTTCCGGTTTGAGCGGATCGTCGCCGGGACGGCGTCGCTGCGCGACGCGGTGACCGATCGCAAGGCCGACCCGGCCACCCGGGCCCAGGTTGTCGCGACCCTCTTGGAGGGCAAGGCCCAACCGGAGACCGTTCGCCTGGCCCGCCAGGCGGTCCTCGCACCGCGGGGCCGTCGTTTCGACCGGGTGATCGCTGGCTACCTGTCGATCATCTCCACCCGCCGCGAGCAGCTGTCCGCGACGGTGACCAGCGCCATCGAGCTCGACGCCGACCAGAGTCGGCGCCTGGTTGCGGCCCTCACCCGCATCTATGGCAAGCCGGTCCACCTCAAGGTTGTCATCGACCCCGCCATCGTCGGCGGCATCCGTGTCCAGATCGGCGACGAGGTCGTCGATGGCACGGTGCTGCGCAAACTCGAAGGGGCGCGCCGCCACCTCGGTGGTTGAGCGCCCAACCCAGCCAGACGGCATACCGCACCACCCGCAAACCACCGGCTCACCGGCCGCGACATTCCGATAACAGGAGAAGACCACAGATGACGGAGCTGACGATCCGTCCGGAGGAGATCCGGGACGCACTGGACCAGTTCGTGCAGTCCTACGATCCGGGCGCCGCGAGCCGCGAAGAGGTCGGTCGGGTCTCCGACGCCGCCGACGGCATCGCGCACGTCGAGGGCCTGCCCTCGGCGATGACCAACGAGCTGCTGCAGTTCGAGGACGGCACGCTGGGCATCGCGCTCAACCTCGACGTCCACGAGATCGGTGTCGTCGTCCTGGGCGACTTCGCCGGCATCGAGGAGGGCCAGGAGGTCAAGCGCACGGGCGAGGTCCTCTCGGTCCCCGTCGGCGACGCCTTCCTCGGCCGCGTGGTCAACCCGCTCGGCCAGCCCATCGACGGCCTCGGTGAGATCAAGGCCGAAGGACGCCGCGCGCTTGAGTTGCAGGCCCCCACGGTCGTCCAGCGCAAGTCGGTGCACCAGCCGCTGCAGACCGGCCTCAAGGCCGTCGACGCGATGACCCCGATCGGCCGCGGCCAGCGCCAGCTCATCATCGGTGACCGGCAGACCGGCAAGACCACCGTCGCGGTCGACACGATCATCAACCAGAAGCGCAACTGGGAGTCCGGCGACCCCGAGCAGCAGGTCCGCTGCATCTATGTCGCCATCGGCCAGAAGGGCTCGACGATCGCGGCCGTCCGCGGCACGCTCGAAGACGCTGGCGCCCTGGAATATACGACGATCGTCGCGGCCCCCGCCTCCGACGCGGCTGGCTTCAAGTACCTCGCGCCCTACACCGGGTCCGCGATCGGCCAGCACTGGATGTATGCCGGCAAGCACGTCCTCATCGTGTTCGACGACCTGTCCAAGCAGGCCGAGGCCTACCGCGCCGTGTCGCTGCTGCTGCGCCGTCCGCCGGGCCGCGAGGCCTACCCCGGCGACGTGTTCTACCTGCACAGCCGCCTGCTTGAGCGTTGCGCCAAGCTGTCCGATGACCTGGGCGCCGGTTCGATGACCGGTCTGCCGATCATCGAGACCAAGGCCGGTGACGTGTCGGCCTACATCCCGACCAACGTCATCTCCATCACCGACGGTCAGATCTACCTGCAATCCGACCTGTTCAACGCCAACGTCCGTCCCGCGATCGACGTGGGTGTCTCGGTGTCCCGCGTCGGTGGCGCCGCCCAGATCAAGGCCATGAAGGAGGTCGCCGGCCGGCTCAAGCTCGACCTCGCGCAGTTCCGCGCCATGGAGGCCTTCGCGATGTTCGCCTCCGACCTCGACGCGGCCTCCCGCGCCCAGCTGGCCAAGGGTGCCCGCCTCGTGGAGCTGCTCAAGCAGCGCCAGAGCGCGCCCTACCCGGTCGAGGAGCAGGTCGTGTCCGTGTGGGCCGGCACCACAGGGCAGCTCGACTCCGTGGCCGTCGAGGACGTCCGCCGGTTCGAGACCGACTTCCTGGACTACCTGCGCCGCGAGAAGGCCGGTCTGCTGGCCGCCATTCGTGAGACCGGCAAGTTCGAGGACAGCACCCGGGCCGGGCTTGAGGACGCCGTCAAGGACTTCAAACTTCGCTTCTTCGGCCAGGGCAGCGACAACCTCGTCGACGCTGGCACCGAGGCGACGCCCGACGCCCTGACCGACGCCGACATCGACCAGGTCCAGATCGTCAAGAAACGCTGACGGCGCTCGGCCGGGAGCGGACCACCCGCCCCCGGCCGACCCGGCAAGCCAGCAGCACGGCATACCACTGACCCACCGAGCACGACAGGAAGGCGGCCCCTATGGGAGCGCAGATGCGGGTCTACCGCCAGCGCATCCGTTCGGTCCAGGCGACCAAGAAGATCACTCGCGCCATGGAGTTGATCGCCGCGTCTCGCGTGGTCAAGGCGCGCCAGCGGGTCGTCGAATCCGGTCCCTACACCCACGCGTTGACCAAGGCACTCTCGGCCCTGGCCACCTACAGCAACGAGGCGCACGCCCTCATCACCGAGAAGTCCGAGATCAAGCGCGCGGCGGTGCTCGTCATCGCCGGTGACCGAGGCCTGTCGGGTGGCTACAACTCCTCGGTCATCAAGGAGAGCGAGCAACTGGTCCAGAAGCTGCAGGCGGAGGGCAAGGAGGTCGTCGTCTACCTCTGCGGGCAGCGCGCCATCAACTTCTACAAGTTCCGGCACCGCACGTATGCCGCGGAGTGGAGCGGGTTCTCCGACGCGCCGCAGTTCCACCACGCCAAGGCGATCGCCGACCGGCTCGTCGCCGACTTCACCCTGGACATCGACGCGGGGGGCAACGACGAGGTCCACATCGTCTACACCCGATTCAAGTCGATGGTGACCCAGGAGCCGCGGGTGCTGCGCCTGGTTCCGCTGGAGGTCATCGAGGGCGAGGCGTCGGCCACGCCCGAGGTGCTGCCGCTCTACTCCTTCGAGCCCAGCGTCGAAGAAGTCCTCGACGCCCTGCTGCCGAAGTACGTCACCAACCGCATCTATACCTGTCTGCTCGGGTCGGCCGCCTCGCAGTTGGCCGCGCAGCAGCGGGCCATGAAGTCGGCGACCGACAACGCCGACACCCTCATCAAGACCTACACCCGGCTGGCGAACCAGGCCCGCCAGGCCGAGATCACCCAAGAGATCAGCGAAATCGTGGGCGGCGCCAACGCCCTCGCGTCCGCCTAGCCGAGAAGGAACGACACATGACTGCCACTGTTGCCGAAGGCACTGCGAACGCCCCCGCCGAGGGCGGCGTCGGCCGGATCTCCCGCATCATCGGTCCGGTCGTCGACGTCGAGTTCCCGGCCGACGCGATGCCCGAGCAGTACAACCTGCTGACCACCGATGTCGAGCTCGACGGCGAGAAGAAGAACATCTTCCTCGAGGTCGCCCAGCACATCGGCGACAGCATGGTCCGCGCCATCTCCCTGCAGCCCACCGACGGCCTGGTCCGCGGCACGGCGGTCAAGGACACCGGCGGCCCGATCTCCGTCCCGGTCGGCAATGTGACCCTCGGGCACGTGTTCAACACCACCGGTGCCTGCCTCAACCTCAAGGAGGGCGAGGTCCTGGACATCACCGAGCGGTGGGGCATCCACCGCTCGGCCCCGGCCTTCGACCAGCTCGAGTCCAAGACGGTCATGTTCGAGACCGGCCTCAAGGTCATCGACCTGCTCACGCCGTATGTCCAGGGCGGCAAGATCGGCCTGTTCGGTGGCGCCGGTGTGGGCAAGACGGTCCTCATCCAGGAGATGATCGCCCGAGTCGCGCGCGACCACGGCGGTGTGTCGGTGTTCGCCGGGGTCGGCGAGCGCACCCGTGAGGGCAACGACCTCATCCAGGAAATGACCGAGACCGGCGTTATGGGCCAGACGGCGCTCGTCTTCGGTCAGATGGACGAGCCGCCGGGCACCCGTCTTCGCGTGGCCCTCTCGGCGCTGACCATGGCCGAGTACTTCCGTGACGTGCAGAAGCAGGACGTGCTGTTGTTCATCGACAACATCTTCCGCTTCACCCAGGCCGGTTCCGAGGTGTCCACGCTGCTGGGCCGTATGCCGTCCGCCGTGGGCTACCAGCCGACCCTCGCCGACGAGATGGGCGTGCTCCAGGAGCGGATCACCTCCACGCGTGGCCACTCGATCACCTCGATGCAGGCGATCTACGTGCCTGCCGACGACTACACCGACCCGGCGCCGGCCACGACCTTCGCCCACCTCGACGCGACGACCGAGCTCTCCCGTGAGATCGCCTCGCTCGGTATCTACCCGGCCGTGGACCCCCTCACCTCGACCAGCCGGATCCTCGACCGCCGCTACATCACCGAGGAGCACTACAGCACGGCGGTGCGGGTCAAGCAGATCCTCCAGCGCAACAAGGAACTGCAGGACATCATCGCCATCCTCGGCATCGACGAGCTCTCCGAAGAGGACAAGGTCCTGGTCAACCGCGCTCGCCGCATCCAGCGCTTCCTCTCGCAGAACACGTATGCCGCCACGCAGTTCACCGGCATCGAGGGCTCCACGGTCCCGCTGACCGACACGATCGAGGCCTTCACGAAGATCTGCGACGGTGACTACGACCACGTCGCCGAGCAGGCGTTCTTCATGTGTGGTGGCCTGGACGACGTCGAGCGTCAGTGGGCCGAGATCCAGAAGAACCTCTGACCCCCTGATGGCGTCCGGCCGGGCGCCATCGACATCGGTCTCCACCAGGGGCCGGTCACCGCGCGCGGTGACCGGCCCCTGGTCTCGTCACGCGGGCACCGGGGTCGGTCTCGCCAGGTATGCCGTGCCCACACGGCATACCTCATCGCCATGCGGCAGCGGCTGGGTGGCAGACGCTAGCGGGCGTTCAGCAGGAACGCCGCGGTGGACACGAAGACACCGAGAGCGATCGCGGCAGCCGTCAAAGCGGTGGCCAAGGCAAAGGCGCTCAGTCGGCGCCGTGCGATTCTGCGGGCTGCGACCAGCCGTGCGATCTGGGCAAGTTCGCTGAGGCCGAGGGAGCCGTCCCGGTCGGGGGCGTCCAGCATGGTGGTGGTCCTTGGTCAGTAGAGGTTCCTTGGTCAGTAGAGGTGAGGGATGAGCCGCCAGGGAACCTGTCGTCGGTAGGTGGGCAGATCCGCGGGGAACTCCTCGGCGAGGAGCTCCTCCTCGAGTGACATTCGCCAGATGACACCAGCGACGAGCGGCGCCATGGCTACCAGACCCCACGAACCGGCCGCGAGGATCGAGAGACCTGCGAAGGCCGAGACCAGGCCGAGGTAGCCGGGATGACGCACGACGCGGTAGGGGCCGGCAACCACCAGACCTCCGGCATCGGGCTGCTGAAGGGGAGTGAGCCGGTACCGGCGGCCGAGAGTTTGCATTGAGCGCGCGCGCAACACGGCTCCCCCGAGGCCCGGGCCCAACCCGGCCAGCATCATGGGCCACTCCGGTGGCGCCGCTCCGCCGACCACCATGAGCGGCGGGACGCCGAATGCGATGACCGTCGCGATCTGCAGGAGGTGGTCGGAGGCCAGCGCCGCAAGGGTTGCATCGGGCGCTGGGGCGGCGTTGCTCCACCGCCGCTCACTCGCCGCGACGGTGACAGCGACGACGACCCAGCAGAGGGCCGCGCTTGCGGCCGCCCCGAGGGTCATCGGCGTCCCGTCGAGGATGGCCGGCGGATCGCGGCGATGAGGGCCAGGACTGACACGAGCACCGGGGTGGCCAGCAGAACTATGGTGCCCCACTGGACGTGGACGCCATGGCGACCCGCACTGCGGAAACCTTCGAGCAGGGGAAGCCCGAGCAGGCTTCGGGGGAACACCGCATCCGACCCCGACTCGGCTGCCGCGGACGACGCGGTCACGAACGCGTAGCCGAGGACAAGCAGGGCGACGAGGGCGACGAGATAGCCCATGCGCGTGGCCAGCTGCAGGGACGACGCGGTGCGCTTGACTGGTGCGGAGGTCATTGGTGCGGCCTTTCTGGTGGGGTCTTGAGGGAGACCGGGTGGACGGGATCGGCACAACGGCGAAGGTCGTCCTTGGCGGAGGCTCGCGGTGTGGCGCTGCTGACGAGCTGCCAGCGCGTGCGCTCCCGGATCGCTCCCAGGACCAGCCAGAGGCCCAGAAGCAGGCCGCCGACCGCGAGGCCGACACCCGTCGCACGCTCGGCCGACTGGGTGACCAGCCAGGTGCCCGCGCCGCTCACCGTGAGATAGGCCACCGCGCCAAGGATCTGCAGTGGCGGGTCATCAACGGACGCTGGCATGAGCCACATGAGCCCCACCATGCTGCCGAGGCAGGCCAGCAGGCAGCCGGACAGCGCCTCGGGGTCGACGGCGAGCATGCTCGGATGTCCCGCGACGCGTCCCGCGATCACCAGCACTGCCATCGGGGTCAGCCCGATAGCGAACAGCACGCCGGCCGTGACGGTGAGCCGCCCGAACCACGGTCGCCAGGTCGTTCCGCCATGCAGCGGTGCCGGCCACGCCACGGAGAAGGTCCCTCGCACCATTCGAGGGGCCAGACCCGCCGTCGTGACCGACAGGACCGACACCGGACCGGCGAGCACGGTCCCGATCTGCGGGTCGACCCACCCAAGGACGAGCATGAGCGCGCTGCACAGCATCAGCCCGGCGATGAGGTTGGACAAGACGGCGCCCGATCTCAGGACGTGGAGAACCTCGCCGACGGTGAGCGACGGCCGCTCGGACACGCGCCAAGCCGGCCAGGCCGGCGAGACCTCACGGTGCACATCGGCCCGGACGATCACGGCGAGGGCCACCGCGCCAGCGAGGGCGGCCAAGGCGCTGACCAGCCAACCCTCCAGGCTGATCCGGGCATTCACCTGGATGTCGTTGATGAGGAGGGGGGCGAGCACCGCGCGATGCAGGATGGACTGCTCGTCCCGGTGCCGGAGGGCACCGGTGATGACGATCGCCGTCACCGCCAGATAGGCCAGGAGGGTGATCGGGTAGTGAGCCGACGCCCAGGAGGGAGCGCGCAGCATTGCCTTCGAGGCGGCCAGGAGGACAAGGGCGACGGCGTATGCCGCGATGATGACGGACCCGGTGGCCGTCAGCGCGTCCGCCCAGCCTGTCCCACCGTGGACCAGCATGACGACTGCGGGTGGGACCAGGACGAGGGTGCACACACCACAAAGCAGCGCCACAGGTGTCCACGAATGGGCCACCACCTGCCATCTGGTCAGTGGAAGGTTCCTCAGAACCTTCTGCAGACTGCTCGACCCGCCCCGGGCATTGTCGGCGAGGAGCACAACCGGTCCCGTGGCCGCGAACAAGCAGACCAATGCGAAGGTCGGCAGCAGTAGCCGGACGCCCAGGTCCGATGAGCCAGACAGCCATCTGGCCAGGCCAGCCGTCAGGGCCGCCACGGCGAGAAGGACGCCGACGGCACCGCGTGCTGCCGCCAGCTCCGGTCGATCGCCGCGGTAACCCAGTGACCGCGAGAGCAGGCGAACCGCGTGACGAGCGGTGTCGGCATACGACCCGGTCATGTCGTCACCCGACGGGCGCCCCGGATGGCATCCAGAACGTGGCTCTCCAACGCGTCGACTCCACCGACCTCGGCCACCCGCTCGTCCAGGCGCAGCTCTCCGTCGGCGAGCACGAGCAACCGCGTTGCGATCCGAGCAGCCAGATCCAGATCGTGGCTCGAGGACAGGACGGTCGTGCCCTCGGCGACACACTCGCGCAGGACCTCCTCGAACGCCCGGGCAGCCATGAAGTCCAGCCCGATGAAGGGCTCGTCGAGCACGAGAAGCTCGGGGGAGCACTGCAGGGCGGCGACGAGCTGCGCCTTGCGGCGAGTGCCCAGACTGCATGACGTGAGCGGTTTGGCCGGGTCAGGGTAGTCCAGCGCCCGCGCCAACCGAGCCGCGCGGTCCCGTGCCGACCGAGCGATACCGGGGACCGCGCGGTCGCGGACTCCACGGCAGTACTGCCAGAACTCGTCGGCACTGAACTGCGCGAACACGTCGTCGGCGCTGTCGCTCACGAAGCTGATCCGCGCGACGACCGCGGGATCGCGGGCTGACAGGTCCGATCCTTGCCAAGAGCCCGACCCCTCAGCGGGGGCCAGCAGCCCGAGCAGTGCCGTGATCAGCGTGCTTTTTCCGGAACCGTTGGGGCCGACCACGCAGACGAACTCCCCGGGGGCCGCCGAGAACGAGACCGGCCCGAGGTGGAAGCCAGGATGGCGGACGACGAGCTTCGACACCGTCAGCATCGAGATCTTCCTTCCATGAACCACGCGCCGACGTGGACGAGGATGGTCCGGCCGTCGCGGGTGATCGGGGTGAGGGCAAGGGCCTGCATGAGCGCCAACGCCGCCAGCGCCACGAGGACCGACAGGCCGAGTTGGTCGATGCCCGCAAGGATCCAGAACGGCTTGGCGAGCATCCAGACGCACCCGACAAGGACTACCGACGCGATGCCGGACAACGGACCGGCGAGGGTGATCAGAACGGCGGCCCCGCGTCGGGCGGTTGGGTAGGTCACCCCGGCGACACCGCGGCGCACGTAGCACCCGGTACATGCGACCCCGAGCCGGGCGGCGGCATACACGTGGCCGAACTCGTGGGCCATCGCGGTGACGGGCACAAGGAGGAAGAAGCCGAGGACCACCAGGAGCAGCGCGGGCCCGGTGTCGGCGGTGACCCGGTTGAGCGTCTCGATCCGGCTACGGGTCAGCGCGAGAGCCAGACAAACCAACACACCGATCCACAGGACGCTCTGGTGCGCCTCCAAGCACCCGCGCACGAGCGCCCGTGGAGTCGCGGCATATCGGCGCAGTGGGAAGCGGGTGCCGCGCAACAGCGAGCGGTCGATCCGCGATGCGAGCAGCAGCATGGGCAGCTGTCGGGCGACCAACCAGGTCTCCCGAGCGAACGACTGGTGGATCGACAGCAGGCCGCGGCTACCCAGCGCGGAGAGGAAGCCCACAAGTTCCGTGCGCACGTCGGGGACCGGCCGTTGGGAGCGTTCGGCGAGGCCGTCGACGAGGGTGTCGATGTCCGTTGGCTCGCGACCGATGCGGCATAGCAGCCGACCAACCTCGTTGAGGGGGTAGACGTGGCCAGCCTCATCCGCAAGCCCGCCTGGCACGATGCGGACACCTGGTGCCAGGTGGTATGCCGCGCCCGGCAGCACCCAGGTGGGCTGGTCGAGTCGAAGGTCCATCTGCGCTCCTTCGGTTGGGTGGATCGGGTCGCCTACGATGACGGGAAGGGGGCGGGTCGTGAGTCCGTCGACAGGCATGCACGGCCCGCTCCCTCTCCGGACTCGTGGGTCAGCAGCCCGCACCCCAGTAGTTGCGAACCGCGCTCATGCAGGCCCAGAACGACCGTGCGCCGCAGACGCCACAGATGTAGGCGACGACGCTGACGGCGATGCCGAGCACGGCAGCGACAGCGCCGAACACGGCCCATTCGCCTTCCTGCAGGTCCCGCGCGTCCGCGGTCAGCGCCTCCGGCCTGGCCCACGCGGCGAGGTCGAGATCGAGGTCGGCGAGATCGTGGTCGATCAAGGAGTTCACGATGGTCTCCATTCGGGTGAGAGAGAGCGGACGAGGGAGTTCGCCCGCTTCTATGCTCACCGCTCCCCGGCTCGTCGCGACCGCGCGAAGGGTGTCAGCAACCGGCCATGGCAGGGTCCTGCCGCACCGTGCCCAAAGGTCACCCCTGCTGCCGAGGTGGCGACGGAGAGCCCGGTATGCCGCGCTGCAGGTAGGTTCCGCACCATGGCTGAGTCGGTCGAGGACTACGACGCGAGGATCCTGGCGGCCACGGAGGAGCACACCTGCACGTGTTCTTCTTCGGTCGTCCGGTCCGGGTCGGCCAGTTCCGCGGCTCGCCCTTGCTGGACTGGGAGGAGAACCTCCCGAAGGTGCCGGATGAGGTCGCCGCGGAGAACGCGAGGTTCGTCGCGGAGCGGCTGGTCGCGGCATCCGGTGGCCGCGCCCACCCCGCCCCTGTGCCGGAGTAACCGCTTCAGTGTTGGCAAATCTACGTTCAACGGCCCTTGGCGCGCGGAATCGCCAACACTGAAGCGGTTACTCGCGAGCAGGGGAAAGGGTGGGGGCAGAGGGGAGTGTCGCGGCATACGGTGGCCGCGCCCACATCGCGGACGGGGAGGGGCCGTCGGACCGATAGACTCGGGCGGCAGTAGGGCGCTGGAGCTGATCGTGCGGAGGGCATCGTGAGTGAACTGCAGGTCGAGTTGGTCGCCGCGGACCGGCGCGTCTGGGTGGGAGCGGCCAGCATGGTGCGCTGCCGCACCGCGTCTGGCGAGTTGGGCGTCATGCCCGGCCACACACCGCTGCTCGGGGTCCTCGTCAACGGTGACCTGGTCATCCACCAGGCCGACGGGGGCAAGCAGGCCGCGACCATCGACAGCGGCTTCCTCTCTGTCGAGCACGACCGCGTGACGATTGTTGCCGACCACGTCACTGTCGCGGGCTGACCGGAGCTGCTCGTGCCCGACCTGATCTTCTCCCTCGAGATCGCGGTCGGGCTGATCGTGGGCGTCATCGGCGCCTACTTGCTCGCTGTCACGCTGCGTCGGCGGGCCATTGCTCGAGGTCGACTGCTGGCCATGTGTGCCTATGCCAGAGAGGGCGCCCACATGTGGCGCAATGGCTTCATCCGGTTCGGCGAGGGTGAGGTCGAGTGGTATCCGATCGGGGGCATCTCGGTGCGGCCCCGGCACTCCTGGCCCCGTCGCACCCTCGACCTTGGGGCTCCGCTGGCCGTTGACGCCCGCGAGCGGCTGGACCTCATCGAGGACGCCATCTGGGTGCCGTGCCACGACGGCGAACGCCGGTTCCGACTGGCGATGTCTCGGTCCGCCTACACGGCGCTGCGCTCCTTCGTCGAGGCCGCGCCGCCCGAGTCGGCGTCCTCGGTCACCTGACTCAGCCTCGGTCACCTGGCTTCCAGCTCGCCCAGGCGGTGTATGCCGTCGCCGTCGGACGTCCCGTCCGCGCGGGCCGGTTCAGCGCTCGGGGGCCGCGACTCTCCCGCCGCCGGGCTGCCACAGGACGTCTCCGCCCGGCAGGTTGGCCACTCGCGCCAGGACGAACAACAGGTCGGACAGCCGGTTGAGGTAGGTCGCGGTCAGCGGGTTGACCCCGCCCTCCCCGCGCTCGGTCCCCGCGTCCGTGCCGTAGTGCTCCAGCGCCGCCCAGGTCGCCCGCTCCGCCCGCCGCACGACCGTCGTCGCCACATGCAGGTATGCCGCGCCAGCACTCCCGCCCGGGAGGATGAACGACCGAAGCGGCTCCAACTCGGCCAGATAGCGGTCGCAGTCGGCCTCCAGATCGTCGATCCACGGCTGTTGCACGCGCAGCGGCGGGTAGTCGTAGGTCTCACGCAACGGCATACAGAGGTCCGCGCCGACATCGAAGAGCTCGTTCTGGATCCGCAGCAGGGTCGCCCGCACGTCCTCGCGCAGCCCGCCCGCGGCGATCGCGACCCCCAGGCACGCATTGGCCTCGTTGGCGTCGGCGTATGCCGCGAGCCTCGGGTCGGTCTTCGGCGTGCGGCTGAAGTCGCCGAGGGCAGTCGTCCCGTCGTCGCCGGTGCGCGTGTAGATGCGGGTGAGGTTGACCATGGCCCCAGCCTGTCAGATCCGGGCCACGGGCATGGGTCGGGCAGCTCACATCCCAGCCGTCACGGCATACACTTGTGTCTCTTTCGTAACATCCGTAACAGCGTGTCTCAAACTCTCCGGTCGATGCTCCTCACCTACCGTGATGACTCGACCGGCGCCGCGACCGCGCCACCGACCAGGCCACCGACCGCGCCACCAACCAGGCCACCGACCACTGTTTCCCGTCGCCGCAGGGGGTGACCGCACCATGACTCGCCGGATCGAGCACGGCGCGCCCTCGGCGTCGGTGGAGGTCGTCGCCCTCCCGGCCGGGGTGCGCGTGCGGGTGGACGGGCGCCTGGACTCGCATTCCGTGGCCCAGGTCCGCGACGCCCTCCATCAGGTCATCGACGCCGGGTCTGGGCCAGTCCTCATCGAGCTGCCGGATGCCGAGATCGGGGACGCGACGGCGTTGGGTCTGCTCGTCGGCGCTCACCATCGGGCCCGTCGTCAGGGCCGCGAGCTCTATGTCGGCGAGGTCTCCGAGCGGACGGCGAGGCTGCTGCGGATGTCGCATCTGGATCGCGTGCTTGCTCAAGGACGCGAGGCCACCCGCACTGTGGCCGCACTCACGGCCTGACCCTGCCTCGTCGCGCCAGCCTGCCGGTAGCGTCGGAACCATGGCCGAGACCACTTCCGCTGCCGCGCGCCCACCGGCTGACTCCACCCCCGTCCGGACCCCCCGCGAGCGCCCCTGGGTGATGCGCACGTATGCCGGCCACTCCAGCGCCGCTGCGAGCAACGCCCTCTATCGGCGCAACCTCGCCAAGGGCCAGACCGGGCTGTCGGTGGCCTTCGATCTGCCCACCCAGACCGGGTATGACTCCGACCATGTCCTGTCCCGGGGCGAAGTGGGCAAGGTCGGTGTGCCGATCAGCCACATCGGCGACATGGCGGCGCTCTTTGACGGCATCCCGCTCAAGGCGATGAACACCTCGATGACGATCAACGCCACGGCCATGTGGATGCTGGCGATGTATCAAGTCGCTGCCGAAGAGCAGGCGGCCGCCGCAGGGGAGGACCCGGCGACCTGGGTGCAGGCCCTCACCGGCACCACCCAGAACGACATCATCAAGGAATACCTCTCACGCGGGACCTATGCCTTCCCGCCCGCGCCGTCGCTGCGGCTGATCACCGACATGATCGCCTACACCGTGTCGGAGATCCCCAAGTGGAACCCGACGAACATCTGCTCCTACCACCTGCAAGAGGCGGGCGCGACGCCGGTGCAGGAGATCGCCTACGCCATGTGCACCGCGATCGCGGTGCTCGACGCGGTCCGCGACTCCGGGCAGGTCCCGCCGGAGCGGTTCGGTGAGGTCGTCGCCCGGATCTCGTTCTTCGTCAACGCGGGTGTGCGTTTCATCGAAGAGATGTGCAAGATGCGCGCGTTCGTCCAGTTGTGGGACGAGATCACCCAGGAGCGGTATGCCGTGTCCGACCCGGTCGCGCGTCGGTTCCGCTACGGGGTGCAGGTCAACTCCCTCGGGCTCACCGAAGCTCAGCCGGAGAACAACGTCCAGCGGATCGTCCTGGAGATGCTCGCGGTCACCCTGTCCAAGGACGCTCGGGCCCGCGCCGTGCAGTTGCCGGCCTGGAATGAGGCGTTGGGTCTGCCCCGGCCCTGGGACCAGCAATGGTCGCTGCGCATCCAGCAGGTGCTGGCTTTTGAGAGCGACCTGCTCGAATACGACGACCTGTTCACCGGGTCGGTCGTCATCGAGGCCAAGGTCCGCGAGCTCGTCGAGGGCGCCCGGGCCGAGATCGCCCGCGTGCAGGAGATGGGCGGGGCCGTCGTTGCGGTGGAGTCCGGCTACATGAAGTCGGCTTTGGTCGCCTCACACGCGTTGCGTCGGCAGCGGATCGAGGCCGGGGAGGACGTCGTCGTCGGGCTCAACCAGTTCACCTCGACCGAGCCCAACCCGCTCACCGCCGACCTGGACACCGCGATCCAGACTGTCGACCCCGCCGTCGAGCAGGCGGCCATCGAAGCGATCCGGGCGTGGCGGCATACCCGCGACGCCGACCCCGACGCGAAGGCGCGCGCCGAAGCGGCCTTGGCCCGGCTCAAGGCCGATGCTGCAAGCGGTGTCAACCTCATGCCGGCCACCTTGGAGTGCGCCCGGGCCAAGCTGACGACCGGCGAGTGGGCCCACGCCCTGCGGGAGCAGTTCGGTGAATACCGGGCTCCCACGGGTGTTTCCGGGTCCGTGGGGGTGTCCTCGAGTGCGACGCCCTCCGGTGACCTTGCCCGGGTGCGGGCCGACGTGGCCCGCACGGGCGAGGAGCTCGGCGAGAAGCTGCGCGTCCTGGTCGGCAAGCCGGGCTTGGACGGGCACAGCAACGGCGCCGAGCAGATCGCGGTACGGGCCCGGGACGCCGGGTTCGAGGTGATCTACCAGGGCATCCGGCTGACACCCGACCAGATCGTCGCCGCCGCCGTGGCCGAGGACGTCCACCTGGTCGGCCTGTCGATCCTGTCCGGCTCGCACCTGGAGTTGGTCCCGGACGTGCTCCGCGGGCTGCGTGAGGCAGGAGCAGGTGACGTGCCGGTCGTTGTTGGCGGCATCATCCCCGAGTCCGACGGCGCCACGCTGCGAGGGCAGGGGGTGGCTGCCGTGTTCACTCCCAAGGACTTCGGGCTCAACGACATCATGGGCCGATTCGTCGAGATCATCCGCGAGTCCCGCGGTCTGGCGCCGCTCGTCGCCGAGCCCGTCTGACCCCGCTCGGGCGCGCCGGGTCGCGCGTGGATGTGCGCCGGTTCCGACCGACGGGTGAGAGCCCGCCCAAGTGTTGCCAAAGCCGCCCGCACAGGCGTCGGCGGCGGCATACTCGGGCATATGGGCGACTCGGGCGGCGCCGCGCGTCTCTCCCTCGTGCGGAGCGCCGAGGCCGGGTATGACCGGCCGGACGTGCTCAGTGAGGAGGGCGGTCGGCTGACCCGCCGTGGGCGGGAGCAGGCGCTGATCGTGGCGACCCGCCTGCGCGACCAGGAGGTGCACGCGGTCTACGGCAGTCCGATGACCCGAGCTCAGGAGACCGCGGAGATCCTCGGGTCGGTCCTTGCCGTGCCCGTCACCACCCTGCCTGGTCTCGAAGAGCCGTGGGTGGGGGATCTGGACGGAGCCGGGTTCGAACGGGGCCGGGCCGTCTACCAGCGCTGGCTAGCCGGCGATCTGGCGGTGCGTTGGCCCGGAGCCGAGACGGGCCAGGAGGTCATCGCCCGGATGACCCACGCTCTGGAGTACGTCGCGGCCCGCCACCGCGGACGGTCGGCGATCGTCGTCAGCCATGGGGGCGTCATGTCGCTCACCTTGCCGCGGATCGCCCGCGACAGCGGGGTGCCGATGCACGCGCCGCCGACCCTGGCGCACGGCGCGGTCCTGCAGATCGAGGCCGGCGAGGACACCTGGCGGTTCACCTCACGTTGGGGCGATTGACCCCTGCAGGTTCCCCGACAAACCCCCGCCGAGGTCCGTTTGAACGCATACTCGGGAGTCATGAGCGATCTGCAGTGTCCCGCGCGGGTGTATCTGGCCCGCAACGACCTGCCACCCGGGCGGGTCCGCTCAGCTGTCGAGGGTGAACAGATCGCCGCCGAGTATGCCGTCCCGCCGGATCACCCGGTCGACTCGGCGTGGCTGGATGACATCGTCGACCGCCATCGGGGTGAGGCGGTCCTCGTCGTCGCTCCCGTGGCCGTCATCACCGGATGGCTGCATGACGCCGGTCGACGGGTCAACCCCGCGGATGTGCTCGCCTTCGATGTCGACTCCGATGGGTGGCGGGCTCGTGCGGTCGTGACCGGGCCGATCCCGATCCAACGCGCCGAACCCCCTCAGGTGGAGTCAGAACAGGCGTGACTCGGTGTCGTCGATGCCCCGCAGCGCCTCGTAATCCAGCACCACACAACGGATCCCGCGATCCTCGGCGAGGGTGCGCGCCTGAGGTTTGATCTCCTGCGCGGCGAACACCCCGGTGACGGGAGCCAGCAACGGGTCGCGGTTGAGCAGTTCGAGGTAGCGGGTGAGCTGTTCGACGCCGTCGATCTCGCCGCGACGCTTGATCTCGACCGCCACATGCTGACGCCGGTCGTCGCGGGCCACGCCAAGATCCTCATCGGCCTGGTTATCTCACCGCTCATCGGCTTCGGGGTCGGCTTCCTGCTGCAGAAGTTCATGATGCGACTGTTCTCCAGGGCCAAGCCGAGCATCAACAAGTGGTTCCGGCGCTCGCAGTTCGTCACCTCCGCTTTCCTCGCCTTCTCGCACGGTGCCAACGACGCGCAGAAGAGCATGGGCATCATCACCCTCGTCCTGGTCCTGTCCGGTCAGATGACCGAGTTCAAGGTCCCCTTCTGGGTCATCCTCACCTGTGCCACCGCCATCACCCTGGGCATCCTCTCCGGCGGGTGGCGGATCGTGCGGACCGTCGGCTTCGGCATCTACAAGGTCCGTCCGCTGCATGCCCTGGACACCCAGCTCACTGCCGCGGCGGTCATCTACGGCGCGTCGGCGCTGGGTGCCCCGGTGTCCACAACCCACGTCGTCAGCTCGTCGATCATGGGCATCGGCACCGCCGACCGGGCCAAGTCCGTCCGGTGGGGCAAGGCTCAGGAGATCCTCAGCACCTGGCTCATCACGATCCCGGGCGCCGGCATCGTCGGCGTCATCGCCTACCTCGTCAGCATGATCTTCACCCGCTGAGCTCGGCCAGGACCAGCTCACCCCTCGACACATCTCACCCACGATCCCCGGTCAACTAGCCGGTCAACCAGGAGGCACGACATGAGCGGTGGCGCCAACAACCCCCTGTCCAAGGTGGTCGGCCGCATCTTCCCCAAGGTTCCCGACTTTGTCGGCATGATCGCCGAGCAGTCGGCGTTGGCCGTCGACGCCACGTCGGCGTTGGTCTCCTTCATGGAGTCCGGCTCGGAGGAGGCGGCGCTTCGGGTCCGCGAGCTTGAGCACCGCGGCGACTCGATCAAGGACCGCAACGTCGACGAGCTCAACCAGGCCTTCTCCACGCCGATGGACCGCGAGGACCTCTACCGGGCCATGATCTCGATCGACGAGATCCTCAACTACTGCAAGACCACGGTCCGCGAGATGGAGGTGCTCGGGGTCGCCCCCGATGCCCACACCCTGGAGATGGCCCACCACCTCAAGGACGGTGCCGAGGCGCTCAACCAGGGCTACCAGACCTTCTCGACCGCTCCCGCCGGGGCGGAAGGCTTCGCCCAGGCCGCCAAGAAGGCCGAGCGCAACACCGAGAAGACCTACCGCCGGGCACTGGCCGAGCTCTTCGACGTCGAGCAGCACGTCGCCGAGATGGAGTCCATGGAGGGCCACAGCGGTCCCGAGGCGCTGCGCAAGGTCATGGACGTCTTCAAGAAGCGCGAGGTCTACCGGCACATGTCCAACGCCGCCGACAAGCTCGCCGGCGCCGGTGGCTGCCTGCACGACATCGTCGTCAAGACCATCTGACGGTTCCCCACGGCGCCCGCCGCAGACCACCGCAGCGCGTCCCGTATGCCGCCCACGCGGCATACGGGACGCGCGTTGTCCGGGGCGCGGGACCGGTGTGACCACTGTCGCCCCGCGTTCGGTAGCCGCGGCT
>MTKY01047577.1_pt1 | contig 25484 bp, 17 predicted proteins | sample 1042731 | NCBI WGS metagenome assembly MTKY01 (sample SAMN06212206, study PRJNA360538) | anaerobic digester metagenome | biome: Wastewater treatment plant; material: sludge; isolation source: anaerobic digester fed with sludge from wastewater treatment plant | place: Denmark: WWTP Soeholt ... | reverse complement strand
ACGACGCTCTTCCGATCTATATCCACAGATCCTGTTGACGAATGCACCGATACGAACAACAACATGTGGATTCCTCTTTCCATTTACTCCGGAAAGACTGGAACGGCGCCGCTCATCGAAGAAATCAACCAGTGCTTCACCTGGTAAAACAAAAAGAACACATCAAATCAACCAGCCCCCTGAAAAAGGGGGCTGGTTGATGATTCAAAAAAGCTTTGGATACGTGCATACCCAGGGCTGGCAGCCCCGCCACGCATCTGAGAAAAAGCAGGAATGGTATAATTCGCCAAAGCGAAACAATCGGAATGGAGCATTATGGACCGTCCTTTGGATTTTCAATCAATCATCATGACGCTGCAGCATTTCTGGGCAGAACGCGGCTGCCTGATCTGGCAGCCTTATTACACCCAGGTTGGAGCCGGCACGATGAACCCGGCTACCTTCCTGCGTGTTTTGGGACCCGAACCCTGGCACGTGGGGTACGTGGAACCCTCGGTGCGGCCGGACGACGGTCGTTATGGCGAGAACCCGAACCGCCTGCAGCAGCATACCCAGTTTCAGGTCATCCTCAAACCCGATCCGGGAAACCCGCAGGAAATTTACCTGCAATCGCTGGAAGCGCTGGGCATTGACCCGCGCGAGCACGACATCCGCTTTGTGGAAGACAACTGGGAATCGCCGGCGCTGGGTGCCTGGGGGCTGGGATGGGAGGTCTGGCTGGACGGGCAGGAAATCACCCAGTTCACCTATTTCCAGCAGGCTGGCGGTCACCCGGTGGACCCGGTGGCGGTTGAAATCACCTACGGGCTGGAACGTATTGCCATGGTTTTGCAGCGTGTCCATAATTTCCGCGATATTCGCTGGAATGAACAGGTCACCTATGGGGATGTGCATCTGGCAGGCGAGCAGGAGCATTCGCGCTATTATTTTGAACTGGCGGATGTGGATCGTCTGTGGAAGATGTACCACCTTTTCGAAGAGGAAGCCCGGGCAGCGTTGGACAATGGCCTGGTGCTGCCGGCACACGATTACATTCTGAAGTGTTCGCATACGTTCAACATTCTGGATACGCGCGGCGCGGTGGGCGTTACTGAACGGCAGGCACTTTTTGCCCGCATGCGTGACATGGCGCGGCGCGTTTCTGAAGCCTACGTGGCGGAACGCCAGGCGCTGGAGTTTCCCTGGCTGAACGATGAGGCAGGGGAAAGCAAGAGCAAGGCGGCTGCCGGCAGCGTTAAAACGCTCACAAAATCAGCCCCCTTCCTGCTTGAAATCGGGGTTGAAGAACTGCCGGTTGCGGATCTGCATGCCGCGCTGGAACAGGTGAAAACCCGCCTGGAAAGTCTGCTCGACGATCTGCGCCTGGAACATGGGGCGGTGAACGTCTATGGAACCCCGCGGCGGCTGACAGCCATTGTGGAAAACCTGGCGCCTGCCCAAACGCCGCGCACCTCGGTGGTGAAAGGCCCGCCTGCCAGCCGGGCTTTCGATGCCACCGGCCAGGCAACCAAAGCCGCCGAAGGCTTTGCCGCCAGCAAGGGTGTGGCGCTGGCTGATTTGGAGGTGAAAGAGATCGACGGCGGCCAATACGTGGTGGCCATGGTCAAGGAACGCTCACGCCCGGCTGGCGAAGTTCTGTCGGAAGCGCTGCCCGGGCTGATCGCCGCCATTCGATTCGACAAGGTGATGCGCTGGAATGCCACCAATGTGGCGTTCTCGCGCCCAATCCGCTGGCTGCTGGCGCTGCACGGCGAAGAACTGATCCCGGTCGAATACGCCGGTCTGATCTCCCGCTGTTTCACGCGCGGGTTGCGGTTCCGCAAGCCGCAGGAAATTGAAGTCCACAGCCTGGATGCCTACCAGAAGGCGCTGGCGGATCAGGGCATCTTGCTCGATCCTGCCCGGCGAAAAGAGATTGTTTCAGAACAGGTGCTGGCGTTGATGCAGAAGGTGGGCGGAAGCGACCACCTGGATGAAAACCTGGTGGATGAGGTTGCCAACCTGGTGGAAGCTCCGGCGGCATTCTGCGGCGATTTCGATCCGCAGCACCTCAAACTTCCGGCTGAAGTGCTCGTTTCAGTGATGAAGAAGCACCAGCGCTATTTCCCGGTGCAGGATAAAAACGGAAAGCTGCTGCCGTACTTCATTGGTGTGCGCAACGGGGATGAAGAAGGGCTGGATGTGGTGACGGATGGAAACGAGCAGGTCATTCGCGCCCGCTTTGCCGATGCCGCCTTCTTCATTGATGAAGATGTGAAATTATCCCTGGAAGAACATTTACCCCGTTTGGGAACCCTGTCCTTCCAGCAGAAATTGGGCTCCATGCTCGATAAAACAAAACGTGTGGAAGGGCTGGCTGCCGGCCTGGCACCTTTCTTTGATCTGACACCGGTCGATCTTCAAACCACTCTGCGCGCCGCTCATCTCTGCAAGGCAGACCTGGTGACCCACATGGTGGTGGAGATGACCGCTCTGCAGGGCATCATGGGACGCGCTTATGCACTGCGCTCGGGAGAACCCGAACCTGTCGCCCAGGCGATCTATGAGCACTACCTGCCGCGCTTTGCCGGCGATGCTCTGGCAGTCTCGCGCCCAGGGCTTGTGGTGGGCATTGCCGACCGGCTGGACTCGTTGGTGGGTCTGTTTGCAGCCGGCCTGGCGCCGAGCGGAACCAAAGATCCGTTTGCGCTGCGCCGCGCGGCGCTTGGGCTGGTGCAAAGCCTGATGTCCTGGAACATCGATTTTGATCTGCGCCAGGGTATGGCGCTTGCGGCTGCCCGTATTCCCATTCCCGTCGGGGAAGAGGTGCTGAAAGCCTGCGCGGATTTCATTACCGGGCGCCTGCGTTCCACTTTGCTGGAACAGGGTTTCCGCTATGACGTGGTGGACGCGGTTCTTGCGGCACAGGCGAACAACCCGGCCGGAAGCGCGCGCGCCATCCGGGAACTGGCTGCCATCGTGGAACGCCCGGATTGGACGACCATTTTACCGGCCTATGCCCGCTGTGTGCGCATCACCCGCGACCAGAAAGAGCAGTTTGCCGTCGATGAAGCCGCTTTGAAAGACCCAGCCGACTTATCCCTGTACGAAGCCTGGAAAAAAGCCGCGTCGGAAAAACGCAAGCCAGGTTCGGCGGACGATTTCCTGAGCGTTTTCCAGCCCATGATCCCGGTCATCAACCGGTATTTCGAGCAGGTGCTCGTGATGGCGGAAGACCCAGCATTACGGAACACCCGGCTTGGATTGCTGCAGAAGGTCTCTGCCCTGGCCGGCGGTGTGGCTGATTTCTCGCTGCTGGAAGGTTTCTAGATTCTCACCATGCTGGTTTTATTCGCCCGGTTGTGTCTGCAGCCGGGCGATTTGCACCCTTCCGTGAATGCTTGCCGGAACCGGGGTTCTCCTGTACAGTTAAGCCAGCCTTTCTATTCTCTCCTCGGATTTGAAGATGTCTGTCATTGATGAAATAAAAGCCCGCATCGATATCGTCGATCTGGTTTCCGAATCGGTGAAACTGCGCCGGACCGGCAAGAACTATTCCGGTTTCTGTCCGTTTCATCCCAATTCGCGGACGCCGGCGTTTGCCGTTTTTCCCGATTCGGGCACCTGGCGCTGCTTTGGACAGTGCAACGAGGGCGGCGACATCTTTAAATATGTTATGAAGAAGGAAGGCTGGGATTTCGCAGAAGCGCTGCGCTACCTGGCTGAACGCGCTGGGGTGGAACTGGAACCGCTGACCCCGCAGAAGCAAGCGGCGGATGAGTACAACGATCGATTGCGCGCCGCGCTGGAAGAAGCCGCCAATTTTTATCATTTCAACCTGACGCAGACCAACGCAGGGAAACCGGCGCTGGAATACCTGCATAAGCGCGGACTGACGCTGGAAACCATTCAGGCTTTTGGGCTGGGTTATGCTCCTGCCGGATGGGATGAAGCCATTAAACACCTGCAGGACAAAGCCTGCAGTCTGGAAGACCTGAACGCAGCCGGACTTGTGAGCGAACGGCAAAGCGGCGGGTATTATGACCGTTTTCGAAACCGCATCACATTTCCCATCCGGGATGGATCAGGCGGCATGGCGGGGTTTGGTGCGCGCATTCTGGATCCGAACGATGTTCCCAAGTTTCTTAATTCGCCGCAGACGGCTTTGTTTGACAAGGGCAGCCTGCTCTACGGACTCGATAAAGCCCGCAAAGCCATTCGCGCTGAAGATCAGGTGGTGATTGTTGAAGGATACCTGGATGTGATTGTTCTGCACCAGGCCGGTTTTACGAATGCGGTATCTCCCATGGGCACCGCCCTGGGCGAAAATCACCTGCGGCAGCTGAAACGCTTTACCCGGCGCGTTATCCTGGCGCTGGATGCCGACGCTGCGGGCGAGAAAGCCACCCTGCGCGGGTTGGAGGTGGCGCGCCAGGCGATGGACCGCAGCGAAGAATTGGCGCTGGATGCGCGCGGCTTTGTGCGCTATGAAGCCCGCCTTCAGGCAGATATCCGGGTTACCACCATCCCGACCGGCATGGATCCGGATGAAGTGGTGCTGCGCAATCCCGATGAATGGAAGGGGATCGTCGCCTCCGCCAAGCCCGTGGTGGAACATGTGATGGAAACATTGGTGCGCGACAAAGATGTGGAAGACGCCAAGGTGAAAAGCGAGATTGCCTCCCAGGTGCTTCCATTGATCGAAGACGTGGCAGACCCGATTGAGCGCGAAGGATACCGCCAGCACCTGGCGCGGTTTCTAAAGGTTGACGAACGGGTGCTTGCGGTAAGTACCGCTGGCGGGCAGCCTCAAAAACGCCGCCCCGCCCGGCAGAAGAGCACCCCGCCCATCGTGGCGGAAAAAGAGCGCCTTTCGTCTTCCAGCAGCCTTGGGCGAAAAATGGAACAGCACTGCCTGGGGATCCTCTCCCGCGCGCCTGAATACCGCTATGCACTCGACCGCGCTCTGATAGAAATGTCTCTGGATGGTTTTTCAACGAACGACTTTGAACACGCCGACAACCTCCGGCTGGCGCAGCTTGTGCAGGCGTCGCTCGAACAGGATGGGGTTGACCCGGAGAATTATATCCAGGAGCAGGTGCCAGACGATTTGACAGATTATCTCCAGGATTTGCAGCAGGAAGTTGCGGTTTTGACCAATATCGATACGCGCCTGAAGGAAGACCTGGTGCGCACCATCCTCAACCTGCGCCTGCTGCGCATCAATGAACAGCTTCAGCAGCTGCGTTTCATGCAGCAGGATGAGGGTGAAAAAGTGGAACGTGAGGAAAAAGAACGCCTGCTGCAGCAAATTCTGCTGCTTTCACAGGTGCGCAGCCGCCTCGATCGTGCGCTTGGAAAAGCAATTTTGGTGGACTAACGAGGCTGCGCCCGCCTGGCAGCCGGAAAACAATCAACAAATCCCAAAGAAAGCCTCTGTAAGGCTTGTCATTTTAAGATTATGGTATATTTAACCCATGCCTCGAACAAAAAAGAGTCCTGCTGAAGAAGAACTCCAGGTTCCTCAAAGCCCTGCAGCCGAGAAGAAACGGACGTCTGTGAAAAGCACCCGGGGAAAGACCCCGGTGGGCGTAAAAGGTAAAGCTGCGGGAAAGGCTTCCGGACACAAGAAGAAATCCACGGCAGCCGGATTTGCCGATCAAATTGACGGTGAAGAGGAACGCTTCGAACCGGATGATACCTCATTGGAGCAGGTGGGCGGCGAGTGGGGCGGAATAACCACAGAAGACCCTCTGGAATTGCTGGAAGACCCTGCTCTTTCCACCGAACTCTCAGAAGATCCGGTCCGTCTTTACTTAAAAGAAATCGGGCAAATTCATCTGCTGGATGCCGACAGCGAGTTCCGGCTGGCAACCCGCATTGAAGCCGAAGTGCGTTTCAACCTGCTGGATAAACACGCTCGCAACAAAGAGGAAATCGAAAACCACTACCAGGGACTTTTCATGGCGGTCGTTCAGGACATGCTCACAGCCTGGGAGCGCATGGAGCAGGACGCTCAACGCCTGGGGCAGGGGGATACGCCCGACCTGGCGCTGGTTCTGGCGGAATCCCAGCTGCTGCGCCGGCAGTGGAACTCCGACGAGCCCTCCTATCTGCGTTCTTACCTGGATAATGGCCTGTGGGGCAAGGATCAGCTGTGGGAAGAGCTGGTGCGGCAGGTTTTCACCGTTTTCCTGTGCATGTATCTCCTGCCGGTCAGGCTGGCAAATCAGCTGCTGGAGGTGCTCACCTCCACATCCAGGCTGCCGGCCTTGAGCTGGTTTGAAAGTCATATGCCGCCTGAAAGCGAGCTTGAAATGGAACCGGCGGCAATTACAGCCCGTTCGGAAGAAGCCAACCAGACTCTAATTCGCGCCAACCTACGCCTGGTGGTAAGCATCGCCAAGCGATACCTGGGGCGCGGCATCTCGTTCCTGGATTTGATCCAGGAGGGCAATCTTGGCCTGCTGCGCGCGGTTTCCAAGTTCGACCCTACCCGCGGCTTCAAATTCAGCACCTACGCCACCTGGTGGATTCGCCAGTCCATCAGCCGCTATATCGCCGAGCATGCCCGCACCATCCGCATTCCGGTGCACCTGTTTGAGGCGATCACCCGCATATTGCGGCTGCAACGCTCGATGGTGCAGGATCTGGGGCGGGAACCCACACTGGAAGAACTGGCGCTTGAATCGGATGTTCTCTCCAAAGAGGATGTAAAAATCATCAAGGAAGCCCGCCTAGATAACACCCCGCTGGATGCCGATATTCAGCGCCGCTGGACGTGGGCTACCATGAAAGTACAACGAATTCTCCAATCGGCGGAAGAACCGATTTCTCTGGAACGGCCGGTTGGGGATGAGGAATCCAGCCAGTTGGGGGATTTCATCGAGGACGACGATGCGCTGGAACCCATGGACGCTGCGGCGCGCGAAATGCTGCGCGAGCAGGTGCAGAGCGCTCTGGCGGCGCTTTCGGAGCGGGAACGCCAGGTGCTGGAACTGCGTTTTGGCTTGATTGATGGCAAGGATCATACCCTGGAAGAAGTAAGTCGTTATTTCAATGTTACCCGCGAGAGGATCCGCCAGATCGAAGCCAAGGCGCTGCGAAAACTGCGCCACCCAACCCGCAGCCGCTTCCTGCGCGAATACCTGGGATGATCACAACGAAAATTTTTAATAGAAGATAACCGCCTGGCTTTCAGGGTGCGATTGGAGCCCGGGAGGTTTATAAAAAGACCTTTTTTCAGGTCAGTGCTATCCTCATTGATGGAGAAAATTATTCACAAAAACGCCCTTAATCATCCCAAAACAATTGTCAAGACGGTTGTGAATTACTTGCTTGCCCATTCAATGCGTGATATACTAATTTCGCTAGAAACATCACTTTGCTGCAAGCTCTTCTGAGTCATTCACTGCGACTAGTTTGGGGGAGCAGCGGTGACTTGGAAATCCCTGAACTTCTTCCAACCATCCCATGTTATACCCTTCAAATTCCTCAGAGAGGATGAAGTAATTTCTATCCTTCGCAAAATGCACGTATTCTATTTATTCCCTTTTTTCATCTCAAGTAACAGGTAAAACTCATATGAAGATCATTGAATTGGAAAACTCCCCGTTGCATGTTCTCCGGCGCATGGCAGAAGAAATGGGCGTACCCAACGCCCACCGTCTCAAAAAAGAGAACTTGATTCTGCGCATTCGACAGCGGGAAGCCGAAAACGACGGCATCGAAGTACGGGGAGGCGTCCTCGAAATTCAGCAGGAAGGCGTTGGATTCTTGCGCAACAATTACTCGGTTGCGTCCGATGACGTGTATGTATCCCAGGCGCAGTTACGGCGCTATGACCTGCGCAACGGCGACATGGTGATCGGCGTTGTTCGCCCGCCGCGGGAATCCGAGCGCCACTACGGTTTGCTTAAAGTGGAAACCGTCAACGGATTGGATCCTGAAGAGCTGCGCCGGCGGCCCACCTTCGAAAGCCTTGTTCCGGTCTTTCCGGACAAACGCTTTGACCTGGAAACGGATCGCAGCATCCTTTCCACCCGCCTGATTAATCTGATTGCTCCGATTGGCCGCGGCCAGCGCGGCATGATCGTTTCCCCCCCAAAAGCCGGTAAAACCACAATCCTAAAACAGGTTGCCAACTCGATTTCCGCGAACAACCCGGATGTACACCTCATCATTGCCTTGATCGGGGAGCGCCCGGAAGAGGTGACCGACATGGACCGCTCGGTGGATGCGGAAGTTGTGGCTTCCACCTTCGACGAACCGGTCAGTTCGCACGTGCGCACCGCTGAGATCACCCTCGAGCGCGCCAAGCGCCTCGTGGAGATCGGAAGGGATGTGGTAATATTAATGGATTCGCTGACCCGGTTGGCGCGCGCGTACAACCTGGTGGTCAACCCCTCGGGCCGCACGCTCTCCGGCGGTATGGATCCTTCTGCGCTCTACCCGCCGAAACGTTTCTTCGGCGCCGCCCGCAACATTGAAGAGGGTGGCTCGCTGACCATCATCGCAACCGCACTGGTAGACACCGGCTCCCGGCTGGACGATGTGGTTTACGAAGAGTTCAAGGGAACCGGTAACATGGAACTGCATCTCTCCCGCCGGCTGCAAGAACGGCGCACCTTCCCCGCCATCGACATCGAACGCTCTTCAACCCGCCGAGAGGAACTGCTGCTGGGTCCGGATATGCTCCAGCGCTCATGGCTGATGCGCCGCATGTACCTGCAGATGATCGGTCAACCTCCGCAGGGTGCCGGTCTCGATCCGGCGGTGGCGACCGAAGCCATCCTTCAGCGGATGATGAAGACCAAGAACAACCAGGAATTCCTGGAAAACCTGACGGAGGATTAGTGATCGAAAAACAAAGCCCCGTAACGGAGAATAAAAGCCACGCCGGTGCATTGCAACCGGTCTGGTTGATGGTGCTCTCCTGGGGGGTTACCGCATTACTGGTAGGGACGATGGTCTGGGTCCTCCTGAGCGGCGCGCCCGGTTTATCTTCAGCGGAAGCAGCCGGCAGCGATAACCCCGCCATTTCGGAAACAGGTGAATCGGCAATGACCCTTCCGCCATACGAGGGATTGAGTGATGAAAGTACGCTCGTGCGGCACGTGAATCTGGAAACGGAAGTGGATTCAAACCTGCGCTGGGAGGTTGTTGATTACACGGTTCAGGAAGGGGATTCCATTTTTGCGATCGCCAGAGCCTTCAACCTTAAACCGGAAACCGTTCTGTGGGCTAATTTCGACCTGCTGGATGACGACCCGACCTACCTGAAACCCGGCTGGGTATTAACCATTCCCCCGGTGGATGGCATCTATTACAAGTGGAAAAAGACCGACGATCTGCGCGAAGTATCCGCACGGTTTCTTTCAACCCAGGATAAAATTCTGGGCTTTCCCGGCAACCATCTTGATCTGGTTGCCCCGGCCATTGAAGCCGGCCAGTATGTGATGATTCCGGGCGGCTCACGCGAAACGAAATCGTGGATTACACCAGTGGCCTATGCGCCCGCATCGGGTGCCACGCGCCGCATCGCAGGCGCCGGCGGCTGTGAAGTTCCCAGCGGCGGGTTTATGGGTACGGGCTCGTTCGTATGGCCTACGTCGGAACATTCGATTTCCGGGTTCGATTTCATGTCCGGCCATCTGGGCATTGACATCGCCGCCGGAAGCGGCACGCTGGTGCATGCCATTGATAACGGCACCGTGGTGTACGCCGGCTGGAACACGTCTGGTTACGGCAACCTGGTGGTGATCGATCACAACAATGGCTATTCCTCTGTTTATGCTCACTTGAACTATATCGGGGTGAGCTGCGGCCAGAACGTTTACCAGGGGACAGCCATTGCGACCTCGGGCAGCACCGGAAAGTCCACCGGACCGCACCTGCACTTCGAAATTCGCTTGAACGGAATGTTCATCAATCCCTGGCATATGTTGCCGTAAGATTTACGCTTCTGGAAAGGCTCCGGATCAACCCCGGAGCCTTTTTTATTTTAAGGGGAAATAATGACGGGTGAAATCTATAAACCACCAAACCCGGCGCTGGCGGAAGATGTTTGGGGTAATGAGGTAAAAAAACGCAGGATGATTTTGGTTAGAGCAGGCTGGGCGGATCGATTTCCAGATCGATGCTGACCGAGCGGGTTTCTTTGGCTGTAAACTGAGCCCGCTCCAGCCACCGCACGGGATCCGCGCTGCGCAAAATCACCTGCCAGCGGTAGATGCTGTTCAGTCGCTGGTAGAAACAGGGCGCCGGGCCGATCAGGTTCGGCGCGGCAAGATCAAGAATTTGTGCTTGATGGCGCAGCTGGCCGGCTGCCTGAATGGCAGCCTCTTCCGCCGCGCTCTGATCGGTGGAGGAGAACACCCAGCGTGCCAGGCGGCTGAAGGGGGGATATCCCATCTGGCGGCGCATTTCCAGTTCCTGGCGGTAAAAGCCCTCCAGGTCGTGGCGGGAGGCAGCCTGAATTGCGTAGTGATCCGGCAGGTACGTCTGCAGAACAACCCGCCCACCCAGCGGACTGCGCCCGGCGCGGCCTGCCACTTGCGTCAACAGCCGGAAGGTGCGCTCACCAGCGCGAAAATCGGGCAGGTTCAAGCCCACATCCGCCAGCACAACCCCCACCAGCGTTACCAGCGGCATATCCAGCCCTTTGGCGATCATCTGCGTGCCGACGAGGATATCGGCGTGATGGCGGGCAAAATGCGCGAGCAGGAGTTCGTGGGCGCCCTTTTCGCGGGATGTTTCAGCATCCCAGCGCAGGGTTTCCGCCTGCGGAAACAGCTCTTTCAGGGCTTTTTCCACGGCTTCGGTGCCGGTGCCGTACTGTTTAATCTGCCGGCTGCGGCAGTGCGGGCATTCTGCCGGCATCTGGCGGGTGTAGCGGCAATGATGGCACACCAGCCCCGGAGGGTTTTGGTGATAGGTGAGGGGCAGATCACAGCGCGGGCAGCGGAGCGCCTGACCGCATTCGCGGCAGAAGACATAGGAAGCCTGTCCCCGGCGGTTGATGAACAGAATCGCCTGCTGGCGCTTTTTCAGCACATCTTCCAGGGCTGCCTGCAGGGGCTGGCTGAAAAGTGAACGGTTGCCCTGTTTCAATTCGGCGCGCATATCCACGACCTGAACTGGCGGAAGTGGGAGCGTGGCGGCTTCGCCCTCAACGTCGCGGTCCGGCAGGGGGGTGTCCAGCGTCTGGGATTGCAACTCCAGCGCGTGGCGGTGAGCGCAGATGCGCGCCGGAAGGCGCAAAATGGGCCAGTTTTGCGACTTAGCCCGGTGCAGCAGTTCCACGCTGGGGGTGGCTGAACCGAGCAGAAGCAGGCTGCGGCTGATGTCCGCGTAGGCTTGCGCGGTGCGGATGGAATCGTAGTGCGGAGGACTTTCACCCTGGTAGTAGGCGTCGTCTTCGCATTCATCGATCACGATCAACCCCGGATCGGGAAGGGGGGCAAACAACGCCGACCGGGGACCGACAACGATGTTCAACTGCCGATCACGCAGGCGGCGCCAGGTGTCGTAGCGTTCGCCGGGGGAAAGGCGCGAGTGCAGCAAGCCAACCTGGCCGGGAAAACGCGCCAGAAAGCGGCGCACCGTTTGCGGGGTAAGAGAGATTTCCGGCACCAGAACAACTGCCTGCCGGCCCTGACGCAGAATCTCTGCCATGGCTTGCAGGTAAATTTCTGTTTTGCCAGACCCGGTGACGCCCAACAGCAAATGCGGCTGAAGACGGGCGCCTTCAGCCAGGGCAGCCAGGGAACCGGACACCTCCTTCCAGACAGATTCCTGGTCGGTTGTAAGGCGCGGAGGTTGAGAGGGAGAGTAGGTCAAACCGGCAAGCGGGTCGCGCCAGACTTCATTTTCCGAGAGCGTGATCAAGCCCGCATCGGCCAGGCGGTATAAATCCTGCAGGTTTGCCCCGCTGGAAGCGTAAACCCAGGGAAGGTTGACCGGCAGGGATTCGGTTTGGAGGAACTGAAGCACAGCCAGGCGGCGGTTGTAGATGGGCGAGCCGGGTTTATTGCGGACGGATTTTACCAGGCGCGGTTCCCACTCTTCCGGCGGGGCGGCAAGCTGGGCAGTGCGCGTAAACTTGGGGCGCACGCTGGGGGGCGGCAGAACCGGTTGTGCCTGAAGCATATTCCGGCGCACCAGCGCCTGGGTGGAGTCCCGCCAGTTGAGGCGCGGAATGGCGGCATCGATCTGCCGTCCTCGCAGAGAGCCGCGTTTCTGCAGCAGCGCCACCAGGCGTTTTTGAAGGGGGGTCATGGAGTCAAATGCCTGTGCGCCGTCAGTGAGCTGGAACAGGGTGTCTGCCTGTTGGCTCAACCCAACCGGCAGCATCACGTTCAGACAGGCGGAAAGGGTGGAGCAGGTTTCGGTTGCCATGTGCGCCGCAAGCGACATCTGCTGCGGGGTGACGACCGGCTGCGGATCGAGCAGGGCTTCCACCGGGCGGGTTTCGGGAACGGAGGCAACTTCCGCCAGCGCCAGAACGGTTCCCTGCACGGTCTGGCGTCCAAATGGAACCGTCACCAGGCAGCCGGGGATTACCTGCCCCTCCAGCTGCGGGGGGATGTGGTAATCATAGACCCCGCTGACCCGGGGAACGTGGACGGAAATTTGGGCAAAGGTGGGCATAAAGCTTAGTAGCAGATCAATGCGTGGCGGGTTTCAGAATGGCAGCGGCGCCATAGCCGACCACAGAGGAGGCATCGCCGGTTGTTTCAGCGGAGGTGCTGTGATGCAGGATGGATACGCTGGCAGCACCAAGCTCCTTGGCAGCCCAAAGGACGGCTGCCACGGCCGGAGCGCCGCAGGCAAAACCACTGCCGGTGTCTTCGGCGTGCAGCACGCCCTCTGGGGAAAAAGCCTCAATCTGGCGCAGCATTTCGCGGTCCAGATGTTCGGCTTCACGGCGGGAGTAGAAATGGGAAAGGTCGGTACTGGCCACCAGCAAGGCGTTGCGCCCCTTAAGGGTTTTAGCCAGCGCTGCGCCAACCGCGCGCGCCAGCACCGGGTTCAGGCTGCGGATCATCACCGGCAGCAGCTTGAAATCACCGGCAAGTGCGCATTGCAGGAAGGGCAGCTGAATTTCAAGCGAGTGTTCCATGTCGTTGGCAACCGGCGTCAGCGGAAACTGGCCGGACTGCAAAAGGTGGTCGGAGAATTGTTGCACGGCGTCCGCATCGATGCCGGTCACTCCCAGGGGGGTTCCATAAGCCCGGTGAGCGCTGGTCAGCAGCATGGCGGGGTGAAAAACGTGCATGGGTGAAACAACCGCCACCAGGTCGAAGGATTTTCCCTGAACAGCGCGGTAGGCATACCCGGCCGTGGCGCCGGAGTAGATATGCCCGGCATGGGGCGCTACAAGCGCGAGCACCTCGCCGGGAAGAGGGGGCAGAACGGCGCGATCGATGAAGGCGGAAACGCTGGCACGCAGCTCCTGCGGATCAGCGCTGTACCATTGGCCGGCAATCGGCGACGGTCGGACATTGGCGGTCGGATTCATACGGCGGTTTCCTCTATGAGTATTATACAACCCGGACAATCTCCGTGTGGAGCGGGAAGGAAATCTTCGTGGAGACATCCTTCAGGGAGGTGAACAAGGGGATATCAATAAAACCAGGTTCGTTTTCTGAAACGATGTGGGGTGCCAATGGGTCTTTACAACCTGCCTGATCAGCTTGAACAGCTTAATGCCGGAGGAAACTTTATTCAGGTTGGGTTATCCAGAATAAACGCCTGGTATTTAAAGAGATTTATAAAAAGCATCAGGGGTTGCCTGTGTTGCAGACAACCCCTGAAAAAATTCAGATGCGGGTAAAAAATAGTTACGCAAAAGTAAAAGGATTAGCGCGAGAGAAAATCCCAGGGGTTTACGCGCCCGTAGTTGCCGTGATACAGCTCAAAGTGCAGGTGCGGGCCGGTGGAACGCCCGGTGGATCCCATATAGGCGATCACATCTCCCTGGTGCACCGATTGTCCGCAGCCAACCAGGATGCCGCCTTCCATGATATGCGCATAGAGCGATTGCCAGCCGTTGCCGTGATCCAGCACGACGACATTTCCATATCCCAGCTCATTCCAACCGGAATACACCACCACCCCGTTGTCCACGGCGAAAAGGGTGTCTCCAAGAACGCCGGCGATGTCGATGCCGCGGTGGTTGGTGGCGGGCGAATAGTCGTAACCGGAGAGGTAGGTTTGCACCGCCGGCCAGACGAAATTGCCAAACCCCACCGAACCGCTGGTTACCGCGCAGCCGTTGGCTCCTGGAATGGGTGAAACCGCCGTGCCTTCGCGCTGGACGAACATGTTTCCGCCCCAATCCACAAACTCGCGCCGGCCGCCGGGCACAAAGAGCATCGTTCCTGGTTCGATATTGGGGGCTGCCCAATCGCCGAGAGTGTTTTTATCGATCTTGTTTCCGGGCCAGTCGATGATGTCTTCTACGGGCACGTCGAAATATTTGGCCACACCATTCAGGCCGTCGCCCTGGTTCCACATATAGTACGTGCCGTCTTTGGGAAGGATATTGATCACCACGCCGGGGATCAGGTTTTCGGGGTTATCCCCCAGAATATACTGATTGCCCCACAGGATGGTCTCAGGCTGAAGGTTGAATTTGGCTGCAATACCAAAAATCGAATCGCCTTTGACGACTTCATACTGGGTGACATCGTAGCGAGGTTTGGTGGGCAAAATGGTATGTAAATCTGCCAGACGGTTGATGCCGATGATGGAGGCAAGATTGGCAAGTTGAACCGGCGCCGCGATGGGAGTCTCTTCCACAGCAAGGCTGGATGGCGTTGTCGCAGGCGATGCGGCCAGTTTACCCTTGATGAAGAAACTGCCCATGATCCAGGCTACAACTAAAAAGAGGATAACCGAGAGCAGGACGGTTCCTGTTCGCAGGGTGGATTCGCCCAGACCAAGACGAAGTACATTTTCCCATATTGCCGACCATGTTCGTTTCGGATGAAGCATCTCATCCGGGAAAAGACTGATGGGTTCTTCTTCAAGGGGGTCGGACATGGGCTTGGATGATGTTTCCCTATTCCTAGCGTCCATAAAAAAGATCATAACATAAGCATTTAACTCGGTCAAGAAAAGAAATTACCAAGAAGAAGGGTGTGCAAGGGCAGAAAATGACCATTATTCCCAGGCCAGGCAGGACGGCTTGATCGATTGGCAGGATGGTAGGATAATTTTGGTAATAATTCCCCATTTGACAATGGAGCTTCTCATGGCAATGACATCGTACATCCGACAACGCCCCCTGCAAATTGCCTGGGTTGGGCTCAATATTTTGCTGGGAGCGGGCGCTGGTGCATTCCTGTTCTGGGGACCTTTCACCCTGAACGGCCTGTGGCCGGTTATGGGTGGTCTGCTGGGAGGAATGGCAGCCGGTTTGCCCTGGTATGAACACCTGCGGTCGCTTGAGCAGGGCGAGGTTGAGAAAGCCAGACAGATTCGAAAACGATTGTTCTGGATTCAAGGCATGATTTTGGTGGGGGTGGGTGCGACCATGCTGGCACAGTACCACCTGTTCGGCGCTCTAAAGCCGCTCACTCAAAACCGGCAAGCCAGTTTTAACCGCCTTTGGTGGGCGATGGAAAAAGCTTACCCTTATTTCGAAGAGAAGGGCGTCGATTGGCGGGTGGTCAAAGAAAAATATGCACCCCTGATTGCCCGGGCATCTACTGATGATGAATACTTCCAGACCATTGGGGCGGCGCTTGGCGAGCTGCACGACGGGCATACCCGCCTGCTGTCCCCTTATTACGGGCCGGAATGCTGTTTCGCTTTTACCCGGGAAATCGAAGGCCAGGCGGTCATCATCCAAAGCGGATCCGAAGCGGAGGCGGTTGGGTTGCTGCCCGGTTCGATTTTACAGTCGGTGAACGGACAGCCGGTGCTGCAGGCTTTGGCTGCGCCCGCTGTGCAGGGTTATTCAACCCCCTGGAATGAACGTGTGATCGCATTCTTCTACCTGCTGGCATTTCCCCGGGAAGGCGGGCTGGCAGTGACTTTTATCGACCCGCAGGGCGAGCAAAAGACTGTGACACTGGAAAGGAAAACCGGTGACTCACGGTCAGCAAGCCAAAGCGCTCCCGGCATAGTTTCCTGGGAACGGCTGGATTCGGGGGTGGGATACATTCGCATCCGGCAGTTCTGGAACAGGGAAGGCAGCGATCTGGTGACGGATTTCGATGATGCGCTCAATTCCCTGGCGGATGCACCCGGCATCATTCTGGATATTCGCGGCAATGGCGGGGGCGACTCGACTCTGGCGGATAAGATCGCCGGCCGTTTCTATGCTTCCAAGTTTGTCTATGGCGAGGAAGTTCACCCGGTGAGACTGCCTTTCTTTGCCTGGCGCGGGCGCTTTACTTACGACGTCTCCCCCAGGGGAACGCAGTACGCCGGCCCGGTGGCGCTGCTGGTCGACGAGCGAGTCATCAGTTCCGCCGAGATGTTCGTTGCATCCCTGGCAGACAGCGGGCGGGCGCAGACTTTTGGCCGCCAGACGGCTGGCGCAAGCGGCAACCCGATCACGTTTCACCTGCCGGGGGGCGGTTTTGCACGTTTCAGCACCGGCTCGTTTTCCCGCAACAATGGCATGCTGGTGGAAGGCGTTGGCATTGCGCCGGATTACCCGGTAGCCTGGAGCCTGGAAGATGTGCGGCTGGGAAGGGATGCAGACATTTCAGCTGCAGATGCCTGGCTGCAGGAGCAATTCAAATAGAAGAAACGGCAAAGCGGTGAGCTTGCCCTATATGATACAATTTTATTATTATTAATCATCCCAAACGGAGAAGAACTGCATGTCTGAACCTGTGCTTGTTGCTGTCGCCTGGCCCTACGCCAATTCGGAAATCCACGTGGGCAATCTGACGGGGTCTTATCTCCCCGCCGATATTTTTGCCCGCTTTCAACGCTTGAAAGGCCGCAAAGTGTTGATGGTTTCCGGTTCGGACGCGCACGGCACGCCGATCACCGTCCGGGCTGACACTGAAAAAACAACCCCGGTGGAAGTATACAAGCACTTTCACACCGGTTTTCTCGATCTGTTCCAATCGCTGGGGCTGACGTACGATCTGTTCACCAGCACGCACACCTCCAATCACCGCGAGACAGCCCAAAAGATGTTCATGGCGTTGAAGGAAAACGGCTATCTCTACACGGAGCGGCAGATGCAGTGGTATGCGCCCAGCCTGAAGCGCTTTTTACCCGACCGCTATGTGGAGGGAACCTGTTACCTCTGCGGATATACCAACGCCCGCAGCGATCAGTGCGACAAATGCGGCAGCCTGCTGGACCCCGCACAGTTGATCGATCCCCGCTCACGCATTGACGGCGGAACGCCGGAACTGCGCGAAACCGAGCATTACTTTCTCGACCTTGCCAAACTGCAGCCGGCGGTGGAGGAGTTTCTCAAACTGCGCGAATCCTACTGGCGGCCTAATGTGCTGCGCCAGTCGCTGGGGCAAATCCTTTCCGAAGGATTGCGCGGGCGGCCGATTACGCGGGACCTGGATTGGGGTGTTCCCCTGCCTAAAGAAGCCATGCTGGAGGGGAACGGCAGCGATGAACGGGGAACAAAATGCCTTTACGTCTGGTTCGAAGCCGTCATCGGATATCTCTCTGCGTCCATTGAATGGTCGAAACGGATGGGAGACCCGGATCTGTGGCGTGAATGGTGGCATTCACCCAAATCGCGAATGTACTACTTCATCGGCAAGGACAATATTCCCTTTCATGCGGTCATCTGGCCGGCAGAATTGATCGGCGCGGGGCAGCGGTTTGATGAATTAATGGGCATCGAAGATGCGGAACCATTGATGCTGCCCTATGACGTGCCGGCAAATGAATTCATGAACCTGGAGGGACAGAAGATTTCCGGTTCGCGCAACTGGGCGGTGTGGGCGCGTGATTTTCTGACGCGCTACGACCCCGACCCGCTGCGCTATTATCTGACGGTGGCAATGCCTGAAACCAAAGACACGGATTGGGATTGGGACGAGTTTTACCACCGCAACAACGACGAACTGGTGGCCACCTGGGGTAACCTGGCAAACCGGGTTCTGTCCTTTACCTTCAAACACTGGGAGGGGCACGCGCCTGCGCCGGCGTCTCTGACGGCAGCGGACGAAACGCTGCTGCGGAGCGTGGAGAGCGGTTTTGAGACGGTGGGCGCAGAACTGGAAGCCGTTCACCTGCGGGCGGCGGCTGCCGAGGCTATGCGCCTGGCGGCTGAAGTGAACAAATACCTGGAAGATACCTCCCCGTGGGCGGCGATCAAAACCGACCGCGAAGCGGCGGGGCGCTCCATTTTCACCGCATTGAAGGCGATCGACAACCTGAAGATATTGTTTGCCCCCTTCCTGCCGTTTACGAGCGAAAAATTACACCGCTTCCTTGGATACGAGCAGCCGCTTTTCGGAGAGCAGTTCACTGCCGCCGAAGAAGATGACCTGGGCGAGCATACGGTTCTTTCGTATGATGCAGCAAAGGCAGGCGGCAAATGGGAGAAAAGCCAGTTCAAACCGAGTCAAAAACTGAACCAGCCTTCACCGCTGTTCCGCAAGCTGGATTACAGCATTGTAGAGGAAGAACGCGCCCGGTTGGGCAAACCCCAGGCGTAAATCAGGTTGTTAAGCAATCAATCCCACGCTCAGGCGTGGGACTTTCTTTTAACAGCAGTAATTTTGGGAATCAATTCAGGGTTGTTATTATGCTTCCCTGCAGACCGCAAAGGCGAGGGATGCCGCTTAAAACTGGCGGTTCCCGTTTCTGCGCAGTGAGGGGATATGGTGTCAGGGCATCAAACTAACAGGACGATTCGCGTGCAGCTGCGGCAGCGAAGGGTCAGCGCAGGGGTTTTCTGGTCTGGTGAAGCGCTTCCCAGTCGATACCCGCCAGCCATTCCGGCAGATCATCCAGCAGGGAAAACATGATCTGCCGGGCGCTTTGCTGAAAGAAGGTGATGCCGTCGTAGGCTTCGCCGCCCTTATTGGAAACCAGGTCGGTAACGCCGCGCAGAATCAGGCAGGGGGTGTTTGAACGCAGCGCCACCCAGGCGATGGCGCCGGATTCCCAGTCCACCGCCACGGCGTTGAAGGTCTCTTCCAGCCATTGAATCTGGCCGGGGTCAAGGTCGCGGTCAGCCGAAAGCAGGCGGGCGCACACCACGTTACGGGGATAGGGCTGCTTCAGCCAGGAAAGGTTTAGCCGGGTGCTGTAGTGGGCAATGGCTTCAGCCGGATCTCCCATGCGTTCTTCGATGTCGTATACCAGGGTTTCACCGGCCAGCAGCACCTGTCCGCGGCCAATGCGCCCATCCAGGCCGCCGCAGGTGCCCAGGTTGATCAGCAAATCAGCGGGACAGACATCCAAAAGGTATTGGGCTGAGGCGGCAGCGGAAATCTTTCCCCACCCGCCATGCATGAACGTCAATGTGGATGAGTCAAATTCACGGGAAAAGAGGCCACCGAAAGGGGTGCGGGAAACCTCCGGATGATCAAAGTATTCAAGGACAGCACGCCATTCTTCACTGGCGGAAATAATCACCGAGATGGGATGAAGGGTGGATGCGGGCGAATTTGGCATGAGAAGGTGTGCCTTTCGGATTATTTTCTAGGGAAGGGAAGACTGCCCAGCAACCGGCGCAATCCTCGCCGGGGACGGTCACTGGTGGAATTTTGATGGGCGGCTTTCCAGAGAATATCCGCAGCTGTATAGGCGGCGTAAGGCTGGCCAAGCTGGCAGGCGTTTTGGCTGCGCAGGCGCAAACCTTCACCCTGTTTGGCGAACAAGTGCGCCAGGATTTCAAGAATCTGCACCGGGTCTTCCGCCAGGTCGCCGGCGCCATTGGAGACAACGAATTCCGCATTTCCTGATTCCTGCCCGGGAATGACGTCGATCAGGATCATGGGCAGTCCGCAGGCAAGCGATTCGGTGGTAATCAGCCCACCGGCTTTGCAGAGAATGACGTCTGACGCGTGGAGGAGGGGAGACATGTTCTCGACGTAGTCATAGATATGGCAGGGAATATGCCACTCCACAGCCTGCAGTTCGGCGTAACGCTCCTCGTCTTTGCCAGCCACCACCGCCAGCTGCAGCGGGGTACCAAAATGATTGATGACGTTCAGGCTGTCCATCATGTGCTCAACGCGCTTGCTTCCGACAGCCAGGATGGTGGTCAGGGACGGATCCCAGCCCAGTTCCCTGCGGATATCAGCTTTATCCCGGTTCTCGCGTACAAGATTCGGGTGCACCGGAATTCCGGTGATATGCACCTTTGCGGGATCGAATCCGTATGCCATCGCCAGATCTGCGACGGTGCCGTTGGAAACCAGGCAGCCGTCCATTTTTGGATTGAACCACAGGCGGTGAATGGTCGCCAGGTCGGTGATGATGGTATAAACCGGAAGGTGCCGGGAGTGCTGTAAAAAGAGGGAGACAAGCGGCGCCTGGTAGAAGGGATAGGTACTGAGAATCACATCCGGCTTGACACGTTTTACCAGATCGTGGAGCACTTCGCCGAACATGACCACCAGCGTGGATTCCACAAGGGCGGTCGGAACGCGTGAGTCGCTGGCTGCAAAGCCGAGGCGGTACAGTTCGGGAACTTCACGCACCCAGCGGTCGTAATCGCTCTGACTGTCGCGCATAAAAAAGGGCACGCGTTTATCCTCCAGGGGATTTTCAACAATCACCTGGACATCATTTCCATAGCGTTCTTCCATGGCTGCTGTAATGGCATTGGCAACGCTGCGATGGCCAAATCCGTATTCAGCCGTAAGAATCAAAATTCGTTTATGGTTCATGGCACCTTATATTCTTGAAAGGATGGGAGGGGATGCATGCATTCCCTTCTGTTAAAACCCACCATCATTGTAGTGGTTATGCGTGTTTTTAGAATGGGTCTCAGGATACAATTATGCGAAGGATTCCCCTGGAAGCCGGTTGTTCAGGTAGTCAGCCAGAAGGGAAAGCGCCTGACGGGCGGAGGATTCCTTGTTTTCCAGCCGGTGCCCCTGCCAGCAAAAGCGCCAGGCCCAGTCGCCTTCGGGCGCGCTGAGGCCGATCCAGACCGTCCCAACCGGTTTTTCCGGCGTGCCGCCATCCGGCCCGGCAACGCCGCTGATGGAAACGCCGATCACCTTATCGAGGGGGATTTCTCCGCGCAGGGCGGAGCGCACGCCGGCTGCCATTTGCAGAACCGTCCGGCGGCTGACCGCCCCATCCCGGATGAGAATGTCTGGATGCACCCCCAGCGTATGCTGCTTGACGATATTGGAATAGGAAGTGACGCTCCCGAGATAGTAGCGGGAAGAGCCGGGAACGTTGGTGACATAATGGCTCACCAGGCCGCCGGTGCAGGATTCTGCCAGCGTCAACCATAGGCCGCGGGCAAGCAGCAGGGGGCCGATTTGAACTTCCAGCGGATCATCAACCGGTATTGTGTGCATGGCTGACCCAATTATACCGTCAGCCGGCAGGTTTTTTTTGATTTGAGTAAATGCTGATGCAACCGTAATTTCATTGCCGGGGTAAAGAGCGTGTCACCAGAACGAGTCTTTGCCCCTTCAACGTTCACCCGGCCGGCGTGCCTGGAGTGGGGCGAAGCTGTCTGCAACGGCAGCTTAAGCGCGCACCCCAATTGGGTAAAGGCTCCATCCCGGTGCGAAGGGACTTCCGATTTTCTATTGGCAAGTTTCCTTGACGTGAGAAAAAACAACCTGTACAATAAACAAAATTGAATAGTCTCTGGGCGCCTAATCCCCCGGAAGGGAAGGCTTAAAGGCGAAACCGGTATTAAGTCCGGTGCTGTTGCGCAACTGTAAACTCATTTTCAATGAGTCAGCCAGGTCGACCACCCAGAGAAGCATCATCCACAACCTCGCAGAAAGGAGGTGGCATGTCTTCGGTGAACCAAACCTGCCCGAACCATCCCCTGTCGTGAGCGACAGGGGCTTTTTTTTGACCGTCGGAACGATTTGTACTTGATCAATGGGAGCATCATGAAACGTTTATTTTTCTTACTGACAACACTTATGTGTGTTTTGATATTATCCGCCTGCGGAATGACCGCGCCATCCACGCCAGAGGCATCCACGCCGGTGCCGGTGGTCATCACCGATGGACTGCAGCGCGACGTCCAACTGTCACAGCCGGCGCAGAAGATCATCTCACTGGCGCCTTCCAACACGGAAATTCTATACGCCATTGGCGCCGGCAGCCAGGTGATCGGGCGGGATGAATTCTCCAATTATCCCGAAGAAGCCAAAGCCCTGCCAGGCGTGGGCGGTTCAATGGGCAACTATTCGCTGGAAATGATCGCCAGTTTGAAACCAGATCTGGTTCTGGCAGCAGAGATCAACACGCCCGAACAGGTAAAAGCGCTGGAAGACCTGGGCATTACGGTGTTCTGGCTTGGAAACCCGACCGATATGGAAGGCATGTATGCCAATCTGCTAACGGTTGGAAAACTCGCCGGGCGGACGACGGAAGCGGAAGAACTGGTCGCCGCTTTGCGCCAGCGGGTGGATGCGGTGGTGAGTAAGGTTGGAACGCCGGCTGAACCCGTTGTGGTGTTCTACGAACTGGATGGCAGCGAACCATCCAAGCCCTGGACGGCCGGTTCCGGCACATTCCTGGACCAATTGCTCAGCATGGCGGGCGGTAAAAACGCAGCCAGCGACATCCAATCTCCGTGGGCACAGATCAGCCTGGAAGACCTGGTGGTCAAGAATCCAGACATCATCCTGCTGGGAGACGCCAATTACGGGGTAACCCCGCAACAGGTGGCTGAACGGGTTGGCTGGGGTGCGCTGCAGGCTGTGAAAGACGGCCGGGTGTTCCCTTACAACGACGACCTGGTCAGCCGGCCGGGTCCCCGCCTGGTGGATGGGCTGGAAGAACTGGCGCGTATTCTCCACCCGGAGTTGTTTAAATAACATGAAAAAAGCTGCCCTCCCCTACCTGATCGTATCGCTGTGCCTGCTGGCCGCGCTGCTTTTAAGCGTCGGGGTGGGCAGCATTTCCATTCCCATCCGCGACCTGTTTAAAGTCATATCCGCCGGGCTGGCGGGTGAAACGCTGCAGTCGGAAACATTGGGCTCGTTTTATACCATCGTTTGGGAGCTGCGCCTTCCGCGCACGGTGTTGATGCTCCTGGTGGGAGCTTCGCTGGCAGCCAGCGGGGGAGCCTACCAGGGCGTTTTCCGCAATCCGCTGGCTGACCCCTACCTGATCGGCGTGGCGTCTGGCGCCGGGCTGGGAGCCGTGGTGGCCATGTCGATCCGCTGGCCGTACACCACCCTGGGTCTGCTGGCAGTGCCGGCGGCGGCTTTCATCTGCGGGCTGGCAACGGTGGCGGTGGTTTATTTGCTGGCACGCACGGGAAAAACCGTGCCCACCACAAATCTGATTCTGGCTGGCGTGGCCATCAGTTCATTTGCCACGGCGCTCACCTCGTTTTTGATGATCAACTCCACCGGAGAACTGCGCCGCGCACTCGTCTGGCTGCTGGGCGGTTCCACGCTAAACGGCTGGCGGCCGGTGATTGCCATTCTTCCCTACGTGGCGGTTGGGATATGTTTTCTGATGACGGCAGGTTTCCGGCTGAATGTGCTGCAGTTTGGCGATGAACAGGCGCGCCAGCTGGGTGTTCCGGCTGACCGCGTGCGCCTGCTGGTGATTGGCGGCGCTTCCATGCTGGCAGCGGCTGCGGTGGCTTTTGCCGGCGTGATCGGGTTTGTGGGGCTGATTGTGCCGCATATCATCCGCCTGTTGTGGGGAGGGGATTACCGCCGGTTGCTGCCGCTTTCTGCACTGGGCGGGGCGGTTCTGCTCCTGCTGGCAGATGTGCTGGCGCGCATTCTCCTGGCGCCGCAGGAACTGCCGGTCGGCATCGTCACCTCACTGGCTGGAGCGCCGTTCTTTCTCTGGCTGCTCCGGCGCACCCGCCGGCAGCAGGTGTGGTGAAATGATGGAAAAATCTGATTTGAAACCGGTCGACATGCTGCGACTCGAAAGCCTATCCGTTGCTTACGGGGAAAAGGTGGTTTTACGCAATGTGGAACTCAACCTGGAAGAGGGATGTGTGCTGGCGTTGATTGGACCCAACGGTGCCGGAAAATCGACTCTCATACGGGCGGTTAGCGGGCTCATCCCGCACCAGCATGGGCGTATTTTTGTTGCCGGCGAAGACATGGAGCGCCTGTCACTGATCGAGCGCTCCCGCCGTATGGCGGTCGTTCCCCAGGCGCGCAACCTGCCGGGCACCTTCACCGGGTGGGATACCGTCTCTCTCGGGCGCACGCCCTACCTGAACTGGCTTGGGCAGCTTTCCGAGCAGGATGAAGCCATCATTGCGGATGCCATGGCGCAAACCGACACCCGGCACCTGGCAGAGCGGTTGGTGGGGGAATGTTCGGGCGGCGAAGCCCAGCGCCTGCTCCTGGCGCGCGCGCTCACCCAGGAAGCGCCGCTGCTGCTGATGGATGAACCCACCACCCATCTTGATTTACAATACCAGTTCAACCTGATGGAACTGGTGCGTCGTCTGGCGCACCCTGATTCCCCCGAAATTCCACCACGGGCGGTGCTGATTGCCATTCATGATCTGAACCTGGTGGCGCGCTTTGCCGACCGGGTGGCACTGCTGGTCAAGGGTCAATTAATGGCGCTGGGGACGCCTGATGAAGTGCTGCAGCCGGATTTATTGAGCCAGGCTTACCGTATTCCAATCGAAGTTTTCCAGCACCAGAAATATCATTTTCCAGTGGTCATCCCCGGTGGGGAGCTGCGGTAGATCAATTCTGCAGCCCCCAAACCTGCAGCACGCCTTTACGGCCAACGAGCGCCACAAGCTTGCCATCCGGGGAGAGCGAGATCGATTGGAGCGGGTCGTCTTTGATGACGAGCGTGTGCACCAATTTCCAGTTTTGCACATCCATGATACAGAGGCGCATATCCGTGGCGGCGGAAAAGAACAGTTTGCCGTCCGGCGAAAATGCCATGTCATATACTTCTCCGCGGTGGAAGGTGAGATCCGCTGCCCGGCCGCCGGCGGTAACGCGATAAATCATCACATGGTCGTCGTCAGAGCCGGATGCAAGCAGGGCTGAGTCGGGTGAGAAAGCCAGCGAGCGCACGTCCTGCACGTGATGAGGGTACATGCCGGCCGGGGTGTAGCTCTGTGCATACCACAGGCGCACGGTTTTATCCTCTGAAGCCGAAGCCAGCCAGTTCCGATTGGGGGAAAACGCCAGGCTGTTGACAGACCCCTGGTGGGCGCCGAGGATGGCGATCACATCTCCTGCAGGTTTGCGGATTTCAATTTCTCCGTTTGTGTTTCCAAAGGCTACAAGTGCGCCGGAGGACAGGTATGCCGTAGCACTGGCGGAATCATCTCTCGAGCGAAAAACCCAGTTTCCGGTTGAAACATCCACAACGCCGAAATCTTTGGCGCCCACAAC
>MTKY01002653.1_pt1 | contig 25528 bp, 22 predicted proteins | sample 1042731 | NCBI WGS metagenome assembly MTKY01 (sample SAMN06212206, study PRJNA360538) | anaerobic digester metagenome | biome: Wastewater treatment plant; material: sludge; isolation source: anaerobic digester fed with sludge from wastewater treatment plant | place: Denmark: WWTP Soeholt ... | reverse complement strand
CTACGCCGACCGCCACCGCCTCTCCGACACCTGTGCCAACGATGGCGGTTCCGTTGTCTACGCACCCGTCCGCCACCCCATCCCCGCGCGCCACCTACGTTCTCTCCTTCCCTGCCGTGGTTTCTCCGGGGACAGCCTCGCATCGCGCGCCAAGCCCGCTCCTGCAATACATCCCTTATGCGGTGATTTTATTCTGCATCGTCGGCCTGGCGTTGCTCAAACGCAAGCGGTAGCGCTATGCGCCGTCTCCTGCGCGCGCTGATCTACGCGCTGACCACTGCCATCGGATTGCTAGCTTTTCTGTTCCCCGTTGTGACCGCAGGTCAGACAGCGAACACGCCCCTGCTGCTCGCCTTCGTGGTGGGGTTGAGCTTCGTCGCGCTGCTGCTCGAAGTGCAGGACGATGCGGTGAACGCCAGGGTCGTCGCGCTGCTGGGTATCCTCACAGCGATGAACGCTGCGCTGCGCTTCGCCGAGGTCGCCATCCCCGGACCGGGTGGCTTTAGCCCGATCTTTTTCCTCATCATCGTGACCGGCTACGTGTACGGCGGGCGCTTTGGCTTTTTGCTCGGCGCACTGACATTGCTCGTTTCGGCGCTGATCACCGGCGGGGTGGGGCCGTGGCTACCCTACCAGATGCTTGTCGCCGGGTGGGTCGGGCTGTCGTCGCCACTGCTGCGCCCGTTGACTCGCTGCCTGCGCATCGAAGGACGCCGGCCGGAAGTCGCGTTGCTGGCGCTGTTTGGCCTGGGTTGGGGGTTGTTGTACGGCGCGCTGCTGAACCTCTCCTCTTGGACTTTCATCGTCGGGCCGGGCGCGCCGATGCCCGCGACGCTGCGGGAGACGATCCGTCTATATGGCGCCTTTTATGTGACCACGTCTCTGGTATGGGACCTGGCGCGCGGACTCGGCAACGTCGCGCTGACGCTGGCGTTCGGCGCGCCGACGCTGCGCGTGTTGCGGCGCTTCCACAAACGCTTCAGTTTCACGTACCGGCTGCAGGAGGCGTAAGATGCTCCACGCTGTCGCCTGGTTTGCTTGGCTGATCGCTGCGGCGAGTATCGTATCGACGACGCGCAATCCGCTGTATCTCACGCTGGCTTTGGCGGCTTTTATGACGACGGTGCACGCCATCCGCCGGCCTGGGGAGACCTATGCTGCGCCCCTCGCACCTGGACGTTTTGCCCTTTTCGTGATCCCGCTCGCGGCACTCATCAATGCGCTGCTCTCCCGCGTCGGTGAAACTATCCTGGTCGCTATCCCGCAAACGTGGCCCCTGATCGGCGGCCCGATTACGGCAGAGGCCCTGGTGTACGGTGCGCTCAACGGCCTGCTGCTGACGGCGCTCTTCGCCGCGTTTGCCGTTCTCAACCTCGCTGTGCCCATCCGCGACCTGATCCGCTTCATCCCTCGCGCCTTCTACCCGGTCGCCGTCATCGCTTCCATCGCCGTGACCTTTGCGCCGACGACACTGCGGCAGATGCAGCAGATCCGCGAGGCCCAGGCCATCCGCGGGCACCGGATGCGGCGCTTGCGCGATTGGCTGCCGCTGTTCATGCCGCTGCTCACCGGCGGGCTGGAACGCGCGCTGCAACTGGCCGAGGCGATGGCCTCGCGCGGCTTTGCGGGCGAGACTGCTGCAGCACACACTGGACGTGCTCAGGTTGTCTCCATCGTGGGATTGCTTGGTGTCCTAAGCGGTGGATTGCTCATGGCGTGGCAACAGGCGTTCTGGGGACCGGCGCTCATAGTTGGCGGCAGCGCAGCGATTGTGGCGGCGCTCTGGCTGACCGGGCGCGGCGTCCCGCACACGACATACCGGCGTAGCCCCTGGGGCTACCGTGAATGGCTTGTGACCGGCGGCGCGCTCGTCGCCATTGTGGGATTCTTGTTTTGGGGCGGGGCGACACGGGTCTACAACCCCTATCCTCTTCTCACATGGCCCGCCTTCGACGCGCTGGCTGGAACGGCGCTACTCGGCTTTTTGCTCCCGGCGCTGGTTGTTGAATGAGTGTGATGTAAATTCAACCGCGCATGTCTGCATTCGCAGAATCCACGCGAATTTTCGCTAACTCTCATAAAAGATTCGCGGAGATTGGCGAAATTAGCGGTTTGTTTTTTAAGGATGCGATGGTTTATTTTGAACATGTGACCTATACCTACCCAGACGCGACGCGCCCCGCACTGCGCGACGTGAATCTGACTATCCCCGCAGGCGCGTTCACCCTGGTGGTGGGGACGTCCGGCGCGGGCAAGTCCACGCTGCTGCGGTGTCTCAACGGCCTGGTCCCGCACTTCAGCGGTGGGATGTTGACCGGGCGCATCACGGTCGATAGCCTCGATCCGGTCGCTGCCGCGCCGAGGGGGATGAGCCGGAGCGTAGGCTTCGTCTTCCAGGATCCTGAAGCGCAGTTTGTCATGGATCGCGTGGAAGACGAAATCGCCTTCGCCCTGGAAAATGCCGCCATCCCGCCGCAGGAAATATATGTGCGGGTCGAGGAGGCGCTCGAACAACTCGATCTAACGCCGCTGCGACAACGCAAACTGGAGACGCTCTCCGGTGGCGAAAAACAGCGCGTCGCCATCGCCTCTGCATTGGCGCTGCGGCCCCGCGTCCTGGCGCTCGACGAACCCACCTCGCAACTCGATCCGCAGTCGGCGGCGGAGCTATTGGATGTGCTCGTCCGGCTGAACACGACGCTGGGGCTGACCGTGGTGCTGGCGGAACATCGTCTGGAGCGCATCCTGCCCTTCGTGGATCGAGTGATCTACCTGCCCGACGACGACGCGCTTGTCCTCAGCGGCCCGCCCCGTGACGTTTTGCCGCACGTCCCGCTGCTGCCGCCCTTGCAGGCTCTCGCGCAGGCGCTAGGCTGGGCGCCGCTGCCGTTGACGGTTGAGGAGGGCCGGCGTTTTGCTACATATCCCTCAACGGATTCAACGGATCAAACGGAATTCCCCTTTCCGTTGAAATCCGTTCAATCCGTTGAGAAAAACACGCCTATTCTCGAAGCGCGCGGGCTGGAAGTTGTCTACGGTTCGACGACGGCGCTGCGCGGGGTGGATGTGGTGCTGTATCCGGGCGAAATCGTCGCATTGTTGGGGCGCAACGGCGCGGGGAAGACGACGCTGCTCAAGTGCCTGGTTGGGCTTTTGCGCCCGCGCCGTGGGGACGTATGGGTGGAAGGGCGCAGCATCGCCAAAACGGACGTCGCTGACGTGTGCCAGCGGATTGGATACCTGCCGCAGGATCCCAACGCGTTGCTCTTCGCCGATACGGTGCTGGATGAACTGCACATCACGCTGCGCAACCACGGTATCCCGGTGGCCGCTGCGCCCATCGCGCCGGAGACGTTGCTCGAACGCCTGGGATTGGCGGACAAGGCGCAGCGCTATCCCCGCGATTTGAGCGTGGGGGAGAGACAGCGCGTCGCGCTGGGGGCGATCATGGTCACGCAGCCGGGCGTACTTCTGCTCGACGAACCCACGCGCGGGCTGGACTATCGCGCCAAAGCGCAGTTGCTCGATCTTTTGCGGGCGTGGCGTGCGGAAGGGTTGGCGATTCTGCTCGTCACCCACGACGTGGAACTGGTCGCCGAGGCCGCCGATCGCGTGGTGGTAATGGAGCATGGGACAATCGTCGCACAGGGAAATCCTGCTGAGGTGCTGCGCGCCTCGCCGACGTTCACGCCGCAGATTGCGCAGTTATTTCCGGATGGCGACTGGCTTACTGTTGGAGAGGCGTTGGCAGGACTGAAAGCTTGATGCTAACTGCTTGATGCAGACAACGAAAGAGATTCGCTCAGTACGTCGGCAACCCATTGGTTGAGACTTTTGCCTGCCGCCGTTGCCCTGGTTGCAATTTCGGCATGCAACTGAGGTGAAACACGCAGGTTGAACTTGCCCGAATATGCTTTGCGTGGCTCTACACCATCTTCTCGGCACATGTCGAGGAAAACCTTCAGCGAGATTTGGCCTTCCTTGCGCAAACTGTCGATATCCCTGGCATAAAAGTCGGCGCCGCCATAGAAATCAATGACTATTACGCATTCGCCGCCCGATACACCTCGCGCAATGGTATGCCGTGTTCCTCCGCCAGACGACGGCAATCTTCATACTCCGGCGCACGCTTCGTCGTGCCGTCGGGCAGTTCCGCCACTTTGACATGCACCGGGCCGTAGGGTGTATCCACGTGCTCGATGGCGCGCGGCAGGGCGTGACGCGTCACGGTCTGCTCGCGGATACCCAGTGTAGTGGTCTCCGCGAAGAGGATCGCCGTCATCGTGGGCACGTCGTCGGGGCGGCAGAGGACGCTCAGCAGTGTGGCGGGGCGGTTCTTCTTCATCTGGATGGGCGCGAGGTAGACGTCCAACGCGCCGGCCTCGAACAGTTTGCCCATTACGTACTCGTAGACCTCCGGGTTGAGGTCGTCGACGTTGGTTTCGAGCACGGAGAGGTAGACGGTAGACGGTAGACGGTAGACGGCAGACGGGGATTGGGGAGTTGCGGAGTGTTCATGCTCGTGGTGATGTGGATGGTCATGAGTATGCTCGTCATGGTGTTCATGGCTGTGCGTGTGCGGATGATCATGCTCGTGGTTGTGGTCATGCTCGTGTGGGTGTTCGTGGTTGTGCTCATGGTGATGAGGATGCTCGTGGTCATGTTCGTGGTCGTGGGGATGCGGGTGATGGTGATGAGGCGCTTTAGGCTTCAGGGCGGGTGTGGCTTCGCCGATGAGCACCCGGATGACGTTGGGGATGGGCAGGTCGCGCGATCCCGCGCCGTAGCCGAGTGCCTGCAACGTCATCGCTGGGATCGGGCCGAACGACGCTGCCAGCGACATGAGCAGCGCGGCCCCGGTTGGCGTGACGGTTTCCATCTCCAGCGGCGAACCGGCGATGGGCGCGCCCTTGAGCAGCGCGACGGTCGCGGGCGCGGGCAGCGGAATCTGGCCGTGCGCCCCACGGATGAACCCGCGTCCAAGCGGGATGGGCGACACGACGATGTGCTCGATGCCGAGTTCATCCAGTCCCACCAGCGCGCCGACGACATCCACGATGGTATCCACGCCGCCCAATTCGTGCAGGTGGACGTCCGCCATCGTCGTCCCGTGGATGTTCGCTTCGGCGGCGCCCATCCGGCGGAAAATGGCGACGGCGCGTTCCTTGATCTCCGGCGCGAGGTCGCTGTTCATCACGATGGCTTCGATATCTGTAAGACGCCGTTCCGGCACGTTATCCGCGACGATTACGTCGACTTTGACAGCAGCGAAGGCGTTTTTGGCGACGCGCCGCGCGCGCAGGTCAAAATCAGCCAGGTGCAACGCATTCAAGCGTTCGCGCAGAGTTTCCAGCGGCAACCCCGCATCCACCAGCGCGCCCAAAATCATATCGCCGCTTGCTCCGGCGATACAGTCAAAATATGCAGTTTTCATAGTTCTTACTCCTCAATCATAAACTATAATTTCCATCAGCAGATTTAGCAGATGAAGCAGATTTTTTATCTTGCCATCTAGAAATCTGCTCAATCTGCTGACATAAATGCCTTCACAGGCGCCGCAAAACGAAGTGCGCGAAGACCGCCGCGCCGTACCCGTTGTCGATGTTGACGACGGCGACGCCCGACGCGCACGAGTTGAGCATCGTCAGCAGCGGCGCGAGGCCGTGGAAGTTGGCCCCGTACCCCACGCTGGTCGGCACGGCGACGACCGGGCTGGAGACCAACCCGGCGACGACGCTCGCCAGCGCGCCTTCCATCCCTGCCACAGCGATGACGACGGACGCCGCCTGCAACCGGTTCAGTTCGCCTAACAACCGGTGCAGGCCCGCAACGCCCACATCGTAGGCGCGCTCGACGCGGTGGCCGAGGAATTCCAACGTCTGCGCAGCTTCTTCGGCCACGGGCAGGTCGGACGTGCCGCCGCAGACGACCATCGCGTAGGGCGCGCCGTCCGGCAGGGGGGCGCGCGCGGTCCGCTCCAACACAATCAGGCGCGAGGTCGCGTCGTAGCGCGCCTCCGGCAATTGCGCCTGGATGAAGGCCGCCATTTCCGGCGGGACGCGCGTCCCCAACACGCGGTCGTGGTGCTGCCACAGCCGCGCGAGGATCGCCGCCGCCTGCTCCGGCGTCTTCGTCTCGCAGAAGACTGTCTCCGGCAGGCCTTGCCGCAGCCCGCGATGCACGTCCAGCCGCGCGAAATCGCCCAGGTCGTCGTAGGGCAACGCGCGCAGCCGCCCCAGGGCTTGCTCTACGTCCACGCGCCCGGATTGCACTTCGGCTAACAGTTCTCGGATTTTGTGTTCATCCATTTTTACCGATGACCTCGTTCATACTCCCGGAGCGGAATCCCGCCAAATCCAACGCGACGTAGGCGTAGCCGAGCGCCTTGAGCGCCGCGACGATGGCTTCACGGTGGGCCAGAACCGCGTCGAAGTCGGCTTGCGCCGTTTCGATGCGGGCCACGTCCCCGTGATGGCGAACGCGATACTGGCGCAGGCCCAGGTCGCGCAACACGCCTTCGGCCCGGCCAATCTGCGTGAGCTTTTCCGCCGTGATGGGATCGCCATAGGGAAGACGCGACGCCAGACATGCGGAGGCGGGCTTGTCCCAGTTGGGCAGGCCCAGTTCGCGGGCCAGCGCGCGGACGTCGGCTTTGGTGAACCCGGCCTCTTGCAGCGGGCTGCGCATCCCGTACTCGCGGGCCGCGCGCGCGCCGGGCCGGTAATCGCCGGTGTCGTCGGCGTTGGAGCCGTCGATGACGTAGCGATAGCCGTGTTGTTGCGCGTACTCGATCAATTGCTGGCACATCGAGGCTTTGCAGAAGTAGCAGCGGTCAGGCGTGTTCGCCAGGAAACGCTCGTCCTCCATCTCGTGCTTGTCGAAGACGACGTAACGCGCGCCGATTTGCTGCGCGATAGCTTGCGCTTCAGCCAGTTCGTAATCAGGCAGCGTCGGCGATACCGTTGTCACCGCCAGGGCGCGCTCGCCGAGCGCGTCGTGGGCAAGTTTGAGCAACAGGGTACTGTCCACGCCGCCGGAGTAGGCCACGAGCACGCTGCCCATATCCAGTAAAATTGCTTTCACCCGTTCAACTTTAATGTTCATCCTTAACCTTATCCTCTATCACGAAAAAGGGCAACCACAGGGATACCCCATTTCGATCTCCCGCACAGCGTCATTATAACATCAAGGCGACGATTCAGCCACTTTTTTGGGTTTATCTATGATTTGAACTTTCACCCGATCACAGTAAACTCGCTTCGTGTTGCCAGATTGTAACGATTCAGCCTTAAGGTGGGACGCACTTAGCTGAACCCAAAACGGCAATTTTTGCGCTTCCTACTGTCATTGCAGGCGTAAAAGTGCGCCCCACCTGAATAGTTACGCCAGGTTTAGAAGACGCAATCGGTGAGGATAGATCGAGGAGGATGCAACGATGAACGAGTGGAACTCAAAAGTGAAAGGTATTATCGATGGACACGTCCACATGGACAGCATCGCTCAGGAAGCGGGGGTGTTGGAGATTCTCGCCGGCGCGGGCATCGAGAAGATGGCGCTGGTCTCCATCCAGGACCCGGCAGCCGGAGCGGGGCTTGCGCAGTCGCTCTATATGAAAGCGCGCCACCCGGAGACGTTTTACGTCTTCGCCGGTCTCAACCACGCCGCGCAGTTGACCGGCGGGCGCGTCCAAACGCCGAGCCTTGCCGCGCAGGTGGACGAATTTGTCGCTATGGGCTGCGACGGGATCAAGATGATCGAGGGCAAACCGACGTCGCGCCAGCACATAGACATCCCCGTGACGGATGCTTACTTTGCCGATTATTGGGCGCGCGTCGCCGAGGTGAACCTGCCCATTGTCTGGCACGTCAACGACCCGGAGGAATTCTGGGATCCTGAGCGCATACCCGGTTGGGCAAAAGAGCGCAATTGGGGCTATGGCCCTGACGATGTGCAGAAGGAGGCGCTCTACGCCGAGGTCGATGAAGTGTTGGCCCGCCATCCACAGCTCAGGATCACGTTCGCTCACTTTTACTTCCTTTCGGCGGACCTGGCGCGCGCGGCCCGCTTCCTCGACGCGCACCCCACCGTTGGCTTCGACCTTACGCCGGGCATCGAGATGCTCTACAATCTCTCGCGCACCCCAGAAGCCAGCCGTGAGTTCTTTGTCAAGTACGCCGACCGCATTGTCTTTGGAACGGATATCGCCAGTGAGCAGTCTGTCAGCGAAGCGCAGGCGCGCGCCGGTATCGTGTTCCGCTGGCTGGAAAGCGCGGATACGTTCCGCGTGCCGGCAACGGCGGATTCCCTGCTCGGCCCACCTGAAGATGGCATCATCCACGGAATGGCGTTGCCAGACGACGTGCTGGCGAAAATCTACCACGATAACTTTGTCCGCATAGCAGGCCCCCAACCGCGCGCGTTGAACGTCTCGCCGGCGGTTGAGGTTTGCGAGCGCCTCGCCGCCATCGCTGAGGCTATGTCGGGCGTACCGCCTGCTGAGACCGAATCCGGGAAGGTCGCAGCCCGTCTATTGCAAAGCCCCGTCTTAATGGTAGAATAACGCAGCGCACAAACCAGAACGGGAAGCGCCTGCCGAACACTCGAGGGCGTAAAAGCCATATTGGTACTGAAGGCGGCTGTGACAGATAAAAGTAGGGAGCTTTCCGGGGAGTCTCAAAAGGTCACGCGCGCGGCGATCGTGATTTTTATCGGGAACATCATCAGCCGCGCTTTGGGACTCGTCCGGGATATGGCGAAATCGTATTTCTTTGGCGCTGGCGGAGCCGTCAGCGCCTTTGACGTTGCCGCGCAAGTGCCGACGATGTTCTACGACCAGCTCGTCGGCGGATTGCTGAATTCGGCGCTCGTGCCCGTGTTCTCCGATTACGCGCGCGACGAGAACCGCGAAGAACTCTGGCGCGTGCTTGGCTTTGTCTTCTCCCTCATCACCTTGCTGCTCGGCGTGCTGGTGCTCTTGGTGGAGATTGCCGCCCCGTGGATCGCCCGTGTGTTGGGCAAGGGCCTCGATCCCCAGTATCTCGACCTCGCCACGGCTATGATTCGCATCACTGCCCCCGCCGTGTTCTTTTTGAACGTAGCCGGATTATTTTCGAGCGTTCTGTATGCGTTGCAACGGTTCACGTTGCCCGCCTTCACCGCCGCCGTGTTCAACGCGACGGTCGTTGCGGTGATTTTCGTCGGGCACAAGACCCTGGGCGCGCGCACGTTGGCGGCAGGATGGCTCTGCGCCAGCATCGCGCAGATGCTCTTCCAATGGCCTGGTTTGAAGGGCGCGCGGTTGCAGTTTCGCCTGTCCTTTCCACTGCACCCGGCGCTGGTCAAAATGGGACAGCTCTATCTGCCCATCGGGTTGGGGTTGTTGGTCGATCAGGCTGCTGTGGCCTTGAGCTTCAACATCGCATCGCGGACCGGGCCGAGCGGCATCGCGTGGATGAAGTACGCTGCCACTTTGATCCAACTGCCGCTTGGGTTGGTCGTCACGGCGATCTCGATTGCGATCTTGCCGACGCTGGCGCGGTATGCCGCCAACGTCAACGAGGACGCTTTCCGCGCGACGTTGGCGCAAGGGCTGCGTCTGGTGCAAATCCTCATCATCCCGGCAGCGGCAGCCCTGCTGGTGATGGGTGAACCGGTTGTGGCGCTCATCTTCCAGCGCGGCGAATTTATGCCCACCGATACCGTTGCCACCGTTGAGGCTTTGCGCTTTTCGATCCTGGGCCTGGTCTTCGCGGCGCTCGACCAGCCGCTTGTCTTCGCCTTCTATGCCCGCAAGGATACGTGGACGCCCGCGCTCGTCGGTGTGGGGACGGTGGCGTTCTACGTCGTGCTGGCCGTCGTCCCGACACTGTTTGGACCTCCGCAACTGTGGGCGCTCATTCTGGCGAATTCGCTCAAGCTGATGGCCCACGCGTTGCTCATGCTTTATCTCTTCGCGCGCAAAGTGGGTAGCCTGCGTTCCTATCGCATCGGGCGGACGACGTTGGCGGCGGTGGGCGCTGCGGCCCTTATGTCGGCGCCGGTGGCGCTGATGTTGGCGGCGCTCAAGGACATTGTTCCTCCGGGGGCGCTCGGCTACCTGGCCCGTACTCTGGCTGCTGGCGTGGCTGGCGGCGCGTCTTATCTCGTCGCCTTACGTTTCATGGACGTGGAGGAATTGACGATCTTGCGCCAGGCCCTCCGCCGTCCACCTATTGGCGAGGCATAGCAAAGATGAGTCACACAACGCGGATCACACGGGCACTTCTGGCGCTCATTCTGCTCTTGTTGGCGGGTTGTACAGGAGAAGAACAGCAGGAAAAGCATATCATCGTCCTCTGGCACGCCTTTACCGGGGTGGAATCGCAGGCATTGCAAGCGCTGACTGATCAGTTCAACGCGGACAATGTCCTGGATATTGTCTTGCTGACGGAATACCAACAAGACATCATCACTAAAATCTCAAGCGCTACCATTGAGCATCGCCCTGACCTGGTGATTCTGTGGCCCAAGGACTTGCAAGCCTACATCACCGCCGGTTTGATCGGAACCACCCCAAACTTTGCGCCGGCCATACGCCGCGAGCGCGCCGACCTGCTCCCCATGGCCGAGGCGCTCTACTCGGTCAACGATACGATGCTGGCGCTGCCTATGGGCCTGGCGACCTACATGCTGTATTACAACGTGGATTGGTTGAGTGATCTAGTTTATATGCCGGAGACGGCCACCTGGGAGGATTTCCGCCAGACGGTTTGCGCGGCCACGAACCCTTCCGGCGGCCAGGTGGGATTGGGATTGCCTGCCAACGCCAGCAGCCTGCTCTCTCTGTTGACCTCAGGTGGTGCGGAGATTGTGGGCGCGGACGGATTCTACAATTTCGCTGACAACGCCGGCCAGCAGACTGCGTTGTTGCTGAACGAAACCCTCGGTACGTGCGGCGTCGTCTATAACGATGTGGATGATGGCATCGGGCGACTAAGCCACAGTTCGATGGCCATGCTGGTGGAATCTAGCCTGCGACTCAATGACATCGACCAGGCTGTTATCGCCGGACGCAACTTCAAACTCGGCGTGAGTGCGTTGCCGGGGCCGGCTGGACCAGGACCGACGTTATGGTATGGGCCGGGCATGGTGATCGTCGCGCCCGAGGGCGACCGGCGCGACGCGGCGCTCAGTGTGCTGGGGTGGTTTTTCTCCACCGAGGCGCAGGCGATGTGGAGCGCCAATACCGATTACTTGCCGGTGCGCCGTTCGCTCATCGAAAGCCGCTTGCAGATCGAAGGACTCAAGGCTGTGGAAATGAGCCTGCTGCAGATGACGTTGTCGGCAGCCGATCAAGCGACCTGGGTGGCCTGGCCGCGCTTCACGGATAACATGGCATGTCGCGCTTCACTGTTGCGTGGATTGCTCTCGATTGGGGAGGGGGTGACGACGCCAGGTGCTTATATCGACACTGCCGTCACTGCGTGCAACACGGGGGTCAAACCATGAATGACCGGGTCATGGCGCGTCACTACGCAAAACGGTGTGGGCCGCGATTGGTCCTGGCGGTGTTGGTGGCCGTGGTGTTTCTTGGCGGTGTGACGTGTCCGGCAGCGCAGCAGAGCAGTCCCACCGTCGATTTTCATCAGGCGATCAACCGCGCGCGATTGAACGAAGGGCTGACGCCACTGGGGTTGTCGACGTTGCTCACGCAGGCCGCGCAGCGCCACGCGGATGATATTGCCAAACGCGGCGCCGCCTCGCACGAAGGCGCAGATGGCTCCACCTACCAACAGCGCATACGCGAGGCCGGCTATCGCGCGTGGAACGATGGCTTGCTGGTCAACGAGGTGGTGTGGCTCGGTTTGGGCGGACTGGTTGATGCGCTCAACTGGTTCCGCAATCGCGCTGAAGAGTGGGCGATCTTCACCGACATACGCTATCGCGAAATCGGGGTAGGATACGCCGAAGATGGACAGGGCGTGCACTACTTCGTAATCACATTCGGTGCGCGGCCCGGTGTGCTGCCGATCTTCATCAACGATGGGGCCGAGGTGACCGACTCTCCGGTGGTAGCCGTCCGCCTCACGAATGAGGAAGCCGAGCCGATGGGCGAGGGGGCGTGGATTGGCAGAGCCATCGAGGTGCAGTTGAACCACACCCCCGACTTCAATGGCGTGCCCTGGCAGCACTGGGAACCGCTGTTGCCCTGGGCGTTGGCCGGGATGGAACCCGGTGAGTACGCCGTCTATGTGCAATTCCGCGACGGCGCAAATCGTACCGCTGTTGCCGAGGCGACCATTCGCCTCGTAGAGCCTGGCGAAGCGCCGCCTACGCCCACACTGCTCCCAGAGCTGGCCAACGGGCCACAGCCTTCTCCTGAGGAACCCTCCCCAGAAACAGACGGTACGCCTCAGCCATCACCAGAGGGCACGGAATCACCTTCTCCGCAGATGGAGACGCCATCCGCAAGGCCGACTGTCCCCACGCTGGCTCCGGAATTCCTGGAACCTCTGCCAACCTGGACGCCCCTCGTCGACCTGGAACCGACCACGACAGAGGCCAAACCGTCGAACTGGCCTGTGATCGCCGGATTCATTTTGCAAGGCGTGGCTTTGTTCCTGGGCGCCGCCGCCTTCTTGCGCCGTCGCTAATCCCGGTTCTAGATTTGCGATTTTTGATTGACGATTTGTCAGTCTGATCTGTCCCCGCGTCATTGACATTACAACGTTTTCTGCGCCTATGCTCGGAGGTCCTCGTGAAAAAACTTAAACAACATCCCAAGTTTGGTGCCTTTATGCGTGAGGTTTACGACTACGCGCTCATTCTCATAGGATCGGTGATCCTCGCTGCGAATGTGCCGCTGTTTCTCGAACCGAATCGTGTCGTCTCCACCGGCGTGACCGGCATCGGCATGTTGGCGTATTACCTGTGGGGCTGGCCCATCGGTTTGGTGACGCTGCTGCTCAATATCCCGTTGTTGTTCGCGGGGATCAAGTGGGGCGGCGGGTTGCGCTTTTTCGTTCGCACTATTTTCGCGGTGGTGGTATTGACGGTGTCCATCGATGTGTTGAGCCGTTATCTGTCTCCCGTCGGCGGCGATCCATTGCTCTATACGCTCTTCGGTGGGCTGTTGGACGGCATTGGCATCGGGTTGGTGCTGCGCGGGCGCGGAACGACCGGCGGCACGGACATTGCTGCGCAGTTGCTGGCGCGCCATCGTGGGATGTCATTTGGGCAGGTGTTGATTGGCATCAACGGCGCGATCCTGCTTGGCGCGGCGGCGGTTGTCGGTATCGTGCCGGTGTTGTACGCGTTGGTCGTCAACTTCGTCTCCGGGCGGGTGGTGGATTTCGTGCAGGAAGGCGTCGGCTACGCGCGTTCGGCGGTGATCATCTCCGACCGGCACGCCGCTGTGCGCCAGGCCATTATGGAGAAGTTGGGGCGGGGCGTCACGCAACTGGAGGCGCGCGGCGGCTACACGGAGACGCCCCGTCCGGCGTTGTACGTCGTCGTTTACCGCACGCAGGTTACGCTGCTCAAGAACATCATCGCGGAGATAGATCCCCGCGCCTTTGTCGTGGTCTCCGAAGCACACGAAGTATTGGGGGAAGGTTTCCGCCCGGCAACCGGGGCCATTTAATATGTACCAAATGCTCACAGTGAACAGGAGGTCGAACTTGACGCCTGGATAAAAATATCTATACTTATATAAAAGTATTGATTTTTTTATCCATTCACAAGAGGTAAGAAGTGGACATCACTCCGACGATGAAAGCTGCGCTCACGTTGTTTCGTGAACATACGGGTATCCTGCGCACATCCGACGCACTGCGTCTGGGTATCCACCCACGCACGCTCTACGCGCTCCGTGATGCTGGTCTGGTCGAGCCGTTGAGCCGGGGACTCTATCGCTTGGCCGAACTGCAGCCACTGGCTTACCCTGATCTGGTGACAGTCGCTCACAAAATTCCCCAGGTTGTCGTCTGCCTGGTTTCGGCGCTCGCTTTTCACGGGTTGACCACACAGATTCCTCACGCTGTGGATATTGCTTTGCCGCCTCAAGTTGCGCATCCAACTTTGGCTTACCCACCCCTGCGTGTGTTTCGTTTTTCTGGCCTGGCTCTCAGTGAAGGGGTTGAACTCCATACCCTGGACGCCATACCGGTACGCATCTACGCGCCTGCCAAGTGCGTGGCCGACAGCTTTAAGTATCGGCGGAAACTCGGTTTGGATATCGCACTAGAAGCTTTGCGCACCTACCGCGTCCATCCTGCCTTTCAGGTGGATATGTTGCTCAGATACGCGCAAATCTGCCGCGTGGATAACGTTATGCGTCCCTACCTGGAGACATTGCTATGACCCACAATATCGCGGCTTCGGTTCATCAACGCCTGCTCAATCAGGCGCGCGCTCAGGGACGTCCCTTTGATGAGCTACTGCAATACTTTGCTGTTGTACCCTATCAACTTCGATGCTCTCTGGCTGGTCCGTCATTCGCCAGGCGTGTGAGGAAGGCCACAGCCGCGCTCTCATCGCCGCGACGGGCATCACGATACGTCTCGGCGACATCCTCTCCAAAACTGATGACCGGCTTGTAACCTTTCATCAGGCACGAATTTCCTGTCCGAAGTCAGCTTCTCCCGCCAGCACGGTTTCCAGCGCGGTGATGGCGACTTCGAGCATACTGTCGTCCGGCTCGCGGGTGGTGAGCCGTTGGAGCGCCAGGTTCGGGGCGATGATGGCGCGGATGATGGGGTTGCGCGCGTGCTTGCCGGTGAAGCGCAGCACTTCATAGGCGATGCCGGCGATGACCGGCAGCAACAGCAGCCGCGACGCGATACGGACCGGGAACGCCGGCCGCCCCAACGGCGCAAACACGAGGATCGAGATGAAGACGACGATGAGCAGGAAAGCCGTCCCGCAGCGCGCATGCGTCGTCGAAAAGATGCGTACGCTCTCGACCGTGAGCGGCGCGCCGGCCTCGTGTGCGTTGATCGTTTTGTGCTCCGCCCCGTGATAGGCGAACACCCGCTGGACATCCTCCATCCGTCCGACGGCGGCGATGTAGCCAATGAGCAGACACAGCCGGATCAAGCCCTCGACGATGTTGAAAAGCAAAGCTCCTTTTGGGACGATCAATCCGGCCAGGAACGACGGCAACACCATAAAGAGCGCCGCGCCGCCGAGCAGCCCCAACGCGCCGGTGACAAAGCCCATCCCGCTGCTCATCTTGAAGTCCGGGTCCTCGGCCTGCCCGACGACCTCGGCGGAGAAGAACAGCGCCTTCATCCCCAGGCCGAGTGAATCCCACAACAGCGGGATGCCGCGCAAGAACGGGACTTTGCTGAAAAAGCCCCGGTAGAAATTGCCCAACGGTTCTTGTTTGACGATAATCTCGCCTTCGGGTGGGCGCACAGCAATCGCGGCGTTATATTTGCCGCGCATCATCACCCCTTCGATGATGGCCTGCCCGCCGTAAGACCAGCCGAGCGTCTCACGTTTTGTCGTTCCCACAGTACCTTCTGGCATTGATTCTCCTGTTGAGAGGTATAAGGAATCGGTCACTGGTAATCAGGGATTATCGATTACCAATTCCTGATTATCGATGTCCAGTTGCTATAGGCGGCGCGCCTTTTCCCACGCGCCCAAGATTGCGCGTTGCAGTAATACCTGCGCCATTTCCATACGATATTCGGCGCTGCCACGGAAATCGCCAACGGGTTTCAATTCGGATAACGATGGCGGCAGCGCGCCCACGACCTTCTCGCGGGTGAGCAGTTGCCCCTTGAGCAAGTGCTCGGTCTTGTGGAGCCGGACAGGTTTGGCGTCCGCGCCGCCGACGGCGGCCCGGACTTCGATGGGCAGGCCCTCTTCGACGGCAACGTAAGCCGCCGCGCAGACGATGGGCTTATCCTTGGGCGAACGCCCGACGACCTCGAAGGCGGCGGCGCTGCGCGCGGGCGGGCGTTTGACGCGTACTTCGGTGATGAGCACACGCGTCTTGATGAGCCGGTCGCGGTAGGCTACGAAGCTGGTGAACGGCGCGGTATGCACCACCGGGTCGGCGTAGAGGACGTCGGTGTTGAGGACGAGCAGCGCCGTCGTAAGCGGGTCCGCCGGCCCGGCGACGATCAGCGTGCCGCCGAGCGTGCCTTGCTCGCGCAGATTGCGCGATTGGGTGTAGCTCGCTACCCGCGCCAGAATCCCGTCGGCGAGTGTCCCTGCATCGGGATGGTCGATGATGGCCTGTAGCGTGATGGTGGCCCCCATACGCACGCCATCGACGTTGCCCTCGAGAATGTCCAGACCGGCTTCCTGCAAATCGACCACCATTTCCAGTTGTGCATCCCCTTGCGCTACCGTCCACGCGCCGCCGCCGATGTAGATGGCATTAGGATTAGATTGCACCAACGCGACGGCATCGTCGATATTTTTAGCTCGTTTATAGTTTTTTACGTTCCGTAACATGATACCTCCAGAATAGATAGGGAGTAGGGAGTAGGGGAGTAGGGAGTAAGGGAGTAGGGAGTAGGGGGTGAACCAATCAGTCACAACTACCCCTTAATTCTCAACCCACAACCTAACTCCTAACTCTTAACTCCTAACTCCTAACTCTTAACTCCTAACTCTTATCTCCAATACTTGCGTTCCTCTTCCCACGCCTTGAGCGTTTCCGTAGATGGGCAAACGACAACCGCTGTGGCTTCGGCGGTCACGGTGCCGTCGGGCAGGCGGATTTCTCCGGCGACTTCCGCCGTTCGGGAGCGCAGGCTTACCACCCAGCCAACGGCTGTCAGCGGCGTTTCCGTAGGCGTAGGACGGCGGTAGCGCAATTCCAGCCTGGCTGTGACCCAGAACTGCTCCTCGTCCCGCCCAACGTTGATCGCGCGGCCCGTCGTCTCGTCGAGAATCGTGGCAAGGATGCCGCCGTGGACGACGCCCGGGTACCCCTGGTATTGTTCGGGGATGTTCAGCGGCGCAATAATCTGGCGCGCCTCCGGATCCTCGTAGAAGTGCAGATGCAGTCCCACCGGATTTTCCCGTCCACACACAAAACACATTCTCGACGTCCCTTGCGCTTTCCAATCTGCTTGAATTTCGTTCATCTCATTTACTCGTTGCTGGTTGCTGGTTGCTGGTTGCTGGTTGCTGGTTGCTGGTTACTGGTTACTGGCTACTCGTTACTCGTTACTGGTTACTGGTTACTGGTTACTCGTTACTCATTACTCGTTACTCATTACTCGTTACTGGTTACTCGTTACTGGTTACTGGTTACTCGTTACTCATTACTCGTTACTCATTACTCGTTACTCATTACTCGTTACTCGTTACTCGTTACTCATTACTCATTACTCATTACCGATTACTGATTACCGATCACCGATCACTTCTCTTCCCGCATATACGCCTTGCCCAATGCGGCTGGCGCGCCGATGCGGTGTCTGAGGTTCTCCCACCACGTTATGACGACCAGGACCAGGATCGTCGTCAGGTAGGGCAGCATATTCAGGTAGGCTGCTGGAATGGTCGTGCCGCCCGCCTGCAAGCGGAATTGCACCGCGTTGATGCCGCCAAAGAGGATCGCGCCCAATATGGCGCGCGCCGGGTTCCACATAGCGAAGATGACGAGCGTGATAACAATCCAACCCCGCCCGCCGGTGATGTTCTCCGTCCAGCCGGGCGCGTAGGCCAGCGACAGGTGCGCGCCGCCCAGCCCCGTCAACATCCCGCCCAAAATGGTGTACAGGTAGCGCGTCTTGGCGACGTCGATGCCCATTGCGTCTGCCGTTTGGGGATTCTCGCCGACAGCGCGCAGGTTGAGGCCGTAGCGGGTCTTGTACAGGTAAAAGACGGCCAAGGGGACCAGTCCGTACAGCAGATACGTGAGAAGGTCCTGTTTGAAGAAAGCGCCTACCACCGGTATCTGGCTCAACACCGGAATAGCAATGGGGCTGAAGCGCGGACCGCTCATACCGGCGAGGTTGTAGTTGTTGGAAGCCGGTCCCAGGCGCTCGCCCAGGAAGCTGGCCAGGCCGCTGCCGAACAGCGTGATGCTCAAACCGCTGACCACCTGGTTGGCGCGCATGGTGACGGTGAGGAAAGCGTGGATGGCTGCTAGGATCATCCCCATTATCATAGCGACGAGCACGCCGAGCCACAGGTTTTTCGTGTAAAAGACAGTGGCGAACGCCGTCACCGCGCCGGTCAGCATCATCCCTTCCAGACCCAGGTTGAGGATGCCGCAGCGTTCGGTGTAGATCTCGCCCACCGTCGCGTAGATAAGCGACGTGCCCGCGCGCAACGTAATCGTCAAGATTTGAAGCAGTAGCAGGAGAATTTCGGTCATGACGCCGCCTCTGTCTGTGTGTGTTTTTCAGGGTGTACGACGCGGATACGGTACTCGGTGAAGATAGTCCCGGCCAGCATCGGAATGAGGATCATGCCTTGCAGCACCAGCCCCACCGAAGCCGGAAGGTGCATCTTTATCTGAATCTGGTCGCCGCCGACGAGCAGCGCCGCCATCAGGATCGCTACCGCCAGGATTACGATAGGGTTGAGCTGCGCCATCCACGCGACGATAATCGCGGTGTAACCGTAGCCGACCGAAAGTCCCTGTTGCAGGCGGCGCGACAGGCCGAGCACTTCGCACGCGCCCGCCAGCCCGCTCAACGCCCCGGAGAGCAACAGCGCCAGCACGATGTTCTTGGCAATGTTGATGCCTAGATAGCGCGCTGCCGTCTGGTTCTCGCCGATGATTTTCACTTCGAAGCCCCAGCGGGTGTATTTGAACACCAGCCACAGCAATACGGCCAGAATGATGGCAAAAATAAGTCCAGCGTTGGCGCGCCCGGCAATTTGCGGCAGCCAGGCCGTCTCGGGGAATTTGACCGTTCCAGAGTTGTAGTTCGGCGCGCGCCAGGCGATGTAGTACAGGTGCTCGGAATACAGGATGGCGACGTAGTTGAGCATCAACGTCGTCAGCGTCTCATCCACCTTGAGATAGGCTTTGAGCAGCGCCGGGATGCCAGACCACAGCGCCCCCGCGACGATGCCGGCCAGGATCGCCAACGGCAGCACCGTCCAGCCGGGCAACTTCTGCGCCCAGAACAGCGCCACAGCCGCCGCCGCTATCCCGCCGAGCGTCAACTGCCCTTCTGCGCCGATGTTCCAATAGCGCATCCGAAAGGCGACGGAAACCGCCAGCCCCGTCAGCATCAGAGGGATAGCCTTGACCAGCGTTTCGGTGATGCCATACCACGAGCCGAACGCCCCCTTCGCCATCGCCGCGTAGGTGACGAAGGGATTGGCCCCGGAAACGGCCAACAGAATCGCGCCAAAGACCAGCGATACGACAAACGAAACGATCGGCACCAGCACCGTCGCCCGCTGCGAAACAGACTCTCGTTTTTCAAAAACAATGCGCATAGAAAAAATCCTCAATGTTAGGGAGTAGGGAGTAGGAAGTAGGGAGTAGGGAGTAGGGAGTAGGGAGTAGGGAGTAGGGAGTAGGAAGTAGGGAGTAGGGAGTAGGGAGTGCCCTCGGACTTTCACCGTTCACCGGTTACCCTTTACTTTTTACTCTTCACTCTTCACTCTTCACTCTTCACTCTTCACTTTTCACTCTTCACTTTTCACTCTTCACTCTTCACTCTTTACTCTTTACTCTTTACTCTTCACTCTTTATTCTTTACTCTTTACCCTTCACTCTTTACTCATCACGCTCAAGCGCCCCGGCCATCATCAGACCTAGCGTTTCGACGTCGGCGGTATCGGAAGGTATGATTCCCATCACACGGCCCTCGAAAAGCACCGCAATCCGGTCCGTAATCGTCAAAAGTTCCTCCAAATCCTCGGAGACCAACAACACGGCTCGCCCGGCGTCGCGCTGTTCCAGCAACCGCCGCCGCACAGCTTCGGTCGCGCCCACGTCCAATCCCCGCGAAGGGTAGACCGCGACCAGCAGCCCGACGCACGAATCGATTTCGCGCGCCAGAATGGCCTTTTGGATGTTGCCGCCGGAGAGAAATTTGATGTGTGTCTGCGGTGAGGGCGTCGCAATGCGGAACGTCTCGATCATCCGGCGCGCCAGTTCCAGAATGCGACGGGGATGCAAAATCCCATATTTTGTGAGCGGCGGCTGGCGGTAGCCCTTCATCGCAATGTTTTCGCCAACGCCCATATCACCGACCACGCCCATTCCGATGCGGTCGGCAGGGATGTGGCTGACGCCGGACTGGATGATTTCCAACGGCGACCTGTTGGTGCGATCCTTGCCGTTGATGAGAACCTGGCCCTGGGTCACTTTGCGCAGGCCGGTGACAATTTCGGCCAGTTCGCGCTGCCCGTTGCCCGCCACGCCGGCGATCCCCAGAATCTCCCCCCCACAAATGGAAAACGAAACGTCGCGCAGCGCCGGCAAGCCCTTGTCGTTAGCGGCGCTCACCTCGCGCAGTTCCAGGGCGACGTCGCCCAGCGTGCAGGCGTCCTTCTCCAGGCGGAACAGGACTTCGCGCCCGACCATCAGCCGCGCCAGTTCCTGCGGATTGGTCTCCGCTGTCTTTTTGACGGCGACGACCTTGCCGGCCTGCATCACCCGCACCCATTGTGAGAACTCCATCACCTCTTCCATCTTGTGGGTGATGAAAATGGCGGATTTGCCCTCGTCGGTCATCAACTTGATGATGTGGCGCAGGTCGTGGGATTCTTGCGGCGTCAGAACAGCGGTCGGCTCGTCCAAAATCAGGATTTCCGCGCCGCGATACAGCAATTTGAGGATTTCCACGCGCTGCTGTTCCCCCACGCTCAACTGCCAGATGTATGCGTTGGGATCAACCTCGAGGTTGTACCGTTGTGAAATCTCACGAATGTGGCGCGCAATCTCGTCCAGGTTGGGGACAAAGGGCAGGTCGGGCAACCCCAAGATGATGTTCTCGGTGACGGTCATCGTCGGCACAAGCATAAAGTTCTGGTGAACCATGCCGATGCCGAGCGCGGCAGCGGCGCGCGGAGAGTCAATCTCGACGCGCTGCCCGCGCACGTAGATTTCACCTTCGTCGGGCCGGTACAGACCGACCAGCACGTTCATCAGCGTGCTTTTCCCGGCTCCGTTTTCGCCGAGCAACGCCAAAACTTCGCCCGAATACAACTCGAGGTCGGCGCGATCGTTTGCCATAACACCTGGAAAATGCTTGGTAATACCGCGCATCTCCAAAATGGGCGAGGGAGATAATTCTGCGTTCATAGCACCCCAGTTGAACCGTGAAACGTAAAACGTCGTTGCGCAACGCTCACGTTTCACGTTTTACGTTTCACGGCCCATATCCTACAGCTTCAGTTTTATTGAGAGGGGATCGTCCCGACGACGCCTTCCACAAAGAACTGCATCGTCAACTGATCCGCGTCGCTTACGCACTGCCCGTCGGGCACAACGATAGTACCGCTCTGGTCCTTGATGGGACCGCAGAAGACAAAGTCTTTCTTCATCAGGTCCTGTCTGGTCTTTTCGACCAGGTCACGCACATCCTGCGGCACTTTGGGGCTAAGCGGGGCCAACATCACGACGTTGTCGTTCATACCCTCCCAATACGAGTGGGTCTTCCATTTACCCTCTATCGCGGCGCTCACGGTGTCGATGTAGTACTTGCCCCAGTTCCACATCGGGCTGGTGAGGACCGTGTCGCCGACGAACGCGCGCATGTCGGAGTCGTAGCCGATGCTCAACGCGCCGTGTTCCTGAGCGGCCTTCTGCGGTTCGGTGGTGTCCTGGTGTTGGGCGATGATGTCCGCGCCGGCATCCAGCAGCGACACGGCAGCCTCGCGTTCCTTCACCGGATCGTACCAGGTGCTGGTCCACACGACGTTCACCTTTGCATCCGGGTTGACCGAGCGCACACCGAGCGTGAAGGAGTTGATGCCGCGTACCACCTCGGGGATGGGGAACGCTGCCACGTAGCCGATGTTGTTGTTCTTCGTCATCTTGCCAGCGACGATGCCGGAGAGATAACGCGGTTGCTCGATGCGCCCGAAGTAAGCCGCCATGTTGTCGCGCGTCTTATAGCCGGAGCAGTGCTCGAATTTGACGTTGGGGAATTCCTCCGCCACTTCGTACATATAGTCCATGTACCCGAAAGACGTAGCGAAAATCATATCGTAGCCTTCTTGGGCATACTGACGGATGACGCGCGCCGAATCCGGGCCTTCCTCGACGCTTTCGATGTAGGTCGTTTCGACCTTGTCGCCCAACTCCTGCTCGAGCATCTTGCGTCCCCGGTCGTGTTCGTAGGACCACCCCAGGTCTCCGGGCGGGCCGATGTAGATAAACGCCACCCTGAAGGGTTTATCGGTCTTCGCAGGCCCGCCTTTGCCGCCACAAGCGGGCAATACCATCGTGACAACGATCAGCAATGCTAGTACGGTCCATAGACTTCGTTTCATTTGTATCCTCCTTCAACTAGTTGACAAACTGAAAGTTAACTCGAACAAGTGGGACTTTGCTGCGAATTCACTATGTCTGTACACCTCCTTTTTTCTACACCAGACTCTAAACGTCTGGTGACGAGATTTATTTACATATCAGGTAACTATTCAGCCTTGAGGTGGGACGCACTTAGCTGAACCCAAAACGGCAATTTTTGCGCTTCCTACTGTCATTGCAGGCGTAAAAGTGCGCCCCACCTGAATAGTTACCATATTAGAGGGATAAGGCGGCTTGTCAAGTTGTTTCAATCAACGGCAATCTCTGGCGTTTCGAGCAGCGCCTCGTCGTCTTGCAATTCCTCGTTCCTGAGCGTGATTTTCTCGCGCGTGATGGTGAAGTGGTCGAAGTCGCGGGCGACGACGGCATCCGCGAAGATGGGGCGGGTCTCTTCCAGGATTTCTCGCACGCGATACCGCTGCGAGAGGTGATTGAGCACCAATTTGCGCGCGCCTGCCTCTTGCGCCAGCCGCGCCGCTTGCATTGCCGTAAGATGGCCGAAGTGGCGCGCCATCTCGCTGTCGCGCTCCAGATACGTCGCTTCGCACACCAGCACATCGACGCCGCGCACGACTTCGCTCAAGCCATCGATCTGCCCGATATCGCCGACGAGCGCCAGCGAGACGCCAGGACGGTCCGGTCCCAACACCTCGTCAGGCTGGATGGTGCGCCCATCCGCCAGGGTGACGGCCTTGCCGTTGACCAGGTCCCGCCGGATGGGGCCGGCCGGCACGCCGAGCGCCTCCGCCTTCTCCGGCAGGAAGGGCCGGCGCGGTTTCTCGCGGAAAAGGTAGCCGAAGCAGCCCGGCCCGCGGTGGACGACTGGGAACGCGACCACTTCGAAATCGTCGTTTTCGAGCAGCACGCCGGGCCGGATGTCGATCAGATCGACCGGCACGGGCGGGCGCGCGCCACGCAGCACCACGCGGAAAATCAGGTCTTCCACGCGATCCAACGTCCAACGTCCGCCGTAGATTTCCAGCTTGTCCACGGCTTCCCAGCGCGCGAAGGTGGAGATCAACCCGCCCAGGCCCAGAATGTGATCGAGATGCCCGTGGGTCAGCAGCACCCGCTGCAAACGCCGGAAGCCGATCCCGCTGCGCAGAATCTGCCGCTGCGTCCCCTCGCCGCAATCGACCAGGAAACGCTCGTCGCGCCACAGCACGACTTGCGAGGGCAATCCCCGCTGAATCGAAGGCGCGGAGGCCGCCGTGCCTAACATCACAAGTTCTAACATACACTCTCCCTATTAGGACAAACCACGAAGCCTCACGAATCGGAAATTAGTGTAAATTCGTGCAGGTTCGTGGTGAAAATCTTTCCTTCAGCGCCGTACAGTCAGAGCCGTCGCCCGTTATGTTTACGCTCCAACGGTCAGTATCCCAGGCCGTCCTTCGTCGCCGGTGACGCGCGCCATGGGCAGATCGAAGTGGGCGGCGACCCATACGTTGGTGAGTAGATGTTGCGTGACGCGCGAAACCGCCGCGCGCGAAGTCCCCTGCGCCAGCACGAACGGCAGCACCAGTTGGTCGCCCAGATGCGGATCGACTGCCGCGCCGCTGCGGTGATGGTCCAATAACTCACGACAGGCCAATTCCGCGACCTCTTCGGAGGGCAATCCACGGCGGCCTAGCGCGCTGAACCCAGCCCGCGATTGCGCGTACTGCACCGTCAAAAAGAGGCCCGCGCCCGCGCCCGGCGAGGTGATGTGCTGCGGTTCGATCGACACGCGCGGCAGTCCGGCCTGAGCAAGCAGCGCGCGCGCCCGGTCGCTCATCCGCTGCGGGATGTGCGACGGCAGTTTGGCGACGCAGGCTGCGCCGTCCACCCGCTCCGGCGTGCCGCGTTCGGTGAGATCGAGCGGGCGCAACGTGGCGCGGCCCGCGATCTCCACGTCCAACTCGCCGCCGCCTTGCGGATAGAAACCCCACAGCCGGTGCGCCAGCCGCGCCTGCACGCCCATCTCGAACAGCGTGGGCAGATAGACGTGCTCGATGTAGTGGGCCGGCGGACTCATTGGGACAGCCGTGCCGCCGCGTAGGATCAGCCGCGACGGGCCATCCGCGAGCGCCAGCGGCAAAAGCGCCGTTTGCAGCACCAGCGTCATCGCGCCGGCGGAGCCGCTGCTGGCTACGTCGTTCACGTCGAAGACGTAGTTCCCAGCCTGGGTGGGCGTTTGCGGCGCAAAAGTGAGCGTCTGGCTGTTGAGTTCCGCGCCTTCCAGGCGCGCGTTGCAGATGATGGCGGCAGCGCGTACCGCCGTGAGATGCTGCGGGCGCAATCCCGGCTTGTCGCGGTTCGCGCGGATGTTTTCCAGGCAGACAGTGTCGCCGGTGATGGCGGCTAACGTCAAAGCTGAGCGGAGGATTTGTCCGCCGCCCTCGCCGTGGGAGCCGTCGATGTGTCGTGTGGTCATAGGGCTTATTATAACTGCCCCCAAGGAGGTGACAAATCAAAGATAGCGGAGAGTGAGTCTCTCCGTACTTGAAATATTGATTTAGTATAGGCGCGTATGGGGCGGTCTAGTTATACGTGCTTCAGCAAGTCATTGGCTCGAGCAAGTCATTAACTGAGTACCCTGATCAGCTAATGACATACTCTTGACATTTCTGCCCGGGACGATGAACAGTCTAAAATCTTGATTATACCGCGATGTATAGGTTTGCGTTACTCCCATAGGGAAAAGCGTCTGCAATGTACGTAAATCGGCGGTGTTTCCAGCGTGTAGAATATACATTCTGGGTGTTGTTGTGTTGCGATCGGCTTGTTCGGCTTCCTCCAGCCGGTTTTCCCACACTGGCAGTCCTAATTCGAAGGCTAAGGTATCATCGTTTATCCACCCTGGACCGGCTACGATGTAAGCATCGGTGACATTGCCGATGAGTGTATCGAAACATCGAATCGCATTGGCAATCTCGCTGGTGTTGAAGGCGAGTGTTCGGTAAGCCAGGGGATAACGAACAAAAACACGGTTGGCATTGATCCCAATTAACAAGAACCCCATACTTGCTAACGTCACGTATATCGTCGATTTGACTTTTTTTGTCTGAAGATTTGTGGATAATAGGTTTT